>ERZ795047.105-NODE-105-length-107531-cov-91.932273_pt1 | contig 107531 bp, 87 predicted proteins | sample MGYA00375131_ERZ795047 | MGnify/ENA primary metagenome ERZ795047 (study PRJEB30176, sample SAMN05720228) | activated sludge metagenome | isolation source: Anaerobic digester | place: Japan | collected 2015-05-20 ... | reverse complement strand
CTTATCGGTTTTAGAGGACATAATTTTATCTGTTTTTTCGATGTCTATCATAATTGACCGGCAAATATAGAACAACTGGACATTAATTGCAAACCTTAAGCTGGGTAATTTTCTGCCCTGCCACAACGAGCTTTTTATTCCCGGCAATTACCCCAGTTGGGATAATCGGGTACTTAAGATTGTAGAATATTGGCATTCCATCGCGACCGATCAAAACGGCACCGGCTTCCGCCAGTAGGCAATGGGCGGCGCAGATGTCCCATTCGTTTTTCGGTTTCAGGCTGATATGGATATCGGCTTTCCCGCTGGCGACCTGTGCCAGTTTATAAGCGACACTACCACACGGTTGCAGGGTTTTGAAAAAATGACGATAGGGTTGCCAGAGATTTTCTGTTAGCTCGGAGCGACTAACGATTAAACGCGCTTCACTTAGAGTTTTTGTCTTAGTACTAAAAATCCGGCTACCGTTCAGGAAAGCGCCTTGTCTTTTATAAGCCGAGAAAAGTTCGTCGTTAATTGGATTATATAAAACTCCCAAAACCGGTTGCCCATTTTCAGCTAATCCGATTGAAACCATAAATTCCGGTCGCCCGGCAATGAATTCCTTTGTGCCGTCCAGCGGATCAACGATCCAAACTCGCGATTTCGTTAAACGTTCGGCGGAATCAGCGCTTTCCTCAGACAACCAGCCGTAATCCGGACAAGCGCTAAGTAATTTTTCTTTCAGGAAGGCATCGGCTTCAGTATCAGCATTTGTGACCGGATCGTCAAGACCTTTGTGGGTAATTGTATATTCCTGCTGAAAGTAACTCCGCAGTATAGCACCGGCGGCTCGGGCGGCTGATTCAGCCAAACTGACAAGTTCCTTCATAGCGAATAAAGGATTTGCCAGCTACAGTTTGGCTTTGAAAATCAGGATGTCCTTCAACTGCTCGGGTGTCATCACGTTGCCCGAACGGTCGAGGCTATTGATTTGGCTGTTAGCAACGTAGTAAAAATACTTGCCGTCAATTGCTCCTCCGGATGGAATGTTGAAATCGGGATTATTGGATTCGATGATTTTGTAATCGGTGACACTGCTAAAATCCGGACTTAATTCGAAACGCACGATGCGATTCAAGAAGGTTTGAATAGCGATTAAGGAGTTGTTATAAAAATTTAGGCCGTCACAACCTACCAGCAAAATATGGTCTGGACTGGTTAGCGGTGTGATTTTGCCGGTGGCGACATCAATGTTCAGAATACCGCCGCCATACGTTACGAATAGATGTTCATCGTCGGGCGTAATAGTCAAGCTAGCCAATTGCGGATATTTATACAATTCGAGGAATTTTTCGAGAGTATCTTTTTGGGCATCGAGACGGAAAATAGTCCGCTGGCCGGAATCGGCAATATAAAGATTGCCAACCCGGTCTACTGTCAGATCAGTCAGAAAATGCCGATTAGGCCTGGGCAAATTGTATTTCTTAAGGAGTTTGCCGTCATTTAGGTTGTATTTGTAAACGCTGGCGGTTCCAGCCAATTCCCGGGGCGTTTTTTCATTGGGGATTCCAAATGAACTTAGCGCCCACAAAATCCGACGCTGGGGATCAGCCTGAATAGCGGTTACCGGACCAAGTCCATCCTGCCGTTCAGGAACAAAATCGCTAATTTTACCATTGCGGTCAATTTGGACAATTTTCGATTTATAAAGACTGCTTATATATAGGTTTTTGGTTTGTGAGTCGTAGGTGATGCCGCGCGGAATGAGGTCTTTTTCGGCAATGGTGAAGGCTTTTTTACTCGATTTTACCGGCTTTTTAACCTTTTCAATTTTCTTGACCAGAGCGCGGAATTCCGGTGTATTTTTCAAATCGGCAAAATCGGGATCGTCTTCTGCTACCAACCCCAAGCCTTTATCTACTAATGAATTCAGAATTTTGATAGCATTGACAGTGTCCTTATTTAAAGCATAGGCACTGGCGAGATTATACTGGAGGGTAAAATCGTCTGGATAAACCTGAATAAGTTTCTGAGTATATTCAAGATAGCGATCATATTGCTGTTCACTGTAAGCTTGAATACTCATATTGAAGTAAATCCCAACGCTATCCGGTCGAATCGCAGGCGGATTGGATTGGGCAAAAACTGCGGAAGCCAGGATTAACAAGATTAAACCTTTTTTAAACATGATTAACTACTTTCCTTTATTTAAAATAAATACTTGGCAAGCGGATAGTTGGGCAAATTTTTCGGCATCAGCGTGACTACCGGAGACGGTACCCCAGTGCATCGGTACGGCGACCTGCGGGTGGATTATTTTGGTGGCTTGGGCGGCTTCGATAGCATCCATCGTATAAGTTCCACCAATCGGCAGAAGAGCCACATCGGCGCGAATATCTTGCATTTCGGGAATCAAGTCGGTATCTCCTGCATGATAATAAATAATGTTGTCGGCGTGTATTATGTAACCGACGAACTGATTTTCGCGGGGGTGAAATTTTTTACCAATGTTATAGGCGGGGACAGCTTTTATAGTAACCGAATCGAAGTTCATCTGCGCACCTGGTCGGACCGGTCGGGTGTCGCCGCTAATTTGTCGGCAAACACTGGCAGGCGCAACAATTATGGTGTCGTTTTTCTTAATATTCGTAATTGAATTTCTATCAAAATGATCGTAGTGATCGTGCGTAACGAGGATAAGGTCAGCCGGTATCCCGGCTTTAACCTGAAAGGGATCAATATAGATTATCTTTTTTCCGGCAATCCGGAAAGATGAATGTCCTAGCCAAGTTAGATTGTCCAGTAAATTCATAAATCACCTCCAAAAGTATTACCAGTTCGGCACTGTTCCGAATGACCAGATATAACTTAGACAGATCACTTCGCCTGGAGTTTTGGCTTTCTCAAAAAGACGGAGGGTATCTCGCAGAATCGCCGTATGCAAGGTAACATGATTGGCTTTGCCAAACGGGCGACCAAAAGGAAAATTGATAAAAGCACAGCGGGGAGGCGCCAAGGCTAAAGCCTGTTCGTAGAAGGTGGTCAGTATAACTGTCGGCAGTTCTTTCTTTTCCAAATAATTAGCAACCTGGCAAGCGGCGGCAGATGTCTGAGCTGAACAAGGCAGAATTAAGACGCCATCAACCTCGGCTTTTTTCAGGATATCGTAAGTTTTGGTCAGGAATTTCCCGAACATTTTTATGCTCTTGGTAAAACCGGCGATACTGATGATTGTCTCATGTATTTTGCCTATCATACCCTCTTTTTGTAAAAGCACGAGACGGTCAATCGGCAAGACGACGTTATAATCAGCCAGAGCTTCGCTGGGTTCCCAATCAGTGGCGAAAAAACGCAGATCTTCGCGATTAAAATTAAGAGGAATCTCGCGGCATTGGTAGTCGCTCTCAGTCTCGCGATTAGTAAATGGCTTCTGGCCATTGAGATAAGCGCCAGCAATCGAAATTACGGCAATTTTACTTTCGATTAATCGTTTCTCAAAAGGGGCCCACGGCGTATTTTTCTGCCGTTCTTGAGTTCGATAACTACGCGCCATCTGTTCGTAAAGCAGTTGTTTACGCTCAGGTAATGGGGAAAAGTCTGTTTTTCTCATAGTGGTAATATAAGAAATTTTATGTTAATCTCAAGTCGTATTTAAGACTTTTAAGACGATAAAACATTCGATGCTACCGGACTCTTCAACTGCTGAATTGTTTCAAAACAGAGATTGCGCAGTTCATCGGGCGAAAGGTGCTGGTAGGTAGAGTAGCGAATCGGCTCACCGAAATTCAGGCTGACATTGGCGGAACGTAAGCGCCAATCGCCACGAGTTTTAGCCCGCCAGAGCCCGTTAATAGCCAGCGGCAAAATGTCCGCCTTAGCGCGATATGCCAGATAAAAAGCACCTTTTTTAAAGGAAAGCAATTTACCATCGGTAGTGCGGCTACCTTCGGGAAAAATCAGAATCGAGGTTCCATTCTTAAGCAAGTTAGCGGCTTGGTCTAAACTTGTTAGGGAGGATTTGAGCTGACCGTGTTGGAGCGGGATATTCCCCCAATTACGGATCATCCAGCCCCAGAGTGGCCACTTGAAATGGTCGGCTAACTCGATAGTAGTAAAATACATCGGGATATAAGCCGGGCAGATGAAAGCATCCAGGAGACTCTCATGATTACAAATAATCAAGTAAGATTGCTGATGATCAAAGCGATCCAAACCACTGACTTTTATGCGGACGCCGATCGTTCGTAGAGCGGCGCGGCAGATTTGCTGTACCAGAACATAGATCTCGGCAGGTTTCCAAAAAATAAGCCCGAACCGGAGAGTCATTCCTAACAATAGAAAGTAAACCAACCCGACCAGCCAACGCCCGACGTAAATCAGATTTTGCATTTCTGAGTGATAAAAACATCTTGATTCATAGACCAAATCTGGTAATTTTCAATACTTTTTACAACGTTATTTTTATCTATTCGCTGATAAAATAAATTAGGAAATTTGCAATCTAATCACAAAAGAGGTAAAATATCGGGCATTATGATCTCTATGTTGAAATGCTCATAATTAGGGAGCAGTTACAGTTATGAAAATTCGCAACATTATCGCGGTTCTGGGTAGTCTTTTTACCATATTAGGATTGTTCCTGATTTTGCCGTTGCTGATTAGCCTATTCCAACATGACGCGGCCACTCCGGCATTTCTTTTCAGTATTGCAGTCGCTACGGGCGTCGGATTATTAATGCAGATTCGCAAGCCCCGCAATTTTAATATTCAGCGCTGGGAGGCAATGGTAATCGTGGTTATCGGATGGATCGGGGCATCTGTGATCGGCGCATTGCCGTTTTATTTTAGCGGATATTTCGATGGTTTTATAAACGCTCTGTTTGAGTCGGTTTCGGGATTCACCACCACCGGCGCTTCGATTCTAAATGATATTGAAAGCCTACCGATTAGTCTGCTTGTCTGGCGCACTCTGACGCACTGGATCGGTGGTATGGGAATCATAATCCTGGCGTTAGTAGTGCTTCCAGCTATTAATATTAGCGGACGCAATTTGTACAGCTTCGAATCCTCTTCGCTTGCCAATGAACAAATCACGCCTAAAATCAAAGATACCGCGCGTTTGTTATGGACGGTGTATTTTATCCTGACAGTCTCCGAAACCGTTCTTTTATTAATTTTAGGTCTGCCCTTTTTCGATGCGGCATTAACGGCTATGGCGACTATCGCCACGGGCGGGTTTTCACCCAAAAACGCCAGCATCGCCGCCTATAACAATGTATATGTTGAAATAGTCGTCGTTATTTTTATGATACTCTCCGGCATAAATTTCACTCTCTACCTACGAATGTTCCAATCACGAAAGAACTGGCGGGATTACTCAGAAACAGTCTATATCTATTTTGCGATTATGGCGGTCGCATCTTTGGTCATAGTGATTAATTTGCGTTCGCATACTTACAATTCTTGGTCAGAAGCAATTCGCTATGGAGTATTTCAGGCAGTTTCAATTAATACGACGACTGGATTCGTTACAACTGATTGGGAAATCTGGCAACCGGTGACACATATTGTTTTGTTAATTTTAATGCTGATCGGGGCTTGCCCGGGATCGACGTGCGGAGCCATAAAAAATTCGCGAATCATTCTGCTTATCAAAAGCATCCATCGTGAGCTCATTCAGATAATCCATCCACGGGTAGTCACGACTATTCATTTTAATAAACGCCCAATTGATGAAAAAACAATCCAGAACGCAATTGTGTATATTGGAATGTATCTGTGTTTTTGGTTGGTCGCGAGTATGATCGTGGCTTTAGGCGGCGTTGCCCCGGAATCAGCGCTCATTGCCGTGGCTACAACCCTGGGAGGCGTTGGACCAGGCATTGGTTTATTTGGACCGATAGAAAGTTTTGCCGCTCTGTCCGTTCTGAATAAAATTGTATTAATGGCTAGTATGTTATTTGGGCGATTGGAATTTTATTCAATTTTAATCGTATTCCTTCCTACTTTCTGGCAACGGGCTCATTAAGTCAGTGATCTGGGAAGACTTACTCTCCGCTACCAGGCTTTTAACTTGTTTTTTAGAGTAGGCAGGGTTTAAATTTGCTTGGTTTTTTAATAATATTTAATACTTGAAATATATTGAAATTAAAGAAATTAATAGAAGCTAGATGTCCAAGATAATCACGGTTGCTAATCAAAAAGGTGGTGTCGGAAAAACCACAACGGCGGTTAACGTTGCCGCCGGACTGGCGGTTTCCGAAATTCCTACTTTGCTGATTGATATGGATCCGCAATCGAACGCCACGATCGGATGCGGCATAGATTATCGCAATTTGGAAAATACGGTTTATGAGGTATTAATTGAAGGCTTTGATATAAATACGGCGATTATGCCTTCCGAAATTCCTTATCTTGATATTTTGCCAGCCTCCACCAGTTTAGTAGGCGCTGAAATTGAGATGGTTTCACTAATCGGCCGAGAATTAGTTTTAAAGAAATCTCTCGAATTGCTAACTCGTGATTATAAGTATGTAATAATTGATTGCCCACCTTCATTGGGACTCTTGACGATCAATAGTCTAGCCGCTTCAGATTCGGTGCTAATTCCAATTCAGTGCGAATATTATGCGATGGAAGGGCTCGGGCAATTACTAAATACGATCCGCCTGGTCCAGCGTAGTTTAAACCGCAACTTACAGATCGAGGGCGTGCTGATTACGATGTATGATAGTCGCTTACGTCTCTCCCAGGAAGTTTCGGAACAGGTGCGCAGTCATTTCAAAGGAAAGGTTTACAAAACTGTAATCCGGCGCAATGTCCGCCTCGGTGAATCCCCCAGCTTTGGTAAGCCGATTATCCTTTATGATGCTACCTCGGCTGGCGCTCAGGACTATATGAATCTAGTAGGAGAACTACTCAATGACAACAAGCAAACGGTTAGGTAAAGGTATTAGCGCATTAATACCTGAATTCCCAGAAGGAATAGAACAGGTTTATACAATGGCTGAAATCGAAGTGGCTCAAATCAAGTTCAATCCACACCAGCCGCGCCAGGAATTTGGCGCCCAGGCGATGGCTGAACTGATTATGTCAATTCGGGAAAAAGGAGTGATTCAGCCTATCACCGTGCGCCAGGTCGATGGCGGCTTTGAGTTAATCGCCGGTGAGCGTCGTCTGCGAGCTTGTCAAGAACTCGGCAAGACGACCATACCGGCTTATATTATGCCGGTAGCCACTGAGGCTGAAATGCTGGAATTGGCTTTAATTGAAAATGTCCAGCGCGAAGACCTTAATCCGGTCGATGAAGCCCGCGCTTACCAAATTTTATCCAACACATTCAATCTATCCCACGAAGAAATCGCTCGAAAAGTTGGCAAAGAACGACCGACGATCACTAATTCCTTACGCCTGCTCAACCTACCGGATGCCATTCTGGCTGATTTAAGGTCTGGCGAACTCAGCGCCGGCCATGCCCGACCGCTTCTCTCCATTATAAATCCACAACAACAAATAAATCTCTGGCAAAAGATAAAGCGAGAAGGGTTGAGCGTTCGGGAAGTCGAAAAATTGGCTAAGAAATTTCAAAATGTTCCTCTCAAAGAAAAGCCACCGCCACCAGTCAAAACCCCCACTACCAAAGCTATTGAGAATAGATTGATTCACATTCTCGGTACCAAGGTAAAAATTAAGGGAGACGAAAACAAAGGCCAGATCACGATTGAATTTTATTCTCGCGAAGACCTGGCACGTCTGCTGGAAATATTCAAAATCATCGAGGAAAAAACAACATGAAGAGAAAATATACTCTACACTTACTTTCGGAAAGCCGCGCAAAACCTATTATCTGGACTTTTAGTCACACGACTGCCCGGTTGATTATTATCGGTTCGCTGGCTTTTCTAGCTCTATTGATAGTCACCATTTTGATTACCTTACCCAAAGCAATCAAATACCGGCAGGTTACTCTTGAAAACGCGCAACTGGTTCAGGACCGTCTCAAAGTATCTCAAATACTAAGTGATTACAATGAGATTCGCCAGATGGACCAATATATTCGTTCGGTATTGGGCACCGATCTCGTCCTGACTCCCAGCGATTCTGTCTCCGGTGAAGCCGTCAATTACCTAAAGAATGATCCCGATCAAAACCGGTTGGTTCAGATCAGTTTTTTAGAAAACATCCCGATTTACCCGCCAGTGGATGGTTATATTACGCGCGGGTTCATTGATGATAAAGTAATGACCAGCGAGAATCACTATGGTGTCGATGTTGCCGCCGCCGAAGGAACTCCCATCAAAGCCGCCGCCGCCGGGGTAGTGGTTTTTTCTAACTGGACTTATGATCTCGGCTATACCGTCATCCTCTATCATTCCGATGGATATTTTAGCATCTATGGCCATAATCAGCGTAATAGTGTGGTCGCTCATCAATATGTGAAACGTGGCGAGGTGATCGGCTATCTTGGCAACTCCGGAAAAAGTCAGGGACCACATCTGCATTTTGAAATCTGGCGCGAAGGTGTTCCGATCAATCCCCAGGAATTGATTTATTCCTATAAAAAAGCCGATATTTCTCTTAAGTATGAAGGAGAATATTAATATGTCTGCCATAATCAAGAAAAAAGAATCTTCCATCAATACTATTATCGGGGAGAAAACCATCATTACTGGGAGCTTACGGCTGGAAGGCGATATAATCATCTATGGGAAAATTAGCGGTGATATCGAAACCGATGGCACCATCACAATTTTCCCCGGAGCTGAAATCAAAGGCAACCTTCAAAGCGCTAATCTTAATATCGGTGGACACGTGGAAGGAGATGTCATAGCTACCGGAAAAGTAACCCTCGGCGACCGCTCCTTTCTACGCGGCGATATCAAAGCCGCCCAGATCGTGATCGAAGACGGCGCGGTTTTCGAAGGGCTCTGTGAAATGCACTTCCCTTATCCCCTAAAAGCCCAGTCGCTAAATGTAGATCAGCCGACGGCTGATGACTCAAATCTGCCGCAATAAAAATTACCGCATTAATTGACCCCAATTTGCTATTTTGGGACAACTGTATATTTTTACTATTAAAAACGTTAATTATTGAACCAAAAATTACTCTATGAAATTTTCCGGTCTGATTAATGCCAGTTTAATACATATCAACTGGGACGACTGGGATTATCCGATAGTCGTCAACCATCTGTTTCCGACGATCACGCTCTGGATATTTTTTCTGTAATTAATACCAAGAGCTACCGGTTTGGTCAAAATCATTTTTCTGCTGGTTAAAACTATATGGAATCATTAATTTTGCCCGTTTGAAAGATTATTTAAATAATGGATAAGCAATGTTAAAACGTACTTTGACCTGCGGCGACCCCCGCGTCGAACACGTTGAACAAATCGTGATTCTCAATGGCTGGGTCAACCGTCGGCGCGATCATGGTGGATTAATCTTTGTAGATTTACGCGACCGTTATGGCTTGACGCAAGTAGTATTTGATCCCCAATCGGGTGAAGAAATAATGACTTTAGCTCGTAAACTCGGTTTGGAAGATGTAATTGCCGTGCGGGGTAAGATTAGACGCCGTCCGGAAAATGCCATCAATCGCGAAATGGCTACGGGATCCGTCGAACTACTGGCAATCGAGCTGGAAATTTTAAATGAAGCACGCCCTCAGCCTTTCCTGGTAACCGATCGCAAAACAGGGCTGGAAGATTTGCGCTTGAAATATCGCTATCTCGATTTAAGGACACGCGAACTCCAGCGCAATATTGCCATCCGGCATAAGACTTATCAAAGCGTGCGAAATTTTTATTATGAACATAATTTCTATGAGATTGAAACTCCTTTTTTGACGCGTAGCACTCCCGAGGGAGCGCGTGATTTTCTCGTGCCCAGTCGCCTATGTCAAGGTCGGTTCTATGCTCTGCCGCAATCGCCTCAGCAATATAAGCAGATTCTAATGGTAGCTGGCTTCGATCGCTATTTTCAGATTGTCCGCTGTTTCCGGGATGAGGATTTGCGCGCCGACCGCCAACCGGAATTTACCCAAATTGACGTCGAGATGTCATTTGTAGAGGAAGAGGACGTATTGCAGTCAACCGAAGAAATGCTAATCCGCGTTTTCCGCGAAGTGGCAGGAATTAATCTTGAATCGCCTTTTCCCCGCATTCCCTATGATGAGGCTATCCGACGCTATGGGACTGACAAACCGGACCTGCGTTTCGGTCATGAAATTCATACTTTGGATAAAATTGTCGAGCGCGGTGAATTAGAAGTTTTTAACAAAGCATTGGCTTCGGGAGGAACCGTTGTCGGAATTTGTTTCCCTCAAGGGGCTTCGATTACTCGCAAACTAATTGATGAATTAACCGAGCTGGTTAAGAAAATGGGAGTTCAAGGACTGGCTTTTACCAGAGTAACAGCAAACGGTTTAGAAGGAGGAATTGCTCGTTTCCTGATACCGGTCGCCCGCGAAATTATAGCTGAGTTCGATGCTAATGACGGTGATATAATTTTTTTCAGTGCCGATTCTCGGGAAAAAACCTATTCGGCGCTCGGCGTCCTGCGGCTGGAAATTGCCAAACGCTTGCAATTGATTCCGGCGAATGTTTTCAAGCCGGTTTGGGTGACACGCTTCCCCTTACTGGAATGGAGCTCAGAAGAGAATCGTCTGGTCGCCATGCATCATCCCTTCACTGCCGCTGTGCCGGAAGAAGCTGAATTATTAGCGACTGATCCGGCGCAAGTACACGCACGGGCATACGACATTGTGATCAATGGCCACGAAATCGGCGGCGGCAGCATCCGCAATCATACCGTGGAAATGCAGAAGCGGATGTTCGATGTCTTGCAGATCAATTCGGAAACAGCGCAGGAAAAATTCGGCTTTCTGCTGGAGGCTCTGAGCTACGGCGCGCCGCCGCACGGCGGAATTGCTCTAGGTTTTGATCGTCTGGTTATGGTTTTAGCGGGTGCCGAAAATTTGCGGGAAGTGATTGCTTTTCCGAAAACTACCAGTGGCGCTTCCCTGATGGATGGTAGCCCAGCTCCGGTAGAAGAACAACAGTTGAAAGAACTCGGCTTAAAACTGATTAAGGGTAAATCCTCTTTTTAAATATACTTTTTTAGCGATGTTTCTGTAAAAAAATCTAGATCAATCTTTTACCCGTTGTATGGAACTAAGCGAGTGCATGTTTAATATGATTTAGGGGTTTATTATTGATAGAATTCAGGAACTGTAGCAAAGTGAAGGCGGTCACTTTCGACAAAATCCTGGTAGCCAAGCCAACAAAGATTTTGGTATAATTTATACGAATCACGAATTGATCTACCAACTGAGAAAACAAGGTTTCAATCCGTTTACGAACTTTTCGAAACAATGCCGGTTGTCTTCGATAATTCTTCTGATTGGAGCGCATGATTGGCTTTGGAGAGATTAAAACTGGTTATGACCCCATTAAGACTGCAAACCCCATGAAATTTATACCCGAAATAATGGGAGTTTTGAGCCGCGCAATGGCCGTATTCTGGTGCTGTTTCAATAGATTCTTTGCAGATTTCAACTGGCATTGAATCGAGGATAAAGGTGTCTTCAGCCGGTAATAGTTTTTGAACCAGGGTTTCTCGAACAATATTAATGAATTTAGCGAGATGTTTCCGGCGCCGATTAAATTGGGAACGGTCGATCAGCAATGGAAAGTCCTCTTGATATTCAGATCGCAGTTTAGCAAACAGGAGATTCTCACTATTGATGGAAAGGCTTTCCGCGACCAGCGATAATGCGATAAGGTCAACATCACTGAATTTAGGTTTCGCACCAATTTTATTGATATTTCCATTAGAATCGATGAAATTAGCAAGTGATTCCTTGACAATTGGTTTGATACGATCGAAGTTTGATTTAAGATTGTGCATTAGTTTATCCCCTTGTTTATTATTGAAATACATTACAATAATTTAAGGATTATTAAGCTAATGCACATCTTTTTTTAGGTTTTTATTTCACACAACGGGTAATCCTTATATTTATTAATAAATAAATCAAGTTGTTGAATATCAATCTTTGTAGTTTTAGCCGTGGCGATTAACCTCGCCAAAGGATTCAAATCAGTACCGATAGCATCTATACCTTTTAGATTAGCTTCAACTAAAGACGTCCATCCATTTAATTTTTCATTGTTTTTCCTCCAGATTTTCCTTAGAATATAAAGTATTAGTTTTAGTTAACGGTAGGTAAGGTTTTTAGTGGAGGAGTGTATGGCGAAAATATTACCAAGGCGGTTTCGGCGCCGGTCGCGGGTTTTAGTTGGGGGAGGGTTAATTGTCCTTTCGGTTTCTCTGATTTGCCTTTACTTATTGGTACAGCAAGTCAATGGTGAGCCCAAAATTTTCAATATAAGCTGTCTCCGAATACTATGTGTTCTCGACTTGATTGTCCTTCTTGCTGGTGGAATTGCCCTTTTCTGGGGAATATCAATCTGGTTTCGCAACCAAGTATTCAAAGGCTGATTTTGACTTTTTGATTTATTGTTAAATCTTCAGCGACTCACCAAATCCAAAACTACCCCAAAAATTTTCGAATGTTATTTAGTATTATTCTGCTTTAATCGACAAGCTCGATAAGACGAAATATTATCAATGGATTTATTACTCAAAACTTTCAGGTAATTGCATTAATGTCTTAGTGCCTTTATGGTGAAAGAAGTTTCTCCTGTTCTTTTTTCCTTTGCCGAAAAAAGAACCAAAAAAGGCAACGGCTAAAGAACATCTCACGGGGGTTCGCTCAGTCTCAGCCTAAGAAAGGTCAAGGCTGAGAAAAAAGGCTAAGATTTAAGTTCTTTCTCAACCTCAATCTCTTTCCTCAGTCTCTTTTCTCAACCTCTTTACCAATGACCAATAAACCAATGACTATTCTCAGCCTCTTTACTAATGACCAATGACTAATGACCAATGACTAATGACCATTCTCAGCCTTATTTTTCATGTCTTAGTAGTAAATTTCCTCCCATATTCTAAATCCATAATTGACTTTAAAGCATATTTTAAGTAAAATTTCTCGATGAAAAATTTGATTATGAGTTATTGTGAATTATTTTAATTTCATTAAGTTCGTTGTTAAGCCGATTCAAGAAAATAGGCTTATGATTTTCAGTAATTAGAGGTTTTAGTGTCTATTCAACTCGATAAAGTTTACGATCCGCGCCAGGTTGAAACCAAATGGTACGACTACTGGCTCTCGAAAAATTATTTCCACGCAAATGCCGATTCGCCTAAAAAGCCTTTCGTAATCGTCATTCCGCCGCCGAATGTCACCGGCATATTGACGATTGGGCATGTGTTAAACAATACTATGCAGGATATTTTGATCCGGCACGCCCGTATGCAGGGTTTTGAAACTCTGTGGTTGCCGGGCACTGACCATGCCGGTATTGCCACACAGAACGTAGTGGAAAAAAACCTTCGCAAAGCTGGTAAAACTCGCCATGATTATGGTCGCGAAGAATTCACCAAACTCGTCTGGGACTGGGCGCTTAAGCATAAGGATATTATCCTGACTCAGTTACGCAGAATCGGCTGTTCGCTGGATTGGGAGCGGGAGCGCTTTACTCTCGATGAAGGGCTCAGTCGGGCGGTGCGTCAGGTATTCGTCGAACTTTATCATAAAGGTTTAATCTATCGGGGTCGGCGGATTATCAACTGGTGTCCGGCTTCGCAGACGGCGCTTTCCGATGAAGAGGTGGTTCACCGCGATACCAAAGGTCATCTCTGGTATTTCCGCTACCCATTAGCGGATAATTCCGGCTTTATCACCGTTGCTACTACTCGCCCGGAAACTATGTTGGGCGACACAGCCGTGGCGGTCAATCCCGCTGATTCTCGTTACCAAAAATTAGTCGGCAAAAATGTCAAACTGCCGATTATCGGGCGAATAATACCGATTATTGCCGACGAATTCGTTGATCGAGAATTCGGCACCGGCGCCGTCAAGGTTACCCCGGCTCATGATCCAAATGATTTCGAAATTGCCGAGCGCCACAATTTACCCAAAATTAATATCCTGAATCCTGACGCTACGATGAATGAATCCGCCGGGACGCTGGTCGCCGGTAAGGATCGTTTCGAAGCTCGTCAGCTGGTTGTAGCTGAAATGGAACGCCTCGGTTTGCTGGAAAAAATCGAGGAGTACTCGCATTCCGTCGGATACAGCGAGCGGGCTGGAGTTATGATCGAGCCTTATCTTTCCGAGCAGTGGTTTGTGCGGATGCAACCGCTGGCAGAACCGGCGCTAAAGGTCGTCGAGGAAAAGAAAATTCGTTTTTATCCCGAAAAATGGGTCAAGGTTTACAAACATTGGATGACCAATATCCGCGACTGGTGCATCTCTCGCCAACTCTGGTGGGGCCATCGCATTCCGGTTTTTTACTGTGATGCCTGTGGCTGGAGCGATGCTCTGATGGAAGACCCGTCCGCTTGTCCTAAATGTGGCGCCGCCGTGCGTCAAGATGAGGATGTGCTCGACACCTGGTTCAGTTCCTGGTTATGGCCATTCTCGACGTTGGGCTGGCCGGATGATACCCCCGATTTGCGCAAATTTTACCCAACCGATGATCTCGTCACCGGACCGGACATCATTTTCTTCTGGGTAGCGCGAATGATAATGGCTGGACTCGAGTTCTGTCATGAAATTCCTTTTCGCAATGTCTATTTCACCGGCATAATCCGCGACGCTCAGCGCCGCAAAATGAGTAAATCGCTCGGCAATTCTCCCGATCCGCTGGTTCTAGTCGAGAAATATGGCGCCGACGCTCTACGCTTTGGCATTATGCTAATTGCCCCGCAAGGTCAGGATATTTTATTCAGTGAGGAACGGCTGGAAGTCGGACGCAATTTTATGAATAAGGTCTGGAACGCCGCCCGCTTTGTCTTGATGAATCTGGATGAAAATACGCTAAGCGGTAAACCTTTCGAGCCGAAGCGTATGCAACTGGAATTGGCAGATGAGTGGATTCTAAGCCGCTTGAATGATACCATTCGCTCCGTTGATAAAAATCTTAAAAAGTACCGTTTCGATACCGTTGCGCGTACGATCTATGATTTCGTCTGGAGCGACTACTGCGACTGGTATATTGAACTCATCAAGGATCGGTTATACAAAAAATCACTGGAGGAAAAACAAACTGCCTTACAAGTGGCGGTCTATGTTCTGAAAAATTTCCTCAAACTGCTTCACCCTTATGCGCCCTTCATTACTGAGGAAATCTACCAGCATATCAAATTGCCTAACGAGCCGGACATCGTCGTCTCAACTTGGCCAAAAGTCGAATATCACCCCAAGGATAAAACCCTGACTGAACGTTTCGAACTCCTGCAGGAAATCGTTACCGCTCTGCGCACCGCCCGCAGTGAAATGAACATTTCACCGGCTGTGTCGATCGAATTGATCGTTCGGTCTGCGAGTAATTCGCCGGTCACCGAACTACTGAACAATTCCGAAATTCAAAACTACATTAAAAATCTGGTTAAAGTTACTCAAATAACGTTCGTTGCCGAAAACGTCAAACCGGCTCATTCTTCAACGGTCGTTGTCCGCGGCAGCGAGTTTTTCATTCCATTGGAAGGTGTAATTGATATTGCCGCCGAAACTGCGCGCCTCACGAAGGAAATCAACCGTCTAACCGAAATATTAAAAGGCGCTTCTGCCAAATTATCCAACCGCGACTTCCTCGCCCGTGCGCCGCAGGAAATTATAAACAAAGAACGCGCAAAAGAGCAAGTTCTGAAGGAACAATTAGATAAATTCAAAGCGAACCTTAAGTTGCTGAATAACTAAGTCACATTCGCTGATTATTTTTAAATCAAATTGAGGAGAGTCGTATGAAAAAGTTAAAAAATGGAATACTTTTAGCGACGATCATTTTGGGACTTATTAGGATGATTTTCGCTGATACACCCGTCAAGTCCACTCAAATTACCGTTTATAATAACAACCTTGGTTTGGTACTCCAGACTCGCACGCTCAATATCGCCAAAGGCGGTTCGGAAATTCGCATTGAAGGCGTTCCAGCTAAAGTTGATCCAACCTCGGTGCGCATTACATTTCCTGGGAAAGCCGATGCTATCGAAGTTCTCGAGCAGAATTTTCTATACGATTTGGTCAATTCGACCAAGATTTTCGAAAAATATATCGGCGAGTCAATCTCATATAAGACCAAATCTGGCGAACAGACCAATGGAAAATTACTCCAGTTCGATGGTGGTAATCTCATATTGCAACTTCCGAACGGTGGCATCAAGATCGCTTCGGCTGAAAATATTTCCGAGTATGACTTCCCATCCCTGCCGTCCGGATTGATTTTAAAACCGACTTTGCAATGGTTGCTGTCGTCCAGAACCAGCGCCGCAGTCGAATCCGAAATCAGCTATTTGACTGCCGGAATGAACTGGCACGCCGAATATTTAATGGTGCTGGATAAAAACGACCGGGACTTTACGCTCAATTCCTGGGTGTCGCTCGATAATCAATCCGGCGCCACTTACGAAAACGCCAAGATGAAACTGGTCGCCGGAGATATTCATCGCGCTCCCCAACCGGCGCCGGTTCGCAGAGAGAAAGTCTATGCCGCCGATGTCCTTACGCAAGTCGCACCCTTTGAAGAACGCGGCTTGTTCGAGTACCATCTGTATGAGCTCCAGCGTCCCGTAACCATTAAAGATCGGGAAATAAAACAAATCACCTTATTCGACGAAATTACCGCCAGGGCGGAAAAATTTTATCTATTCAAAAATTCCGCTTTTAGCGAAACGGAAGGACCGCTGGAAGTCCATTTGAAGTTCGCCAATTCAACCGCCAATCACCTCGGCATTCCACTACCCGAAGGCGTCTTCCGCATTTTCAAAAAAGACGTTGATAATACCCTGCAATTAGTCGGCGAAGATCGGATTGCACACACCGCCAAAGACGATACCCTCGACCTAATAGTCGGTAAGGCTTTTGACGTCAAAGGCCAAAAAACAATCACCGATCGCCAGAAAATCAGCGACCGTTCGGAAATAATTTCGATAAAATTGGAAATTTCGAATAAGCGCACGGAGCCGATCAACGTCGAGATTCAGGAAATAATGAGCGGCGATTGGTTTGTGAAAAATGCGTCACATCCTTACCAGAAGAAAAGCAATAGTCTGCTGGTTTTTCCCCTGACTGTCCCCGCCCATAAAAATATCCAAATCAAATATTCCTTTCAGAGAAGTTGGTAAGCGAACGACCGCCCAGCAAGACAAACGTCGCTCTACAGCCGGAAACGCCGATTACCTATGTCAAAGGCGTCGGCCCGAAACGCGCCGAAGTGCTGGCGAAGGTCGGCATTAACACTTTAAAAGATTTACTATATTATTTTCCACGCCGCTATCTCGATCGTAGTACAATTACGGAAATCGCTCAGTTAAAAGTCGGTATGGATGATGCCACCGTCGTAGGAAAAATAATTTCGCAGAATTTGGTTCGGCGCTATCGCCGACCGTTTTTCCAGGTCGAGATTAGCGACGATAGCGGCATTATGACAGCGGTCTGGTTCAACGGTATTAATTACATCAAAAACGCTTTCAAGGTCGGCGAAACAGTCGCAATGAGCGGCAAGGTGGAATTTTTCAAAGGCTTGCGCTTCATCCATCCCGATTATGATAAACTCGAAACCGACGAATGGGAATTGACTCTCCACACGGCGCGCATCATTGCACTGTATCCTTCCACTGCCGAACTGAAAGCAGTCGGGCTCGATAGTCGCGGTTTTCGGCGTCTATTGCGCCCGATTTTTGAGAAATACAAACCTCATTGCGATGAGATTTTACCGCACGAAACACTGGAGGAACTCAAACTCCTACCGATTAACGCCGCTTTTCAGCAAATTCATTTTCCGGATAATGCTGAAAGTCTCCTTGCCGCCCAAACCCGCTTCAAATTTGAAGAACTTTTTTTCCTGCAACTTTTATTGGCCGTGCGCCGAGCCGGAATCAAAGCCATTCAAAAGCCTCAGCGCTATAAGTCCGCCGGACCGCTATTAAAGCAAATTTATGCGAAATTACCGTTCGAATTAACCAACGCCCAGAAAAAAGTCGTTCGTGAAATCTGGAATGATATGCATTCTCCGACATTGATGAATCGCCTGCTTCAGGGTGATGTAGGCAGTGGTAAAACCGTCGTAGCCTTGCTATGCGCCAGCATTGCAATCGGCAATGGCTTTCAAGCGGCGGTGATGGCTCCGACAGAAATTTTAGCCGACCAACATTACCGCGTCCTGAAGCAGCTCGGCGAAGTGGCGGGCATCCAAGTCCGCCTGCTAATCGGCGGTCAAAAAAAGCAGGAACGCCAGACAATTCTCGACGAAATCCAGGCTGGACAAGCGGAACTAATCGTCGGAACACACGCTCTCATTCAAGAAAATGTGTCTTTCAAAAACCTGGCACTGGTTATTATAGATGAACAGCATCGCTTCGGAGTCGTTCAGCGGAGCACCTTGATTAGCAAAGGCTACCATCCGGATGTGCTGGTGATGACTGCAACGCCGATTCCACGCACCCTTAGTATGACCCTTTACGGCGATATGGACATTTCCGTCTTAGATGAAATGCCGGCTGGTAAAGGGCGAATTATCACCCGGGCTGTAACGGCGGACCAAATTGGAAAAGTTTACGATTATATTGCCAAACAATTACAGAAAGGTAATCAGGCTTACGTCGTCTATCCTTTGATTGAAGAATCAGCCAAGACCGATTTGCAAGCCGCCATTCAGGGCTATGAATATCTCAGTGAAAAAGTATTCCCGCAATTTCGACTGGCGCTTTTACACGGCGGGATGTCCATCGCCGAAAAAGACCGCATTATGCAGGATTTCATTCAGGGAAAAATTGATTTGCTGGTAAGTACGACCGTTATTGAAGTGGGAGTTGATAATCCCAACGCCACTATTATGCTAGTCGAAAATGCCGAGCGATTCGGTTTGACTCAGATGCACCAATTGCGCGGACGAATCGGTCGCGGTCGCAAAAACGGTGTCTGTATTCTGGTCGAACGCAAGGTTACCGAGCTGGGTCATCAGCGGATTAAAACAATTCTCTCGACGATTGATGGCTTTGAAATCTCTGAGGCAGACCTTAAATTACGTGGACCTGGAGAATTTTATGGCACACGACAGCACGGATATTTAAAAATGAAAATTGCCGACCCGTTGACTGACATTGAGTTATTAAAAACTGCTCGCGTGCGCGCCTTTACGCTTTTGAAAAGCGATCCTCATTTACGCCGCGGCGAGAATGCGGCTACTCGCAATCATTTACTGCAACAATATGCTAATCAAATTGATTTCAGCAATATTTTATAGGTGACTTATGGCCGAAAAACAACCTGATCGTCAGCAAATTCTCTTCCTTAGTTTAGTGCAATCGCTGGTCAGTAGTGCCTGGATTCATCTCGGTAAAATGAAGAATCCAGTAACCGGTACCAATAGCATAGAACTGGAAGAGGCTTCCGTGAGCATTGATATGCTGGAAATGCTCCATAACAGAACTCAAGGCAATCTCTCCGATGATGAAAAGCGCTTTCTGGAAAACGCTTTGAGTGACTTAAAGATTAATTTCGTTGAGGCTAAATTACACCAGAGTGCCGCCTCAGAGAAGCCGAATGAAGAATCTCATTCATAAAACAATAAGTCTATAAAGGAAATTACATGAACTGGTTTAAAAAAGACATCGAAAAGAAAATTCTCGCCTTGCTTACGCTTCTGTTCAGTTTCATCGTCTATCTCGATACAATTTCACCGACGGTATCATTCTGGGATTGTGGCGAATTTATTGCCACCGCCTATACCCTCGGAGTTCCGCATCCTCCGGGTAGTCCGCTATTCTTGCTGATTGGTCGCATTTTTTCGATGATTCCTTTCAGCCAGGATATTGCGTTCCGGGTTAATTTAATATCCACCATCGTCAGTGCATTGGCAGTGATGTTTCTCTTTTTAATTACCGTTCAGCTCCTGCAATTCCGCGGGAAACCCACGACCAAATTACAAAAATTGATTGTCTATGGCGGAGCTTTTATTGGCGCAATGACTTTCGCTTTCACTGACAGTCATTGGTTCAACGCGGTGGAAGCCGAAGTCTATGCCTTTTCGACGTTTTTAACTGCTATTGTGGTTTGGTTGATTTTGGTTTGGGAAGAAAAAGCCGGTCAGCCCGGACATGAGCGTTATCTATTAATCATCGCCTATATTGTAGGTCTGGCAATCGGTGTCCATCTCTTAAATCTCCTGGCAATTTTCTTTATCGCCTTGATAATTTATTTTAAACAAAAGAAAGTGTCTTCGGTCTGGTGGTTGATTCTGGATATAATTATCGGGGTAGCGGTTGCCGGTTTACTTTTCCTGATTGCCTTGCAATTCAGAGCGTCAATATTTGTTCAGGCGATAATAACATTAGGTATTCTGGTGCTGGGTTATTACCAGCTTTATCGGAAAGCTCGGAAACCACGCCTGAAAGAACATGCTCAAAATGTCTTGATGGCTTTTGCGGCTTCCGCCGCCTTTCTGATAATTTATATCGGCATAATGAAGGGTTTACCAATCCTCGCCGATAAAGTTGGACTCTGGGCAACCGTTTTGGCAATCATTCTCCTGTTTGCGGTAACCATTTGGGCAATTAGTAAAAAACGCAATCTCCTGGCGTTGATAATGATGGCGCTCGTTCTTATCGTTGTCGGTTATTCCACTTATGTGACCATTTTTATTCGCAGTGCCCAGGATCCGAATATTGACGAAAATGATCCCGAAACTACTCATCAGGCGGTCGCTTACTTAGAGCGTGAGCAGTATGGCCGGCGCAGTTTTACCGATATATTCAACCGCGCTCAATGGAAACCGGAAGCCGCTTATAAATATTCCAGCGCTTCGGACTATTTCTGGAATTATCAGATTAAACATATGTATATCCGCTATTTCAACTGGCAATTCATCGGACGTGAGGGAAACGATGTAGATTTCTTTCAATTTATCTTGCCGTTTCCGTTTATTATCGGGCTTTTTGGTCTCTTTGTCCATTTCAATGAGGATAAGCACAAAGCCGTGGCAGTATTGGCGCTTTTCCTATTTACGGGACTGATGATAGTTTTATATCTTAATCAGGATGATCCCCAACCGCGGGAGCGGGATTATTCTTACGTTGGGTCGTTCTTCGCATTTTCGATCTGGATTGGAATTGGAGCCGCGGCTTTGCTTGAGCGAATTTCGCAACTGAAGAACAAAAAATTAAGTCGTCCGCTTACCTATATAACAGCCGGTTTATTATTATTAGCCTTGCCGATCAATGTTTTAGTAGCCAATTATCACGAACATGATCGAAGCGGTAATTACGTTGCCTCGGATTACGCTTACAATATCCTGCAATCCTGTGGTCCTAATGGTATTCTTTTTACTAACGGTGACAACGATACTTTCCCTCTCTGGTATATGCAGGAGGTCGAACATCTACGTCGCGACGTCAAAGTCGTCAATCTTAGCCTGTTGAACACCCCTTGGTACATAAAACAATTACGCAACATCGAACCAAAAATCAATATCGGAAATATTTCCGATGCAACCATTGATAATATCGGTCCTATTCCTTGGAAAAAACAGAAAGTGAGAATCAGCCCGCCACCGGAAAGTTTACTTACCTCAGATAAATATCCTGAATTTCGCCAGTTCGGCTATAATCCTAAGGAATTTCCACCGATGGAGTGGGAAGTCGAACCGACTCTGAAATATGGTAATCAGGGTTATCTGCGCGTACAAGATATTATGATCTTACAGATTCTGGAAGCTAATCGCTGGGAACGACCGCTCTACTTTGCCTCTACGGTTTCACCAGATAATAAGCTCGGTATGGAAGATTTTATGTCAATGGAGGGATTGACATTCCGCATTTATCCCCAAAAAGTAAAACGGATCGACGCCGATAAAATGCGCCATAACCTATTTAATGTTTTTCGCTATCGCAATTTGAATAATCCCAAGGTTTATTACGATGATAATATCAAGCGCTTAATGTTCAACTACCAGACGGCTTTTATCCAACTTGCTATCGAAGAACTTTATAGCGGCAATAAAGAACAAATGTTGGCGACCCTCGATACTCTGGAGTATCTGATACCAGAGGAAATTTTCCCCATTGAATACGATGACATTTATCTCCAGATTGGTCTGCTTTATTATGATGGCGGCCGCCGTGGTGAACCGGGACAACCCAGCGAACTCGAAAAACGCCTGGAAACCCTATTGAACAAACCCAATGTGAATTACCGCAATAAATTGAAATATGCTAGCATTTATGCCCAGGTGCTGGGAGATTATCCTAAGGCTATTCAAATCCTGGAAGAATTGAATGCTCAGAAACCAAACGATCCGGAAATCGCCGGCTATTTGGTGAAAGTCTATGAAGAGGCTCAACAATTAGATAAGGCGGTGAGAGTACTGGATAACTGGCTGGCACTTTATCCTAACGATAGCGGTGCCGCCGAAATGCGCAATCTTTATCTGAGTATGATGACTCCGGCTCAAAAGGCGCAATACGATTCGCTGACCAAAGTCTATCACCGCTAAACCAATCCGGTATGTCGTCCACTCCGGAAATCGCGGTCATTATTCCTCACTATAACGGTGTGGCGATTTTGCGAGATTGTCTGAACTCGTTGTTTTCCTCAACCGGCTTACCTCTCGATGTCATACTGGTTGATAATGCCTCCACCGACGACAGCGTTAAAATGGTTAGAAGTGAATTCCCAACCGTCCGTATCCTTCCCCAATCTCAAAATCGCGGTTTTGCGGGCGGCTGTAATGCCGGTATTCGCGCTACGGAAGCCCCATTTGTCCTAATCCTGAATAATGATACCATTCATCAAACTGGTTGGTTGGAATTATTACTGGAAAAAATCAAATCACAGCCCGAATTAGTCGCCGTTCAGCCTAAAATTCTTTCTTGGCAAAACCGTGAACAATTTGATTATTCCGGAGCGGCGGGAGGCGAGCTGGATATTTTCGGCTTTCCGTTTGCCCGCGGTCGAATTTTCGAGACTATTGAAATGGACGAAGGGCAATATAATTATTTACCTGATCGCATTTTCTGGGCTTCCGGGACGGCTTTTTTAGCCAGACGGGAATTATTAATCGAAGCGGGACTTTTTGATGAAACTTTCTTCGCGCATATGGAAGAAATTGATCTCCAGTGGCGACTGCAACTTATGGGCTACTCTGTCGGCGTCGAGCCTCGCGCTGTCATCTGGCATCGTAGTGGTTCTACTCTGGGAGCAGAGGCGCCGCTAAAAAAGTATCTAAACCATCGTAACAGTCTGTTGATGTTCCTGGCGAATTATAAGCCGCTGGTGACCGCTTACCTTTTGCCGATTCGTATTCTGCTGGACTGGATGGCGCTGGCATTTTCCCTAATGAAATTAGATTTGGGTCGCGCCGGTGCCATTTTGAAAGCTCACGGCTGGATTATCAGCCACCCGGCAGTCACTTTTAAACGCCGCCGCCAGGTAAGGGCTCTCCGTCGAGTTACCGATTCCCAGATAATGGAAAAATTATACCGTGGTTCAGTTGCCTTGAGCTATTATTTATTGAAGAAAAAGTCTTATTTGGACTTGGTAAATTAAAAATTAATCCGAATAAATAATTTTTTCGTAAACCGCTTTATTATCCGGATCAAGTTCCATTAGTTTGTGAGCTTGTTCGATAGTTCCAAATTCCTTGATGATGGTCATTATATCACGAGCATGGGCGTCGAGAAAGATGTGCGAATATCGTTCGCGGGCATTTTCGGCAAACATCGCCTCGAGGGCTTGCAAGGCTTTGTCAATTTCGGGTGCAACCGCTTCTTTTTCCCCCTGGTCAGCTAAGTCCATTGCCGCCCAGAAATGGTATTTCATCATTCGGTAATTGCGCAGTCGAAGAATTTCGTCTAATTCTTTCAGGCGGTCTTTCCAACCGGCAGGTCGTTCGGACATTTGCCCGCGGGTTGCTACGTCCCGCGCTTTCTCATAATAGGCATTGCCACCCAGCGGTTCGTAGGTATCCATTTCGCTGGCAATCATCATCCAAGCATAAAAGTCCAGCGCACCAGTCAGGGTTTGAATCATTTCGGAATGGACTATCGGATCATTAGTATTATAGACAAACTTGAAATTTTTCTCAAAAAACCGCATATCGCCTGATTCGTTGACAATGAACAGCTGGGCAGTGAAAATCCTTTCGGAACCAGTCGTATTGACACTTTGGGGATAGATATTGATTTTTAGTGGAATTTGAATGCCATAAGTGTTTTCGATCCATTCGTAGTTTTCGTAATAGGCAGGGATTGCCATTTCGAGAATTTTCAGGTCCGAGCGTTCCAATTCCGGCATACGATCCACCGATATTTCGACTTTGACGTCCACAAATTGAGCAAATATTTGACTTAGAAAAAGTAACAATACCATCGCCAGCTGGATAGGTTTGCATTTTTTCATTAGAATTTCCCCTTGTAATCGTTTTTAATCATATTTGGTGTTTATTTCACTCATTGCTCTGCGCCATTAATATAATACTTTATCGGCAAAGTTAAAACTGCTGGTTTCCCGCCAGATAAGTTCTGTTTGAAATTATAAATCATTATTGGTAGATTTAATTAATAAAGTTAACAAGAGGAAATCGGGATGTCGAGTAGAAGAAACAAATTAACCTGGGCAGTCTTTCTACTGGCGGTAGGTTGGCTAATTCCGCTTTGGGCTCAAACGCGACTAACCGAGGAGAAACGTCCTAGCTGGATTGACCAACCGGCGCCCGGTTATTACATCGGCATTTCGCATCGTTTAGCAGAAGAAGCCGACAGCCGCGCCGACGCTTTGAACAATGCCAAACGTCAAATTATCGAATCTCTCGGCGGCGTAATTGACAGCGAGTTCATTGATCGCATCATCGAAACCGACGGCAAAGTAGAATCGGTTGACGCCTTTACCGATTCGCGCATTAAAGTCGTATCGAAAAATATTATTAACGTTAAACCGGAAAAGGTTTACACCGAACAATGGCAGGAAGGCAAAGGCCGTAATAAAAAAATCCTGTATCAAACCTATGTGGCGGTTTACTTCGACGAAAATGCGCATCGTGCTTTTATGAAACAGCTACTGAATGAAACCTGCCAGCTGGGTGAAACGCAACTGAATTCGGCCGTCGCCTTAGCCCAACAGGGCAGTGTTTTCTTGGCAATCGATCAGATAAAGGCGGCTACTCAAAATTTACAACCGCTGACCGAGATTACCGGAATAGCGCCGACCGATCTGGCAACGATAAAATTATTGAACGAGCAAATGCTGAACTGGGTTAATGTTTTACAAAACGGTATCCGCATCGAAAAACAGGGTGATAAGCAAACTACCAAATGGGGCGCCGGGTTACCCGAACCGTTGCAGGTGAGTGTTTTTTGGCAGGAAAGTGGCAAGCGCTACCCGATTTCCGGACTGCCGGTCGAGTTTAAATTGCTGGCGGGCAAAGCCGCATTTAACCCTTACAGTCAAACCGATGCCAGCGGTTGTGCCTTTTGTTCGGTCAGAGAAATCCGTACTGCGGGTAAAGTCGAATTCGAGGCTCAGGTTACTTTTCCCGAAGGCTATCAGATGGCGCAAACCAGTACCCGCTTTAACCTTTTACCGGACAACAAGGTAATCGTAACTGTCTTTGAAACCAATCTTAGCCAACCAGTTAATACTCCGATTCTGGGTAATCTGCTTCTCCAGAAATTGACCGAGTCCGGCTTTCATATTCTCGAAACGAATCCTTTTGGTAAGCTAACTAGCTCGCAAATCGAGCAAATTAGCCCGACAGAAATTCAGCAAGCCGCCACCAATAGCGGGGCTGATTTGATTCTGCTGGCGAGCGTTGCTTCGGATCAACCTAATCGGATTCAGGACGGATTTTACTTCGCGCACGCCCGCGGCATTTTGAAAGTTTATAACATTTCCCAACAGGCGTTTGTCGGCAATTATCTGGTTGAGGATAAAAACGCCGGGAATTCACCAGAAAACGCCGGAGCCAAAGCTATCAAAAAGGTCAGCGATACTCTTATACAAAAATTCAGCGATGAGTTTGGGCTTTGATTGTAATTTGTTTTATGGTATAATTCAGGTGGCTTTTTATTGAAATGGTAAGAAAGAACTCATAATGGACTGTCGGGTAGGTATTTTAAGCATTTGATTTTTATGACAATGGTCACAAACACTACTTCAATAATTTATTATCTTGAAAAAAGATTTTAATTGGTGGAGGAAATTCATGGTGATTTCCCTGAATAAAAAAATTATCCTTGTCGGAACGATACTGGCATTTCTACCACTTTCGGTTTTGGCTACGAACTATTATGTTCGGAAAAGCGGCAATGACAGCAATAACGGTTTGACTCCGGCTACCGCCTGGAAAACAGTCACTAAAGCCGCTAATTATAACTTGCAACCCGGCGATACGGTCTTCATCGGCACGGGAATTTACAACGAGCAGTTAGTGCCCTCGCGTTCCGGCTCGTCAACCGCTTATATTGTTTACTATGGTGATTACAAAGGATTGAGAACTCAGGATTCCCCTGGGCGGGTAACCATCGGAGGCTTGACCGCCGGTGACCCGGTATTCGTGCCCCAGTCTGCTTCTCAAAATAAATTCACCTTCACTCTGGCAAACATCATCAATAACGGCGACGGAACCAGCACGATTAAAGTCGGGATTAGAAATGATAACAAAGATAATCTTACCTATGTTGCTATTAGTTTACCTTCAGGAGTCACGGCGCTATACCCAGCCAACAGCTCGACCTGGACCAGTCCCAAAAGTATCAGGTACACCATTAATAATCCAACCAATGATCCATTCTACTGTATTAAATACAATCTTTCGAGTGGATCTGTTTATAAAGGTGGCTCTGATACATTAATCTATAAACTTACTACTCAGCAAGCCGAAGCACTGACCTCAGTTAGGATTAGAGCTACAACGGTTAATGGGACGACTGGAGACGTTACTCTTAGTGTAGTTTACCAGCCTCCATCGGGCACTTCCTATGATATTGCCTGTAAAGTTAACGACAAAGACAATTTGGTTTTCCAGGGTATTACCTTCGGTTATGTCAGCAATAAAGCCATTGATCTCTTTAACACCACTAATATCGTGATCAGGGACTGTGATACGAGAAATGCTACCAACTATGGTATTTATGCCTCAAGCTGGGATCTGCACGGAGTCCTGACTATTGAATCCGATTCTATTCTAAGCGGCAACAGCACTGGAATCTCGGTACAAGCCAACACTGCGCATACCGACTTTGTCATTAATATCAATAATAACTACATTTCTGGCTGCGGTAAGGGCATTGAACTGTACCGTGTTTATCTCAATAATGGTAATATCAATAATAATATCATTCGCAATAGTTCCAGCCATGCTATTTATATTTACCAACCCACAGGAAAGGCGCTTTCAGTTTCGCACAATCAGATTATTAATTTAACCAGCGGTAGTGGCCTGTACCTCTATCAATGCGGCGTCCAAAATCTCGATTATAACAAAATTAGCAATACCGGTTCGCACGGGATGTATATTTCCGATGCCACTTCCCAGGATGTTCCTAAAATAAATACCATCTGTAATAATGAGGTTAGCAATGTAAACAACAATTGTCACGGGATTTATCTCGATCGGGTATATGTTGGGCAGATAGCTAACAATCTCATATTTAACATAACCAGCCATGGTATCTATGCTAATCAGGTGGGACTGTTTGGGATTTTAGCACTTGATTCAAATCTAATTTATAATTGCACGGGTTCGGGTATTTATACTATGCAAACGATGTCATTTAATTCAGTCAAGGGTAATACTATCTACCTGGTTCAGAATGGGCTTTATCTTTATGCCGATAATTATTTTAGTGTGGCAAATTTTAGTGATAATCGCATTTTTTCTTATTCATCGAAGGGTATTTATTGTAAATACCTTCGGAATACTACTATAGAAAATAATCTCATTTATGGGTGTACCGGTAGCGGTTCCAGTACTTATGGTATTCAGATATACAACGACAATTTATATTCTAACACCATCAAAAATAACACTGTTTATAATGGTGGTTATTATGGGATTTACGGTAATCGGACAACCGGCAGTTGGCGCAACAATATCGTCACCGGCTCAACTTATGGCTTTAGAGATAACACTGGTTCCAGTATTACCGCCACTTATAATTGCGCTTATAATAATACTTACAATTATTCCAATATCACACCGGGGACTGGTTCGATTACACAGAACCCCTTGTTTGTTGATCCGGATGGAACCGATAATATTTTAGGCGGAAACAACTGGCTGGATGATGACCTGCATATCAAAAGTACGGGTGGTTCTTATCATTTCGGTGCCTGGTTATTTGACGATCAGGATTCACCCTGTCTGGATACCGGTGATCCTAACGATGATTATAGTCGAGAGCCGGAGGATAATGGCGACCGCATTAATATCGGTTGTTATGGCAATACTCCCCAAGCATCCAAGAAAAAAAGTCAATGCCCGATGACGGCGGTTTACAAAAACTTTCCTAATAATAAATGGGTTATGATTGGAGTTCCGATTGCGCCTAATGAAGGTAATCCACCTGGTGATCCCTTCGCCATTTTCGGTGATGATTTCGGCGGTCAAATGCCGAATGGCACCAATTGGACTTGCATTCACTGGGTAACGGAAGACTCCGTTATGGAGTATTATGAATATGGCGACGGCACGATTTATCAACCGCCTACTCCTTATCCCGGGATTGGCTATTTCGTTTGGCAGAACACCGGCGCTCCGGTTGATGTGGACGTCAGAGGTTGTCCGGTTGATCATTGTCTCTTAGAAGTTGCCCAAGCGCCTGATGTTGATTGGGAGTCTGAATATGGAGTTGCGCTCGGTTTTAATCAATTCGCCAACCCCTATTATTTCACGATTGATTGGTCAAATACCGAGATTTTCAAATATGAATCAGCCGCTAAAACCGGCACTCCAGTCGAGTATACTTTAGCCGAAGCCGCGGCTCAAGGCTGGATCAGTCAATACGCCTATACCTGGGATCACAACCTCTCCCAATATAATATTGTAGTGCCGAATGCCAATAATCATGGTGATAGTATCTCGGTCTGGCAAGGCTTTTATTTTACACAGATAGATTCGGTCAGCTATCTGCGACTCAATATTCCCAATCGCCGCGTTCTGGAAAAACTGTCTCCGATTTCCGGAAGTCTGCAATCCTTCGGTGAAAAGTACACCTATCGGAGTTCGAGCGTCTCGCCCGATTGGGACTGGTTCCTCAAACTCGGTGTCGTTTCCAAGGAATTGAAACTGCAGGATACGGAAAATGGTATCGGTACCGCACCCGCGGCTAAAGATGGTTTCGATGGTCTGGATGCTCTCGAAATGCTCGGCACCGACGTTGCTGGCAATTATCTTCAATTTAAATTCGTCATAGACCGTGCCCCGGAAATCGCCTATGATTTGCACGCTCCGTTCGAAACATCCAGCACCTGGAAAATTCAGGTGGAAACTCCAGCCGCTAACAAGCAGAAAACGGCGGAAATCGTCTGGCCACAGATTCGCCTGGTACCGCAAAACCTGAATTTTTCACTCTTAGCCAGCGACAACAGCACCGTTTTGGTCGAGGATTTAAGAGCGTCAACTTCCTATAAATTTAAAATCAAGGACGAACTCACTACCTTTTATCTCAAGGTTGACAAAGTAAATGACAGCGTTGCCCCGACCTTTTCCTTTCTTTTTATCAGCAATCCACTGGCGCCAAATGATCTGACCTATTTCGTAATACCTTCCGAACCGCTGGAATCTATCACGGCTACCATTAATGAAGCGCCGGTTAATTTGATTCCGGTGGCTTCGCCACCTAATATTTATTACGGCAAATACTATATCTCCTCCAGCGGCTCAGTAAACATTGCCGTTAGCGGCAGGGATGCTTCCGGAAATTCGGGGAGCGGTTCGGCAGCAATGCAAGCCTTGCTTGCCAAATCGGACGCTACTGAAAAAATTACCCTATCGGATGGCGGTATCGTGATAGAATTGCCCGCCGGTTCATTATCCGAAAAAACCGCGGTCTATGCGGCGCGCTGTGCAATGGACTTAAGCCTATTAGACGAAAATGCTCCCATCGGTGAACCGCTTTACATTGGCCCAGATAATGTTAAATTCAACCAAAAAGCCGTTCTACACATGAGCGACCTCGCTGAGTCCGAAAACGTGGGACTTTACCGAATGACGGACGGCACCTGGGAATTCGTGGGACAATATCAGAATTCCGGCGTGCCAATCAATTCTACTGGCACTTACGGCTTTTTCTCGCATAAGGCTGACCAATCCCAGCCGGATAATACTCCGCTGGTTTTCGCCATTAACAATTGCTATCCCAATCCCTTTAATAATACGACTACGATTCGTTACACCGTCGAGACTTACGGCAAGGTGCGCCTGACCGTTTACAATCTGATTGGTCATACCGTTCGGAATCTGGTACGGGAAAATCAACCGGCGGGAACTTATTTAACCACCTGGGACGGCCGTAATAATAAAGGCAAACAGGTTGCTTCCGGCATTTATTATTTGAAAATGGAAGTCCTCAACAGCGATAAGGTCTTGTTCCAAAGCAGTAAAAAATTGATGTTGATTAAGTAAGGCGGGAAAATGAGGAAACGCGTCATCCTAAATTTTTTCGTTTGTGGTTTAATCACTGCCGGATTTTTATCCCGCTGCGAGAAAATTATCTATACCTACGATGACCAAAAACCGCAAATCACCACGCCGCTGACCATTTGGGCTGTAACTGACAGTTCCGCTGAGATTTACTGGGAAACCGATGAAGCCTGCCATATTAAAATAAAATATGGCTTGACGACCGATTATGGGCTCGAATACGAAGACCCGGAAAATTGCGAAATTCACCTAGCTACTCTAAGGGGCTTGGAACCGCATGCTCTCTATCATTTGCGGGTTTACTGCTGGGATTTCGCCGCCAATGGCCCTGTAAAATCGCCCGATACCACTTTTACTACTCTGGCTAATGAGTATAGCTACCTGCGAGAAGGCTGGCAGTTTTTTAGAGAGAAAAATTACTCCGCCGCTAAGACTGCTTTTGATTCCGCCCACCAGATAAATCCATTTTTAGCTGAAATTCAAGCGGCTTATGGATGGCTACAAATCAGAACGAATGATTTGGATTCCGCCCGCCAGAATTTGACCGCCGCGTATGATCTCGACCACTATTTGCCGATTACTCTGGCGGGATTGGCGGTGATCAGTATGATTGACGATGCGCCGCTTGCCGCGATTAATTATGTAAAAGCGGTGTTAAGCCTTGATCAGCGGTGGGAATATCGTTATAACCCGGAAATCAGCTGGAAAAGTCTGCTCTTGATTCGCGCCCAGGCTTACTTTCAGACGAATCAAATGAACCTCGCTCAGGCTGATCTCGATTCCCTCTGGCCGCAAAACGGATTGAATCCCAACTTGCCCTCCAGCTGGGTGGTCAATAAACAATCTTATGATACTTATGAAACCGCCTTTGGAGCGGCATTAAATTACCTGATAGCTAATCCGGAGAAAATGGGATAATGTTCGGTGAAGAATTTACAAACCCGGGGGCGGTGGGGGCAAAGGCGGAGTCGGTTCACCGGAACCATGGGCGTGGTGATGATGATGACCGGTCCACCACCACCAGCCTTCACCCGGTTGAGTCTGTAAAAGCGAGAAAGTTTGAATGGTCGGAACCGTAAAAACCGCCGTAGCGGCCAGTTTTTTCAAGAAATTGCGCCGACTGATATTTTTATCTTCACTTTCTTTTTCGCTTGCCATATTAAGTGCCTTGTTAATATTGAAAAAACTAATCATAATATAAAGTGATTAATTGCTATAATCAATAGAGAATAATTCAATCGGTAGAATTCGCGGAGTCTTGTGATGACCATTACTCAAAAAATAATCTTAACCATCTCACTGGCGTTTGTCACCCTTAGTCTGATTAATTGCGAAAAAGAAGTCATCAAAGTCATAGACGATCTGGACCCCCCGGTAATTCTGACCGAACCCGATGTGGAAGTCGCGGCTAATAGCGCGATGATCTTTTGGACGACCGACGAACCGTGTTCAGTTTCGGTTAAATATTTTGTAATTGGAAATGCTGATACTCTGACAGCCTCCGGTCGGGAATACCGGCAGAATCATCAAGTTCTCTTGAGTAATTTGTTACCGAATACAATCTATCGATTTTTTACCCTGAGCTATGATGTTTCCGGCAATTTCACCAAAACCACATTGGATAGTTTTACCACAGCGCTGGACACGACCTATTTTTACTCTCACGGCTGGGATTTGTATGCGGCTGGTGACTATACCGGCGCCTGCGAGTCTTTCCAGCAATATTTGACCTACTACCCGAATGACCTCGCCGGATTGACGGCGCTGGGCTGGAGTCAACTGCAAGACAGCTTGATTGATAGCAGTATTGTCTCTTTTAATTCGGCTCTGAATCTGGAAGTTAACTATCGCGACGCGCTGGCAGGACTGACCATTGCTCTCTACCATAATTTTCACCTCTATGCGATGGAGATTCCGGCTGTGAGGCTACTGGCAATTGATTCGCTCTATGTTTTTAGTTATGACGAACGCTATGATCATCGCGTGATTCGCTTAATGCTAGCCGATTTCTATAATATGGACGGGCGTTTAGAAAATGCTCAGCAAATCATTGATCTATTATATCCGACTAATGGATTAGACCCGAATGATCGAGATACCTGGAAAATCTATGATGGCGAGGAGATTCTTACTTTTGATACCTACGAATCGGCTTTGACCAGCCTGATCGAATATTTGAAAGGGATTTGGTGGAAACCGGTCGGACTACCCAAAGTCACAACAACTTGCTTTAGCTAAAATTCTCGAATGTCCCCTGTCTCCCTGCCTGCTCGGCGCAGTCAGGCAGGCTGTCTCCCGCCTCCCGTCTCCCGTCTCCTTTCTCCTTTTCTCAGCCTCAACCTCTTTTCTCAGCCTCTTTTCTCTTAGTCTTGGAAGATAAAACCGCCAAATGAAAAAAATCCCAAATCCCAAATCACAAATCCCAAACTCCAAATCACAAATTCCAAATCCCAAATTCCAAATCACAAACCCTAAATCCCAAATAGCCAAACCAATTTCTGCGAACCTGTCTCCTGTCTCCCGTCTCCCGTCTCCTTTCTCCTTTTCTCAGCCTCAGCCTCTTTACTAATGACTAATGACCAATGACTAATGACCAATGCCCAATGACCAATGACTAATGACCAATGCCCAATGACCAGTGACCAATGACCAATACCCAATGACCAATGACCAACCTCATTCTCAGCCTCTTTACTAAAACTTATTCTTTGAGTCTTAGTGGTTAAAGTTTTCCGAAAGCGCTGAAAATTCCATTTATTCCGCTGGGACTTCGCTCCCCAGCCCGAAAAGAAAGGCTGAGGTTGAGAAAATGTAGATTGAGCCGGTAGCACGACCAGCTGTAATAGGTTTTACTATAATAGCTTGGCAATTATAAAACCGACGGCGAATCCGGTCAGGAAAACCATTGTCACAAAGCGATAGTTGATGACCTCCTTTTTATAGCCTCTCTTGATTGCCACCAAGGAAACAAAATAACCTAACGCATTAAAAATCCAAAAAATCGGCAGGGTTAATACTTTAGCAACAATCGGTCCAACTACAGGCACGGTTGCCAGCAGAGCAATTAAGCCGGAAAAAGCCTCGGCAAATAATCCGAAAATCATAACCAACACAACTATAATACCTTTATCAACCCGAAAGTGGATTCCTACAATAACGGCAATGATGATTATCGCCCAGGTAATCAATAACTTGTAATTCCGCTGGAGAAAGCCGATGACATTTTGTATCAAGCGCCTCAAAAACCAAAGGGTTCTTTTGTCATTTTGTTGCTCGTCTTGGTTCATATTTTTACCATAAAATTGTTTGTAAAGCCTAAGGTTACCTCGACAGGGATTGCGACATCTTAGGCAGGTTCATTCCGTAAATCAGGCGCAAGCCATCCAGTGTTAAATAGGGATCGCTGGCTTGGATTAAGGGAGAATGTTGAGCAATAACATTGCTGAATCCACCGGTGGCGATTACAAAAATGTCTGGCTGATTAATCTCTACTCCGATACGACGTATCATTCCTTCAATCATAGCTAGATGACCAAACAAAATCCCACTCTGCATATGAGCGGTTGTATTCTTACCAATAACGCGCGGTGGAAAAGTGAGATTTATTGGATAGAGCTGGGCGGCTTTTCTAAAAAGGTCCCTCGCACCGGTTATAAGTCCGGGAGCAATCGCTCCGCCGATATAATTTCCTTCCTGATCCAGAACATCGAAAGTCGTTGCCGTGCCCAGATCCACGACGATACTCGGACAATGATATTTCACTCCAGTGGCTACGGCATTGCAAATGCGATCAGCCCCAACTTCAGCCGGATTATCAACTAAAAGACGACATCCGAGATTCAAATTGCAATTGATTAGGAGCGGTTCAATATGGAAAATGGTGCGCGCCATTTGCTTAAATGGTTCGGTTAGGCGCGGGACGACCGAGCCAATTACGATCCCATCAATTTCACTAACGGCAACGTCTTGCTTTTTCAACAAAGATTCAATCCGCCGACCATAATAATCTGCTCCTCGAACCGGATGACTAATTATTCGCAGAAATCCCTTAAGGTCATTTTCCCGAAATAGTCCTACGGTTGCATTGGTATTACCTATATCAATTGCTAATAACATTCCTGGGCCTCCCTGACGATTGTTACCTCAGCGGCATGGAACGTCTGATATGTCCGACCGACTTGTAGAATGAGGCCACCGTCGGCACTGATATTTTGGAACACGCCGCTATGAACCTTTTGGCCATCATTGACTTTAATTTTCTGCCCGATATACGGACAATATTTACGCCATTTTTCCAGAATCGGAACAGTTCCGTTACCATTCAGCGCGACCAAATTTTGATCAATCGCAAAAATCAATTTGGCGAGCACATCCTCTCTTTCATACTTTTTTCCGGTAATAGAATAAAGCGAACTGGCGAACGGCAAATCGGGGATAAAAAAATCACTATTTTGATTCAAATTTACGCCGACTCCAATTACTACATCCGCATTATCCTCCGAGCGAGTTTTACTTTGCACCAAAATACCACAAACTTTCATGTTCTTTAGTAAAACATCATTGGGCCATTTCAGTGCCAACTGGGCTGGCGCAACCAAAGTTTGTAGTCCCTCCAGAACACCCACCGCAGTTAGAAATGAGTAAATAAAAAGCGGTGTCTCATTGTGGTGAATTTTTAAATAAATAGAAAATAGTAAAGCCTCGTTGGGTGGAGTAATCCAGCTACGTCCCAAACGCCCTCGTCCAGCACTTTGAAAATCAGCCCAGACTATCGTCCCAGAAGGATGCGAATGCCGATCCAATAGGTAAGCATTGGTAGAGTCTATCTCTGCAAAATGAACCACCGGAAATCTGAGTATTTCAGTAGGAATCGGCAGGTTGACGAGCCGGAAAGAACTCATAACTTTAGCGCAATTCAAGCTCTTCAATCAACTCATCGGCGGAACTATATTTATCCAAAATAAAAAGAACATAGAGAACGTCAACGCTAATAGCACGCGAAAGAGCTGGATTATATTGCCAGTCATTGGTCAGCGCTTCCCAGTTGCCATCGAAGGCACAACCCACCAATTCTCCCCGCGCGTTTAGAACCGGACTGCCGGAGTTTCCGCCGGTGATATCGCAGGAACTGAGAAAAGTCACCGGAACATCATTTAATTCACGATCAATCCAGCGGCCATAATCGCGGCTAGTCGCTAGCTCGATCAATCTTTCTGGAACGTTAAAAGGTTCAATACCGCTATGTTTGGCAATTACTCCGGCTAAAGTGGTCTGGGGTTGGTAAATGACAGCGTCGCGCGGCTGATAGCCTTCGACGTTGCCATAGGTAAACCGCAAACTGCGGTTGGCGTCGGGCAAAACCGTCTTACCCAAAACATTTTTCAAGGCCGAAAGATACTGCGGCTTAAGAATTAACATTTTGCCGCTTAATGTTTTCTGGTCTTTCTCGATGCGCTCCAGTTCGCCGTTGACTGCGACGGCTAAAGTTATCAATGGATCCTGCCGTTCTAGTAAAGACTCGGCGCTCAAATCAAACATTGCCAGACATTCGTCGGCATCGGTAAGTCGGGTGTGAGCAAAGGCGCTATCAACATAAGCGGCGATAACGGCTTTAGCAGAATCGGCAGGCTGATCCTGAATCAATTCGCGCAAAAAGGCAGGACGCTCAGCCGCAGAAAATTCGGCTAAATGATTTAGTAATAATTTCAAGATACGGGCATCAGCCGGGGCATAGTAACCGATGCGCCTGACCTTAAAATCACGCTTGGTACGAGCAATTTGGTAATCAAAAAAACCGTATTCACGTTCACTTTCCGGTTTAGCCTTTTCGCGACTCCATTTTTCGATAGTCAGCGCATCCGCCAGAACCGTAACGTAGCGTAAATATTCAATGTACATATCGCGCTCGAATCCGGTATAATATACATCGTAGGCTTTCTGGATTTCTGGTAGAATATTCCCATATTGTTCTTGCCAGGCAGGCTTGCCGGCTATTTTTTGAACTAATTCCTTCTCAACTAACTTTTTTTGTCCCAAAATATTTTCACTCTTGAAACCAGCTAATAAACCCTGATTATTTTTCAGCCCATTGTAAAAACCTTTTAGTCGTGAAGATAGGAGTAAGTCAACCTCCGGACTTTTTTGGCTTTCATCTTCAAGTTCGTTGATGATTTCTTGAAAGATCCGAATACGTAGCGGATATACTAAATTCTGATTATAAGCCACGGAGTAACTCGTGACATTGCGATAGGTGCGACCCGGATAGCCCAAAATGAAAACCAGCTCATCGGGATTAAGTCCTCTGGTAGAAATCGGTAGAAAAACTTTAGGCTGGTAGGGTACATTTTGCTCACTATATTCGGCCGGCTTGCCGTCGGGCGCGCAGTAAACTCGCATAAAGGAAAAGTCACCAGTGTGACGTGGCCACATCCAGTTATCAACCTCGCCACCAAAATTGCCGATAGATTGTGGCGGAGCGTAAACCAAGCGAATGTCCCGAAATTTCCGATAGTGATAAAGATAATAACTGGAACCATCGAGCATAGCGACGACCCTTCCTGTCAGTCCATTGGCAGAATCTTCACTCTCGGCTTCTAATTGGGCGATGGCGCGTTCCAAAGCACGGATACGTTCTTCCGGCGTCATTTGTGGGGTAAAGGATTTAAGTATTTTTTCTGTGACATCTTCAAAACCAATCATTAGCGACGCCTCATAGCCGGGCGCCGGCAGTTCCTCGGCTTTAGAGCGGGCATAGAAGCCTTGTGCCAAGTAATTCTGATCATCGGTCGAATTTTTCTGAATGGCACTGAAAGCAACATGATGATTAGTAAGCACTAAACCATCTGCCGACACAAATGAACCGGTTCCGCCGCCGAATAATAGCACTGCTCCGGCTAAACCGCCACCGTCCGGTTGATATATGTCGGCGGGTTTAACTTTCAAGCCTTTGATTTTGGTCGGGATTTGATCCGGCGGATACATACCTTCCGCGGCAAATAGTCTGAAATTCAATGTCAAAAGACAAGTCGCCAGAAAAAAGAGTCGTTTTATGTTACTCATAGTTTCTTTCTCTCTTTTTAATTATTAAAAGCCACGTTCTTTGCGAATCGTTTGATAAGCATCGTTAATAGATTTGAATTTTTCTTCCGCCAATTTTTGAAATTCAGGGCCAAGATTGGCTACTTTATCCGGATGATATTTCACCGCCAAATCGCGGTAAGCTTTCTTAATTATCTCAACGTCGTCATTCGGTTTAATACCCAAAATCTCATAAAATCGGTTAGTCCCTCCGCCGAAAATCGCCCGGATAGTTTCGTAGTCACGGGCAGAAATCCCCAGAGCATCCGCAATTTCTCGAATCACTTGCAATTCTGCCGTATGGAGATCACCGTCCACAGTAGCAATTCCAAATAAGACATGAAGCAGTTCCATCCGGGAGTAGTAATCCATATTACCGCGAATCTGATGGGCAATGTCATAGATATTATAATCTTTACCGAGTATCTCCCGATAGAGGTAGAGTAAATCCTGGGCATTCTGAGTTCCGAATTTATCAACCAAAAATTTCTTTACATATTGAACTTCAGAAGATTTGACATTGCGATCGGATTTAGAGACATAGGCAAATAAAGCGAGCATTGCTACCGCGAAATCTCCCGCGCGAGTATCGCCGTAAGATGCAAAGGTTGCACCCGGCTCGGCTTTACCTCGTTTTTTCTGGACTCCAGATTCGTTGGTAACAACATTACCGATATACGCCCCGATTAAGGCTCCTAGTGGTCCGAAAAGCGCCCAGCCGATTCCACCACCAATTATTGTTCCAGCCAATTTTCCCATATTCTTGATCTCAATTTAAAATATTTAACTTTGGAAATAATAAATATTCCTTGGATAAAATCCAACATTAAATAAAAATCCCTCCACCTATGTAAGAGTGGAGGGATCATAACTATTTGGTATAAATACTATCTTAAAGCAAAACCAACACCCAGACCGGCGGCATTGTATTCTCCCATACTATATTCGGCATTGATAGATATAACCGCTATTTTGACATTCAAGCCGGCTGTAAAACGCGTATCATTCTTGCCTTTTAAATCGAATTTGATCTTCGTGCCGTCTTCCATTTTATAAGAGGCAGTGAATTTACTGGACTCTTTGCCAACCCCAATATACGGCGTTAGCATAAGAATAGTCTTGCTTATCATTAAATTGAAAGCCGTGCTATTGGCGCTCAATAGGTCACCGATTTCCATTTTTTGATAATAACCTTGAACGGCAATATCTAATGGGAACATCGGTATCGGAATCCAGCGATCAACATCCAATTTTAAACCACCGCCAAGAGCCGAGATTTCGCCAATAGCTTCACCGATATCGCCAGGAATTTTAAATTTCGGGATTATTCGGATAGACGGTTCGATGCCCATCGGCAATCCAACGCTAGCTTGCAAGATCGGGAATGGAAATGGTACAGTCTTTAAGTCTTCCAGAGCTTTAATTGACTTCATTCCTGGGATAGATTTTACCTGAATTCCGTCAATCGCTTCCTGAATTTCGGGATTCATCTCAGTAATTGCAGCATTAATTTGTTCTTCTGTCAAGCCTTGAGCCTGTAATTGAGTTCTAAGCTGAGATTCAATTTCTCCCTGGACGTAAGGTTGGTTAACCGTGAAAGGCTCCGCTTTCCCGCCAAGGATATTCGGTGTAGTACAGTCAGAAAAAATCTCTTCAGGATTCAAAGTAATTGAATAGCTCTGGGAGTTCTTCTCAATATCGAACGTGATATCGTCCAATGCCGAAAGATCAAATTGATAGGTAGTCTGACTGGCTTTGCTAGCGGGTGCTAAACCTACTCCAGTCTTTAATTGAATATCAAATCCCAAAGTGCCGTGCGTCCCAGCAGTGTTATATAGACCGGAGTTCATCGCCGTCCCAAACCCGGTGGCTAACGGTTGCAGATATAACTTCCCGTTAGTAGCGGCCAGTTCTTTAATCTGATCCATAGAGAATTCTTGTGCCATAATCGTGGCTACCGCAAAAAGGGTCAATACAACAATCCGGCTAAGTGTTCTTCTCATATTTTCCTCCATGATTTCATTTTTGCTTTAATGTTAGGGTCATTTTGAGTAAAAATCAAGTAGAATTTTAGCGAGCCAATACTAAAGTCGTGATATACTCCACAGATTTGGCGCTGGCAATATCATTCGCCAAGCATCGAACGATATAAATTCCAACGCGCGCTTTTGGGCTATAATCACTAGCCCCATCCCAGTAAATTACGCCGCTCGCCGCTGTTTCGAGGTTCGTAGCCAATCGGTAAATCAGGCGTCCCACCAGGTCATATATCTCTATGGTAACTTTTGCTGAAGGAAAAGGTAGTAAATATTGGATTCCGATTTCATCATCAATCCCATCACCGTCTGGCGAAAATACATCTGCCATAGGTTTAATGCCAAGTTTATCAAGCTTTTCAGGCAGAATCACACTGTTAGGTTGCCCAGGTGTACCGCCGGCGGCGGCGACACTTGCGCGCCAATTCATCGCCCGATTAGAGTTATCAAATGAAATACGCTCCATTGCTATCCCTTTGACAATTGGCCAGGTTGAATTATAAAATAGACTGTCAATTGACCGACCGGTCGGATCATATAAGTAAACGGCATCTTCACTATTACTCAAGGATAGAAATTTATCAGTTATCCAGGTCTGACTTGGTGCTAAATCCGGAAAGTTCAGCACCGATGAATCTCCAGCAATTACAAAATATTCCCCCGGCGGCAGAAAATAACCGGGCGGAATACTCCGGCGTACGGCGGTATTCTGGTCCGAAATCATCCAACCAGCAAGATCAATGGTATTTTCGCCGGAATTATAGAATTCAAGATATTCGGCAACCGAACTCGAAGCTATCCGAATATCCCAAGGATATGGCATAAATTCAGATAGAAGTACGCTTCCTCTTGACCAGGAAATCTGAATCGAACGCAATAGCATATTATTATCGTTAATCTGGTCTGCAGGCCAATCAACGCGGGCTGTGACAGTGTGTTTGCCGGAGGTTAGCGGACCAATTTCGAAATTTCCACTGTCAGCCTGCCCGGGACCAATACAGTCCAGTGGAATCTGAGAAGTGAAATCATTCTCTAAAGATATTATTAAATTTGCACCACAGGCTTGGTTCTGCCCTTTATTGGATATGAAATAGCACCCGGCGAAAACAGTATTCGTGTCGCCGATAATCGCAGACAGCTGTAATGAATCGAGACTTAAATCATTTTCTGGTCGGGTAACGCTATTGAAATATCCGGCGGTCTGATGTTCGGGACTAACCGAAAGCGCCCACGATTGGGAGGCGTCACTCGCCAGGTGTGGCAGGATTTTTTCAGCCGAATAACCGGCTTTTATTGGCCAGCCGGCTCCATAATAGAGCGAATCAATAATTTTTCCACTCAGATCCTGCAACCAAATTTGATCGGCAGAATTATTCAAACCCGGCCATTTCCCCGGGATAATGACCGCAGCATTGTCCGTCTTAAAATAATTGAAACAGGCGCTGTCGCCGCTCAAGATTACATATCCGCCGGGCGGAACTTTTCCACTTGAAATTTCAGTTTTTAAATAACGATTGCCCAGCATCCAGTTGGATAGATCAATTGTCTCATCGCTGACATTAATACATTCGATAAACTCAACCTGATTGCTGGTAGGATAAGCTAAAAATTCGTTGAGTGTTAAACAGCCGGCTGGAAAAGCTACCACTAAATCGGTACCAGCATAATTATCATCGAGATTCTCATCAAAGCTGAATTCAAGTTCTGCCAAATAAAGACTTCGCCCGGCTCTCTCGGCAGTTATCTTCCCCGTAACGATCAGGGTCGAGTCCGACTTAAGGCTCTGGTTTATATCCTGTCGCCAACAAAGTTCATCTGCTTGTCTGCAACTATCCTGATTTTGATCCAAATAGATTTTGATCGAAAAATTCTCAGCCGGATTGCGCCCGACATTCTTGATCTTCAATGAAAAACTCACCTTCTGACCGACCGCATCCAGAGTTTTAGAAAATTTAAATGACGATGGCACAATGGCTAAGTCATTATCCAGTTTGATAATGGAATTAGTCTGGCCGGGCGTGGCTATTATCAGCGAACCGCCCCAATTATCGGCATTCAAAGCCGGTTGCGCTGGATCAAGTCGTTCCAGCGAGATGCCTGTTCCCCCGCCCCAGCTATCCCGATAACAAATAATGTCAATAATATTACCGGTAGCATCATAGAGAAATAGCGAATCAGTTGTGTTATTCAGGGTAGGAAAAGAGGCCGGTACTATCAGCAATCGCTGAAAGTCCGGATAGTCCAGGGTAAAATCAGATCGCGCCGCTACGACGGCGTATTCGCCGGCTTTAATCACTATGCCCGAATCAGCCAAAGCCAGGCGTTTACCCATTGCATCGCGAAAGCTCCAGCCATTCAGATCAAGTGTTATTTCTGAACGGTTATAGATTTCGAACCACTCGCATTGACCAGCAAGTGGGACAAACATAATTTCATTAATGACTAAAACGCCGGTCGGATAGCCAACTGATAGTGCGCAATTGGCAATATTATTAGCTAGCGTCTCATCTGCCGACCACAGAATTTCGGCCGAAATTTGGTGCAAGCCTCCCGGAATAGCATTGAAAGTAACGGCGGCTGTTTGGATTTCACCTGACTGCAAGGGAGAAGAAATCGTGATAGTTGTATCGGAAATCGTCCCCAATAACGAATTAGTTATGGCGATATTTAGTTCAAATGAGTCGACAGGCTTTTTGCCGTTGTTACGAAGATAAATTTGAGCGGTAACTGGTGAATTGTGGCTCGGCGGTGAACTGCCCGGTTTTATTTTAACGGAATCAAGGGCAAGATCATAATCCCGCAAGTCGATTGAATTTCTCCGACCGGGAGTAGCTTTATCCAGGTCTGTTGAGAGCGACCAGTTACTGGCTTGATTGCTACTCGCAAATGAATTTTTTCTCTCAAGTGAGACGCCCTGACGATAACCCCAGGCACTCGAATATTCTAATCCATCAATTAGATGAGCGCTGTGGTCTCGGATTATAATAGAATCTTTGGTGTTATTCAGCGCCGGCATAGTCTTAGGACAATCCAGGATAAATGGCACTTGTCCCCAATAACTGATGAAAGTGGTTGAGTCATTAACAATCACGAGGTATTTTTGTGGCGGCAGATAAAAATCTTGGTCGGTTAGCATTATGGTCGTACTATTGTCGCTCAGCATCCATTTTTTCAGATTGATCGTATCGGCGGAAATATTCAAAAGCTCCACCCACTCGCCGCCGCCATCAGTTGCCGGATAATACATAAATTCATTGATTATCAGATAATTTTCTGAAGACAAAATTTTAATATCCAATGAGTCAAGATTATTGTCATACCGCTCATCCGCCGCATAAATAGCTTCCGCCAGAATAGTGTAAATTCCCGATGACAAACCCGGTATCGTCGCGTTTTTCATTGCGGAATCTCCAGCTGTAAGCGCTATCATCTCATCGTAAAATATTTCATCTATTTGCCGATCGGAATTTTGATCCAGTCCACAGATGATCTGAACAGAGGTAGCGGCTTTCAAGCCGAAATTTTTGACAGTGAACTGCACATCAATCGGCTGATGGGGAAAAATTTGATCAACTGGAGAAACGAGTTTCAATCCTTCAATGGCTACATCATAATTGCGGGGCGCAATGCTGTTCCAGAAACCCGGTGTGCCGCGCTGGTTGCGACTATTGCTCCAGTTAGAAATTTGATTAGCACCCTCCGGAATGATTTTTTCCCAGCTGTAGCCGGACAGGGGTTTGGCAGTCGTTAGTACGGCTGATATTGTATCTCCCTGGGCGTTAAAAAGGTATATTTGACTGGCACCGGAATTTATCAGGCCGGTGTGTGCCAAGGAATTATCCTGGATTGTCACTAGCAGGGTGTTTTCAGGGATCAGGTCTTCGTAAGAGCTCGATTTATAATCAACTAAATAGCCGCGATCCATAATGAGAGCGAAACTATGCGGTAAAAGAACATCACCATAATCGGCGACAAAACTCAACGTATCTACATAATCGTTTATTTCCAGGTAGTAACCGCTAAGGGTAACAGCCAGATCGCCATAATTGTACAACTCAATAAATTCATCATAGTAGTCTGACCCGACTGGGTCAGTCATCACTTCGTTAATTGTAAGGGCTTGACCATCCAAACCGGTGATAAACACGCCGATCATGAAAAACACTGCGACTGTTGCCTTTGCTAAATTCAAGAACTCTCCAACTTCTAGTCATTATTTTATGTCTTAAATCACAGAAAGTCAATGCTAAATTCATTAAATATTTACCTATTATAAAAAAAAGTTGACTTTCAGATTTATTTTTAAGAAAATTAATAGTATTAGATTTTTAACAAATCAAAAATTTATGAGGGAAAGTGTGAAAAATTTAATTTTTAGCAAATTGGTATTCTTAAAGAAAACGGAGCGCTTCTTATTGATGCTTGGGCTGTTCGGGACATTATTGTCAAATAATCTCTATCCCCAAAGCGAACGCTATACTCGCAAATCGGTGTCTTTCCTGGATGCATTAATGGTCACTGATTCCAGGATTTGCCTCAATCCGGAGGACGAAAAATACTTGTTGACCGCGATTCACAACGGGATCCGGATTGCCCGCTTTGATTATAACCCTTTGCCGGATATGGTGCGGTACACTTTCAAAGAGCAATTGCGAGCCAGAGGTGCCGTCTCCGAATCGGAACTTGTTGACCTAATCGAGGCTACCATTGTTCCAGAAATAGTAAGAATACTCGATATCGAAAAGGAAATTCGAGCCCAAAACTTAGTTGACGAAATCCAGCGCAATTCATTTATCTCGATCAAAGCCAAAGAATTGGGTATTACCGCGGACCAAATCGAACAAGTAATGAACGCTTCGTACATCTACCTTCCGTTTCTTACGAGCTATACAGTCAGCAAACCCAAAGATGACCCAAACCTGACGGTAACAATCAAAGGTGGTCTGTTCTGGTATCATATTGTTCCGGGCGATGATCCGTATTTGGAGAGCATTGTGACTCTACACACCGAAGCCTCCGGTTCCGCGGAAAAAGCTAAAAGCGATGCTGAATCCGAAGCTTTCCGGCTCGCCGCCAGCACTTTTGCCATTAACCTGCAGGTTTTGACCCGTGATATTGAAATGTTTAAGCTGAGCGCTCCGATAGCCGCTATCGAAAAGCGCACCGTGAAATTTCCGCTCGGCACAGCGGAAGGCATTAAACTAGACGACCCTTTCTTTGTTGGTGAATATATCCAGAACAGCGGCGATAAAATCACTTTTGAGAAATCAGGGTTTGTGCGCGTCAGCAAAGTTGGCGATAATCGTCAAGATCCGCGACAACTTTCTGCGGCTTATGCTATTCAAAAGGGAGATTGGGTAAAAGGAATGACAATGGTTGAACATCCCCGGTTAGGTGTTGACGTGGCTTTAAAGCCGCGCGGGTTTTTTATGAATATCAACGAAGGTGTTTTTGAAAGCGAGGATTTTTTAATCTTTTTTGATGATTATGACGGTTTCGCCTTCGGCGCCGACCTGGATTTTCAGATCAATATTGCTCCATTAACTAACAAACGTCAATCATTTCTGGTTGCAGGCGCCACTGCCGGAGTAGTGCCAGTTAAAAGTGAATTATATAGCACTGATACTATTCTGGATATGCTGATACCGGATGCCAATAGTACAGCTGGTATAGTTTATGGCTATGCCGGTTATATGCGACGATTTTACCTTGGGCCTTTCGCAATTCATGGTGAAGTTTTAGTCGGTCTCCAATATTTAACTCTAAGTGATAAGTACAATGACAAAGACGTTACGATTTCGAATAATAGTCTCGGGGGGCGCCTGAATCTGGCACTCGAATATGCCCTTAATATTGATTGCAATGTCGGTATTTTTGCCGGTTTTCAGGCTTTCCCATCGTTTGATTGGTGGACGATCAAGTATGGAGATAAAGAAGTTGATGTTGCTAATTATACCGGACAGGATGCACCGTATATTGCCAGCTTTTCACCAACTTTCGGCATTTATTTCCATTATTCGCCGCCGACTTTGTCGTTTAATCCGGCGTCAGCTCTCAATGCCGGTGGGAATTAAATTGAATGAGGAATAAAATGAAAAAATTGATGATAACAGCATTGGTTATTTTTAGTATTTCCGGTTTGGTATTCGCCAAATCTGAGAAATCAAAGACGAAATCAAATCTTCCGCGTTCGCACGAGGCTGTCATTTTAGAAAGCACTTCACCTTCTGAGGTAATGGTGCGTGCCACCGGTTACAGTTCCGAGGGCGGCAAAGCCGCCGAAATGGATAAAGAAGCCGAAGCCGATGCTCGTAAAGCCGCCGTCTGGCTGATCTTATTAGGAGGTACCGACCCCCTTCTGCAGACCGATGCCGAAAAAGCTGAATTCGCTAAAATCCAGGAAGAATTTTTCGCGCCCTCCAACATAAAACAATTCATTGTTTGGGAATCCGATTATTACCATTCTCGCTTGAAAATTGACGGCGGTAAAACCTTGAAGATCGAAAAAACTTTCAAAGTCAACAAAGGCCTAATCCACGATTATTTGGTAGAAAGAGGTATTCTTACCAAGACTGCCGCTATTACTGAAGCGCTCGGCTTGCCGACGATAATGGTTATTCCGGAAACTGACGGTAAACAAGCACCAATCGAACTTTTGAGAACCAATCCGAACCTCAAAAAAGGTGCGGAAGTAATCGAAGCCTACTTGACGGCTCGCAAATTCGAGGTAATTGTACCCGAACAACAGCAGGCGCTCCAGGAATTAACTTCCGCACATTACACCCTCCAAGGAGCCAGCGAGGATTACAGTTACCTGCTGGCGCTCTCAATTGGTAGTGATATTTATATTACCTATAATGTCGCCGTCGAATCTCGCCTATTAGGTTCATCAACAGTAAAAAAGGGTGTGGTTGGTTGTCGTGCCTATGAAACTACGACCGGTCGCTTGCTCGGCACCGAAACTGGCTATAGTCCGGAAAGAACCGCGCCGGATGCCGTTTTGATTGAAGAAGCTATGAACGACGCCGTAGATAAAGTCATCAGCCGGATTATGGCTTATTGGAAAGAGGATATTCAGCAAGGAGTCCAATATAAAGTGATTTTGAACATCAGTGATTCCTTCACCAAATCTGAAGCAGAAGATATGATTTACGCTTTTGGTGATCTGTTGAAAAAGGCTAGCAAAAGGATTAAGGAAAATGTAATGGCTGATTATTCCTATGACGTTTTGATATGGTGTGATCCTGCTCTTTACCAATCCTCATCCGATTTGTATCGTTTTTTCAAACAAAATTATAAAGGCCAGGGTCGCCTTGAGCGGGTCAGTTTGAACCGCAAACTAATCTTGTTAAACATCGTCGAAGAATAAGAGGTCATTGTGCAAAAGCAATCATTGCCTAAAATAATATTAGTTTTAGCAGGTTTGGTGATTACATCGGCATCGGCTCAGGTTCCGGATTGGTACAAAACCAACCAGCATAAAAAATATCCCGCCAGCCGCTATTTCCTGGGCGTTGCCGTGGCGGATACCAAATCCGAAGCCATCGAACTAGCGCGGGCTGATGTCGCTAAGCAGATTCAGGTGCGTATCGAGTCTGAACTCGAAACCATCGAGAGCGAATTTAGAGAAGGCGACAAAAATTACTTAAAAGCCGAAACTACCAATCGCACTAAATCCATTGTTGCGGAAACCGTCTCGGGAATCGAAATCGCCGAGGTCAAAGAGGTCAAGGGCAAAACCTACGTCCTCGCCGTGCTCAATAAGGAAAAGTATCTCTCCACTCTGGAAATCCAGATGGAGGAGATCCTGATGAAAAGCGAGCAACTTATCGCGAGCGCACGCCAGATGGTCGCCGACGGTCGAATTCTAAACGCACTGAATAATTTCATTGATGCCCAGAATACAATCCCGGATTTCTATACAAAAAGTTCATTGTACACCGCCCTTTCCGGTCGTAAGTATCCCAATTTCAACCAGTTCACCGGACCAGGAATAGTTGCGGAAGTGCGTGAAATTTTAGCGCATATCGAATTAAAAATTCTGTCGGGAAATAATCAAATTGCCGTCGCCGGTCAGAATTTGCCTACACCCATTAAAGTGCAGGTTGTCTATGTTCGCGACGGCGAAACCATCGGAGTCGCCGGTTTTCCCGTCATAGCCAGATATGATGGCGGTGAGATTATTACTAAAATCGAAACTGACGCGAACGGAATTGCTGAATTTAATTGCGTAGCTACTCCAACTGACAATGTCGGCCAAAGCGGGGTGGTTAAAATCGCCCTGGATTTATCGAAAATCCCAGAACAGTATCGCGATGCGATGACTCGCTCCGCAGTTCAGATCAACTACATCCTGACTGCTAATGATCTAAAATTTACAGTCGAGGTTATTCAGAAAAACAGCCAACACCTGACATTCATCGAAGACGAGGTAGTGCGATTGATCGCCGCCAATGGCTATACTTGTTCAGCGGATGCGCCCTGGCTAGTTCAAGCAACTTTGGTTATTATCTCTCAGAAGGAGGTTCCCTCGCCGGCTGGCAATCAGCACTTGGTAGAAGCTCAATTGCAATTACGTTTGATAGAAAAGCAAACTGGCAACGTTTTTGCCGCACTGGATATTAATACTAAAGGACTCGATTCACAGTCGCCCGATAATGCGCTCTCCAAAGCCGCTCAAAACCTAAAAATTCCAAGTAATAAATTTGCCGCTTTTTTACAAAGCGCCAATCAGCCCAAAAATGATTAATTCCAAAAAGTAACAAAAGGAGAAAGTATGAAGAAGTTACTCGTATTTGTTTTGTTAATTTCCGTAGCCTTGTTCACGGTCAATTGTGGCGGTAAACAGCCTAAAGCCAAAATGGATGATATTCCTGAATGGTATCTCAATCCGCCTCAAGCTGAAGATGCCATCTATCAAGCCGGTGATGCGGTTAAGTCCAGCATGGCCCTTGCCAAAGACGCGGCTGATGCTCGCGCTCGCGATGCTATTGCCCGGACAGTGGAGCTCAGAGTCACCAACATGATGAAAGACTTTATGCAACAAAGTGGTATGGGAGAGGATGCCGAAGCCCTCGAATTCACTTCTTCCGTTAGCAAACAGGTGGCCAACACCGTCCTGAAAGGTTGCCGGATTGTCAAGCGGGAAATGAAGGTCGAAGGCAATAACTACCACGCTTATTCTCTCGCCGAGTATAACCTGAACTCATTGATCGAGGAAACTCTTAACGAAGCCCGGCGGCAAAAAGCTCTTTATAATGAAGCCAAAGCCAATATGAGCTTCGAAGAACTGGAAAGAGAAATCGAAAAACTTAAAAACGTCGGTCAATGATTGAACCGTTAAAGCCCGTTTGGCTCTAACCAGACGGGCTTTTTTTCTCTATGAAATTTTGCCTTTTTACTATTGCCCTGGTCCTCGGGCTAAAAAATCTGGCGTTTGCTCAAGAATGTGTCCCTTCTTGGTTTGAGAAATTGCCCGAAGTGGAAGGAGTCCGTCTGGCGGTCGGATATTCGGGTAAATTCACCAACGAAGCCGGCGCTAAATCCGCCGCCGTCCAATTGGCTCATAAAAATATGACTAAGCAAATTTCCATTCGACTGCAATTTGACATCGAGGAACTGGCTGATGGACGAATACGTCTGTTGAATCCATCTTTTAAAGAATTCTATGAAGGTTCAATTTTAAATGCAGTTGAAAGTAACTCTTCCGTTATTGACTCAACAATAACCGTGGACGGTTATTTCGTTTTATTGGCATTGCCAGCAATCGAGTATCTGCCCATTCCCAATGCTTGTGACAAGCCCTGGAATACACGACCGGACTGGATTGAAAATCTTCCCCAAGAAGATGGCTATGTCTATGGAATTGGTATTGTCGCCCGATACCGCAATTGGGTGCGCGCCTGGCAAGACGCCGATGAATACGCCCGCTTCGATCTCGGCAAGAATTTGCAGGTTAATACTGAATCAATCCACGCCGTCCAACGCAACAATCGCACCACGATTGAATCGGTGATTTTGAAACAGACCATGATCTGACAATCAATGATGCTACGATCGTCGCTCGCTGGTTAGATACTGCTAACGGTGTCTATTATTCGCTCTGCCGAGCACCCAGACCTTGAGGGGCATTGGGCATTGGTCATTGGTCACTGGTCATTGGTCACTGGTCATTAGTAAAGAGGTTGAGGCTGAGAAAGGGAGAAGGGAGACAGTCTCGACGACTAAAATTAACCGTTCTAACTACCATTACGGCATTAAGAACATCACCGGCTGGGTAGCGAATGGTCATTAGTCATTGGTCATTGGTCATTGGTCATTAGTAAAAAGGCTAAGGCTGAGAAAAGAGGTTGAGAAAAGAGAATGGTCATTAGTCATTAGTCATTGGTCATTAGTCATTAGTAAAGAGATTGAGTAAATAGATTGAGGTTGAGAAAGAATTCAGATCTTAGACTTTTCTCTCAGTCTTAACCTTTCTTTAACGAGTTTACAACTCGACTGGTGGGATTAGCTGGCTGGTTTCTCGCATGGCTTTCATTTTGCCAATAAAATTGCGAAATTAGCAATTAATGAAAGCATTGACGGAGAAATATGGCAAATAAAACCATCGAATTAAAAGGAGTCGATCCAGCTCTGGTGTTCGGCGTCCGAGACGTATTTATCAACAAAATCGAGGAGAGCTTCGGGGCGCGAATATTCGCGCGGGGCACGAAAATAAATCTCGAAGGTAACGAAAATACACTTAGCCAAATTGAGCGCGTGATCGGTCAAATGCTAATGACAATCAATCGCAAGGGATTTGTTGACGAACAGGACGTTACCACTTTAATCAATATGGAACTTGGCGGACAGCAATTGCCGGGCGAAATTACTGCCGATACCGTTATCCTCTTCAAGAAAACCGGCGTGATCAAACCGCGCTCGGTAAATCAGGAACATTATTTCAGCGCCACCTTGAAAAACGACTTAGTGTTTGGCATTGGTCCAGCTGGAACTGGCAAGACTTATCTGGCGGTCGCCATCGCTGTGGCGGCTTTGCGCAATCACGATGTTCAACGCTTAATCCTGACGCGCCCAGCTGTCGAAGCTGGTGAAAGTCTCGGATTTCTGCCGGGCGACCTAACCGAAAAAATTGAACCTTATCTTGCGCCGCTATACGATGCGCTTTATGATATGTTGCCGCCGGAAAAAGTCAGAGTTTACGAAGAGCAACACATAATTGAAGTTCTTCCGCTGGCTTATATGCGGGGGCGCACGCTAAACAATGCCTACGTAATTCTGGATGAAGCCCAAAACACCACGCCGATGCAGATGAAAATGTTCCTAACCCGCTTGGGAGCCAATTCCAAAGCGATTGTCACCGGCGATATAACCCAGATTGATTTGCCCGATCGCCAGAAATCTGGGCTAATTGATGCGCTGGATATATTGAGGGGCATTGAGGGAATCGAATTTGTTTACTTCGATACCACCGATGTCGTACGCCACCGCCTGGTTAAAAAGATTATAAAAGCTTATAATGGCGAAAGTCCAAATAAATCCTGACTGTAGTCATCCCCTAAAAGCCGGGATTTAATTGCCTTTCTTGATGATAAGACAATAATAATTGTTCAGTTAAAAAAGGTGTTATATAATCAGCAGGTAACGGAAGACTCATACGAGTCTTCCGTGTATCCTGCTGAACCGCCGTGGAGGAGTGTAGGCGAGTGAGTGATAGAGATATGAGGGTTATTATTCAAAAGGATTTACCAAATTTTATGGTTTCACTGCCAAAGTAACAGCCACTTGATATGAAAATGTCTTTTCGCTATGTTCATCTCCGCCCGGATTGCTTATTCTACCGTCGGGAACACCCATCCTACCGCCCGGACCACCCATACCTCCTTCCGGCCTGCCCATTCCGCCGGGGGTGCCCATCATATCACCTGGGCGACCGGATGGCATCTCAACTTTTTCAGTTTTGAAACTGACTGTCAAGGGCTTGTTATTTGAAATTTGATCAATTTGCAGATACTGACTAATCACGCTAAATGGCAATTTCAGCTCATAGATAAGTTGCTGGCGATCGAATCCGATTTTGACTTCCAGTCCCAGGTCGTTTTCCAGAGGAACAAGCGTTTTTTGTTTATCACCTGGTCCCAGCAAAATAAACTCGGTTTGCTGTTCATTAAATTTAGCCAAAAAATCATTTTCCCTACCTTTCTGCCCCGGTTGACCGGGTTCAAAAGGCTTCTGTCGGCGTTGGTCATCGGTCGGCATTAGTGGTTGATTGCCGCGGTCGCTTATTCCCAATGGAAATTTGATACCGAAGTGATGGCTTTTACTACCTTTCTGATCAATTCCGACAATAAAACCGTTGATCAATATCTGACGGTGGATGTCCGGGTCGGAAGTTACCAAACATAAGTATAAATTTTCGGCATCATTGGTGACTCCCAAATTGACCTGGCTTTTTTCGTTCCACACCAAGCGTGAGCCCCAGTCCTTAACAACGGCATCTATTATTATACTGCCATCGTTCCAGGCGCTCTGAACCGTTGCCTTTTTACAAGTGGACAAAAGTGCCATTAAAACGCCCATTTCTAATAATGTTATTTTTGATATTTTTCGCATTTTTCCCTTTCCACAAAATTGTTTTGAAATTTATTTACCGTACAACCGTTTTATCCTAATAACGACTTGCTTAAAATCGTTTACTTTCAAGTGAATTATTTCGCATTACAAAAAACTCAAACTCGCAGTTTAGACAAAGCCAATCCTATTTTTATTCCATTTTAAAATGAAACAAAAGGTAATTAGGCTCCGGCTTTTTGTTAGGTCTGCTTAAGAAATCAAAATGTAGGCAAGTTCCGATAATGGACAAGTTAGTTCCTTTTAGATGGATTCAAACTCTGTGGGGTTGGTGATATTGTTTGCCTATAGTTATTTTAACTCCCGCGGAGCTGTAGGAGGTGAGGCTTTATAATCATATAATTCATTTATATTCATAAATAGAAATGTAAAAATCCTGATGTTTTGTTTACCTTTTCAGGAAGCTCTAATTAATGTGAGCAGAGGGAATCCGTGCCTCAGTTTCCTGCTTTTCAACTGTTTATCTTTACTGATTGAGCTCGGAAATTTTATATTCACTATGAGTAATAATATGATAATTAATTCATCAAGAAGACGATACGTCTTTAAAGTCAAACCCGGATTTTAGGGATGCGGCTTTTCGAAGGGTGGTGGTGGCGGCCCAGGTGGCGGTCCTGGTCGTCTTGGCTGATTTTTTACTTTCTCCTGAAAGCGCTTCATCTGCTCTGGGGTAAGAACGCGAGCCAGCTCGGCGTCCAAAGAATCGATACTTCGTTGAAAAATAGCGCGTTGCTCTTCGCTAAACTGTTTGACCCAGAGTGAATGGCGTACCAATATTTCGCGAATTTTATCTTTTTGTTCCGGGAGTGGGTCAATCATTTTTTCCATTTCGACTACGAAGCCCTCGCCTTTGCGAAAATGAGTAAAACGTTTTTTCTGATTATAGTGTAGCCAACTTGAAGCTCCCACAAAACCTATAATAATTCCCAAAATCAGGACGCTACTTAGCATTAAAGTTGTTCTGGTTGTTTTCTTCATTTTTATTACTCCCAAATTAAATATGCTATCGGATCCATTATGGCTTCGATTGGAGTCTGAGTAATACCGAATGCCTTTGCCAGGCTCGGCTCGGAACTAGTGAAGAGATTAAAAACCACAATCAAAGCCAGAATTACTGCGGCCCCAATAATAACTCGGCTATAAGCCGGCCAGAAACCATTCCACAATCTTGCTGGATGCTTTTCCTGACTGGCGAGTTGGCGAATTCGGTTCATCGTCCTTTCAGCAAACCAGGGCTCAAAAGACTCCTGTTTTGTGCCAGCAAGATTTTGTTGAATTTTCTGTAATAGTTGTTCATCTTCCGCCAGTTCGGGATTAGTTTGTCTGGCTGACATAAGAATCTTTTGTTCCTTGGCAGTCAAGTTACGATCGCCGGATAGAAGTAATAGCTTGCGAATTTTATCAATTTTCATAATAGCTCCTTATAGGGTGTTAATAAATCCATAAGTTGGGCTTTGGCGCGTGCTAAACGCGACAGCACCGTCCCAACGGGCAATTGCAAAATCTGGGCGGTTTCTTCAGTCGAATAACCTTCGATTAAACGCAAAACAATGGTCGAACGAAATTTCGGCGCCAGTTGAGCAACCGCCCGACTAATAATTGCGCCGCTCTCTGAATCCGCCTGATTCCCGGGATCGCCTGATGTTTTCCTGGAGATTTCAGGATCATCCAGAGGCATAAAACGTGACTGTCGCTTGCGGCGGTTCAGTTCATTAATTGATAAATTCATCGCTATCCGGGTCAGATAAGTGTTCAAACTCGATTCTCCTCGAAATTTGGACATACTTTTATAAAAACGGATAAATGTTTCCTGCCCAACGTCCTCGGCTTCCGGACATCTTCCCAGCATTCCAATAACGGTAGCCGCCACTCGCGGTTCATAGCGGCGAATGATTTCGGCAAATGCGTTCTCATTTCCTGAAAGACAGGCATCAATTATCTCCTGATCGGTTAGTGACGCTAAATTCTCCATTATTTCTCAAAACATTAAGTTAGACCAATAGGCTGTTGAATTTATTCCAATCCATTCAGATATAAAAAATAGTTTATTCGATTCGGAATGAAATCACTCATTATTTTGTCTAATCAGCGGTTTTGAAAATTGAAAGGATTTAAAGATTTATGAAGAAAAAAATTTGGCTGATCGTCATTCTGGTTTTGGCGGTCGCCGTCGGATGGCATCTAATTCGGAAGAACGGCTCGGATAAACAGATACAGATTGCCTATGGGCAAGTAACCCGCGGCAATATCGAAACCATCATCTCCAGTACCGGTACGCTGGTAGCGATCGGTACGGTGGACGTCGGTACCCAGGTTTCGGGCCGGATTGATAAAGTTCTGGTGGATTACAATGACATTGTCAAGAAAGATCAAGTTCTGGCGGTTTTGGATACACTGCTATTGAGTCAATCCGTTAAAGAGGCAGAAGCCAATTTGCACAAAATGCAAGCGCTTTATGAACAAGCCGCTTTTCAGTATGATCGCATTTCTAATCTTTTCCAGCAAAAATTGGTTTCGGAGCAAGAATACATTGATGCCCGAACCAATAAAGCCACCAGCGAAGTCAGCTTAAAACAAGCCCAGATTGCCCTCGATAAGGCGGTCGCCGATTATGGTTATGCCATCATCCGCTCCCCAATTTCCGGAACGGTTATTGACCGAGTGGTTGAAGAGGGACAGACGGTCGCGGCTAGTTTTTCGACGCCTACTCTTTTCACCATTGCCCGAGATATGACCAAAATGGAAATTGAAGCCCTGGTGGACGAAAGCGATATCGGTGAAATTAAAACCGATCAAAAAGTGCGCTTTACCGTCCAGAGTTATCAGGATAAAATTTTCAATGGAGTCGTAAGACAGGTTCGCCTTCAGCCGCAAACCGTCTCCAATGTCGTCAATTATACGGTCATTGTTGATGCCGATAATCACGAACAACTGTTATTACCGGGAATGACCGCTACCGTGGATTTTATCATTGATTCACGCGAAAACGTGCTGATCGTGCCAAATTCGGCGTTAAAAATTACTCCGACGGAAGAAATGCTGGCGAAAGCTCATCAGGCGCGAACAGCGCAAATGGAACAATTGCCTGAGTCGGTGAAAACACAATTCCGGGAACAATCTCCTAAACCACAATCGGCTGATCAATCGCCGGAAGAATTAGATAAATCAACGCGACCGACGCCAATCTGGTATGTCAACGAATCCGGTCAGATTCTTATGGCTTTGGTGAAAACCGGTTTGAGCGATACCAAGAATACCGAGATTTTGGAAAATCCTGAAATTAAAGAAGGAACTAAAATTATTGTTAGTTTAATTGCCAACGGCAAAAATTCGATCAGCAATTCTTCTAATAATCAGCAACGCGGTATGGGCGGTCCTGGCGGTCCGCCTCCTTTTTAATCACAAAGATCAACCGATAAAATACATACAGAATTGAGAGAATAATATGCCAACCGTAATTGAAGTCCGGCAATTGAGTAAAACCTACCAGGTCGGTGATATAGAAGTGCATGCCTTGCGCAAGGTAGATTTCGCAGTGGAGGCGGGTGAATTTACTGCCATAATGGGTGCTTCCGGCTCCGGAAAATCAACCCTAATGAATATGCTGGGTTGTTTGGATCAACCTACCGGCGGGGAATACCTATTGGATGGTGTCAACGTTAGTACGCTGACGCCTGATGAACGCGCTGATATTCGCAACCAAAAAATTGGATTCGTCTTCCAGGGATTCAATCTTCTACCACGCACCACCGCTTTGGAAAATGTCGAACTGTCCTTGATTTATGATCGCCATCAACGTATAAAGAACCCTCAAAGCGCCGCCAAAGAAGCGCTGGAACGCGTTGGCCTTGGGGACCGTATGCACCATATTCCTACCCAGCTTTCCGGCGGTCAGCAACAGCGGGTCGCCATTGCTCGAGCGCTGGTAAACCAGCCTTCGATTCTACTGGCTGACGAACCTACCGGCAATCTGGACAGCAAAACGTCTATGGAGATTTTTAGTCTCTTCCAGCAATTAAATGATGAAGGTTTAACAATTGTTATGGTTACTCACGAACGCGATTTTGCCACTTATGCCAAACGTATTCTTCAAATGCGTGATGGAGTTCTCCATAAGGATACCCTAATTAAAAAACGGCGTAATGCGGCGGAAGACCTTAAAATGCTAATCGCCAAACAGCAACAAGAGGAGGAGCAATGAAAAAAATTTATAACCTCTTGAAAGTTGCTATCAAAAGCATATTTAAAAACCGGATGCGCAGTCTGCTAACCTCGCTCGGAATAATCATCGGCGTCAGCGCTGTCATCATTATGGTAGCCGTCGGCCGCGGTTCACAGGCCGCAATTGAGGATAATATAAAGTCGCTCGGCACCAATTTGTTAATCGTCTTCCCCGGAGTTTCGCGTAGCGGCGGCGCCAGTATGGGCGCCGGAAGTTTTAACCGGTTTACGATGACTGACGTCGAAAAAATCAAAGAATCAGCCACATTAATCAGCGCTATTTCGCCGGTCGTCCGTGCTAACGGTCAGGTGATTTATAAAAGCAATAATTGGTACACGAGTATCAGTGGCGTTTCACCGGACTATTTTTCGATAACCAACTGGGAACTGGAAAGTGGTGAGTTTTTTACCGAACGCGATGATTTAGCCCGCAAAAAAGTTGCCCTGTTGGGGAAAACAGTGGCTACGGAGCTATTTGGCGCGGATAATCCGGTGGGTGAGCAAATCCGCATTCGCAATGTTCCTTTTACCGTTATCGGCGTTCTTAAGGAAAAAGGCGGCTCGGGACCGGGTGGTGACCAGGATGATATTATTTTAGCACCTTCGACAACTGTGCTATACCGGTTAAAAGGTTCACAGTGGATTGATATGATTAACGCCAGCGCAATCAGCGAAGAAGCAATGACCGCCGCTCAAGAGGAAATCCGTACCATTCTGCGTGAAGCTCATCGCCTTGGACCGGCTGATGACGATGATTTTAATATTCGCACTCAATCGGAAATCATTGATTTTGCTTCTTCGACTTCCAAAACTATGACCTTGCTCCTGGGTGCCGTGGCTTGCGTATCGCTGGTAGTCGGTGGCATTGGAATAATGAACATTATGCTGGTATCAGTCACTGAGAGAACGCGCGAAATCGGCATCCGTATGTCGGTTGGAGCCCGCGCCAGCGACATTCTCAGTCAGTTTCTATCGGAAGCCGTTGTTCTTAGTCTATCGGGTGGCATCATCGGCATTATTCTGGCTTTGGCGGCTTCAGCCCTTTTAAACAATTTAACCGATTTGCGAACCGTGATTGATCCGGTAATCATGACTCTGGCATTTACTTTTTCGGGCGCGGTCGGTATTTTCTTCGGCTGGTATCCAGCGCGCAAAGCCGCTAATCTTAATCCGATTGATGCCCTGCGTTATGAATAGAAAGGATTTGTTCTTATGAAAAGAATTAAAATAATTGGCTTGTTTATGTTAATGGCTACGACCATTTGCGCCGCAGATGAGCTTACTCTCGAACAATGTATCGAAGCGGCAGTTGCTAATAACAAATCGCTAGTAAAGAATGAACTCGGCGTTCAGCAAACTGCAATTGGCACCAAAACCGCCTATGGAACTCTACTGCCATCGGTGAGTGCCAGCGCTAGCCAAAGCGGCGGAGATGGCAGTTCGCGATCGAGCGCTAGTTTGCAAATTAACCAGAAAATCTATTCGCCTGGATTATTTTCCGATATAAAATTAGCCCGCAATGAGACTGATATCGCTCATCTTAATTACAACGAGTTAGCTTCCCAGATTCGGAGTGAAGTCGAAACCGCCTATTATAACATTTTAACTGCGCAAAGTTTGTTGAATGTCTATCAGGAAAACCTGACGGCGGCTGATGAAAATCTGCAATTAATTCAGACGATGTATAAACTCGGCACGAAGACCGAATCTGATGTATTGAAAGCCGAAGTTCAGAAAGCGGAAATAGAGAATGAATTGATTGGCCAGGAACTCGAAATTATTAATGAAAAACGCTCACTGGCGATTCTGATGGGAATATCTCCCGACTATGATTTTGAGATTGTCGAGATTGACGTTGAACAAATTGAAATCCCGCCTTTAGCCGAGGCTAAGGAACTATTGTTTAAAAATAACCCAGAATATCAGTCTTTGTTAAAATCGTTAAAAAGCCAGCAAATCAGCCTGCAAATTGCCCGAGAGTCATATCTGCCCTCGCTTAGCGCTGGTTATAGCTATTCGAAAGATTGGACCGGTTCCACTACGACCGATGGCTACGGTTCGTGGGGTTTGTCATTAAATCTCGGGCTATTCAACGGATTCAGTAAAAAGCTAAATGTCCAGAAAAGCAAACTCAGCCTTAGAAGCGCCGAAGTCAGTTTAGAGGCTAAGGAGCAGGAATTACTTGCCACTTTGCTGAATTACTATTCCAATTTTGAAAATCATAATAAAGTTATTGCTCTGCAGGAAAAGAATCTGGAATCAGCCCGGAAAGATTATGAACTTGTTACGCGCCAATGCGAGCTCGGTCTGGCAACTATGTTGGAACAGACAACCGCTCAGGTCTCGCTTCTTTCAGCCCAAACCAATCTTGTCAAAGCCCAATATTCTCGTAAAATTGTCGAATCCCAAATCAAACAACTGCTGGCATTATGATAGCGCGGCGGGGCAAATCATTCGTTGCTATAAGTCATCATTCATCGTTGAGTTCGCCCTTCGATGAGATCAGGGCGACATCAACCTCAGCCTAAAAGAAAGGTCAAGGCTGAAAAAAAGGCTAAGATTTGAATTCTCTCTCAACCTCAACCTCTTTACTCAATCTCTTTACTCAGCCTTAGCCTCTTTACTAATGACCAGTGACCAATGACTAATGACCAATGACTAATGCCCAATCTCAGCCTTATTTTTCTTGATCTTGGAAGATTAAACCGCCAAGTTCGCCAAGAACTGCTAAATGAGAAAAATCTCAAACTCCAAATCCCAAATCACAAACCCGAAATCCAGTGCAATGTTCTTGATGCCGCAACGGTAAATTGGAACGATTAATTTCAGTCGCCGAGACTGTCTCCTGTCTCCTGCCTTCCTTTCTTAGTCTCAATCTCTTTACTCAGCCTCTTTACTAATGACCAATGACCAATGACCAATAACCATTCTCAGCCTCAGCCTCTTTACTCGTATCTGAGTGCTTCGATCGGATCGAGTTTAGCGGCTTTCAGCGCCGGATAAGTTCCGAAAACCACACCAATCAAAAGCGAGAAACCCATTCCGACAAAGATTGACCAGAGAGGAATTACCGGTGGCAATTTAAATGCCTTGGCAATTAACAATCCCACTACCACTCCCAATAGAATTCCGATCAAGCCACCAAACAGACAAATGCCAACCGCCTCAGTCATAAATTGGGTAAGAATATGACGACGCTTGGCGCCAACCGCCTTGCGAATGCCGATTTCCCGCGTTCTTTCCGTCACCGAAACCAGCATAATATTCATAATGCCGATCCCGCCGACTACTAATGAAATTCCGCAGATAATCACCGCCGCAATGAATATAAAACCGGTTAGATTACGCAAGGTATTCATAATCGAGTCAGCTGTTACCACCTCGAAATCATTCTCGTCTCCGGGCGGAACTTTGCGCGCAATCCGTAATATCGCCGTCACCTGATCCATCGCATCGAGAATCGTCTCTGCACTTTTAGCTTTAACGGCAATACTAATAGAACCCCAGTCACCGTAGGTTTTGATAAAGGTCGAGTTCGGGATTGTGACGATATTATCTCGGTTACCCATCATCGCTTGACCCATTTTCTCCATCACTCCGATGACTTCATAGCGAATGCCGTCAATTTTGACTTGCTCGCCGATTGGATAGGTAAATGGAAATAATTTTTCAGCTACATCAGCACCTAATACAGCTACCGCCCGACGATGTTGCACATCCATCAGGCTTATCATTCGTCCTTCGCTGATATTGCGACCGTTGACATCCGCCCAATACTCGTCACCGCCGTAAACTAACACGTTGGGGTTAGTTGCTCTGTCTTTATACTTGACGGTTTTGCCCCAGCGTAAAAATTCCGCTGAAACCGCCGACACCAGGGTAGCACTGCGCTTAATGGCTTCGGCATGTTCGTATTTCAAGTCCTTACGCAAGCGATATTTTTGATCGAGATGTCCCACCTGTACTGCCGGATATTTTTGAATCCAGAAAACATTACCCCCAATGCTACTTAGACTCTTAGTCATATAGCGGTCCAGAGCATTTATAATGGACATCATCCCAATAACGGCCGTAACGCCGATAACGATTCCCAGCGTCGTCAAGAACGTGCGCATCTTATTGGACTTTACTGTCTGAAAAGCGAGTTTTAAACCTTCGTCAAAATTCATCTTGACCTTTTTCCAGGAATAAAGGTGGTTTTAATTTGGTGGTCGTTTGTGATCATTCAGTGGTCGTTCGATAGTCATTCATTTAAAAATTTGGTAATTACGGTTTTCATGTTTTATTCATATCTCAGGCATTCGATTGGATTGAGACGGGCGGCTTTGCTCGCTGGGTAAATTCCGAAAAATAGTCCGACTACCGCTGAAAATCCTAAGCCCATAAAAACCGACCAGGCTGGAACAGCCGAGGGAAACGGTGTGACTTTGCTAATGATTAATGAGACGATAAAACTCAAAATAATAGCGATGATACCGCCGACGCCGCAAATGATTACTGATTCGACAAGAAATTGGAAGGTAATGACTTTGCGCTTGGCGCCGAGCGCCATTCGGATACCGATTTCTTTGCGACGTTCCGTGACTGAAACCAGCATAATATTCATAATGCCGATTCCGCCGACGAGTAGTGACAGCGTCCCGATCCCGATCGCGGCGGTATAAAGTCCACGAGTCAATCTATTGTACATATCAGTCAGCACTTCCTGTTGATTGATCGAAAAATTATCTTCCTGGGTTGGTGTCAATTTGCGGGCAAGGCGCATTAGAAAACGCAATTCGTCTTTGGCTTCTTCGACTTTGGCAGGATCACTTACCTTTACCGCAATTGAAATACTACGGTGCCAGCCAAAGTTTTTAAAAACGGTGCCCAGCGGGACATAAACCTCGGCATCGAGACTTTCGCCTAAGAAACTACCGCGTTTCTCGGTCACACCGATCACGGTATAGGTCGTTGCGCCGATTTTAATCTTTTCGCCAATGGGATTGCGATTTTCGAATAATTTATCTTTGATCTCCCAGCCTAAAACAACATTATTTTTGTTACGTTCGATTTCGGCAAAAGAGAAAAAACGCCCCTCCTCAATCACAAGTCCCGTGACCACATCATAATGGTCCGAGATGCCATTGACTGAAATGCCATTTAGGGTTCTATTGCGATAACGAATATCCTGACGCGTACTGGTAGAAGGCGAAACTGCTTCCGCTAATTGCATCCGTTCCCGAATAAAATCGGCTTCCTTTAATGTCAGCCTCGGGCGATTGCGGAATTTGGAAAAATCTTCCGTAGTCGCCCAGGGATATCTCTCGACATAAAGAGCATTGCTACCAAGATTGGCGATTTGACTGGCAAATCCGCGATTCAATCCTTCAATGATCGAAGCCACCGAAACGACCGTCAGAACACCGATTACGATTCCGAGTGTCGTCAGAATAGTGCGCATTTTGCTCTGCATAAGCGCACGCAAAGCAATTTTGACATTTTCCCAGAGTTTAATGAAAAAGGAAGTCACGTTTTCAATTCCGAATATCTTCAGCGATATTGCCGTCGCGAATATGAACAATCCGCTTGGCTCTTTCGGCAATGTCTTTTTCGTGAGTTATGATTACGACGGTATTGCCAGCCTCATGCAAATCCTTAAAAATCTGCATGATTTCTTCGCCGGTGGCAGAATCCAGATTGCCGGTTGGTTCATCGGCAAGAATAATAGACGGATTATTAACCAATGCTCGAGCGATTGCCACGCGCTGACGTTGACCGCCGGATAGTTCATTCGGTTTGTGATTTTTGCGATCAGAGAGGCCAACTTTCTCAATGGCGGCTTCGGCTAATATTTTCCTTTTAGCCGCCGGTATGCCACTGTAAATCAACGGCAGTTCCACGTTATGGAGGGCGTTTACCCGCGGTAGTAAATTAAAGGTCTGAAACACGAAGCCGATTTTGCGATTGCGGATTTCAGCCAGATGATCATCGTCCATTTCGTGAACTGGTACGCCCTCTAATTCGTAGCGACCGGAGGTTGGAGTATCCAGACAGCCGATAATATTCATCAAGGTGGATTTACCGGAACCGGATGGTCCCATAATCGAGACATATTCGTTCGGTTGGATTGAGAGATTCACACCGCGTAACGCATGAACCTCTTCGCTACCGACTTTATATATTTTGACAATATCTTTTAATTCAATTAAAGAATCCATTAGCCACCGAAATAAAAATTTAAACGATATATTACATTATCAAGGTTCAGATCCGGCACGCCTTCAACGCGATAGTGGTTCATCCGCCAACCTTTTTGATCTATATGGGTGTAGATATATCCGACATTTCCACCTACTGCAAACCAGCGGAAGATATTATAGCGAAAACCTACCGTAGGCATAAGGGTGAAATAATCGGCTGAAATAGAACTGCTATAGTCATGAAAAGTATGAGATGTCGTTAGAGTATTGGGAGTATATCCAGCAATTAGACTGTCCCAAGAAACAAACGATCCATGTTGATCAAAGTTTATAGTGGTACTACCCCCACCAATCATCAAACCGAGATACAGCTCCGTTTTACTAAAGGGGTGAAAAACTTTGTCAATTGTAAAACCTCCAAAACTAATTGAAAGTTTAACTTCTTTCAGAATATCACCCGGTTTGCCATGGGCAATCACCTCACCTCCGGCACCCAGTCCCCCAATTCGGATATTTTTACCCAAAAATATCCAGCCGCCGCCACCGTTCAGAATCATATATGTATCAAAGTCAGTGACGCCGATCGGGTCAAGAGAATGATTCAAATCATCAAGTTTCAGCGGCAGGTAATAAATATCCCAACCGCCAGCTATGCCACGGAAATAGCCATGTTTCTGTCCTTTTCTATAGGCTTCTTTGTCATCCTCTTCCCAATTCCAATTCCAATCGTTGAGCGGGAGACGACTTTTCCAATTTTCATCCTCGACGATTTCATCCAGCGATTTTTCTTCTTCTTCAGAAAGTTCATCGCGGAGGGTATCCTGAGTCGGAATAGATTCCAATTCGTCAAAAGGATCATTAGCATTGGTCGAACCAGCCGCACTTAAAAACGTAGCCAATGTTAATCCAAACGTTAGTATGAATAACTTTTTCATTGCTTTGCTCCTTCTTTATCCTATTTTGTTTGTGATTTTTAATATCGAACCGTCTTTGATGTCTTTGCTGATGACTTTATAGGGACCGACAACGATTTCCTCGCCTTCATCAAGACCTTCGATGATTTCAAAATGGGTGTCCGAGCTAATGCCGATTTTAACAGCGCGTTGCTCGGCCACTGGGCTGGTTGATACTTTTAAAGGTTTATTAGTCTTGGTTGTATCTCCGACTGGAGATTTCACGACGAACACGACTTCCTCAGTCTTGATTTGCCCGAAAGGAACCGCAGTCGGTGTCGGATATTGTGATTTTTCTGATTTTTCAGTTGGGGATTGATCGCCATGTGGCGGTTTTACAAGCGGTGGTCGCGCCGTAAGCGCTTGGATCGGAACTGCAATCGCATCTTCTTTTACATCGGTAATAATATCCACGGTGGCCGACATACCGGGTCGGAAGCGAGCATCTTGACCGAGAACGGCAATCTTAACCAGAAAATTGGTTACTTGCTCCTGGGTACCGACTCCGGTCGTAGTGGCGGAGTGGGCAATTTCCGATACGACTCCCTTAAATTTCGTATTGGGGATAGCATCCAGTTCGATTAGTGTCGTATCGCCGATTGATACATTGACAACGTCAGTTTCATCCACATCCACTTCCACCTGAACTTTGGACATATCCGAAACGACGAGGATTACGTCTTCTTGAAAGACCGAGCCGAGGGCGATTTCGCCGACTTCTTTTTTCACGCTGGTAATGATTCCAGCCATTGGAGCTGTGATGCGGGTTTTGTCGAGATCGTCCAGCGCCTGCTTCAGAGCAGCTTCCGCCTGAACAACCTGGCTCTCCGCCAATTCCATCTGAGCTTCAGCCGCTTCCATATCCGCTTCCGGAGCTAAATTCCTTTCATAGAGAGCCTTAATGCGCTTTAGTTCGCTAGCAACTTTGTTGCGATTAGCTTTGGCAGATTGGACGGTCGAGACCGCCTTTTCATAGGCGGCTTCGTATTGAGTCCGGTCGAGTTCCACCAATAGGTCGCCCTTCTTAACCGTCTGTCCCTCTTTAACTGGAAGGTTGATTATTCGGGCACTCACATTGGCACTGATTTTTACCTGCGAAACCGGCTGTAAAGAGCCGGAGGCATTGACAGTCTGAACGATGGTTTGACGCTTGACTTTCTCCGTTTGAACCGCCAGTGGTTTTTCCTTATTCTTATTCATATTGAGCAAAACGATTGCACCAATGACGATAATTACTATTACTGTTATTAAAATTTTCTTTCCGCCTTTTTTCATAATTCACTCCGGTTGTTGCAATATTCCCATTAAATATGCCAGCTGGACTTCAGCGATTTTGGCATCATATTTAGTCGTGACCAAATTTCCCTGAGCTTTGGTGAAAGCAACCTGGGCATCCAGCACATCCAGAAGCGTAGCCGAATTTAAACGGTACATCTCCTGCGCCAAACGCAAATCCTCCTGCGCCGATAGGATATTGATCTCGTTGATTGCGATCATTTCCAGATTGGTATTAATAGTCAGAATGAGCCTTTCTACTTCACTGATAATTTCCAGCTTTTTCTTTTCTATCTGGTCATCATAAAGATTATAGTTGATTTTCTTTTGCTGGATGTTCGCTTTTCGATTAAAGCCGGTAAAAAGTGGGTAACTGATATTCAGGTTAAGCGAAGTTCTCCACCATTTATCGAATTCACTGTAAGTACGCTCGATTTCCGAACCATCTCGCCCATAAGAAAAAGAGCCGTTTACCGACGGCCAGAGATCGCCTTGCGCGATTTTATAATTCAAATAGGAGTTCGATTTCTGGATTTGGAGGGATTTCAACTCGGGATTATTTTCCAGCGCTTTTTGCTCGGCTACAGCCTGGTCAATTATCTCAGGCTTGAGGTATGAATCTTCGTAAACATCCAGAGCATAATCAGACGCGAGACCAATTGCCATTTTTAAATCGTTCAAAACATTTTTCAATGAGGTTTGCTGTTTAATCAAATTCAGACGGCTCTCACCTTCGCTGACCTGGGCTTTGAGTATGTCTTTTTTGGCAACCTGTCCGATTTTGTACATTTCTTCCGTTTTTTTCAATTGTTCCTGGCTGTTTTTCAAAGTCATTTCATAGACTTTCAATAATTCTTTAGCCTTTAAAACTGTATAGAATTTTTCGGTGACATTGGCAATAATGGCTTGTTGAGTGCGATTGAGATTCAATCGAGAACTCTCCGCTTCCCCTTTGGCGAGTTTTATCTGATTCCGTCGTTTGCCGCCATTGTAAAGATTCTGATTGAGGGAAAGACCCGTGCTGAAATAATTGGAAGACGTGTCATTAGTTGGAATGTAAGCGCCTTGGTAAAACCGTTCACCTGCTCCCACAGTGGATTTAGTCGCCGAATAATCAAAACTAACAGAAGGTAGTATAGCACTATAGGTACTGCGGATACCTTCTTCCGCCATCTGCAATTGTTTATTACTTATTTTTAAGTCCTGATTTTGAGATATTGCCAAATTTATGCAATCCTTTAATGACAATGAATCGGCACCGTATGCCAGAATTTGCCCAATTAATAAAATAAATATTACTCTTTTCATAGCTACCAACCTAAAACCTATGTTATATTTTGGCTAAGCCGCCTAGACCGGCAACCGCCAGACAATAAATGATCCAGCAGATAAGGATTGTCCAGATACTCTTACTGGTTTTCACCTTAGTTATTATTCCCACACCGATACCCAGTAAAATCACTTTCCAGAGAACAAAAAGGTCAAGATTGGCGAAAAACCTGAACCAAAAAGTGGAGTTGTCCTGGAGAAATAAAGCCGGGCTGGTATAAATCCGCACAGTCTGTTGAGATAACATAAGTGGAACTTTTACCGCATTAGCGATAATGTCCACCAGATTGGCGTAGGCGCTCACTGCTAGCATACTTTTATACTTAACTTCGCCGCCGAATAGAAAATTACTAACCAAAATCAGAATTCCCGCCACTACGGCAGTTCGGAGTACTATGAAAACCGCACCGACGATGTAAGCGCGAGTCAAGTCGGCTTGCTGATCTACCTGGTCGTAGGCCTGGGCTTTTTGCTCATCGGTCAGACGATCACTCTGGGCGATATAGTCTTTCTGCTCTTCTATCGTTAGCGGCATTATATATGGCGTCACTGCCAGCGATACCAGAAGGACAAGCAGAAGCGGCACAACAATATCCAGCCAGCTGACTTTGACTGCCAGAGCCCGGAAAGTTGCCGATGGTTCCCAGAAGATTGATCCTATTTTACCTAAAATAGTCTTATTCTCATCATCTCTCATTTTGATTTCCATTCCATTAGTGATAAAAAATCGTGTTTTAGATAAATAAATATACTAAAGGTTGTCAAGCTTTTTGTCTTAAGTTGAATTTTTTAAGCAATCCTTCCCAATTTTTCTCCAGAAATGTGTGAGCGGCGTCATAGGTATTGTCAATTTCGCCTTCCAAAATCGCCTCTTCGATTGCTGATTTGATAAATCCGACCGCTGGCCCGGGCGGCAGATTACAGAACCGCATAATTTCCTCACCGCGTACCGGCGATTGGAAAGCCCTGAGGCGATCTTTTTCCCGCACATTTTGGATTAGATTGACGACCCGGTCAAAATTGGCTCGATAGGTTTCAACCTTCTGAACATTTTTTGAAGTAATGTCTGCCCGGCACAGCAATATCAAATCATCTAATTCCTCTCCAGCTTCGACGATGAGGCGTCGCACGGCACTGTCCGTAATTCCTTCCGAAGCAATGGCGATCGGCCGTAAATGTAAACGAGTCAGTTTGGCGGCGTATTCGATTGTTTTGTTCGGTAAGCGGAGTCGCTTCCCGATTTCACCAATCATTTGCGCGCCTAATTCTTCATGCCCGTAAAATGTCCAGCCCTTGTCCGGAAAAAATTGCTTAGTTAAAGGCTTGGCTACGTCATGCAAGAGAGCCGTTAGACGCAATTCAAATTTTGAACTCACCTGGGCAATATTGTCCAGCACCTGTAAAGTATGCTTAAAAACATCTTTATGATGATAGCCGTTGCGTTGATCAACTCCATCAAGAGCCGCGATTTCCGGTAGAATCAAATCCAGCAGAGTAGATTCCTGCAGTAGTTCAAAACCGCGCGAGGGGTTTTCTGGCACCATCAAAATTTTGGTAACTTCATCGGTGATGCGTTCCTGCGAAATAATTTTGATTCGCTCGCGGACCTGCTCTATAGCTTTGAAAGTATTGGGCTCGATCCGAAAGTTCAACTGAGTGGCGAAACGAACGGCTCTCAACATTCTCAGCGGGTCTTCGGAAAAGGTGGTAATCGAGTCCAGCGGAGTACGAATAATTCCGGCATTGAGGTCTTTTAGACCTTCGAAATAATCCGTCAACTCTAGGTAATTTTCCCGATTCAAGGAAAGTGCCATCGCATTGATCGTAAAGTCGCGGCGGGCTAAATCGTCACGTAAACTACTTTCGATAATCTGAGGTTTGCGCGACGAGGTTTCGTATTCCTCCATCCGAGCCGTAGCAACTTCGATCAATTTATCATGATAGGGTATCATAGCAGTGCCAAAGCGTGGGTATTCAATAACATTGTCAACTTTCAGACTTTTTGCCAGTTTGTGCGCAAATTCTATCCCATTACCGATAACGGAAATATCAATGTCTTTAGTATCAATTCCCAATAACCGGTCACGCACCACACCGCCGACCAAAAAGACGCGCTTATGATTACACTCAGCCACGGTGGAGATTTTCTTTAAAATATCAGACAGAGGATCATCTGGAGGGAATAAAAAATTAAGAAATGTCATAATAAAACTTTTAAAATGCTCGTCAATTTACCAACCTGGTCAGTTAATCACAATACTAATCGAAGAACAAATGTTCCACGAATACGGATTTAATTTTGACGGCCTGGATGTATGGATGCGTGGATGAGCAGAGATTGAATTAGGATAGCCATTCTGATTTCTTATAAGCACTTATAAGCACTTAAGAGAACTTAATATCCGAGCCCCTTTCTCATTGGAGTCGTTATATTAAACTTAGCTTCCTTCCGCCATTCGTTTATATCTCTGATAGCGCTCCATTACTTCTTCGGATAGGGCTTTTCTCAACTTTTCCGATTCCTCTGGGAAAGATTTCTTGAGGGTGGCATAACGCACTTCGCCATCTAAAAATTCCATTAGCTTACCATTGGGTTCCTTGCTTTCGAGCTGGAACGGATTTTTACCTTCGGCTTTTAATAAAGGATTATAGCGGTAAAGTGGCCAATAACCACATTCGACGGCTTGTTTGGATTCTGCCTGAGAAAGCATTCCTTTGTAAATGCCATGATTTATGCAGGGGCAATAAGCTATAATCAAAGAAGGTCCCGGATATTTCTCGGCTTCCAGTGCGGCTTTGAGGAATTGGTTGGCGCTGGCGCCCATTGCCACCGAAGCCACATACACATTTTTATAATTAATGGCTAACATACCGAGCTCTTTTTTGGAAGTCTTTTTACCGGAGTAAGCAAATTTGGCGACTGAACCTAAAGGAGTTGCTTTGGACGACTGCCCGCCGGTATTAGAATAAACTTCTGTATCGAGCACCAAAATATTGACGTCATATCCCATAGCAATAACGTGATCGAGACCACCGTAGCCGATATCATAAGCCCAACCATCACCGCCAATAATCCAGATTGATTTCTTAGTCAAAATATCACGATTTTTCCAGATCTCGGTCAATAGCTTATTACCTTCCCATTTATCAGCCAGAGCGGCTTTGATCCGATCGCCCGCCGCGCGCGAGAGTTCGGCATCATCTTTACCATCAAGCCAGGCTTTAAAAGCTTCCGCCAGTTCTCCATCGGCTGATTTGAGTGCCTCATTAATAATTTCCGCCAGATATTCACGACGCTGAATAATGGCTAAAGCCATTCCGAAACCATATTCGGCATTGTCTTCAAAGAGGGAATTAGCCCAGGCTGGTCCATATCCTGTTTCATTGACACAATAAGGACAAACCACACTACCGCTATAAATAGACGAACAACCGGTGGCATTCGCAATAATCATCCGGTCGCCGAATAACTGAGTGATGACTTTGAGATAAGGTGTTTCACCACAACCTCCACAGGCGCCGGAAAATTCAAAAAGCGGTTGCTGGAATTGACTACCCTTGATGGTATCTTTCCGCATTGCATTAGCCTTGACCGGAATGGTCTCAAAGTATTCCCAGTTCTCTTTCTGTTCCAGCTGAGACTCAAACGACTTCATCACCAAGGCCTTTTCATTTTTACGCCCCGGGCAGACGTCGGCACAGTTACCGCAACCGGTGCAATCCAGCACCGAGACCTGCATACGATACTCGTAATTTTCGAGGCCTTTGCCTATGGCTTTAATGGTCTCGAAAGTTGTAGGCGCCTTGGCTTTTTCTTCCGGAGTGACCAGTACCGGACGAATTACAGCGTGTGGGCAGACAAAACTGCACTGATTGCATTGGGTACAATTTTCCTTGATCCATTCTGGAACTTCGATGGCGATTCCGCGCTTTTCATATTTGGTTGTTGCCGTCGGGAAAATGCCACCCGGCGTGAATACGCTACTTGGCAAATTGTCACCATTAAAGGCATTTATCGGCTGTAAAACTTTTTTAACAAAATCCGGTACAGGTTTTGGCGATTCGGCCGTCTCTTTGGCTTCCGCCCAAGACGCTGGGTATTTTACTTCACGAATGGCATTGATGGCAGAATCTACAGCCTGCCAGTTCATCTTGACGATTTTTTCACCCTTGGCACCGTAAGTTTTCTGAATAGCATTTTTTAAGTGCTTGATGGCTTCCTCGAAAGGCAAAACTTTGGACAGCGCGAAGAAGGCTGTCTGCATTACCATATTGATGCGACCTCCGAGTCCCACTTCACCGGCAATTCTATTGGCATCTACCGCATAGAACCGAACTTTCTTGGTTGCGATCGCCCGTTTCATAGCGGCTGGCAAATTAGCGTCCAGCTCGGCGTCATCCCAAAGCGTATTCAGTACGAAAATGCCACCCGGTTTAAGATTAATCAGCATATCGTAATTATTGATATAACTCTGTTTATGACAGGCAACATAATCTGCCAGATTAATCCGATAGGGTGTATGTAATTCTTTTGGTCCGAAACGCAAATAGCTGACCGTCAAACCACCCGATTTTTTCGAATCGTAAGAGAAATAGCCCTGCGCATATAAATCGGTATTGTCGCCGATGATTTTAATTGCATCTTTATTGGCACCGACCGTTCCATCCGAACCAAAACCCCAGAAAATAGATTGGACGGTACCTTCCGGCACAGTGTCAATATCTTCGGTGACCGGCAAACTGCGGAAGGTTACATCATCTTCGATGCCCACCGTAAAACCGTTTTTCGGCTCGGGCAGTTTCAGATTGTCGAAAACGGCTTTTGCCATCGCCGGACTGAATTCTTTTTGGCCAACGCCGTAGCGCCCTCCAACGACTAAGCGATTATCTTTTTCTCGCTGTAAAACAGCACAGACATCGGTATAAAGCGGTTCACCATAGGCACCAGACTCCTTGGTACGATCCAGCACGGCAATCCGCTTAGCACTCTTGGGCAAAGCCGCCATAAAATGCTTAGCCGAGAAGGGGCGATACAGGTGAACCTTTAATACGCCGACTTTCTCACCTCTGGCATTTAAGTATTCAGCAACGCCCTGAACGGTCTCAGACCCGGAACCCATTATAACAACCACCCGCTCCGCATTCGGATCACCGGCATAATCGAATAGATTATAATGACGGCCGGTAACTTCCCCGACTTTTCGCATCATCTCATCAACAATTTCAGGGACAGCATCGTAATATTTATTAGCCAATTCAGCTACTTGGAAAAAGATGTCCGGATTCTGAGCCGTGCCACGGAGTTGCGGGTGTTCCGGGTTCAAACAGCGCGCTCGGAATCGATCAATATCGGTAAAATCAACTAAGGACTTAATCATCTCGTAATCAATGACTTCGATTTTCTGAATTTCGTGGCTGGTGCGAAAACCATCGAAGAAACTGACAAACGGCAGGTTAGCTTTCAGCGAAGCCAGGTGGGTGACTAGTGCTAGATCCATCACTTCCTGCACCGATCCGGAAGCCATTAAACCAAAACCGGTCATGCGAGTAGCCATAACGTCCGAATGATCACCGTAAATCGAGAGTGCTTGCCCGGCTACCGCTCGCGCCGAAACATGAAATACGGCTGGCATCAATTCACCAGCAATCTTAAACATATTAGGAATCATTAATAGAAGACCCTGCGAAGCGGTAAAGGTTGTGGTCAGCGCGCCAGCTGAAAGACTGCCATGCACGGCTCCCGCCGCACCGGCTTCACTCTGCATTTCAACCACTCGGAGGGGCTGTCCGAAAATATTTTTCCGACCTTGCGCCGACCATTCGTCAGCCAGTTCTCCCATCACCGACGATGGTGTAATTGGATAAATAGCCGCAACTTCACTAAGAGCATAGGCTATATGAGTTGCCGCTGTATTGCCATCCATAGTTTTCATAGTTTTAGACATGGTAATTCTCCATTGAATATTTTAATGTTTATAAAATTATTTGAATTATTGCCGGGTTTTTCTGAATTAGTAAATTCATCACTTTCAAAACTAAAGAAAGTTACGACCGAAATGCCCAGAAAAGCAACCGCTATCTCTATCAGAAAGTAACTGCAGAGCCACACGTATTTTTTCGAGAAAAAATGAAGGGAATATTTTCAATTAGTCTTAAAAAGAGAGGAAAGATTGACCATTCTTAACCTAATGCTATCCATTTCATCATCATAATCAGTTTCAACACCATAAATCAGTTAAGGGATAAATTATGGTTCCAATAAAAAAGTGAAGCCCAAAAAATATCACCTTGCCGCTCCTTTTTAAAGCAAAAAGGGCAATCATGTGATTGCCCTTTTGCGGTGTCCTCATAGAGAGGAGGGAGGAGGGAAACTATGTTTACTTATCGCTGGTCATGATAAAAAACGATTTGTTTTCAAAACTCTTATACTTAGGACGCAGGCGATCGGTTTCATAAAATTTTTCAACATCTACCACTTTTTTGGTGCTGGTAACCACTTCCAGGTCCGTATGACCATAGACACCATTACGCAAGTTGACCAGTAGTCCGGAACGACCATTCATAATCAACTCAAATGCGATATTACCATAAGCCATTGGCACAATCGAATCGAGGGCATCTGGATCACCGCATCGCACCAAATAACCGAGTTTCTGGCTGATGACGTTAATTTTATGACCGTTATTATATTTTCCGGATAGTTCTTTAAGCTGCCTTGCAACTACATCCCCGATTCCGCCCAGTTTTTTATGACCAAAGGCATCAGTCTCTTCGCTCTGAAACATCATCTGATCCTGATTCTGCATCATCGCACCTTCTGAAACCAGAACCACCGAATAGCGACTGGGATTAGTAAAGCGATCCTGCACCAATAGCTCGGTTAAGTGCTCCATATCGAATTTATACTCGGGAATTACACAGCGGTTGGCAGCCCCACCTAGAGTCGGAAGCAAAGCCGTAAAACCGGCATAGCGTCCGAAAACTTCGATTACCAGAAAACGTTCGTGTGAACCGGCTGAAGTCCGCAAACTATGAGTCAACTCCAGCGTCCGCGTCACACAAGTACTGAAACCGATACAATAATCCGTACCGGGGACATCATTATCCATAGTTTTGGGAACACCAATCACCTTGACCCCTGCTTTATGCAAAGTGACGCCGTAGCTCAGGGTATCATCCCCGCCGATTGGGATTAGATAATCAATCCCGAGAAAATCGAGGTTTTTAAGTACTTCAGGGGTCAGATCATTAACCTCAGCTGTATATTTATCCCGCAAATGCTCTGGTACGGCATCCAATTTAACGCTACTTGGCCGCGTGCGGGAAGTATGTAAAAATGTCCCACCGGTGCGCCCGGCTTTATTGACGATTTCCTGATTCAGCATGATGAAATTCTGGCTGTTATCAGCCTCTTTATCTCGAATGATATTGATCATCCCCGCCCAGCCGCGTCGGATACCAATAACCTCAAAGCCCTCTTTTAATGCCCTTAAAGTAATGCCGCGAATTGCCGGATTTAAACCAGGTACATCGCCGCCACCTGTCAATATTCCGATTCTCTTTTTCAATTAATGCTCCTTATATTGTTTCAATTAATCATCAACTCGAATTCAATTTTAACATAAATTAAGCAAATTTTCAACAATCTTATTAAACTACGGATTTAGGATTTTTCTTAAAATGAATAAAACCTATTGCCCGCCAGAATATCCACAAAATCACGCCATATACTATTAAAAGCCCGAATGTAATCCAGTATCCTTTGAGGCTATTATTGAAAAAATTCATCGGCACATTTAGCAGTATTAAAAGTGGCAAACCAAGGAAAAGCGCGATGCCACTGGAATAGACCAAGTCTTCGGCTACCGGCGTCTTGAATTCCGGATCCGTTACCCGAATCATTACTAAACCGGAGTTTAGCGTCCCGGTCATTTCGGCAAAAATCGCCGCAAACCGTTCAAAATGGTAATCGTCAAACGCGCGATAACAAACATACTTCAGTAAATAATAAGTAGCAATGCCTCCAATGACCGACATAACTAAAATCGGCGCCCAGTACATCCAGACAACTTTTAGACTGATACCGCAAATCGAACCGACAATCAGGTAATCAACGAAAAGCCCGGCCGTGCGGGTCATTAGTCCCGGATCAATCAAGTAACTTTTTTTAGTTTTATCTAAAAGCTTACGCATCGCCAGCGCAACTAAAAGGGCAATCACAAAATGAAATGCCCAAACGGTAGCAACAAATCCGCCGGCTCCAATTTTCAACAATGCAATTTCCAGTCCCTTGGCTACCCAGAACGAAATTAAATAAACTACTCCGATTACGCCCACTTGGAAAGCCAGCGGCTCAATCGCTTCCATTGACAAAGTCAAAAAACCAGCAATTTGTTTTTTACCATGCTTAATAACTCCAGTGCGCATATCAGAGGTAATTGCATCCACCCCTGCGATTAAAGCCGTTTCGCCCCGCTTGATACCTTTATTGACAATGACCATACCAGCAAAGTAAGCGATCAAATAGCCGATAGCCGCAATCGTTAAACCCGCCATTCCACCTCCGGTGAATCCATACTCTTCCCAGCCTTTTCCGATTGTAAAGGCCTGTCCTGGTCCCATTCCAAATCCCATCGGCAATAGTAGTCCAAGCCCAATAAAAAGGTCGGGACGAATGGTATATACAAACCCAAAGCATACCAACATACCGATTAAGCCCTGAATAATGTAACTCGACAGCATACTTAGTGAAAAACTTAGAGGCCCCTTACCCCAGGAAGTTTTTTCACCGCGCAAACCGATAGATACAAAAGTCAACGCCAGCAAATGATAAACATATAATCCCATCCTATCACCAGATATTGGGATAATGTTCAATACTTGCGAGCCCAGAATTAATCCGAGAAAACCGGCAATCAGATTATTCGGCACCAAATATTTCTGGAAAAAAAGACCGTAGCGGCGAAAAACTGTCCCGGCAATCAAAAATACACTCATAAAAGAAAAATCGAGAACCATGTCCTTAAAATTCAGTGTGAAATCCCATAATTCCATCGCTCTTCTCCCAATTAATTAGAATAAATAATCCCTATGGCTTTTTTATTAAATCCCATCCGTTTTACATCCGCAAATTTTTACTCGTCACATTCTCAATTATAATCTAGTTCCAGCGAAGTGTCCTGACCGGCTTTTATCAGCCCTTTGTCAATTCTTCTTCACCTGGTAATAGCACGCTTTGGGCGATTCGACTTTTCCCTGTTTCTTTAAGCCCGCGATAACCTTGGCGACTTCGTCTTTGGTTAAACCGGTCATTTCGGCTACCTCTCCGGCTTTCAGTGGCTTACCTGCCTTTTCAATGGCAGACAGGATTTTGCTTTCGATTTCAGACATTTTTAACCTCATTTATAAAAATTATTCAGTTAGAATTGTTTGGATTATTCGGGCGATTTAGAGCCTCCGGATCTTGCAGACGCCTCTCGACACCTTTGGTTAATACCCCAGCCTGGTAACCGTCCACAATCCGATGATCGAAAGTCCCAGTCAGCGGTAAAATGTCTCTAATGACAATCTGATCATTAATCACCACCGGCTTTTTCGCTATTTTCCCCATCGCTACGACCGCCGGTAGTTTGCCAATTGGAAAAAGCGCTGGCATTCCGGTATGCAGACCAAAAGTTCCGATATTAGTCAACATAATGCTACCGAACGGATCCGGTTTGATTTTCAAAAACGGAAATGCCAAGCCCATATCGAAAATCCACCATTTTATAAATAGAAATACAGGCCGCCGAAAAGGCCAGGGAATTTTAGCTAATTTATCTTTGGCGGCAAAGGCGCCTTCTTCTTCCTTGCCATCACGCTTTTTTTCAACAACTTTCTGGATTATCTGGCCAATTTCAGTGGCTGATAGTTCCTGACATTTTCTCAATACCAAACCGGTCATTGCCTCCCCGCCGACATTTACCGATAAAAAGACATCGGCATTCTCGCGGGCGACTACCTGCCCCCGTCGGATAAAACAATTAACTTCCGGCATATCTTCATAAAGCGCCCGAGCAATCGCCGCCGCTACAAAATAGGTTATAGTCAGGTGAATCCCGGCTTCCCTTTTCTCCTTGATATACTGGAGAACTGAGGTGACATCTACCTCATAAGTTCCATAAATACGGCTATCCTTAGGCGCTGTATAAGTAGCAATCGCCAATTGGCGCCAACTATTCATTAGATTTTTTGTTTTACTCAATTTTAATTTACACTCACCCCAAATTGCCTCTAATTTAAAACATTGCTAAAAAAAACGCGATTGTTTTCCATAGCTCGAAAAACAGATAGAGATTAATCAGATTGCCTGCTTTTCCCCAATGTATTCCAATATATTTACAATTCCTTAAATTCATTCCGATCCTAAATTAAATAGTTCCAGCTATCACGCTTGTGGCATCCAGGTTAATTTTTCAGTCATTTTAACGGTAAAATCCCTCAACTGGGACGATGGTAATAGATTATTTCTATTCGTAATTTTGAAACAACACCCGTGAGGTAATAACTAAACTCGCCAGCCCGTCTATTCCCAATAAATAGCGCCAGCGATATACAGGATACTGTTTAAAAGCTTGGATTTTGCGAAATCAAGTGGATAGGATGCGATAAATCTTTATTAGCTCTTCATCGAGTGGTTTTTTCTTCTCCCAGCTTTCTGGTAAAGGAATAAATGTCACGGAGTTATTTATCCAGCCGACCATAACATCGGACTTGCCATCCTCAAGTGCCTTAACTGCATGATAGCCTAACCGACTGGCTAATAAACGGTCGGTTGCGGTAGGACTACCGCCGCGTTGAATATGTCCGAGCACACAAACATGACAAATCGTGTGATACTGCTGGTATAATTTAGCGGCAATCTCATGGGCATTGCCGAGTTCATCGCCTTCCGCTAATACGATTAGACTGCTGGTTTTTCCGGTCATTGCCCAGGTTTTTATCAAATTACCGAGATCCTCCAGAGTCACCTTGGTTTCTGGCACTAGAATCTCCTCTGCTCCACCACAAATCCCGACTTCTAAAGCAATAAATCCGGCGCTCCGTCCCATAACTTCGACAATGAAGAGTCGGTCGTGCGATGCGGCTGTATCCCGAATTTTATCAATCGAATCGAGAGCCGTGTTTACGGCCGTGTCGTAGCCGATAGTTATATCAGTACCATAAATATCATTGTCAATTGTAGCTGGTATACCTACAACCTGGATTCCGCTTTCTTTATAAAGATCGTGGGTACCTCGGAAACTGCCATCTCCACCGACTACTATCAGACCGTCAATTTTCCATTCAGCCAAGTGTTCAGCGGCGCGTTTGCGACCCGATTTATGCCGAAAAGCCTCACTACGAGAAGTTTTGAGGAAAGTGCCACCTTTTTGAATCATATTGCTTACCGAACGTCGGTTCAACGGAATAACATCGCCGTTAATCAAACCTTCGAATCCACCATATACTCCGAAAACATCAATACCATCATAAATGGCTGTTCGTACTACGGCTCTTACGCAGGCATTCATCCCCGGCGCATCACCTCCACTGGTGAGAATCGCAATTCTTTTTAAAATACCCATATATTTACCTTTCTAAATTTAAAAATCACATCTCAACGGGAATCTCGATATACTGGGCTTTGACACCAGATAGCAGGTTGAGTTTGCGGGCTAATTCGATGTGTTTATCTCTTTCGCCGACGAGCTCCAGAATAATCGAACCGACATCCGAACATTGATCCAATACACCTTCGTGCAGACCGAGTCGGGTTCGGATCAAGCAACCCCATTCGGTCAAAATTTTCTGGACATTGACCGCTTCTTTTTTACGCAGGTTTACGACGATGATCATAAAACTTTTAGTCATAGATCCTCCTGATACTTTAGCAATATATTGTTGAACTAATTATCATTTAAAATTTAACACATTGGTTTCAGCGAATTGTTTCCAAACTCTTTGACTGGCTTTCTGGGCTTCTTCACGAATTAATTCTTCATCGAGAGTTAAAAATACTCCGTCGGTGTAGATTTGTTGACCATCCACCATAACCATATCCGCGCGAGCGCTGGGCATTCCATAAATAATATGACGGAAAATATTGTCCGAGTTAAACGGCGTAACCGGTATATAATCGAAAACCGTAATATCCGCCGCCGCACCTGCTACAATTTGACCTAATTGGAAGCCGATAAATTGACTGGAAAACGTGGAATTGGTTTTGAATAAACATTGCAGTAAGTAATTGAGGATTTGAGTGTCGGCAACTCCAGCTTGGCGTTGGATTAAATAACCGGCGCGACAGGTCGCCAGCATCGCGGAAGTCATCCCATCCGTACCCAGTCCAATCGAAACGTCATCTGCCGGGGGTAAATTCAATCGCCCGACGGAATTATCGGCATTCGATTCGGGATTATGTACGATAATACTACCACTCCGAGCAACTTCAGTCAGTTCTGCTTGATCGAGATGAACGCCGTGCGCCAGAATGGATTTTTTACCCAGTAATCCAAAATGTTTTAGCCGACTGACCGGTCCATCATAACCTAATTCACGACAATATTCTCTATCTATTTTATCTTCTGCGCAATGAATATGAATACCAATTTCCGGGTCGTAGTACTGAGCAATTTCAACCATTGATTTTTCTGATAAAGTAAAATTGGCATGCAAGCCGAGAATTCCTCGTAATCGTCGCTGATCGCGATGAGATTCGATAAAGGCAAGGTTTTCCTGTAAGCTGTCATGGAAAGTTTTCCGGCCGTTGCGGTCAGAAATTTCATAGCAAAGACAAGCCCGCAAGCCACTCCGCTCGACGACTGCGGCGATGTTATCGAGGCTACCTTTGACGTGCGACGGTGATGAGTGGTGATCAAAAATCGTAGTTACCCCGGATTTAATGCAGTCCAACAGGGACAAAAGCGCCGCCAATTGAACTGCTTCCGGATCGAGCGCCCGGTCGAAACGCCACCACAAGTTCTCCAAATGTTCTTGAAAATTTGTTACCGGCCTTGCCGGAGAAAGCCCTTTAGCCAGCGCCGCATAAAAATGATGATGCAGATTAATTAATCCCGGAAAAATTACTTTGCCCTGAGTATCGTAAATTTCGACCTGTTCGGTATTAGTAACTTGGGGAAACACATCAGATTCGTTGCCAACTTTCTCGACTATCCCATTGCAAATATACACAGCTCCGTCTTCATAAACCGTGTTGATACCATCAAATAGCGGTCCACCATAAATAACAATTGGAAGATTTTCTTTTTTATCCATAAACGCCTCTGCTAACTGTGTTCAATAAATTAGAATAATGTGCCACCATTAGTATTTAAAGCTAACTTACCGTTTAAGACTGGCTGGAAATTCAATTTGTACTTTAAACCTTCTAATATAATCACGATATAAAATAGTAGAATCTATCGAACATTCAAAAAATTAATTCTCTTCAAGAGCCGGAATCGGGATTATTCGAAATCCCATTAAAATCAATTTAAACAAAATATTTACAATTTCGGGTGAGCTACTACCTGAAGCGCCAGATCAATGAAATCCTGATATAATTTCTTTAGTTCCGGGTAATTATCCAGTAAAGCAAGATGTTTTTCGATCGTTTGGTAGTCGCCACGCATAAGAGGTCCAGTCAGGGCATCGGTAGCGCTTTTTTCCCAACCGCTGAGGACAGCTTGCTCGGTAATCGGTTGTAGAATCGCCTGAGCTTTTGACGGCTCAAGATTACTGTCACTGTTCAGTATTTTAATGGCATTAATTAAAGCGACTACATAATTATTCAAGAAAACGGCTGATAGGTGGATGGTCTCTTTTTGATTACGATTAAGCAGGTAAGGCTGGCCGCCGATTGACCTAACGATTTCTGCTAAGGATTTCTTAATTACGCCTTCGCAAGTATAAACGCACTGACCAAGCAGGCGAATGCCCGTTGTTATGTCTGGCACACTGACAACCGGGTGCAAAGAACCAGTTGCGGCGCCCTTGCGTTTCAGACTGCTTAACGCCTCCGAACTTAGAAAACCGGAAGTGTGAAAGACCTTGACCGCCTTAAAATCCGGAAGGCATTGACTTATTTGAGTCGCAATCTCCTCGATAGCGTCGTCGGTAACAGCGATGATAATCCAGTCCGGCTTATCACGGCAAGCGGCTGTCAAATCGGTTGAAAAATTCTGAAAAGGTACGGCCTGCTTAGCCTGAGCTAAACGTTCCGGACTACGATTCCAGACAAATTCTGGTTTGAACCCAAGCCGATTCAGATGATAAGCCAGCGAAACGCCAACTCGACTGGCTCCGAAAAGATTAAACCTTTTCCCCGCAAAATCATTCATATTGGATCGCCAAGAAATATCCGCTGACTTTTCGATTTGGAATCATCGGCATTTTTGAATAGAACGCTCCCATTATCTTGCGAATTTGGACTGTATTTCCCTTAATCTACTCCGCCGCTTCATTTGGTTTAAAGTAAACAGTCGCTAGCTAAATAACAAGTCCGCTAACAGTTAAAATCGTCACATTTCTAGAACGGTTGTCGCGGAACTCAATTGTCTGGCAAGCCAGTTCCAGACATTTTTATAACAAAAAACTTCGAATATTACTTCTTTGTCATCATAGATTTCCTGCTGAACAGTTGTGTGATTACGAATTAGAGCGCAGTCCGACACTTCCTCGAACGGAGTCTGAATTCGCAGATAGCGTCCTTCCCGCTCAATAGCTCGCTCCAAAGCCTGGATCAAATCGTCGATTCGTAGTTGGTTCAACGCCGAGATGAACACCGCTTCAGGATAAGTTTTTTGGGCAATCTTAAAGACATTTTCATCTAATCGGTCAATTTTATTGAAAACAATTAACGTTGGGCGGTTACCAACACCGAGTTCGTTCAAAACTTCTTCGACTGACTCCAATTGCTGAAGACAATGCGGCGAACTTATATCAGCGACTTTGATAATCAGGTCAGCATCAATAATTTCCCGCAAAGTACTGCGAAAGGAAGCGATCAGGTTGTGAGGTAATTTGCGAATGAATCCGATTGTATCGCTTAATAAAACATTTGGATAGCCGTCGAGATTCAGCTGGCGAACCGTTGTATCGAGAGTGGCAAAAAGTTTATCTTCGACTAAAACCTCAGAACCAGTAAAAAGATTAAGAATCGTTGATTTGCCGGCATTGGTGTAACCGGCTAAGGCAATCCTAAAACAGTTCGCACGGCGCTGACTCTGAACGGTGCGCTGGCGATCAATAGCAACCAGTTCGCTTTTGAGTTTTGCGATTCGGGTCTTGATTAAACGGCGGTCGGTTTCAATTTGAGTTTCGCCGGATCCGGCTCGGACGCCAATGCCCCCGATTTGGCGTTCCAGGTGCGTCCAGCGCCGGGTCAAGCGTGGCAGAAGATATTCAAGTGTGGCTAATTCAATCTGGGTGCGAGCTTCATTAGTATAGGCATGACTGGCAAAAATTTCGAGAATAACACCGGTGCGATCGCGCACTTCGACGTCCAGCAACTCCTGTAAATTACACATTTGAGTTGGCGAAAGATCGTCATCAAATACGATTTCGCTGATATTTTGGGATTTTAAAAAGTCACGAATCTCGTTGGCTTTGCCCCGGCCGATGAAATAGGCTGGATCAACGGCTCTTTGATTCACAAATTGCTTATCAGCCATTTCATAACCGAGAGTATTCATTAGTAATTCTAATTCAGTTAAATGTTCTTCGGTTATATGGCGTGGCTGATTGGAATTAATTATGCCCACCAGGAGAACTTTTTCAGATGGTAGAACCGCGCCGGTTGGAAAAATTTTAGATTGATTGTGCAACTTGCTCATTCGGCAGGTGGATTTACCATTTCGATTCGATTTAACCGACCGATAAACGTTTCCGCAATGGCCAAAAACAATGCGCAAAACAGTAGTAACGGGCTAAATTCGCGGGTCAATGTTAACTGATTAACTTCATCCACATTGATTTCACTGATAACAGCAATATTCGCCGGAGCATTTTTAATCAAATTTTTATAATCGGCTACGCTAAAAAATTCAGCCGCTGTTTCACCGAGCGGCAGATTGACGGCAAATTTTTCAATCACACCACCTTCCCGAATCACGGAATAAATTCCAATTTCGGCCGTATTATCAAATGAAAAACGATTAGACGCAACCAACGGGTTGAACCGACGTCCGGAAGGAGTTTGCACCTGAGGGATGGAATTTTCACCGGGAATTCTGGTAATTATGACGGTGTCTCCGTTTGTGTAATTCAAGGGCTGAGTAGCACCTCCAGCAATATATTGAGTCATACGTTGCAGAATGACCGGGAAAAATCCGGAAAAAGGTAGGTCGCTCCAGTCCGCCTTGGGAACGGTAGCCATCATTACCGCTCGCCCGGCTTCATTATGCACTTCAACCATTAGCGGTGTATTATCATCGAAGGACATCAATATTTTGTGCTTTGATCCACAGATCAAACCGGGCGCTTTAAAAAAACGCGGAGTAGCGGTCGGGCTAACATTTTCCGGCCATAAATCGCGAAAAATCGGGTGACTGGAATCATATTTACCAACCCCGAGATAGCCGTCATCGCCGGTTTCCCGCGTATTATGCCAGCGCGGGAGATCGAAGCGATCCGCCCAGAAAGCGTTGAATTGCTCAGGCGTAGAGTTACAAGCAAGAAAGATTAAAATACCGCCGCCATTCTGCAAGTACTCGCTAAGGTTTTTCTGGCTGACTGAACTTAGACTGACCACCTCAGTGAAAATTATGCCGTCGTAACTGTTTAGAATTTCATTGCCGAGATATTCGCTGGTAATAAACCGAGCTTCAATCATCTGATCCGGACTGGCTTGCAATGCTTTCATAATATAATCGCCGTCGGTTGCCTGACTACCCACGACCAAAATGCGTAGAGTCGCAGGAATATTCAAGATAAAAAAACGTCGATTGTCAACCGCCAGATTATCATCCGCAATCTGTAAGTAGCCACTCAAAACCCCATAATTCAGCGGAACGAACTCAAAAGTCGCTTGCTCGCTTTTCGCGGGAGGCAAATTAATCAGCGCCTGAGCAACTCGTTCCTCTTCAATAAATAGTGAAACCAAGTTTTCTTGAGGTTGTCGTCGCCAATTAATTGTCGTACTCTGCAAAGTAACCGGTTTGTCCTTGGCATAAATTTGTTCGCTAAAATGGACCGCGCCCAGTGCTGAGTTGTCCGCTTTACCAGTAACTGGAAAAAGCACTAACCGGATTTTGTTAGCGATTATTTCGGCCAGTAGTTTTTGCTCCATTGGTGATTTTCTGTTCCAATTACTAGACTGGAAGTCACTCACAAGCCAGATGACACCATTCAGGTCTTGGTTTTTAATTATATCCTCGACTGCTAAAGCGATTGCTGGGAGCAGATGAGCGGCGAAATTAGTCTCCGGGGTGCGAACCAATTCGCGCTCCAAATCAGAGCGGCTGTAAACAGTAGTTCGGTTGATAATTCCAGAGGTTTCTGTGGAAATAATCAAGTTCAAATTAACTGGGAAATCAATATTTTTAGCGCTCGATAGGATTGTTTCTATGCCTCTGGATAATTGGGTTCGCCCGTCACACTTCAAACTCATTGAAGCCGAATTATCAACGATAAGGTATAGATTAGCACCTTTCGCCATATAAATTCCAGGGGTTTGACTACTACGATACGGTCTGGCAAAAACCAGAATAAGGCATAAAATCAGCAGAGTTCGGATAATTAGCAGAATAATCTGTCGAATTTTCAGACGACGGAGAACGTCAGCCTGGAGACTTTTTAAAAAACGCAGACTGCTAAATTCCACCACCTGAAATCGTTGACGACCAAGTAGATGAATCAGCAGAGGAATGCCAGCCAACGGCAAGAGCCAGAGAAATCCCGGATTTAAAAAGGACATCTCAACTCCTGCGGCTGGAATTTATTTCCGTGAAGTAAATTCAATTCAGGTTTTGTCTTGCAAAAGGGCAACGATCTGGTCAGCGGCAGTGTTTAGGGGAAACTCGCGCTGATCGCTATTTTTCATATCTTTGAAAATGACTATGTTGCGGGAAATCTCATCTTCGCCGATAATTACTACCCAGTTAGCTTGTTCGCGATCGGCATCCCGCAATTGAGCTTTGATCGAACGGCGCAGGAAATCCATTTGAGCATTGACCTTTTTGCGGCGTAGTTCGGTCACCAGTCGAAAGCCGGCCGTTCGAGAGTTTTCACTCATTGTAATAACGTAAACCAAGTTGTCCGTCGGTTCGGGAAAGCTCCCTACCTGTTCCAGAACAAGCAAAAGACGTTCTATACCGGACGCCACTCCGACGCCCGGAGTTGGCTTGCCACCGAGATCGGCGATCAGGTGGTCATAGCGACCACCGCCACAAAGGGCATCTTGAGCACCTAAGAGAGGCGAGGTAATTTCGAAAGTGGTCCGCGTGTAGTAATCCAAACCACGCACCAGCGCTTGATCAATCGTATAGGGAACATTACTAACGTCGAGTAAATGACATACTTTTTTAAAATGTAGTCGGTCGTCATTGCTCAGATAATCGAGTATCGAAGGAGCATGTTCAGCCATAATTTGCCGGCAGATTTCGACTTTACAATCGAAAAGACGCAGGACGTTTTTCTGGAGACGTTCCTGGCAAGCGCCACAAAGTTCATCGTGATAAGGCTCGATAGCTTTGCGCAAAACTATCAAATATTGGCCGCGTGTTAGACGATCGCCTATGCTATTAAGTCTAATATTAAGTTCAGTCAAACCTAATTCGCGATACAATTCATAAACGGTTTGGATCGTTTCGGCGTCGGCTTCCGGATGCGGGGAACCGATGATTTCAAATCCGAATTGGTGAAATTGTCTTAAGCGGCCTTTCTGGGGTCGTTCCTGCCGAAAAAGAGAATCTATGTAATAGAGTTTAGTCAGCGGGCTAATCTGCTCTAAATTATTCTGGATATACGCGCGCATAACCGGCGCAGTGAGTTCAGGTTTCAGGGTAATACTGGTGCCGCCTTTATCGAGAAAAGTGTACATTTCTTTGGAAACTACATCTGTATCGCCGCCAATACTGCGTGTGAATAATTCTGTGACCTCGAAAGCTGGAGTACGAATCTCCTTGTAATTGTTGCGCTTAAAATATTCACGTAGGAAATTTTCCAGAAATTGCCATTGATGAACTTCAGAGGGAAGAATATCGCGGGTGCCTTTGACGCGTTGATACAACATTTTGATTATCCGCTCACATTTTGCTTCAAGCCGGTCAATCTGTGGTACTCATAGATTTAAGAATATCCAGAGCGATTTTCTTTTTACTGCGGGGTACTAATAATTTGGCAAAGGAGCCGGTCGCGCCGGTGCTTTGCAGAGAAAAAGTAGTATGGAGCGGGTCTATTTTCAGGATAGTTTCAATACCATTATTTTCGAGAGATTCTTTGACCATCTCCGCCATTACGATGTCCGATAAGACGCCGAGACAAAACCACTTGACATCAGTCATTTTCTCTTCTGGAAGGCGGGCGACCAATTCAGCATTACAATCAATGCATTTTGAGGTGCCCTCGACGTATTCATATAAGCAACGTGGACAAAACGGCATTACTAACCTCTAAACTTGAGAATCATATTTATAAAAAATTTCGGCGATTTCATTCGCCGATTGGGCGGCTAAGATTTCCGCTCGACAATTGGCGTTATTCAGCATACGCGATAATTTGCTGAGCAATTTAAGGTGTTTGCTGGGAAATCTTTCGGGAGTCAAGAGAAGAATAAAAATATGCACGGGTTGGGCATCGATCGAATCAAAATCAATGCCTTCTGGCGAAACACCAGCCGCAACCAGCACTTCCATTGTTTCGCGGTATTTGCCGTGCGGCAAAGCGACTCCTTTACCGATCCCGGTTGTCATCAATTTTTCGCGCTCAATGACTGCCTGGTAGGCGGCTTCTGGATTGGAAATTAAGCCTTCATCGTATAACCGTTCTACCAATATGCTAATTACCTCCTCCTTCGTTTCCGCCGAAAGTGGATAGACGATCAAGCGCGGGGTCAAAATTTTATCAAGTTCCATTAGACTTTACTTCTCATTCAAAAATCTTAACAAATTTATAGTATAAAGCATTTTTACACAACTTTAATCATTCCAAAAATATAACGGATAGTCCAATTTTCAAAACAGTCAAAATAAATGGACAAAATCATCGGATTTAGATCGTAGCCGCCGAGTGCAAAAATTGCCGATCACTGGCACCAATAACCCGACCTTTCCTAACATTCAAAAGAGGGATGTTAAAACAGTTCAAACCAGTCAAATGCGGCAGAATATCTCAAAATATAATTAGAAGAGAACTTCAGTCATTTAAAAAACACCAGCCTGAACTATTGGCTTTTTTACTACATTTTTAAAAAGAATTTAACTTAAATGACTTTGTAAACCAGAATGCCGACCATCAAAATCAGGGACACGATAATTAGCGCAACGCCTATGTTGCCCTTCTTAATTTCTTCCCATTCATTAATATCTTTTGACAGCAGGTCAAAGACTTTGATAGCCAAACCGATGCCGAGCGAGAAACCGAGCGCGGCTACGAGTGCCCAACCAATAGCCCTAAGATACATCGTGAAAGTATAAGACCAGGAAAATGGGTCCATTTGATACCTCCTTTTGAGTTTTATTGATTCTAATTGAGTTTTTTCTTTCCAAATATTTATTGCCAATCTTATGTTTCGATCCGCAATTAAGTTACTAATAATCAATTTTTTTTATCAACTACTTTTTTCCAATGAGACCAAATTAAAGCGGGTCAGGATTATGGGAGATTTCTTCCAGTCGCCAGTAATCGAATAAAGCCCAAAAAATAGGAGGATTCCATTCTAATTAAAATGTCTCATCTATCAGATTATCCTTTTTATCGGATTCCGGACTTCTGCTCAATTTTTCCAATTCCCATTTCGTTTAGTTATTTCGAAAATTTACCGTTACTTTTTATTGCCAAGTTGAATTATTGTGTCTAATTTGCGACGCAATTTTAATAAAACGATAGAGCATTTTGAAAATGAAATTAAAAGCTGAACCGGAGAAAATATCTGAAGCAGTTGAATTTCTCCAAAAACGGTTAAAAAATCAGCGTGCCAAAATAGCAATCGTGCTCGGATCGGGGTTGGGTTACTTTGCTGAGCAACTCGAAATTGTTGACCGAATTGATCAACAAGAAATTCCGCATTATCCGACTTCCACGGTTGTCGGTCACGCCGGTAAATTCATCAGCTGTAATATCTCGGGAATACCGCTGATCGCCATCCAAGGACGGACTCATCTCTATGAAGGACGCACTCTGGCTGAGGTAACCTTTTATGTCGAAATTTTAGCCCGCCTCGGCATTCGCTACTTGATTCTGACCAATGCGGCTGGTGGAATAGATCCAAAACTAAAACCGGGTAGTATAGTTCTACTTACTGATTATATTAGTTTTACCCAAATACCACTAACGCCGGATGGTCAAAGTCAAACGGCTTCGCCCTTTTGCGCTGAAATGATTGCTATGGTACGAGAAATCGCTCTCCAAAATAAAATCGAATTGCACGAGGGGGTTTACTGCTGGACTCTCGGGCCTAGCTATGAAACCCCCGCCGAAATCCAAGCCGCTCGCAAATTGGGCGCTACCGTCGTCGGTATGTCCACTATTCCCGAGGCCGTCACAGCCCAAAGGCTTGGCTTGAAAGTGCTCGGTATTAGCTTAGTCACTAATCTGGCGGCTGGCATTAGTGAATCACCGATTACTCACGACGAAGTCCAGGTTACAGCTAATAGGAGTAAGGAAGTTTATTCCATTTTAATGGAAAAAATAATAATTGAGTTAGCAAAAAATGACTGAATTTTTCTATATTTAGCTCGATTGTTGGTTTACTGAATTTGTTCATTTAAAATACTATAAAACTGATGGGACGCATCACCAAACAAACCAAAACTGAACTGCTAAGCTGGCCGAAAGCATTACTTTACTCGTTTGGGGTTTATTTAATTTTAGGAATTATAGCTATTTTAGTATGCCTATACTTTTCGAGAGATTTACCTTCAATCGAGCAACTAAAGCAAGTCAATCCGGAACTGGTTACTCGAGTTTACTCGTCTGATGGGGTTATTTTACAGGAGTTATATACTCAGCATCGCATATACGTCCCGATCGAAAAAATTCCACCGGCTATGGTACAGGCTGTCGTATCCATTGAAGACTATCGCTTCTATAAGCATTGGGGCGTCAGCTTGCGTGATTTCGCTCGAGCAGTGGTAATTGATATCATCACCCTTAGTAAAAAAGAAGGAGCCAGTACCATTACTCAACAATTAGCCCGGATGTTATATGAGTCAATCGGTTTTGAAAAGACCTTTGTCCGTAAAATAAAAGAACTGCTGACTGCTGTACAGATCGAGCGTATGTATTCTAAGAGTGAGATTATCGAAATGTATCTAAACTCCAACTGGATGGGACACGGTGTTTACGGTATTCAGGCGGCGGCTCAGCGCTTCTTCGATAAAAATTCCGAGCAACTTACCCCGGACGAATGTGCTTTATTAGCCGGAATAATAAAAAATTCCGTCCGGTTCTCGCCGATCCGCAATCCAATCAATGCCTACCAGCGCCGTAACCTTGTTCTGCATCGGATGCACAAGTACGGTTACCTTTCCGATGAAGAATATGCTCTTTACAAAAATACACCTCTCCAGGTTTTCAAACCGGAAATACCGCCTGAACGTGCTCCGTATTTCGTTGAATACATTCGGCAATGGATTCAGCGCGAGGATGAGAAACTCGGGGTTGATATTTACCGCGACGGTTTGTCCATCTATACCACAATTGATTCAAAAATACAGGCGGCGGCTGATACCGCCTTGACCAGACATCTACAATATCAGCAAAAATTGCTTAATTCAAGGTTACTTAGCAACCCCTCTGAATTACGTGATTTTATAAAAGATACTACCATATCCCTTGCGCAAGTGCGCGATATGATCCGGGGTAATATTCCGATGAGTCCCAGTATGCAAGCCAGTCTGGTAGTTCAGGGAGCACTGGTAGCAATTGATCCAGCTACCGGACATATTTTAGCTATGATCGGTGGTCGGGATTTTCGTGAATCCCAATTCAATCGCGCCACTCAGGCTAAACGTCAACCGGGCTCGGCTTTCAAACCGATTGTCTTCGCCGCCGCCATAGATAATGGTTTCCCTGTGACCACTCAATTACTCAATCAGCCGGTGGTGCTGAATATGCCGGACGGTAGCCGCTGGGCACCGAAAAATTATGATTTGTCAACCGGCGGTCCTACCACTTTGCGCGAAGGATTGGCTAAGTCACTCAATTTAATTTCCGTACGCGTCATTCAGGAACTAATTTCCCCAACTTCAGTCGTCGAACTGGCGAAACGTATGCACTTGACTACTAATATTTTACCGGTTGACGCTCTAGCATTGGGCGCTTGTGAAGTCATCCCGATTGAATTAACCTCGGCTTTTGGAATCTTCGAAAACCACGGGGTTTGGGTTGAACCAATCGCTATTACCCGCATTGACGATCGTTATGGCAATACGATTGCTCAGTATAAACCGCGTCAGGAATTAGTTCTAAGCGAAGAGACGGCTTATTTGGTAACCAGTTTACTGGAGTCCGCTATAAATGTAGGTACTGGCGCAGGGGCACGCAGTGTTTATGGATTCCGATTACCAGCCGCCGGTAAAACCGGTACAACCAATAATTTCAATGACGCCTGGTTCATCGGTTATACTCCCTATATGGTAGCCGGAGTCTGGGTAGGAGTGGACAATCCTGCTATTTCTCTCGGCAATCGCCAATCCGGCGCGGCCGCCGCTTTACCGATCTGGGCTAATTTTATGCGGGAATCTCATAATACAAAAGGCTGGAAAGCTAAGAATTTTGAACGTCCGGACGGAATCGTCGAAGTCCAAATCTGTTCCGAAACTAAACTCCTGCCCTCAACTTATTGTCCGATCGAGACTGAAGTTTTTACTAAACAGACTGTCCCGACCGAACATTGTCAAATTCACAATGAAGTCGGTAAACCGCGCCCAAAAGATAACGTCGTTTTCTAATCGCGCAAAAATTTAACCAATTACTCAATCGAAAAACTTGTATTCCGCAATCTATATTATTGGTCTAAAAGAAAACTTCTAACAAACTCATCTTTTAGGAAAACGGTCGGACTATGCAAACCGCTAATTTGCCAGGTGCTACTTAGAAACCGTTCGATCATTTTCTGGTCATATATTTCTCTTATAATTGGATAAAAATTATCTTCTTTGCGACCAGTGCCGTAGAGAATCCCCCGCTCGAACAGCAATTTAAGCAAACCTAACCCGAGGCTGTACCGACTTTCACGACCATTCAAATCTTTCTCCAGAAAAATACGATCTGATTCGATTTCAGGGCAATGTGGCTTTTTTTCATTATCTATCACCTCACGCATAAAATTCAAAATCCGGCAGATCCGGAAAAGGGTCATTGCCGCTACCCGGCTACATTCCTTACTATCAACAGGATAGAAAGATGAACGATAACATAGAGCCGACGAAGGCATTAGACCAAGTCTACTAAATTGCTGAAACGACGCCGTGCCTGGCACTAAATAAAACAAAGCAGGACCAATCAAAACCGGCAATGGCGCTAAAAAAAGAATAGATTCAAGTAATTCCTCCGCCCGATCACCCGGCAATCCGATAATAAGATAAGTCGTGATGAAAAATCCCAATTTATTGGCACATTCGACGATCTTGAGGTATTGCTCGGTACCAAAGGGGCGTCCGACTTGCCTTTGATGCGCCTCAGAAGGAGTCACGAGAGCTAAATTAAGCGAGCGAAAACCCGCCCGCCACATAGCAGTCAAAATTTCATCATCCAGATTAGTAGCAGTGATCCCGTTCATCGCTTGCAGTGACAAATTCAAACCGGCAAATCGTTCCGCTATTCCCTTCAGCAAAGCCAGAAACCAGTCACGTTCACCGCCGAGATGATCATCTTCAAAATCGAAAGAACGGAATCCTTGAGCGATTTTCTCAGCCATTTCATTCAGAACATTTTCAACCGAGCGCAAGCGGTAGCGTGAACCCATTGTCTGATGTATACAACAGAAAGAACAACGATGCGGACACCCCCGGCTGGATATGAGGATAGCATGCGGTTTCTTTTGATAATAATAAGTCGGAGTGCCCGGTATTTGATAATCGGCAGAAGGTAGAGAATTCAGATCTTCTATAAAATTCACTGGATTTTCTTGTATTACACCCGTTTCATCCCGCCAGACAAGATTCGGAATTGGCGCCAATGACGGTTGGTCTTTTTCCAATTCATTCAACAAACGGGGTAAAGCCAATTCGCCTTCACCTTTTATGACAAAATCAGCGCCTTGTTCTAAAAATTCTCGCGGTTGAATGGTTGCCGCCGCGCCGCCTACAATGACTTTCGACTTCGGTACAATTTCACGGATTAACCGGATTAATTCAAAAACCGTTTCAGCGTAAGTTGTAAAAAGGCTGGAAATTAAATAGTACTCGCCATCTCTTGGCAGAGTTTGTCTGATCTCCATCTCACTCAGTCCAAAGCGATAATACCTTTTATAAAGGCTAAAAGGGGAAACGTCATCCGGCCGATAAAATTGTCGAACCGAAGCTAATTCCGGCGGCGGCACGATTTCTCGTCGCACTCTTGAACGCAAATCCAGCAGATTAATTTCATATTTGGGTAAATTCGCCGCCAGCGCTAATAAACCCTGCGGAATGTTCCGTATCGGCGTCGTATAAAAATCCTCAATAGGCGGTTGAATTAAATAAATCTTCATATTTCCACTTATAATCTAAGATAAAACCGTTTTTCCGGCTGTCAATTTTTTTTGATATTCTGCCTGACGCATCTAATTCCCAAAAGAAAGTAGTTATCGCCAATCTATTTAGATTAATGATAAAAAGTCATTGACCGATAAATGTCGATCCTATTTACGTTTCTATTTTTACAAAATTGACTGAATTAAGGCGTTCATTTACCGACAATGAGCGCTTGATGCAATGCCCTAACCGCTCCAGTGGCATACGTCGGTTCAATTACAATACTCAGAGCTAAATCGTTCGTAAAAACTCCGAGAACGGGGATATTAATTTCGGATAATGTCACTTTCACCTTTTCAAAAAGTGAGGGACGCGCTCCTAAACCACTGCCCACTACGGTAACGACCGCGACTTCATTAGCTGAGAACCCGGCGGCTTTAGCCAATTGAGCCACACGACCGGCATCGCCTCCCGGAATGCCAGTTCGATCAACCAGTAAATCAAAAGTTTCTCGCTGATATAGAGCCATTACCCGGCCACCAGCTTTATTGATTTCCGTCAGTAACTCGGGCAAATTTCCGTTGCCATTAATCTGTGAGACTTTCTCGGCTAAAACGATGGCAGTGGCAACTGAACCCATCGCAGTATTATGCACTTTTGTCTCACGACCACTACTGTCACCGGTTTTACGAGCCAGAATCGTGATTCCAGCCTTTTTGGCAAATTCGACAGCGTCGGCATTCAGCACCTTTGCCCCGGCTAGCGCCATTGTTTGCATGACCTCGTAAGGAATTTCGCGCAATAATTGTGCCTGGGGACAGATATGGGGATCGCCTGCATAAACTCCATCAACGTCCGAGTAAATTTCGCAGGAATCAGCACCGAGCGCGGCGGCTAACGCAACTGCCGTGGTATCCGAACCACCTCTACCGAGGGTCGTAATTTCCTTAGTTGTAGAAACGCCTTGATAACCGGCGACGATCACAATATAGCCCTTTTCAAGGGCTTCGATCAGACGAAACGGTCTAACTTCAAGAATTCGAGCACCCTGGTGAGTCGGCTCGGTGATGATACCACTTTGACTCCCAGTGAAAGAGATCGCATCACCGCCCAGTTCCTGAATTGCCATTGATAAAAGAGCCATACTAATGCGCTCACCAGCGGTAACCAGCATATCGAGTTCGCGCTGTTGGGGATTGGCGGAGACTTCCCGCGCCTGGGCAATCAAGGCATCTGTTGTTTTACCCATAGCGCTGACGACCACTACCACCCGATTATCTGCTTGTTGACGCCGCACGACAATTTCGGCAACCTGCCGCAGTCGCGTAGTGTCCGCCACCGAACTGCCGCCAAATTTCATCACAACGGTCTTCATAATCGGTTCGGCATGCTTCCTTTCACTTTAATTTATGATTCAGCTGAAAATTGCATCTTTCAATAACAGTCTGAAAATGGCTAACATTTTTTAAACGATAGTAAAAGGTTCAGTGTTTTTTCATTTATCAGTTTCTTCAACACCTGATCCTTTTTAATGTTATTTCACTCTTACTCCACCAGATTTTCATACAACTCTATATACTTGGTGGCGGCTTTATCACACGAGTAATCGGCGCTCATACCGTTTATAATTATCTTTTGCCACTCATCCGGTTTTTCAAAAACCTGCAAGGCTTCCGAAATGGTTTTAAGCAGGGCTTCCGACCGATATTCACAAAAAGCAAAACCATTGCCATCTTTACCATTCCAGGGAATTACCGTATCCACCAAGCCGCCGGTATGATGCACCACCGGCACTGCGCCGTAGTTCAGGGCATGCATTTGAGTTATTCCGCACGGCTCGAAACGGGAAGGCATCAAAAAAAGATCGCTTCCGGCTATAATTCGGTGTGATAAGATATTATCATAGTCGAATTTCACCGCCATCTGGTCACGAAATTGATTTGCCAGGCGTTCTAATTCATACTGATAATGCTGTTCGCCACTGCCGAGAATGATAAAGCCGACGCCTAAACTTAGAATTTTTTCTAAGCTGTCAATCAAAAGATCAATGCCTTTTTGTTCCACCAAACGCGAAACCATTCCCAACAATGGTCGTGATTTTAGCGCCGGATTTAAACGCAATGTTTCAATCAATTTCGCTTTATTAATTTTTTTCCCAGCTAAATTGCTAATTGAATAAGGCGCAAAAAGATGAATGTCCGTCGCCGGGTTCCATTCTGCCGTATCAATACCGTTCAAAATTCCCACCACCGGAGTGGGACGATTGGCTAAAACCACACTCATTCCGGCGCTTAGCTTTTCATCCGTCATAATTTCACGAGCGTGAGTTGGACTGACGGTTGTGACAGCATCGGCAAAAATAATTCCGCCTTTTAGGGGATTGAGGCTATTATACCATTCTAATGCTCCAAACGGCTTAAATAGCTCTTCTGGCAAATCGCAGATTTCCTTTAACCGCATTTCACAAACACCTTGATAGGCAATATTATGGAGAGTTAGGACACTTTTTAGCGAATTAAAAGGCGTTACTTTCGCCAAATTATTTTTAAGATAAACCGGAATCAAAGCCGTATGATTATCATGGCAGTGAATAATCTCAGCCGACCAGCGAGTCTCGGCAATTAATTTTAAAGCGGCTTTTTGGAAAAACACAAAACGTTCCGGATTATCCAGATACGGCTCGCCATTTTCAGCACAGTAAACACTGCGTTGCCCAAAATATTCCGGATTATCAATAAAATAGACTTCGTGCTGAATCTGGGCTGGATTTTGCCAGCGCCTGACCTGGCTTTCCACCACGCGGTTACCCAGCGTGACTGTAAGATTCGATAATTGCGTTAACGGCTCGGTTTTAAAGTTCCAGGTCGAGCGATAGCCCGGGATTATGACTTTGACCGAAAGACCACGATTTGCCAGCACCGGCGGTAAAGCCCCAATTACATCGCCCAAGCCACCAACTTTGGCAAATGGAGAAGCCTCAGCGGCGATAAAAATAATATTCATTCTGAACTATTATTAGAATCAACCCGTCCAGTTTCCGGCGGAAGTTTACTCCAGTAAGTAAAATCGAGTCCCGGGAAAATGTCATCTATGCGTTCCATACGTTCTAAATATTTTTGATCAGTTTCGGAAAGCCGGCCGTTGTTTTCATAATCATTTAAAATTCTAACGATATTCTGGAACTGGTCGCGATGCACGCCGACGCGATTCTCCGCATAATCCCGCGCACTCCAGGTGCTAATCAGAAATTGCCAGTCAGAACTTTCCAGCAATAGCAGTTCGCGGGCTAAGTCATTCAAAATGCGTCGTAGGTTGACATCGCCGGTTTCGCGATACTTCTCAGCTAATTCAACCATTTTATCTTCGGCGGCATAAATATGTTTCCAGGTCCATTCGGTCCATTGATTTAGCCAGATATAGTGAAAACCACCCTGTCCCCAACTACCTTCCGGCATCGTAATCACCTGAGTTGGACGATTTTTGGCTAAATGATTACCGAGTGAAATTGCTTGAATATCCGGATTGGCGTTAATCTTACGCAAGACTTTACCGAGCCAGCGTGGGCCTTCGAACCACCAATGCCCGAAAAGCTCCGTATCGAATGGCGCCGTTACAACGCCGATTTTGCCACTTTCCGCATAATTTTTCAAAAGGTAGTTTCTAAGAACTTCGACAAAATGATCGGATTGGTTTTCGAGGGCTTCTTCTACATTTTCTGGCACATATTCCTGTTTATCGGCTAAATCAGCCTTTGCGCTGGTTACTCGCCAATAGCGATGTCCGCCGGGGAAATGTTTCTTATGAAACTCCAGATAGCGGCCGTCGCCCGGGTAGCCCCATTCGCCGCTCCAGACCTGCAAGGCGGATTCCTCATGTCGGCCATAAGCCACCGCTACTCGTCCCGTCCCAGTCGAAGATACTAGATAAGGTTGGTAAATCGAGCGACTCTTTTCCTCGGGCGGCGGCGTCCAGTTCTTCTCAAATTGTTGCCAGAGTTGCTTCAGTGATTCATAACGATCAATGTAAACGCCTCGGTTTTTACCGCCCAGAATTAGATGCTTATCAACAATGAAATACTGAATGTCGTATTTGAAGAGGAATTCCTCGATGCCCCGTCGCATGAAGGTTTTGGGATATTCCTTGATAGGTGATGACCATTGATAACTCGGCCGGTAGGCACATTCCGGTAGCCACATTCCACGCGGATCACATCCGAAATGGCGGCGGTAAGTTTCCTTGCCGATTCGAACTTGAGCATCTATGGCTTCATCATTGCCTAATAAAGGAAGATAGCCATGCGTAGCGGCACACGTAATTATTTCGATATGATTGCCATCCTGAAGTTTCTTGAAAGCCTGGATGATACTGCGATCCGGCAGGGAATTGAACTCATCGATTAGGCTCTGGTAATAACTTTCCCACATTCCAGCTAATTTTTCCAGATGCTGGTTGCCGACTGTCGCGAATTCTTCTCGGTTATCCCGGGCGGCTTTGATTTTGACCTCCAGATAATTAATGAAACCGTCCTTGAATCTTTCCGCGGCTAATTGCTCGGCTAAAATCGGCGTGATCCCGATCGTTATGTTCGGACTAATGCCATCGGCAATTAGGCTATTGAATTCGCGGAGAAGCGGGATATAAGTCTCAGCCGCAGCTTCATAAAGCCAATCCATCCCGTGCGGCCATTCACCGTGATTAATAACATAGGGCAGGTGACTATGCAATACTAACGAAAAATAACCTTTCATCTTTAATCCTTACTTATCAATTGACAAACGGCTAAAAATACGACATTGTCACAAGATTTCAAACTGCGGGAAAAGAATCTAATCGAGTTTGTAGATTCTTTTTATTCAGCGAAAGTTTGACAGAAATAAACCAAACCGCTTTGAGTTATCTCTCAGCATTCCAAGTATCATCTAAATAACTTGCTATCCATTCCATAAGCCCAAAAACAGCTATATTTATATCCACTTAAGAGAGCCGGTGGTACTGTTTTAGGCGAACCGGGATTAAACACTTTGAGCCAAGTAGTATATTATGAGACCGACGAGGAAATTATTAAGCGAATTTAGAATTTAGGTAGCCAGGAGAATCTCCTGTTCGCTAAACTGTCAATCTGAATGTCGTGCCAATTTTTCATCACTGATCGCTTGAACCCAACATAATCGTCGCCGGAAACATCTCGCTAAATTCATTAACATTGTTAGAGAAACCCTGGTTCAAAAACTTATTACCTGCTGAAGATACCTTAGTCCTCGATTCACTACAAATCGAAATTCGTAAACCCGCCTGACCGATAGACATCAGTCAGTTGGGTAGGATCGCCGATCTCGCCATAGCAAATTAGTCGGGCAGGGGCACTTCCGACATAGAAATTTTCAATAAAAATACGAAATAACGAGAATAAGGACTTACTTTTTACTTTTAACTTTTAACTTTTTACTATGATTAGTGGCGAGGGACGGAATCGAACCGCCGACACAGGGATTTTCAGTCCCCTGCTCTACCGACTGAGCTACCTCGCCATAATATCAAAGTGCTAATCGTCTTCTTTAAGAGTGAGGTAGCGAAGGAGAAGACTTTGTCCCGCTACGGCGGGAAGCTACCTCGCCATAATTAAAAAGCGGCTTAATTTAGGAACTCAAATACAATTCCAAAAACTATTTTTCGTTAGTAATTTATCCGATTTGGGAATATAACAATTACTGTAAGTTCAAAAAGACCTGTTGATTTATAAAATTGCTAACATTACTTTTATAATTGTCTGATAGGAGTTCAAAATGAAAATCTTCGACAATAAAGGTATGTTAATTATTCCCAACCCGATGCGTGGGAAATTTACCGAAAAACCAAAATTACTGGTCGTTAATCAATTATTTTGTCCGAACGGTCATAACCTCATCAACCAAAGAGTCACTTTTAATGGCTACCCAGGTATTTTAATAAAAGTTCGTCAGGATGAAGCGATCGGACTGATTGCCCTCAGCCCATTTTATGGTGAGCATTCGCGTTTTTCACTTGATATAGACCTGATTGACGGCAAATTACTGAAATTGATCTGCCCAACTTGCGATGTGGAAATGCCAGTCATTGCGCAATGTGAGTGCGGCGGGAATCTTGCGGCTTTTTTTCTTACTCGAGACTGTAATTTTAACGATTGTGTTGGAATCTGCACACGGGTCAATTGCCATAATTCACGGATTGTGCATAGCGGAGAGTTAATAACCGGCTCAATGGTTGAGTCGCTTTAAACTGCTTAAGATTTTAAATAATTAGTTTTAATTCAGCCGATATGAAAGTAATCGCTGATAAGCCAGCGCGTAACGTTTGCCGAATTCTCGTAAAGAAGGTGCATTAAAATGCAAGCCGTCGTCTTTGGACGCCAATCCCTCAGCCGAGACGCAGGCATAATCCGGCAAAATGCTTTCCAGTTCCTTTAGAACTGCCGAAATATCCGGTCCATAGGGGTAACCAGTTGCGGCGTTGATGAAATCACCCAGTTCACCGCTGATGAAAGGTAAACTGGGCATATTTAAATCACGCCGGAAAGACCACACGAGGGAAACTATTCGGTCGCGATATTTTTCAGCTAAAATTTTATCTTTGGCGTCATCTTCGCCCTGATGCCAAAGAATAGCGCCGAGCATATTTTCGTAAGTATCCGTGGCTAATGCGGTTTTTATTACTGCAACCGCTCGCTGATAGTGGGGCGTGCCCGGCAACCAATCTTCAATCGCCGTAGAACCAACTGCACAGGGCAGAAGTCCGACATTTTGCACTAAATTTCTTTTCAGAATGGAGGAGGCAAAACTCATACCGAGCCCTACACCCGTCAGGTCTGCCCGATCATCATACAATGGCTCAACTGCTTTTTGCCAGCGATCATTTCTAAACATCTGGATTCGGTCATCACTTATCGGCAGAACGCGATCCATTTCGCCCCGTCCCGCCATGTTAGATTGACCAATCAATAAAAATAAGTGTCTGGTATGCATCAGGTTTTTTCCTTAATAGAGCGACGTTCAGACGACCGCTCCGGTTAGATTCGCTACAATTCGAACGGCATCATTGGCATTCTGGCCGTAGGCGTGCGCGCCAATCATATCAGCGAAACTCTGGGTAACCGGCGCACCTCCCACGACGATTTTTACGGCATTATTACTTTTAAAATAGTCAACAATCTCCTTCATATACATCATAGTGGTAGTCAAAAGCGCACTACATAAAAGAATATTGATCCCGGCGTTAACTGCTTCGGCGTACTTTTCTACACTGCAATTCACCCCGAGGTCAAGCACCTCATAACCGGCGCCTTTTAGCATAATGCTAACCAAATTTTTACCGATGTCGTGCAGGTCGCCTTTTACCGTGCCGATGGCAACCTTACCGCGCGCTTTGTGATTGGACTTAGCTAGAATCGGTTCGATTAAGGTCAACCCGGCTTGCATTGCGCGTGCCGAAATCAGCATTTCCGGAACGTAAATTTCGTTCCGCGCAAAACGTTCGCCGACTTCACGCATAGCTGGAATCATAGTTTCTTCCAGCAATTCATTGACATCTTGATTAAGATTGATGGCATTTTGCAAGATTGCCTGCACTTTGGCGCGATCGCCTTTCAAAATTGCCAGATAAAGTTCTTCATTACGTGCCATTTTTTGCTCCGGAATATACATTATTTTCTAACAAACCACATAATTTAAAATGTTCGATCACTTTGGCTTGATTAACGCCATTTATAATGATTGCAATTTGCGGTTCTTGCTCAATTGAGGACGCCGGTTCAATTTGCCAGCCAGCTGGCGAATAATCCACATATTGATATTGATGACTGTCAAAGAGATAACCTTTCAATCGGTAAACGTCATCAGCTACGGGGATGATTGCCTGACGTAGTTGTTCATAGTTCATATCGCCGGAATTCAGAATTATCGTAGCATATCGTGGGTCGCGGCATGGGGCGAATTCACCTTCTGGCACCTGTAAACGCTGGGGATTTTCCGGTAAATCCTTCGGCAGTTGGCTGAAAGTTGTCCGATATACATAGGCAGAAGGATTGACTTGCCGGATTAGACTTTCAGTCTGAGCTATTGCCTCCGGTGAAGCAATATCAACTTTGTTAATCAAGATAATATCAGCCGCCTCGATCTGCGCCCGAATGCTCGTCAAGGTATGGAATAATTTGCCCAGACTAGCTGGGTCAACGATATTTAAGACTTCCCGAATATAATAAACCTTATCTAGTCCGGTTTCGCTTAACATTTTAAATATCACTCGCGGATCGGCTACGCCGCTGGCTTCGATTACTAGCTCGTCAATTTCATTACCCTCCTGAGTAAAGCGCTGGGGGATTTCCTGTAAATATTCGATAAATTTTCCCGCTAAACAACGGCAAAAAATACTGCCGCCGGGGATGCTAAGATAATCAGGTGTTAAATTGGCAATGAGTGAGCCGTCAATGTCAGTCGGCGAAAATTCATTAACCAAAAAAACCAGACGTCGCGACTGATTCTGACGGATAAGATTTTTCAATAGAGTCGTCTTGCCGCTACCCAAAAATCCTGTCACTAATCTGATTGGAATCATTTATCTTGCCCAGTTTTGAATTTCCAGCGGTCGAGAATAGCGGCTTTTAGGGTTTGCTGATCGGGAATGATAGAACTGAATTTCACCTCGCCGTCAATACAAATGGTCGGTAAACTTCTCACTCCCAGCTTTTTCATCATACCAATTCCCTCACTGGTAGTTATTTTGTGTTCGCGAACTGTTGTCTTTATACTTAAATCAGCGGTGGCTTTGAGCGCGGCTTCGACCATATATTTGCAGGGAGCACAGGTAGCCGAATCCAGCGTAATAATGTCAAGAATCACTTCCTCCCGATTGGCGTAATCCGGTAAAACTATCCAATCTACTTCAAATTCATGAGCGGTCAATGTTCTGCGAGCGACCTCCCGCTGATATTCGTCATACACCATTTCAGCAACGGCTTGTAAATTCTGCGGCGGAACATTATAAGGTATATCACAGCCGGGCGCCAGAATGAAACCTACCTGCCCGCCTTCATCTATATTACGAATGGCTTCCAGACGGCAATCGTCCGCTGAACCCATTAGCAAAGCGACCGTCAGTTTTAGATTACCACCGAAAGATTTATTATACTTCTGAGCAAGCTCCCTTAGTTTAGGAAGTGAAATCTGCTCATCCACGGAAACGTTGTCACAATTTGTTTCACACATACATACCAAATTGCGATCCACATCTCCGCATACAAATAGCGATGAAAGTCCTCCCTTCGCTCTGATATGATCGAAAATCGGATTGAGCACCGGCGTTACGAATTGCCTAAAATGCTGCGGCGAAATCTGACTGGTCATCGGATCAACAACCGCAATAATATCGGCACCGTTTTTCAGATAAAAATCACTGACTTGAAAAGCAATTTCTTTACAATAAGCCAATAACTCCTCAACTTTTTCAGGATGATCATACATTTCGAGAAAAATTTCATTACCCATCAGGTGAAGCGCCAGAGTAAAAGGCCCACAAATCAAACCGTAAATTGCCAGGTCCTTGGCAAAATCTTGACGAATAATGTCCATAGCCTGGGCAATCTCTGGATAGCGGCCTTTAGCCAGACTAAATTCTGGTAAATCTGATAGATTTTTGCCATTAAGCGAATCGAGGGGATGCGTAATGACCGACGGCGGAGCATCGTCCGCCCAAAGCAGTTCACATCCCAGCACCTCGGCTTCCAATTGCAGGTCGAAAATTACCGGCAGTCCATCCGGACGATAAAGTTCATTGGCTTTTCGCAAGCCTTCGGCAATTAGTTTGCCGGACTTAAGGTAATTTTCCGCGGTCTGACCGATCAATTTTCCGCCATGACAGCCTACAAAAGGCACCCAGGGTACCCGAGTGGTTTTTTGGCGATTAAAAGCCTGCCGAACCAACTGTAGTCCCTGTATTAAATCGTTTTCCATTTTATTCATAGGATAAATATACTTTATATTCACATATCATAAAATCACATCGTCGAGGTAACTTGTCTTTATTTTATCAATTTATTGCTGTATATTATCATTATGAAAAATATCGTTCTGTCGCAAGATAAATTCATTCCCAGTCAGAGCGGCGCCAATATCACTTTCCATCGCTTAGCCTGGGATAATAGCAGTCAACCAGAAAGCATCATTGCCGGATCCGATCTGCGCTACTACTCTCTTGCCAGCGAAAATACAGCGCTTCATTCCCACGAGTTTGCCGAATTTTTCATCGTCATCAGCGGCAAAGTCCGGCATATTGTCAACGGTGAGACGCAGGATTTGCAAGCTGGGATGTTGACTTTCATTCGGCCAAACGACGTTCATAGCTTCGAGAAACTAAACGATTCGGTCTGTGAAATGGTCAACGTCGCATTTAAACTCGAACTGCTCCTCGATCTCAGCACTTATCTAGGCAATGATTTCTTCCTGCGACGTTACACCGGACCGGTTTTACCACCGACCTTTACCCTTTCACTCGTTGAAACTGAGGAATTGGCTCTCCGATTGATCCGTCTCATAACGCTCCAAAAAACTGATTTAGATCAGGCGCGTCTTAAGCTCAAAATGATATTAGCTGAAATTTTCACACGCTTTTTTCTGGAATGGCAAACGCCTGACCCCAGCCGTCCCCAATGGTTCGATAAATTATGTTCTGAAATGAAGCGGAAAGAAAACCTGATCGGTGGGCTGAAAACTATGTTAAAACTGGCTCCTTGTACTCAACAGCACCTATGCAAATGCTTTCGCCAATATCTCAACACTTCACCGACTGAATTCATTAATGAACAGAGAATCAAATTAGCCGCCAAACAAATAATTGAAACCGATGAGAAAATCCTTGCTATTGCACTGGAATACGGTTTCAAGAGCCTAAGTCGTTTCTATAAAATATTCCATAAATACTATGGCGTCTCACCAGCGCGCCTGCGTCAAATTAGTCGCCAGAAAGTAATTCCCCTCTAAAAAGATAGCAACTTCGCCAACAGGCGAGTATAATAACGATTCGATCCGGTTCGGGTAATCGCTTTTGCTATTTGTAAAATTCTCAAATTATTTTAGAGACTTATTCGGAAAAATAAAATGAAATATTAATGGAAATTCAACACTTTGAATTTCAATCAGTTAGTATGTATTTTATGATATTAAATTTATGAAAAAATCAGCCTCGCCGGTGAGTAACGGCGGGTGCGATGCAGATCTTCTACGGCTACATATTTAAAGAAATAATCATCATATTCCGGGCGGAAGTCAGCGAGTGTTGCGAGATGAACAACTGTTTTGTGGCGCGGGTTGAGTTTTTCGAACACGGTGCGCAGTTGCTCATCATTAAAATCTACTAAATGGATCACATCGCAGTCGAGTTTATTGATTTCTTCAAACTGGATCGGATCATTGACCTCGACCTCGATTTTTATTTTTTTGCGGGCAACACCTAATTCATCAACCAGAGTGGTAATAACCTCATTAGGGGATTTCCCGGCATAAATAAAATGATTCTGAGTCAGGTAAATCCGCTGAGAAATGCCACTAAATGGCATTTCGCCACCACCAGTGGTGAAGGCTATTTTCTCAAATTCTTCAAAAATTGGGGAAACGCTGTTTCCGGCAACTAATTTTTTATTATGATCGCCGAGGAATTTAACGACTTCCCGCGTTGCGGTCGCCAGTCCGGAGAGACTGCTAGCCAACCATTCCAACAGCCGCCGAATTTTGAGGATTTCAGCTCCGTTGCCATTAAATTTAAAAATAGTAGCACCAGCCGGTATTTCATCACCCTCGTCAAAATGCCATTCGATTTGGAGCTGTTCCCCGGCGCTTTCTAATAATTTCTCCATTATAGCACGCCCTGAGAATAATGTGTCGCTTGACATCACTAACCGACCGGATGAATGTAAAGGATAGAGGGCGATACTCTCAGTAGTGAGATCGCCCTCTCCTATTTCTACGTGCTTCATCCAGTTGAGGATTTGCTCAATCATCTAATTAATCTTCAGGCTCGATTTCCATTTCGCCAACATCAATGTCCATCACCAAGCCCAGTAACTCGTCAATTTCTGAACCGAGTTTTCCCATATCATCCCAACCGAAGCGCCTTTCCATCCTTTTAATCTTTTTTACTTTGTGCATACCGCAAGGCTTTTCTTTAAGGATTTTTCTCTGCTCATCGGTCAGAGTTTTTAGAAATTCGACTCTTTGATCAATTTTGTTTTTGAACAGTTTGGCTTTAATGTCATTGATTTTTTTGACACTTTCGTCAATTTTCTTTTGGTCGAGATTATCAAGAGCCTCTTTTAAATCCAGACGAGCTAGCTTTAAATCGGCTTGCAAAGGGATGTTCAAGCGCTGATATTTAACCATAATTTTTTTATGGTCAACTTTCTGCTGGTCAGTCAGTTTGAGTAGATCAGCCAGCGGCGTTTTACATTGTCCCTGGCAATGCATTTCATGCGAACCTTTCAGGGCTTGCTGACAGGGTTCGGCTTTACCTTTAACTTCCGGTTGAGCTAAAATCAGAGCCGGAACAGTTAATAGGATCAAACCTAAAATGAAGTACTTTTTCATTTATACCTCCTATTTTTGTTGGTTTTTCATTTCATTAGGTGGGGGATTGAGAGTTTTCATTAAATGTCGTCGGAAACGATTATCGAAAATCATATATTTCAACTGTTGGCTAGGGGTTAAAATCGAACTCAATCCACTGATGAATTTCTCTTTTTCAGTGATTATGTCTTTCTCAATTTGGGCCATCGCACGTAAATATTTCTTAACATCGGCTTCAGTCACAGTCGCATCGGGATTTTGAGTAATTTGATCTATTTCCCGAACCAATTCCATCTGTTTATGTTGCATTTTCCGAACGTTATCTTCGTACTGTTTCAACCTCGGGAAAAATTTTTCGGACTGCTCCGGTGTTAGTCCTAAAAACTCGGTCATTTTATAGATACGGAGAGTTTCCATTTTTGCGCGTCTTTCCGCCATACTAATTTTCGATTCGTCGAAGGAATGCGGCTGAGCCGCCAATTGACCAGTAAAACCCAGTAGTATTAATGATATTAACAATAACCAATTGTTTTTCATTTGATATCCTCCCGAGCATTTATAAAATAGATTTTTCAATTTCTTCCAAGACCGATTCGAAATCCTGATCGGTCAAAAAGGCAGTGGATTCTATATAGTCGTCAATTAGTAGGTTACTATTGGTAGATAGAACCACGCTACTTATTTTCTGCCGTAATTCGCTGGTAATCAGTTCATTCTCGTTAAAGTTCACAAAGTCAAAAACATCTTCCGGCATTTCGCTAAAATACCCGGAATGAGTCCAATTCATATAAAGGTCAATGATGTTGTCATTAGATAACCATTGCGAGGAAATGGATTGATTACGCATCAAGTTAAATCCGATAATGATAAAAATTATTATTGAACCAAGGACCGGTACCAGATAGTACTTTAACTTTTTAGGACGTCGTTCATTATGGAGTCGGTTTTGGATTTTTACTACTAGTTCAGCTCCATAATTTGGCTCAATATTGACAGGATCAGGCTGTAAATCATCTATCAGGTGTTGTATTTCATAGCTGAATTTGCGGCAAGCAGGACAATCTTTTAGGTGGTTTTCAACGAGTCTTTTGGCTGATTCATCCAAGTCGCCGGTAAAAAATAGCGGCAAATAATCTTTAATTTGTTTACAAATTTTCATAAGTCACTCCCATTTTGAGAAATATCTCTCGCAGGTTTTTAACAGCATGTGAAAAATTCACCTTGGCGGCGTTTTCGGTTATGTTCAAAACAGCCGCAATTTCTTTGAATGATAGTTCCTGAAAAGAACGGAGAATGATAACCATTTGCTGGCGCGGTGGCAGTTTGGCGATTGCCCGACGTAAAAGATTACGATTGGATTGATTACTTTGGAATTCATCGGGTTCGGCGGCTGAGTCAGCGAACTCGAGTCCCAGAGTTTGCCTGATTTTCATCCGTCTCAGGTAATTCAGCCCTTGATTGATGGCAATCCGGTAAATCCAGGTTTGAATAGAAGATTCCTGCCTGAATTTGGGTAAGTTTTTATAAACTTTTATGAAAGTTTCCTGAGTCAAATCATCCGCCTCGGCTTGACTGCCCACCATACGCCGGAATAGTCCATAAATGCGCTGGTGATTTTCACGTACCAAATTGTTAAACGCCTGTTCATCATAGACTGGGTGGTTAACGTTTTGTTTAGCCAAATTGTATAATTCCTTTTCACGTTGCTTTAGACAAAAAGCGCAAGCGAAAGGTTAAACATAAAATTTTAGATAAAAAAAGATATTTATCGAACGATATTACGTTTGATAAAAAGATCAGCTTTTCCGGAAAAATCCGGAATCTGAACCTTATTGAAATTCTATAAGAAGAGCTAAACTATTCTTGTTTTTCGTGCGATTCTTTTTTTTCAGTCCGCGGTGGATGGGCATCAGCAATGCGGATAGTCCGACCTTCGAACTCTTTACCGTTCAAAGCGTCGTGCGCCTTATTGGCTTCTTCAATCGAACCCATTTCGACAAAGCCGAAGCCCTTGCCTTTAATTACGTTGGCACTTTTGACTTCCCCGAATTGGGCAAATAGCTGGGCTAATTGCTCGTCGGTAACAGAATATTTCAGATTGCCAACATACAGTTTACTGCTTTCCATTCAAACCTCCATAATAAATTCAAGTGTCAGAGATAATGTTGATTAACGCGGAGGTCGAAGTGAATTGCACTGCTAACCCCGACAAGGTTACATTATTTGACACCTATGAGTATCTCCCTCGCACAGGATGAAGATCTAATTTGGTATAAATAGCTAATTCTGAATCAATCTTTCCAAATAACGCATTATTTTAATAACAAAAATTCTGCAATTCAAAGAAAATCTGCAATTAACTGGATTTTTATTAGAAAATAAACAGGTAAAATTGGTATTCTAGCTGAAAATGATCGCCATTTCCTAAATATCGCAAATGATATTGATTCAACTTTGACAAGGTTTTCACTTCTACTTTTACAAGATTATTTTCTATTGGCATATTTTTTTCGCCATTCTTGTTAACCTAAGACGGGACATTCGTCATTAAATTTTCATTTTATTTTTCCGCCTTTACACCTATATTTCCGTCGCTATCTTATGACTAAATATTTAAAATATTTCATCTAAGAGGAGGTTTTCG
>ERZ795047.104-NODE-104-length-107964-cov-7.571009_pt1 | contig 107964 bp, 107 predicted proteins | sample MGYA00375131_ERZ795047 | MGnify/ENA primary metagenome ERZ795047 (study PRJEB30176, sample SAMN05720228) | activated sludge metagenome | isolation source: Anaerobic digester | place: Japan | collected 2015-05-20 ... | reverse complement strand
CAGGTATGCTCCTGTAAATTATTTCATATTTTATCTGCTCTGATGGTTCGTGCTGCTGCCCGCGCTGTTTCCTTGAAAAGCACAGGTTTTTTTGACGAGCTATCGGTTAGAAAAGCGGTGTGTAGCGGATTGTGATCCGTTGCATCACGCTCGACCGCTACTTAATAGCGGTCGCCTGAAATTCATGGTAAATTGAGCAGACATAGAAACCCTCCAGACTGGTGAGCTTGAAGGGTTACGGTATTGCTTATTCAGGCATGAAGATAGACCCGCCAAACTCACGCTTTTTTGTAGCGCTTTTTTTAATTTGATCGAAACAAACGAATTGCGCCGCGTGAAAAAACACCATCTAATAGCTGTATATCTCCCTTGGCAATGATCAGCCCAAGTCCAGTTCCTTTTTCAGTATTGAAGGTCGGCATGATTCATCTCAATTGTCGTGCGGGCCTTCATCCAACTTTTTTATCGCTTTTCTGAATTCTTTCGCAAACACAATACCAGTACAGATCACCGCAGCAGTATCTGAAATCGGTTCGGCAAGATACACGGCTACTGTCTTATCAGGTAGCAGCATGGGGAGAAGATAGATGAGTGGGACCAACATGATAAATTTTCGGAATACTGCTACGAAAATTGAAGTCTTGGCATTCCCGAGGGAGATAAAGGTCATCTGGCAGGCTATCTGAACGCCCATAATAAACATGGCACCGGCGTAGATACGTAATGCACTTTTAGTATACGCCACCATTGCGGTATCATTTGTAAATAATGAGGCAAAAACCTGCGGAAATATCTGCACGGCAACCCACAGCAATACGGAATAGGTACAGCAACAGATCAAAAGCAGTCGAAAGGTCTGCTTGACACGAGCTGAATTGTGAGCACCAAAGTTGTAGCTGAAGATCGGCTGAGCACCTTGCGCAAAACCCTGCATCGGCAGCATGGCAAACTGCATCACAGTGCTCAGAATCGTCATGGCACCCACGGCAATATCTCCGCCATATTTCAGCAAGGAGGAATTGAAGCAGATAGAAATGATGCTTTCGCTTGCCTGCATTATAAACGGAGCTGCACCCAGTGCTACGCAGGACAGAAGGACATTGTCAAATCTGATATTTTTCATCCGGAGCTTGATGCTGCTTTTTGGGGAAGTGAGAAAATGAATTACCCACACGCAACTGATTCCTTGAGATATGATTGTCGCCAGAGCTGCTCCGCGCACCCCCATGTTCATGCCGAAGATCATGATTGGGTCAAGGATAATATTACAGATTGCCCCGATCAAAACCGTGTACATGCTTACTTTTGCATAACCCTGCGCCGTGATAAATGCATTCATGCCCAAGGTTAATTGTACAAAGACGGTACCAATCGCATAGATGTTCATGTACTGGGATGCATAGCCGATGGTGTTTTCACTGGCCCCAAACATTAAAAGCAAGGGTCGGTTCCAAATTAGCAGGGCTGCGGTAAGCACAGCGGAGATTACAAGCTGCAAGGCAACGCAGCTGCCCATAATGTGCTCGGCTCCCTCGTCGTTTTTTTTGCCCATCTCAATGGAAGCATTGGGCGCTCCTCCCATCGCAACCAGCATGGCGAAAGCCGACACGATGATAATGAGCGGTGTGCACACGCCCAGACCGGTAAGCGCCAACCCGCCAACCTCTGGCATATGGCCGATGTAGATACGATCCACAATGTTGTATAGAACATTGATCAGTTGGGCAAGAATTGCTGGTACAGAAAGGCGAAACATAAGCGGCCTGATTGGTTCTGTACCGAGGAAACTCTTATCTTCATTATGTGCCTTTTCCATAATTGTCCTCCGTTTCTTTTGTCTTTCCATCAGTCCGTTGATTCTTTCGGTTTCACGTTGTAGAAGCGGCGGACATTGTCAATGATTCGATCAAAAGAGTCGAAGAACTGCCTTTTCTCATCTTCCGAAAACCCGTCACCGATCTTTTTCATGAATTCTTCCTGTTGTTCTTGCCCATAACGGACTATCTCATCGGCCTTTGGAGTAATAAACAAACAAATCCGCTTTCTATTCGCCGAGTCTACTTTTTTGCAAATGTACCCTTTTTTATAAAGCTCGTCTGTCGCCAGTGAGACGTGAGATTTGGATATTTTTCGTACAGATACAATATCGGCAGCCGTATTAAGGCCGCCGTTGTTCGCAAGGAATAACATAACATCTACTTCTATTGCCGAGAGAGAATATTTGTTCATAACTTTTCTGCGGTGAAAATTATAGGCGCTTTCAACTTCTTTGAGCATGTTCCAAAAATTGTTTTTCATATGTAATTACCTCACGCACCTTAGTGTTCGATTTTGAACACGTAAAATTATAGTTCAAAATCGAACGGTTGTCAAGACGAAAATCTGATAGGGCATGTTTTAAAATGCTAATTCGATAGGGTTATCTTAGATGGTGAGCATAAAAAAATAATTACTTTTTCCTTATTGAAAAAATCATTTCCCAATCAAACCAGCAAACGTTTTGACCCCACGTCATGTTCAGGTGTTCCTCGGAGTTGTGCCGCACTCGCCATGTTCTACATTACCATACGAACAATACTAATTGTCCCTATTTTACTATCATCTCCAAAGGATAGCTCCCCCTCGCCTTTATGCAGCGAGGGGGAGCCGAGAGCTTCATTCATTCATGAGTCTTTTTAATTTCGCCAAGATTTTTATCTTTCGGTCGTGAATGGTCCGCTGTGGAACACCAGTTTCTCTGGACACCTGATGCTCGCTTTTATTATCAAAAAACAGAGCGGTAATCAACTTCTGTTTTTCCGGGCTGAGACGCTTGAGGCAGGTTAGCATTTTTTCGATCATCACGGCCTTCCTTGAGTATATGCAGGATTATGACAAATTGGTGAGCCTGCTTCTTAAAAAACTGGATGGCCCGGATGAGGATGTTATTTTCGGTACAATCGCCTTGTTTACATTAGAATGGAAATATAATGTAGAACTGTTTTATTCCTGTGCAGTCAATGCGGAAGAAGCAGGAGTTCAGGATGTTCCGGTGCATCGCCTGGCAGGATTATGCGCCGAACTTTCGATGCCGTTAGCACCGGATTTTACACAGATGCTTCATACAGAAAGTCGATTTGTCCTACACAGGCTGAAACTGGTACCAACCGTATATTCTGCATCAGAATCAGATTGGGATGAAGTAAAAGATAAAATATGCCATTATCAGACGGCCAGATATTATATTGAGAAAGAGATTGTACGCAAATGGGATATGGCAGGTTTCTTTGCCCGATACACCACAAGAGAACAGTGGGCAAAATTCTTCCAGGAACACTATGATTTAAGACAAATCTACGCTCCAAAGGAATGGAATAATAATCCCGTCGGTCATTTCTTACGTAAACGAACTGTCTGCGACCTACGCGCAAAAAACAGCATACGCCGCTTTCGACACCAGCCTCGAAGCATACCTTCTCAAAAGGCTTTCCGACCTGTCGGCAAAACTTCTTGAGAAACTTACCGCACTTGAGAGCGCAGTGGAGAAAGCCGACAAAGAAACCGAAATCGAGCATAAGGCTTCCGCCTACAGTAAATCGGTTGTCGCCGCCATGGGAGCATTACGTGAAGTCGTCGACGCAGCCGAACAGCTCGTCGCAAAGAAGCACTGGTCACTCCCGACCTATGCCGAACTTCTCTTCGGAGTTATCTGATTTAGCTAAAAAATCGGTTTTAGCCAACAACCTTCCGCCTCGGCGGGAGGTTTTTTTATCGGCGCACGGCTTTTCAAAAAATATTCTTGTTAAAAATATATCGTTTCCCCCTGCCTGTTTATTGCCATTTTTGCGGAAAGGGGTATAATAAAGCTGAATACTATCCTTTAACAACCTTTAAGGAAAAACAGAATAAGGAAAAAGATGGAGATAATATCCGAGTACCGCTCAAAGCGTTTATTTCCAATGATATTGAGTCTGAAGAATACGCGCAAAAAACGGCGGAATGTCCCGTTTGCCGACGCGGCAAAGTTATTCCCCCGCCCGTTCATGAAGTCAATGAGGAAATGGAAAAGCTATAAAAACAGAGGAAACCTAAGGTGAAAAAAGAATTGTTCAGTATCGGCGGCATTCCCGCGATTTTGTGGGGGGATGAGTCGGACAAGATATACATTTTTGTTCACGGCAAGATGAGCAGAAAGGAGTATGCCGAGCAGTTTGCGCAAATTGCCGAAAGCAAAGGGTATCAAACTTTGAGTTTCGACCTTCCCGAGCACGGTGAAAGAATGGATAATTCCCGTTGCGACGTTTGGAACGGAATGCGCGACCTTAACATTATTGCCGATTATGTTTTCGCAAAATGGAAGCATGTTTTTCTTTTTGCCAACAGCTTAGGCGCATATTTTTCCTTAAACGCCTACGCCGACAGGCCTTTTGAAAAAGCCTTATTCCTATCGCCCGTCGTCGATATGAAGTGGCTTGTCGAGCACATGATGCTATGGTCGGGTGTTACCGAAAAGGAGCTTAAAGAGCGCAAGGAAATCGAGACCGATATCGACACTCTCCGCTGGGATTATTATCAGTACATACTTGCCCATCCCATCACCGGGTGGTCCATTCACACGGCAATACTTTTCGGCGGCAAGGACAGTCTCCAGACCCTCGAAAGCCTTAAAATTTTCGCCGACAACTTCAAATGCAAACTAACCGTATCGCCGCAGAGCGAACATCCTTTTATGGGGCAAGGCGATTATGAGACAGTGGGGGAGTGGATAAAGGAGAACATATAACAAAAAAGGGGGTAACGTCGATGAAAGACCTATACGAAAAATTTGCGTACGATTATGACCAGTTCGGGCCGATAGAGGCGTACCTTGGCGATGAGAGGACGTTTTTCAATAAGATTTTTTTTGAACACGGAGTAAAAGACGTTCTCGATTGCGCTTGCGGGACTGGACAGCACTTATATATGCTGGCGCAGTCGGGATACAATGTCGCCGGCAGCGATTATTCGCAGTCTATGCTGGATGTTGCGCGTGAAAACCTCGCAAAAAGAGGATATGATATTCCCCTTTATCAATGCGATTTCCGCTATCTTGAGAAGGCGTTTGACGCAAGATTCGACGCAATTGTCTGCCTTACAAACTCTTTGCCCCACCTTCATGAGGACGAGGACCTGATCACCGCGTTAAAGTCCATGAAAAACCGCCTCAATAACGGCGGCTTGCTTATCCTGACTCAGGGCACAACGCATTTTACTCTTGACTTGCCCGCAATCGAAGTCGTCGTCAACAGACCCGACTTTTCCAGGGTTTTTGTTAAGGAGCATGACGAGAAGTTTCAGACCATTCACGTGCTTGACCTGTTCCACAGCGAAAAGCGGCTTGAAAGTAATCAATATGACATAGTCTACAGAATTCTTCTCGACGAAGACTACAAGAGATTGCTCTCTCAGGCGGGATTTAAGGATATTCGCTTTTACGGCGACTACCAGATGAATGAATACAACCAAAAGAGCTGGCGGCTCATCGTCGTAGCTCTGGCGGAGTAATCATGATTGAGTCTGACAACATATTTTCCATTCCCGAAAAAGCCATTGAGGACGTGTCAGATACGCTCGACAAAAAAGATATAGACCGTCTCGTCGATTGTCTTTCGCTGAAAAAAGACGACATAAGATACAAGGTTTTTGTACCTTATGGCGACGACAATGACGAAACAAGATTGCCTCAAATTTATGATGGGATATATTCATATTTCAAAAAACAGGGATACAAGAATTATAGTAACAGAAAACGGCGCGGTTATTCCGCGCCGTTTGTCAATTCTGTCAGTTGTTCTTTGCTCTTTCGTTTGAGGGAGTCGTCCATGGCGATTTTGCTTATCATGTCGCGCATTATTTTGTCAAGCTCGCTGTTTTCGGTGTAATCGGCGGGCGCGATAAAGTCCACGCGGTCGTCTTTGATGAGGTCTTCCACCTTCTTCCGCTCGCCCTTGGGATATACCGCGATCGAGTAGCCGCCGTTTACCTTTACCAACTTCATGCAGGGGATATCGGTCATTCCGTCGCCTATGTATATCATGTTGCGGAAAGGCACGGGTCTTTCACTCTCGGGCGCGTATTTGTTGAGGTCAAAGTCGTTGGAAATGTCGAGAACGCCCTTGTTGATGCGGAAGAGGAATTGAGTTTTTGTGGTGTAGTTTATAACGTTTTTCGGCCAGCAGGCGACGCCGTTTTCGTCGTACAGAAATTCGCAGGCGAACACCTCGCGGAAGTTTTTAAAAATGCTGGAGCCTTCGATAATTTCTTTAAGTCCCGAGGATATGATGTAATGCTCGATAGTGATGTTCATCTCGTCGCCCAGCTCTTTTATGCGGGAAAACCATTCTTCCACGCCTTCGAAAAATTCGAGGTCTTTGCCGAGTTCCACAAAGTCGTTGCGCCAGATTCTTTGCTTTGCCGCCTTTGCCTTGTCGAGCATGAGGTACATATATGCGAGGACTCTGTCCATTTTTCTGGTCGCGGCAAGGTCGGTCGCTTCCTGCCAGAACTCGTCGGCTTTCATTTTGACGCGGGGAATGAAACTATACTCCTGCATGTCTTTGGTGCAGAGAGTCTTGTCAAAATCGTACATTATCGCGAGAATAGGTTTTTTATCGGTCATAATTTTACCTCTCATCAGCTTTACTTATCGGCGCGCTGGATTTTTCCGTCGCTGCCGTGGACGACGAGCCTTGTGCCTTGGCGCAGGCTGATTACCCTGCCGATTTTTATAGCTTCGGCTTTGGTCTCGGTGTTGACGCTGGCGCGGTTTGCCCCTTCCCTTACGACGCTCCAGCCGTTTTTGCTCGGCACTACGTGATGTGTGCTATTTGCCATAACTGCCTCCCGTGTAATTTTCGCTCTCATAATACCATATTACCACAATATTTTCATTATTGAAGGGATTTTGATACCGAATACTATTGTAATGGGCATTTTTTTGATTTATTATATAGGGAGAAAGTCAAAGGGGAATTTTATGCCGAATTACAGAATTGACGAGTGGTGCGGGGCTCTTGCGGGAATTGAAAGGGAATTCAAGGTCGAGTGGAACGCCGGACTTTATAAATTGGGCGGAAAGATGTTCGCGATGATCGGGCACAATAAGGAAGGCGAGGAGATAATCTCCCTTAAAAACAAGCCCGAAAAAAATGAAGCGTTGCGTGCGGCATATGCCGACATCACGCCCGGGTATTACCTTAACAAAGCCCATTGGATTTCGATTAAACTTGGGGGCGATGTGCCCGAGGAAGTTATGAAAGAGCTGATTGTCGAGTCTTATAGATGCATTCTCGAAAGCCTGAATGCCAAAGAACGAAAAGCGATTATTGGCGAGTAATATTTATGTCAAAAAAACCTTTATCGGAAATGTCGCTTGAGGAACTGTGGGAACTGTTCCCCATTGTTCTTGTCGGGCATAACGACTCTTGGAAAGAGTGGTTTGCCGCCGAGCGGGAATTTCTCGAAAGGATTTTGCCCAAAGGCGTCAGAATTCACCATATAGGAAGCACGGCGATTGAGGGAATATGGACAAAGCCCATTGTTGACATCCTTGTTGAAGCTGCACGGGAGAGTTTTGGACTATTTAAGCTTTCATTGGTGCAAAACGGCTATATCTGCATGGCCGAGAGCGAAAACAGCATTGACTTTAATAAAGGTTACACCCCCGACGGGTTTGCCGGGAAGGTGTTTCATTTGCATTTGAAGAGATATGGCGACAACGACGAAATTTATTTCCGCGACTATCTCAACGCCCGTCCCGAAATTGCCAAAGAATACGAAAAATGGTGGACGATACCCACATCTACGTGGGCGACTATACGATGATAGGACCCAATGTGACCATTGCGGCGGGCACGCACCCTGTGCATCCCGATTTCAGAAACCCCGTCACGCAGTACAATCTGCCCGTCGTTATCGGCAGAAACTGCTGGATAGGGGTGGGAGCGATAATATTGCCGGGTGTTACCATAGGCGATAATACGGTTATCGGCGCGGGGAGCGTGGTAGATAAAGACATCCCCGCCAATGCGGTGGCGGTGGGAAATCCCTGCAAGGTTGTGCGGGGAATAGACGAAAGCGACCGAATAAAGGCGCAAAACTTAAAATTTTAGGAGTAAAAATATCATGATAATACGTAAAGAAACACCTCGTGACTTCGAGGAAATCATTAAACTAACTTATGAGGCGTTTACAACGCTGGACTTTGAAGGCAGACAAAAAATAGACGAGCACTATCTTGTGTACCTTATGAAAGAATCGGAATATGTCGTGCGCGACCTCTGCCTTGTCGCCGAAAAAGACGGTAAAATCGTCGGGCACATACTGTATGCGAGGAGTAAAGTCGTACAAAGCGACGGCAGCGAAAAGGAAATAATCACATTCGGCCCCTTGAGCGTCATGCCCGAGTATCAGAGACAGGGAATCGGCGCGGCTCTTATTAAAGAAAGCCTAAAAGCCGCCCGCGAAATGGGCTTCGGCGCCGTTCTTATTATCGGTGTGCCCGATTACTATCCGAGGCTCGGGTTTAAGCGCGCCAGGGAGTGGGGGCTCACCGTATTCGGAACTTCGCCCGACGAGTTTATGGCGTACGAACTCATTTCCGGCTACCTTACAGGCGGCGGAGAGTTAATTCTTTGCGCGCCCGAATATGAAATGGCAGAAACCGACAAAGAGGGATATAAGAAATTCCACGAAGAGTTTATGCGCAAATATTACAGCAACAGTGTCGCGCTGCGGCCCGTATATGACGCCGATGTAAACTTAATAGCCGAATGGTTACAGAAGCCCCATGTCGCAAAGTGGTACGGCGACACCGACGGATGGCTTGCCGAAATCAAAGCAAGGCGGCACGAGTTTTCCTTTATCAGGCACTTCATTGCCGAAGTTGAAGGAAAGCCGATTGGCTTTTGCCAGTATTACGACTGCTTTATCGGGCAGAAGTATGAGGACTGGTATAAAGCCGGGGCTGAAAAAGACGCATACAGCATCGACTATCTTATAGGCGATGAAAGTTGTCTCGGAAAAGGCTTGGGGAAGGAAATCCTCAGGCGCCTTGAGGAGAAGATAAGGAATCTGGGCGCAAAGCGAATAATCGTCAATCCCGAAAGGGATAACGACGCGTCACGCGGCGCGCTTATGTCGAACGGCTATGTCGAGAAAGCGGAGTGCTTTGAGAAAGTGCTTTGACAATATAGGATATAAGGTATTATAATATAAATATACTAAACCTATAGGAAATGGAGATATGAAGATTTCGACAAAAGGAAGATACGCGCTGAGGCTCATGCTGGACATCGCCGAAAACTCAAACGGCGAATACGTCCGTCTTAAGGACGTAGCCGAAAGGCAGGAGATAAGCGAAAAATACCTTGAACAGATATGCGGCCTGCTCACACGGGCGGGCCTTGTCAAGGGCGTAAGAGGCGCGCAGGGCGGCTATAAGCTCGCTAAAGAGCCTTCGGGCATAACCATCGGGGATATCCTCAGGGTGACCGAGGGAAGCCTTGCTCCGGTCGCCTGCCTGGATGACGAAATCAACAACTGCCCCAGAAGCGGGAAGTGCGCCTCGCTTAAGTTCTGGAAGAGCCTGTACAAGACCATTGAGGACTTTGTGGACTGCAAGACCTTGCAGGATCTGATAGACGAAAACGGCGGCGACTACCTGAACTTCACAATCTAAAGAAAAAAGGAACTATGAAAAATAGTTCTTTTTTATTTTTTTAAAAAAAAATTGCTTGACAAGGAAAAAAAAGAGGGCTAAGATAATAACATACTAAACCGATAGGAAATATATATAAATAAGGAGGTAGGTTATGTTCGGCCGTTTCAAGAGAGATATTATTCGCATCAAAGGTTGCGTCCGAATGTGTTGTCCGAGATAAAAAGCACCATTTATCCCCAAAACCTCAAAAAATTATTAAAAAGGAGAATTTTATCATGAGCAACACAAAATACAGATTTGAAACTTTACAACTTCATGTCGGACAGGAAACGCCCGATTCCGCAACGGACGCGCGCGCAGTACCGATATACGCTACGACTTCTTACGTTTTTAAGGACTCTCAACAGGCTGCAAAACGTTTTGCGCTTCAAGAGGGCGGAAATATCTACACAAGGCTGATGAACCCTACCTCCGACGTGTTCGAAAAGAGGATTGCGGCGCTCGAAGGCGGCGCGGCCGCGCTCGCCACAGCCTCGGGCTCTTCGGCGATAACCTATGCCATTTTAAACATCGCGAGAGCGGGCGACAACATCGTATCGGCGCGCACCATTTACGGAGGAACTTACAACCTGTTTGCAAACACGCTTAAAGACCTCGGCATCGAGACGGTTTTTGTGGACGGACACGACGTAAACAACTTCGAAAACGCCATAAACGAAAAGACAAGAGCGGTGTTCTTAGAGTCGCTTGGAAATCCCAACTCCGACATAATAGACCTTGAAGCTGTGTCGGAAATCGCGCACAGGCACGGGATACCCGTCATTGTCGACAGCACCTTTGCCACGCCTTATCTTTTCCGACCCATTGAGCACGGCGCCGACATCGTTGTGCACTCGGCGACCAAGTTTATCGGCGGGCACGGCACGGTAATGGGGGGTGTCATTGTGGACGGCGGCAAGTTCGACTGGGCGCAGTATGACAAATTCCCGGGACTGTCTCAACCCAATCCTTCCTACCACGGAGCGGTGTTTACTCAGGTTGCGGGAAATCTCGCATACATAATTAAGATCCGCACCACCCTTTTAAGGGACACGGGCGCGGCGATAAGCCCGTTCAACTCCTTCCTGCTCCTGCAGGGACTTGAGACCCTCTCTTTGCGCGTGGAAAGACATGTACAAAACGCCCTTAAAGTGGTAGAATTTCTTAAGGATCACCCGCAGGTTGCCAAGGTCAATCATCCCTCTCTGGAAACGGGAAAGCAGAAGGAACTCTACAACAAGTACTATCCCAACGGCGGCGGCTCGATATTTACTTTTGAGATAAAGGGCACCGAGGAACAGGCAAGGAAGTTTACCGAGTCGCTTAAGCTCTTCTCTCTGCTTGCAAACGTAGCGGATGTCAAATCGCTGGTCATTCACCCTGCGTCGACCACTCATTCCCAGCTTTCGGCAGAGGAACTTGAAGACGCCAAAATAACCCCGACCACGGTAAGACTTTCGATAGGCACCGAGCACATCGATGACATTATCGAGGACCTGAAACAAGGTTTTGAAGCAATAAAATAAGGAGGACAATATGTCAAAAATATATAAATCTGCAGATCAGTTAATAGGCAAAACGCCGCTTCTTGAACTTGGCAATTTCGAAAAAGCCAACAGCCTCGAGGCGAGAATTCTCGCAAAACTCGAGTACTTTAATCCCGCCGGCAGCGTAAAGGACAGAATCGCAAAAGCGATGATAGACGACGCCGAAAAGAGGGGAGTGCTTACCAAGGACTCGGTCATTATCGAGCCGACCAGCGGTAACACGGGAATAGGTTTGGCTTCGGTGGCGGCGGCAAGAGGGTACAGGCTTATAATAACCATGCCCGAAACAATGTCGGTGGAGCGCAGAAACCTCATGAAGGCGTACGGCGCCGAGATAGTGCTGACGGAAGGGCCAAGAGGAATGAGAGGCGCGATAGAAAAGGCAGAGGAGCTGGCAAAGGAATATCCCAACAGCTTTATACCGGGACAGTTTGACAACCCCGCCAACCCCGCCATTCACCACGCAACGACAGGTCCCGAAATCTGGGAAGATACCGACGGGAATGTCGACATATTTGTGGCCGGCATCGGGACGGGCGGCACGATAACAGGCGCAGGCGAGTACCTGAGGGGGAAAAATCCGAACATCAAGATAATCGCCGTCGAGCCCGCAGCGTCGCCCGTACTGTCGCAAGGTAAGTCGGGTCTCCACAGAATACAGGGAATAGGAGCGGGTTTTGTGCCAAAAGTTTTGAACACTCAGATTTACGATGAAATAATCACCGTGGAAAACGAGGACGCCTTTGCCGTAGGCAAGCAGGTGGGAAGAACTGACGGAGTGCTGGTGGGAATATCCTCGGGCGCCGCGCTCTGGGCGGCAAGGGAAGTTGCCCGCCGTCCCGAAAACAAAGGAAAGAGCATAGTCGTCATCTTACCCGATACAGGCGAGAGATACCTCTCCACACCGCTGTTCGGCGACTGAAAAAAGTTAACGCCTCCGCAGAAAGTAGCGGAGGCGTTTTTTTATTCAGCTTCGGGTACGTCGTTTTCGCTCATTTCGTCCTGTGAAGTGGCGATCTGATTTTCGTCGTTGGACTGGTTGAGTGCAATTTGGGGAGGACTGTTCATAATGTCCTGAACCTTCTGATCAACCTTCTTTTTACGCAGACCGTAAACAATGAGCATAATAAAGGGGATTACCGTTACCAAGACGAAAATGACGTTGGGCATGACCGCGTCGGAAAGCAGGGTGCTCGTGACGACCGTCCTGTCCAGGAAGGGAATGACGGCAAGGATTGCGCAAAGCACGCTTATTCCGATTGAAAACGCGCCGGGCTTTACCTTCTTGAACATCTGGGAGAGCACAAAGGACGCCATGCAGTTGTAAATAGACAGTTTCAGAAGCATACACGGGTACCAGACCATGGTATTTAAGGACTGTATTTTTTCTATGACGTTGAAGAGCTGTACCTGCCTTGTATATACAAAGTAGGGGTTTATCGTGCTTAAGGCAAGTTCATGTCCCAAAGTAAGGAGCACAGGCAGAAGTATCAGCAGAAAGAATATTCCGAAAAGCGCAAGGTTTACAAAGTATGCTCTTGTCGTGCTGGCGTCGGGCTTAAGGAAATAGCTGAAAACAAGAAGTATCGACACTTCGGAAAACCTCGTCGCCGTGCTGAACGCGCCCTTTAAGATATCGAGAAAATACGAGTCGGCAAGGACGGGTTTAATCAGACTTAATTCGAAAAACTCGGCGCCCGACACGGCAAAAATGATAATGGTAAGGAGGATAAGGGGGACGATAAAGACCGAGAGCCTCGCGACGACACCCGGCCCTTTTGTTGCGGCGTATGTTATGGGTATAATCGTAAGCAGTACCATTGCCCACATGGGCGTTCTCAGCATGATTGAGGACTGGATAAACTGCAGCGCCACAAGCATGCAGGTAAAGTAGCACATTGTAAAAAAGAGAACATAAACAAAGAGCAGGATTTTGCCTACGATTTTCCCCGATATCGCTTCATATATCTGGTTAATGCTCAGCCCGCGGAATTTTTTTGCAATATAGAGTATGGGCGCATTGAGAAATATGATAAGCACCAGAGACACTATAAACGACACCCACACGTCCCGATTTTTGGGAACGGAGTTGAGTATGGGCAGGAAGGTATAGGGAAACATTATTGCGCTTCCCACCATGAGCATAATTAGCTCCAGAGATTTAATAAGCGGTTTTTGCGAGTTCATTTTTCAGTCCCTTACAAAGGGAATGTCACTTTCCCCTTCGCGGTTGAAGATGAGGTCATATGATACCGTGACAATGGCGTTTTTGAAATATTTGTCCCAGTCATTTGCGATTTCGCGCCACACTTTGGGGCTTTGCTCGTGCAGACTTTTGCCGAAGCCGTATATATCTGAGCCCATTTCAAGAACTTTCTGTACGGACTCATATGTTTTTTTTGCGAGGTGCTCTTCGGCTTTTGGAGTGATTTCTTTGAGCCGCTCCTTATAATTAGCTTCTGTTACGCCATTTACGTAGAAAGTGCGTAATGCCATAGTGGCTTTTACCTTTATGTTGACATAAAGCTGCTCTCCGCCTTTTGTCACCTTGATTTCGGTCTTCGGTTTGACAAGTATCACAGAGACTATGTCCTGGTCTTCATTCAGGTCAAACCTCATGACGCGGCTGTTGTTGGTGAGGATATTGTAGATTTCGGTATCTTCGCCGTTGAGCATTCCCGCCATCTTGAATCCTTTGAAAAAGGCGAGGCCTTCGCTGAGAACCTGGTACTTTGCATCCTTGATTTCTCCGCCTGGGTTCTGAGACGGGGTCTCTTCGGTGGGTATAAATTGTAGGCGGCCAAGCACCGACTCTTTACCTTCCAGGTGACATTCACGCAAAAATTCGAATGTCCGCATAAAAATCGCCCTGGAACTTTGCTGCTGCTGTTGGTTGTGCAAGTCTTCCACAAAGTCGCCGGGAAGAGTGGCAAGACCTATTGTGCTCTTATACACCTTATCGATGTCCTCGTTGTTTATTATTACCATAAGAACGCTTTCGTCGGTATAATGGTCCCGGTTGATATAGTCAAGGAATGTTTTAAACTTCAACTCGTTCGATGCCAGTCTCTCGCTGACGAAGCGCACTTTGTTGTGGGCGGCAAATACACTTTTTTCGGCCATGCTTGTCATATTATAAACGGCATTGGCAGGCGATGTGCCCACCCCGCGGACGGTGACAAACGGGTTTTTTTCCCCCGAGGAAGAGGTCAGCGTGTTGCCGCCGATCCCTGCCGTATTGATAACCTGTGCGACTATTACAAAGTTTTCTTCCTCGTCGAGATCGTAAACTATGCTGTTTATTATGCCAAGGTCACTCGGTTCCTCCGCCGACCAGCATGCCGCAAGGGACAACAACATACATATAATAAGGACGCAAACAAGTAGCCTTTTCATTTTATCTCATCCTCTTAATGTTTTGTTTCTGAATGGCCTCGGGCCGGTACTTGAGGTCTTTCATGGGCAGTCTTATAAGACCATCCGACAATTCCGACTTGTTGAAAGAGTTAAGAATGGGTATACCAAACGACCTTACAGCGGCAAGCTGGGCAAGGGCAAAGAAAAGCCCCGCTCCAAGCCCAATCAGGCCCATAAGCGCGCCCAAAACTATGAAGATCAGTTTGTAGACAGTGACAAACTCGTTAAGATTGGGCACAATGAAGCTGGCGACCGCCGAAAGCGCGACAATTATTACACTGGGCGCACCCACAAGTCCCGCGTCCACCGCCGCCTGACCGATGATAAGAGCGCCCACAATGGACACGGCCGAACCGAGGGTTTTCGGGAGTCTTGTGCCCGACTCTTTCAACAGTTCCATCATCAGCACGAGAAATAATATCTCCACCGCCTCGGGGAAGGGGGTTCTTTCGGTTGAGGTAATTACTGTTATGAGAAAGTACGGCGGCAGCATTTCGGGGTTGAATGTCGATATGCTGATGTAAAAACCGGGCAGGAGCACCGCTATAATAAGCCCCAGAAGTCTTATTATACGCAGGACCGAAGCAATCACCGACCTGTGGTACATGTCCTCGCACTTCTGGAGATTTTCAATAAACAGTTCGGGAATATAGATTACATGGGGTGTTCCGTCCACAAAAACGCATACCCTGCCTTCCATTAACTTGGCGGCAACGATGTCGGGCTTCTGCGTAAGGCCTATGCCGTTTACGGGCGTCAACGCTTTTTTATCTATGAGCTGTTCTATCTTGCCCGTCTCAAGCACCATGTCGCAGTCGATTTCGTCAAGGCGTTTTCTTACGTTGCCGAGTACTTCCTCATTTACAAGGTCCTGAATATATCCGACGACCACCGCCGTGCGGCTTCGTCTCCCGAGAACCCTCTTTTCCAATACAAGATTCTGATTGCGGATTTTGCGTCTTACGAGCATAGTGTTTGTCACAAGATCCTCGGTAAATCCTTCCTTGGGCCCGCGCGTGACGTTTTCGGAATCGGGCGTCTCAATGGCTCTCCGTTCCCATTTCTTTATGTCGGCAAGGAATCGCTCATTCTTATAGTAGATACCCAAACCGCCATTAAGGATACCCAAAATGAAGTTTTCGTGCACATCTTCTTTTTGAATAGAGGTGACGACAGACTTTAAAATATCTCCTTGAAAACGTGGAGATTTCATCACGCCGATAATATCTCTGTCCAGTAAATGTCTGTCGATCATACCATCGATGTACGCGACAATGGCTTCATGGCCCGTAGCGCACGGGATCTTTTCCACTTTGACGTCGTAGCTGTTTTTGAACTCGTTTTTCAGCTGTTCGTACATCTGATTTATGTCGGGAGCGTTGTTTTCCATATTTAACCTCATTCTTATTTTTTTCAAAAGAATCATTCTTATACCTCGGACTTTTTCGGCGGCACCGGCAGTTTTACCATTTTTTTTCTCAGTTTTTGTCTTATTACTTACCCAAATGTTTGACGTATCAATGTTTTTAGGGTTATAATGGCATAAATATTTAAAACAGAAGGTGAGATCATGGCGAAACATCTTGATTCGAGCGGAATTAACAAATGCATAGGCTGCTTCACCTGCCAGAGGGTTTGCGCCACCCTGAATTTTAAGTCTTTTACAGACGACAGATCGGCGATAAAGATAAGAACTCTTGGCGGTATGAGCAGCGGTCACTTTGCCATACACTGTCTCGCTTGCACGGGTGACGATGTCGCGTGTGCCGAGGTGTGTCCCACAAACGCTTTGCTCCCCAGGGTCGGCGGCGGAGTCAAACTGGACGAGTCCAAGTGCATCGGCTGCCGCAAGTGCGAAGCGGCTTGCCCTGCGGGCGCAATACATTTTGCCAAGCACTATGATTATCCCATCGTGTGCCAGCACTGCGGTATTTGCGTGAAGTTCTGCCCGCACGAGTGTCTGAAGTTGGTGGAGGAAGGCGAACATGTTGAATAACAAACCGAGAATTCTTTATATAGACCTCACAAAGAAAAAGATAAGAATCGAGGCGAGGGAAGACCTTAAGCAGTATATCGGCGGAGTGGGCATCGCGACCAAACTTCTCGAAGAAAACATGGTCCCCGGAAAAAGCCCCCTTGACCCCGAACAGCCCATAGTCCTTGCTATCGGCATCGTATCCACTGTACTGCCCCTGATGACAAAGACCGTGGCGACGTTTATTTCGCCCTTGACCGGAGAATTCGGCGAAAGCTATGCGGGAGGCAGACTTGCCTACACCATCTTCAATGCCGGCTTCGACGCTGTTGTCTTGACGGGCAAAGCCAACTCCTTAAGTTACCTCGTTATAGAGGAAGACAATGTGGAATTCCGCGACGCGCGTTCGTTTAAAGGTATGGGCGCAGACGTTATCGGACAGCATATGAGAGCGGTAGGCGGCTTCTCGGGCAAGAGAAGTATCATAAGAATAGGACCTGCGGGAGAGAATCTGAGCAAAATCGCCTGCGTAAACGTCGACACATACAGACATTTCGGAAGACTGGGACTTGGCGCCTGCTTCGGAAGCAAAAACCTCAAAGCCATAGTCTTCTCGGGTATGACCGACATGCCCATCCCCGATGTCAAGAAGTATTTTGCGACCTATCGCGAGATATATGCCCGCGTCACCACCACGACGCTTATGAGCAAATACCACGACCTCGGCACAGCTATAAACGTCAAGGTGCTCAACGACAAAGGCTCCCTTCCTACCCGCAATCTTCAGGCCACCAGCTTTGAGCATGTAGACGACATCTCGGGCGAAACCATGGCCGAAAAGAACCTCAAGAGAAAAGTAGCCTGCGTGGGCTGTCCCATAGGCTGCATCCATATAGGACAGGTGAGAAGACTGTTCGGCGAGGGATACGATTATCAGAGCTTTGACGTATCATACGACTACGAGCTCATCTCCGCAATGGGAAGTCTTATCGGAATAAACAATACAGACGACGTGCTCGAACTTATTTCCGAAGTCGAAGAAATCGGCTATGACGTAATCTCTGCCGGCTGCTGCCTCGCATGGGCGACAGAGATGTACCTTAAGGGCCTTGTCACCGAGAAAGAGACGCTCATTCCCTTAAGCTTCGGCGACAAAGACAGCTACATTAAGGCGCTCGGATTTATGAAGAGCGGCAAGACCGACTTCTATAAGGCGCTGGCAAACGGCATAGTGGAAGCGACATCCAAGTACGGCGGAGAGGACTTCGGTCTTCAGATCGCCGGCAACGAAATGCCTCAGTACCATACAGGCTACGGCTCCATAGTGGGCTACGCCTTCGGCGCAAGACACTCCCACCTCTGCAACGGCGGATACTCCATCGACCAGAAGATGAAGGAATTCAACAAGGACGAGCTTGTCGACAAGATATTCGACGAGGAAATCGGCCGCAACCTGTTAAACTCCCTTATCGCATGCCTGTTTGCGCGCAGCGTCTATGACAATGACACCATTCACAAGGCGCTTAGCGGATTGGGAATAGAATACACTGCCGATGAGCTTCGTGAAGCCAGCGAAAGGATTTATGCGACCAAGCTCCGCATAAAGAAGAAACTGGGCTTTGACATCAAGAACGTAAAGATACCCAAGCGCATCCTCGAGACCGAGGCAATGGGCAAGAAGGTAGACCCCGAGATTGTCAAAGAGCTTTTAATCATGCTTGATAAGAAAAACGAGGAACTCCTCGCGAAATACCCGAGATAAATACAGAGACACCAAAGAGAAACACAGTGAGATAAAAAGACTGAAGGTCGGAATGCCTTCAGTTTTTTTTATCGCGGAATATGTATTTGGAAACGAATTGCGGCAGGATGTCGTTCCGCACCGTGACAAACACCGTGGGTACCGCGCGTATAATCAGTGAAAACTCCTTATGTACGCCATGCCCCGAAATTTCCAGCGGGCCTATATCGTCAATGAAGGCGACGGGAAGCCGTTTTTTTACTATCGACAGCATGATATCCTTTGCGAAATTCATGCCTTTCTGCGAAAAGCTGAAACGGTCAAACGTCTCGCCCTCGTCCCAGTCCTCGGGGATAAAACCCTGCACGCGGGAAAAGGGCATATACTGCTTGTCACTAAGTCGCACAATGTCCTGACCTGTATAAATGCCATTTGTCTCCACCGTTACAAGCGCGTACCCGTCGCCCCGCCTCCATTCGTTGTAAAAGCCGACAAGGCGGGTTGTTTTGCCGCTTTGGGTTTCGCCGTTTATCACGTTTATCATAAAAGCACGGTCGCGGCGACGTCGGCGGCAATAATGAGGACGGTGGAACAGTACTTCAATATAAGGTTTTTCTTTCTTTCCGTTTTTTCGGGCGCGATGCGTCTAAAAACCGCGCTGAGCGAAAAACAGGCGTAAACGGTGAGGGCGTTTATCCCGTTTTCGAAAATAAGAAATCTTATCAGCTTCTCACGCGAGACAAGCACCGAAATGTCGTACATCCACTGCGGGATAAATAAGAGATAAACTATGTAAAAAACCCGCCAGAGAGCGGATAGGATGACGGACGTAATGAGTAATTTTTTTCCGCTTTGTTTTTCGAGCGCAGAATAAACGATAAACGCCGCAAGCCCCTCGCATATTATGGAAAACGCGGGATTAGTAACCTTATCGGGTCTTATCGGCGTCAGAAAATCAAAAAGTTTGATAAGCGCGGCGAAGATAGCTACCAGTATGACGACGTAAGTTTTTTTGGTTGACTTGTACGCCCTGTCCAAAAAGAATATCGCCGCGGGAAACCATACAAGATACCCTATCTGTACGGGAAGCAGGTGAAGAAGATACCCGACGGTGGCTTCAAAAAAGCCCCACATCGCTCCCCAGAATAAGACGCTGTTTGCAATACGGAGTTTGTCCATATTGTAAGCTATGCGTTTTTGTCTTTCGATATGCTCTCAAGGGCGGTTTTTACGGCCTCGGTGATTTCTTCGTAAGAGGTACAGCGGCAGATATTGGACTGGAGCCATTCCGAAATTGCCGCGTCGTCGGCGTCGGGCTTGTTTTGTGCGAGCGAATGGCACACCACGACAAAGCCGGGAGTGCAGTAACCGCATTGAAAGGCGTTTTTCTTTACAAACGCGTCAAATATGGGAGAGTTTTTCAGCCCCTCGACCGAGAGTATTTTTTTTCCGACGGCTTCCACGGCAAGATAAAGGCAGGATTTTACGGGATAGCCGTCGACAAGAACGGTGCACGCGCCGCAATCGCCGTTTTCGCAGCCCTTTTTGGGCGAAGTAATACCGATTGCGCGGAGAGCGTCAAGGAGCGTCGCCGCAGTCTTTATGTATATTGTGCGGTTTTCGTTGTTGATATTGAGCACGATTTCGGCACGAATTTTGTATTCAACCATCGGTAAGCTCCTTTTCGGCTTCGCAAAGCAGGCGGAAGAGCACGAATTTGCGGTAGGAAGCCGAGGCGATACGGTCGTTAAGGATTTCGCCGTCGGCAATATCGGGATTATCCTTGTCAATAAGCGTAGGGTAATTGTAAAGTCCGCTGACAGCGTATTTTATTTCTCCGCTTTGGCGCATGGCGGCGACGGTAAGCAAAGGGTAGTCTATTTTTTCTGTCTTGACAAACTTTTTGTGATACCACGCGTTTTTCGTCATTGTTTTTTCTATGGATATCTGCATGAGAAGTTCGCCGTCGTCGAGGTTGAGCTTTTGACTGAACACATCCGGAATTTTCCTTTCGCAGATACCTTTTTTGCCGTAAGTTATTACCGACGCATTGCACAAAAGCAGGGGCAAAACCGATTCCTTGTATATGATACCGCCCAGGATATTACCGCCCAAAGTAATTTTGTTCTGTACGGTATGGTCGGCTATTCTTCTGACAATCGAACCGAGAAAGGGGAAAACTTCGCTTTCTGTTATTACCCGCAGCACTACGCCTGCGCCGATTATTATTTTGTTTGGCTCTTCTTTTATTTCGGTAAGCTCCTTTATGCCTTTAAGGTCAATGCACGCGCCGAAAGTTATGTTGCCCGCCCTGCCGCGGGAAATCAGCTCGGTCCCGCCCCCGTAATACGCGGGAGGTATGCCTTCGTTTTTCAGCTTGTTAAATAACGTGTATGCATCTTTGGCGTTTTCGGGCAGGTAATAGTCAAAGTCAAACGGAAGCATTTTCTCCCCCTTTTAGTTTCCAAATGGTCTCGGGATATATGGGAAGGGTATCGGTTTCCACGCCCGCCGCGCGCGATATTGCGTTTGCAAGAGCCGCGGGTATCCCTATCACGCCGTGCTCGGAAAACGCCCGCGCGCCGCAAGGAGATTCGACATTGGGAGTATTTACAAATTCCACCGTGAGTTCGACGGGGATATCCTCTTTGTGCCTTACTTTGTAGGTTCGCAGCGAGGTGTTTTTTATCCTGCCGTTGTCGTAAGAAAAGGCTTCGTGCATGGCGAGCCCCAAGCCCATACTCATGCCGCCCTTAATAACGCCGATGTCTATCCCGGGACTTATGAGGGTGCCCGCGTCTATTACGGTCACCGCTTTTAATACCCTGAAGGTTTGCTCCTTGTTGTCATACTCTACAAGTACTGCTTGGGCGCCGCACGTCCATTCCGACCCGGGCTTGCCTTTTCCTGTGTCCGGCGCGAGCTTTGTGAGGTGGTTAAGCCCGTATCCGCCTCGTCCGATTATCTGCCCGCCGATATTTGTACCGTCGAAGAATTTCAACCCCCGTACAAGGTCTTTGTACGCGATGAAAAATTCCTTATTATACTTTACAAAAACCCTTTCGTCTTCTATATCCAGTTCTTCGGGCGCGCAGCGTAAAGACACCGCGGCGAGTTCTTTAAATTGTTTTACCACGTCCTCCGCGGCCTTTATCACCGCTTTTCCCGCAAGGAAGGTCGTAAGGCTTGCCACCGTCTTCCAGTGCTCGGGACAGAACTGTGTATTGACCTCGGTATTTATCCTTATCCTGTCGGGATTGACTTTGAGAGTGTCGGCGAGGATTTTCACGAGTCTGGTCTTTGCCGCCTGGCCGAATTCCACAATCCCGACATTAAGGTTTATGCTCCCGTCGGAGTTGAAGGTGATAATCGCTCCCGATACCGCGTCTGTAGGGGAGTTGGATGTCTTGCAGAAAGACGACAGCCCCCACGACAGCACTTTTGTACCGACGGTTTTTCCGTTGTCATGCCAGTCGATAAGGGTCTTAAGCTTTTCGTAGCATTGCGTAATGTCGCTTAAGTTGTTTTCGTTCAGCGCGACCTGAGTCGGGGTCGTGTCGCCGTACTTAACAAGGTTCTTTGTGCGGAGCTCGAGGGCGTCGGTATTGGCGGCGTTTGCCAGCTTTTCCATTGTGCGCTCGATACAGAATGTCAGCGACTCGTGTCCGAACCCGCGGTATGCCGTGACATAGGTGTGATTTGTATATATTGCCATGCTGTCGCAATATACGTTGTCGATTTTGTACGCTCCCGTACAGTCGACGGCAACCGCCTGGGCAAGCCTTGGTCCTATGTCGGCATACGCGCCCGTATCCAGCATAAAGTCGCAGTGTGCGGCTTTCAGCATACCGTCCTTATCCGCGCCCAGTTTTATCTTGGCTTTCAGCCCCATACGGCAAGGAGACATTATCATATCCTGCTCGCGGGTGTTGACTACTTTTACCGCCCGTCCGCCCGCGGCCATTGAGGCGATATAGGCAAGGATTTCGAGCTGCACCGCCGACTTTCCTCCGAACGCTCCGCCCACGAGAGGAACGGTGACGTCTACCTTGCCTCCGTCCAGCTTGAAAGCTTCGCAAAGCTGTTTCTTGATCTCAAACGGCGACTGGGAAGAGGTGGTTATCCTGACATATCCGTCCCCCTTAATCTCACAAACAGCCGCCCTTGTTTCCATGGCGATGTGGTCGGAGTGGGGGAGATAGTATTCGCCTTCGGCGACAAATTCGCATTCTGAAAACGCCTTTTCGGCGTCGCCCTTTCTTATGCGGGTTATGTGACAAATATTTGTGTTAGCTTGCGGAAATACGTCCTCAATTACTTTTGCGTAGTCGTTTACGTTGTGGATTAAAAACGCGCCCTCTTTTAATGCGTCGTCCACGGTATCGATTGCGAGCAGCTCACTATATTGGATTTCCACAAGACGCGCCGCCTTTTCGGCGGTCTGCTCGTCGTACGCCACGACCAGCGCGACGGGCTCTCCGTAGTACCGCACTCTGCCGTAAGCTATGGGAGGGCGGTCTTTGATGCACGGTCCGCACAAGACCATGTTGTCCTCGCCCGTGATTACGGCAATTACGCCTTCTGTGTTAAGCGCCTTTTCCTTGTTTATTTTTACTATATCGGCGTGCGGAACGGTCGACAAGACCGCTTTCGCGTAAAGCGCGCCCTTTACGGCGATGTCGTCGGTATATACCGCAAGCCCTTTTACCTTGTCCTGCGCGTCGATTCTGTCAAAGTCTTTTCCCACGTAGTTCATAAACTTGATTATTGCAAATATCGCTTCGCGTTAAACTTTCTTTAAAAACATCGGGAAAAATCGCGTCGGACGGGCGAATTGTTTTACAAACAATTTCAAATTGTGTTAGACTGCTATTGATAATACAAATTTATTAAATTTTTTTCAAAAGGACAGCAGAAATGAAAAAGGAGTGGCAGGGTTTTGTCGACGGAAACTGGACAAAAACCATCGACGTAAGGGATTTTATCAACAAAAATTATTCGCCTTATGACGGAGACGAAAGCTTTCTTGCTCCGCCCACACAGCGCACAAAAGAACTGCTTGAAAAAGTCGAGACGCTTTTACAGGCCGAAAAGGAAGCGGGCGGCGTGCTCGACATCGACACAAAGCACATTTCTTCGCTGCTTAGTTTTTCCCCGGGATATATAGATAAGGACAAGGAAATCATCGTAGGCCTTCAGACCGACAAGCCCTTAAAGCGTTCGGTAAACCCCTTCGGCGGTATACGCATGAGCCAGAAGTCCTGCGAGGAGTACGGCTACAAACTGGACGAAGGTTTACTGGAATCTTTCCGCTATCGCACAACGCACAACGACGGCGTTTTCCGCGTCTATACCGACGAAATGAAAAAGGTAAGGCACACAGGGATAATTACTGGGCTTCCCGACGCCTACGGCCGCGGCAGGATAATCGGCGACTACAGGCGCGTCGCGCTATACGGAATGGATTACCTCATAGAGCAGAAAAAGCAGGACAAGCTCCATTACGGACAGCAGGGGATGAGCGAGGAGAATATCCGTATTCTCGAGGACTTATACAAGCAGATAGAGTTTATGGAGCAGCTAAAGACTATGGCGCTCCAATACGGCGACGACATCTCCAATCCCGCCAAAGACGCCCGCGAGGCCGTCCAGTGGCTGTATTACGCCTACCTTGGCGCAGTCAAGGAGCAGAACGGCGCGGCAAATTCGATAGGAAGAATAACCACCTTCCTCGACATCTATATTCAGCGCGATATATCCCGCGGCATTCTCACCGAAAGCGAGGCGCAGGAACTTATCGATGACCTTATAATAAAACTGAGAATGGTAAGGCACTTAAGAACAGCGTCCTATAATGACCTCTTTGCGGGCGATCCCGTCTGGGTAACAATGGCGGAAGGCGGCATGACCGAAGACGGCAGGCACATGGTGACAAAGTCCGCCTTCAGAGTACTCAACACGCTCTATAATCTTAAGCCCGCGCCCGAACCCAACATAACCATACTCTGGAGCGAGAATTTACCCGAAAGCTATAAGAAGTTCTGCACAAAGGTCAGCATCGATACCGACTCCATTCAGTACGAAAACGACGAAGTTATGCGTCCCGTCTACGGCGACGACTACTCGATAGCGTGCTGCGTCTCGGCGATGAGGACGGGTAAGCAGATGCAGTATTTCGGCGCAAGGTGCAATATCGCAAAAGTGCTCCTTATGGCATTGAACGGCGGCAGGGACGAGATAAGCGGCGAGCAGGTCGGACCCGAAGGCAAGGTGTTTGAGGGCGTTCTCAAATATGATGACGTTATTAAAGCGTATGACAAGTATGCGGCGTGGGTGGCGGAATTATATGTCAACACCCTGAACATTATACACTACATGCACGACAAGTACGCATACGAAAGGCTTATGATGAGCCTGCACGACACCGACGTCGAAAGAATAATGGCGTTTGGGATATGCGGATTAAGCGTGCTTGCCGACAGTCTGAGCGCGATAAAGTACGCAAAGGTAACGCCCGTTAAGGACGAGACGGGGCTTATTGTCGACTTCATTACCGAAGGCGATTTCCCCAAGTACGGCAACGACGACGACAGAGCCGACAGCCTCGCGGTGTGGATAGCCGAGGACTTTTTCGCAAAGCTCAAAAAAGTCAAAACATACCGCAACGCGATTCACACATTGTCGGTACTTACGATAACTTCCAATGTCGTCTACGGCAAAAAAACAGGATCCACTCCCGACGGCAGAAAAAAAGGTCAGCCTTTTGCGCCCGGGGCAAATCCTATGCACGGCAGGGACTGCTGTGGCGCGGTAGCGAGTCTTAATTCGGTCGCCAAGTTAAAATATAACTTCTGCCGCGATGGTATAAGCAATACGTTTTCGGTTACGCCCGACATCCTAGGCGAGGATATCGAGGAGAGAAAAACCCGCCTGATGACCCTTATCGACGGGTATTTTGCCCAGCGAGCCCACCATCTCAACGTAAATGTGCTCAATAAAGAGAAACTCATTGACGCCATGGACCACCCCGAAAATTATCCCAACCTTACAATCAGGGTCAGCGGCTACGCGGTAAACTTCAACAAGCTCAGCAAAAATCAGCAGATGGAAGTAATCAGCAGAACCTTCCACACAAAGATGTGAAATGAAAGGACTTGTCGCGAAGTACGAGAGCTTTGCCACCATGGACGGGCCGGGGATACGGTTTGCCGTGTTTTTCTCGGGCTGTCCCCTGCGCTGCGCCTATTGCCACAACCCCGACACATGGACGGGCGGCGTCGAAACCGACAGCGAGCAGCTTGTAAGTGATATACTCAGATACAAGCCCTATTTTCGTAACGGCGGCGGCGTGACCTTCACGGGAGGCGAGCCTCTTGTTCAGACCGGATTTATAACCGAGGTCGCAAAAAAACTCAAAGAGCACGACATAGGCATTGCGCTCGACACGGCTTGCTCAATCTTTGGCAAGGCGCAGAAAGAACTGTATGCTCTGTGTGACCTTGTCATCGCCGACCTGAAGTTTCCCACGGGAGAGATGTACAGGCAATACTGCGGAAATGACGTTTTGGGTAACGTAATCGCTACTTTAAGATACCTTAACGAGCAAAAAGTGAAAGTATGGATACGGACGGTTATCGTTCCCGACGTAAACGACACGCCCGAATTTATTCGGAAATACCATAACCTTATCAAAGACTTTGACAACATAGAGAGGTACGAACTAAAGCCCTTCCACACAATGGGATTTGAAAAGTATGAAAACTTACAAATTGACAATCCTTTTGTTGGGAAGAAGGCGCTCGACGTGTCAAAGCTGGACTGCCTGAAAAAATGTCTTGATGATTATTTGAAAGAGCGGCCGTCCCTTACATAAAATACAGGAGGGCTTTATTATGGCAAAACAAGGCATGAAGAGGTACAAACCGGGCGACGGAATGGACAGCAAGAAAAAATACAACAAGAACGAAGTCCCACCCGTTCCCGAACTTCAGGGAAAGGCCAAAACCAGCAAGGAAAAGGCAAATCCCGCACCCGAAAAACAAAAACTCATATAAAAAGGTGGCATTATGAAATTAGCCGAGAGGCATTGGCAGAGGACGGGAAAGTTTGACAAAATCCGTCTTGACAATCAGCCCGCACCCCAAGGCGTGAGGGAATTTACCGACATCGCTTACGTTGAGGACGGGCACAAATACCATCTTCTCGATGTGTACCGCCCCGAAAATGCCGAGGGAAAACTTCCCGTGATTTTCGACATCCACGGCGGCGGATGGTACTACGGAGATAAGGAGCTAAACAAAAAGTACTGTATGCACCTAAGTTTATCAGGCTTTGCGGTGGTAAATATCAGCTATCGACTCGCGCCCGAGGCAAGTTTTGACAAGCAGGTTTCCGACTGCTTTGCCGCGCTTAATTGGCTTAATCAAAACGCCGACAAGTACGGACTGGACATAAAAAACGTTTTTCTTACAGGCGACAGCGCGGGCGGGCACCTTGCGGGGATAGTGCTGAATATTCTCGCGGATGAGAAACTACAAAAACTTTTCGGCGTCAGGAGCGACATAAAAATCAAGGCGGTCGGGTTTACCTGCCCCGCGTTTGACATATCAAAGGCCTGCCGTATCCCGGGCGCGGGACTTCTTTACTTCCGCCCGATAATAGGAAAAGGCTACAGACGGTCTAAATATTTTAAGGCCGCCGACTTTACCGCCCATATTTCCGACAAACTTCCGCCGTGTTTCATAGTGACGGCGTATAAGGACTTTTTGCGAAAGGGCGTTTTAAAAGGATACGAAAAGTTGAAAGAAAAGGGCGTTGCCGTTGAGCTTGTATACTATGACAAGCCCACACCCTCGGGCAATGTCTTAGGGCACGTTTTCAGCGTGTCTCAGCCGTGGTGGGAGGAGTCAAAAGAGGTCAATAAGAAAATGGTCGACTTTTTCGGAAAATACATAGATTAAGTCTTGATCGGCGGGTTTTTTCGGACGAATAGGGCCACGAAAACCGCCGCCGCAACGAAGATTATTCCCGTCACGAAGTAGATGTAGTTTATTCCCAACTTATCCATAATAATGCCGCCAAGCACGAGGAAAGTCGCGCTTGCGAGGTTTTGCGCGATACACGTTATATAGGTCGCCGCCGTAATGTTTATGGGGCGCACTATCATGGCGATGTACTTATTGGTAAGAAATATTATTATTCCGCTGGCAGTTCCGGCAAACACCATTACAAGGAAAATTGTAAACACAGGCGCGTTAAGGAAATAAATCAACGACTGCGCTATTACAAAAACCGGCATCAGCGTCAGAATGAGCTTGTATTGGTTGGGCTTAAGCCTGCGAAGGAAGAGCAGAGTAATCACTTCGCTTCCCACCCTTATGAGCGTGGTAATACCGTATAGCGACGTTTTCAGCCCGCGATACTGGATGTACAGTATGTCAAAGCCGTTGTTTAGCTGCAATGTGCCGAAGCACAGTATTTCGGCGATAAGGAACACTATAAAATCCCTGTTTGTAAACAGAAGTTTCAGATTGGGTTTTTCCCGTTTTGCCTTGTCGAGATCAAGGGGCTTTACGGTCAACGAAAATACGATAAATACTGTAAAGAATACTGCCGAAATAATGACAAGGTAAACAAAATCGACTTTCCCGTATAGGAAACTCCCCCCTAATAGCGCGATAATGAACCCCACCGAGCCCATATAGCGGAAGACGGCGTACTCGGTGTTGTTTTCCACGCAGTAAATGGTGGTCATAGCGTCAAGGGACGGCGCAATAGGCGCTCTTATTATGGAGTATAGCACCATGACGACTACAAGAATGGAAAAGGTTTTTGCGTAAACTATGGAAAACTCCAGCGCGATAATGAGCGCAGCCGCAGTTATGATTAGGATTTTACGGGTTTTGCCGTGGTCTATCATCGACCAGACAGGCTGAGAGAGGGCGAGGATAAAAGGGGAAAAGGAAAGCAGAGCGCCTATTTTCGAACCGGAAAAGCCGCTGTCTTTCAGGTAGATCGCGAGGAGACTGTAAAATACAAACTCCCCCATAAATCGTGTGGCGTACAACGCCTGATATTTTGTGTTTTCGCGCATAATTTGCCTTGATTATATCGCTCTCTTATTTCAAAAGCAATCGTAATTAAGGTGTCCGCAAAAATAATTTTTAATGCGTAAAAATCCTTTAAAAACGCCTCTGTCACAAGAAAAATGCCGTACACATATACAGGTATTATGGGACAAACGGGAAAGCACGCGGAGAAAGCGGTCTGGGTGGAGATTTACGACAAACGAGACGGGTATATCGCCGAAGCTCTTAAAGTTGAGGGCTTCAGTCCTTTTTCATTGGGTGAAGAGGAAAAGTACCCCTCACACACAAAGATTTACGTAAAATCTCTCCTTACCGAAGTAACAATCGATTTTGCCGAAAAACTCGAGGATAATTCTTACCTCTTTTCGCGCGGGGTAAGCGGCGAAGTGAAAACAATACTCGAAAAAAAGAAAATTCGCCACTATAACATCCTGGAAGACGAAGTTTTTATCGTGAAAAATGCCTATCTTACAGCCGAAGGGGCGCTCGGATACGTAATTTTCAATACCGAAGAGTCGCTACGCCGCCTGTCCGTGCTTGTTTTGGGGTATGGCAGAGTGGGCAAGTCGGCAGTAAAGGTTTTTAAGGACAATTACGCCTTTGTCGCCGTCGCCACCGACGACACGATAGAATTTTCCACGGCGTCCATTGTCGCCGACGAAGTATATACCCTGTCGGGAATAGGGCAAAGAATAGCCGCATATTCCGTTATTGTCAATACCGTTCCCAAAAAAATATTGGAAGGAGAACTAATTAAGCTTGTCAATAAGGATTGTTTTATACTGGATCTTGCGTCAAAACCGGGCGGAGTGGATTCTGAGGAAGCAAAAAATCTGGGACTTAACGTCCTTCATGCTCTCGGGGTGCCCGGGAAGGTTGCGCCAAAGACCGCGGGACTGTATATAAAAGACATCATTATTAAGGCTTTGGAAAAAGATTTGATATGAAAACAATAGGATTATGCGTGACAGGTTCATTCTGCACATTTAAAAAACTCATTCCCGAAGTAAAAAAACTGATTGACGCGGGATACGACGTAATACCCGTGTTTTCCTATGCGGTAGCCAACACCGACACGAGGTTTTACAAGGCGAAAGACTTTTACAACGACATAAAAAACATAACGGGGAGAGACCCGATAACCACCATCGAAGGCGCCGAGCCGATAGGTCCCGAAAACAAGCTCGACCTTATAGTGATCGCGCCCTGTACGGGCAATACCCTCGCAAAACTAAACCATGCGATAACCGACACCCCCGTGCTTATGGCGGCCAAGGCGCATTTACGCAACAACAAGCCCGTCCTTATCGCCGTATCGACAAACGACGGACTGTCGGCAAACGCCAAAAACATAGGCGAACTCATGAACAGAAAGAATATATACTTTGTGCCCTTCGGTCAGGACAACTACGTCGACAAGACCAACTCTCTCGTTGCAAGGTACGACTTGCTGACCGAGAGTGCGGAGTGCGCGCTAAGCGGGATACAGATTCAGCCCGTTCTGTACCGCGACGGCAAGAAAGAGGTGAAGTGATGAGCGCATTGGCAGGAATGCTTCGCTTTGGCAGCGAAATAATCAACCCCGCGCTGGGCGAAATGGCAAAAACCATTAAGTTTGCCGACGGCGGGATATATTCTCACGGCAATATTCTCCTTATCGGGCAATACGCCGAGGACGGTCCGGTAACCCTGAAAGCAGGCGGAAAAGAATATGCCGCGGTATTTGCGGGAAGGATCTTCAACAGAGAGGAATTATATAAGGAATTAAATATCGCAAAGACCACCGACGCCCGTCTCGCCCTTTACGCGTACGCCGCGTGGGGAATTAAGTGCTTTGAGAGGTTCAACGGCGTGTTTTCTTTTGCCGCATACGAGAAAAGCGAAAAAAAACTCGTATTGGCGCGCGACCGCGCCGGCGCAAAACCGCTGTTTTATTACAGGGATAACAACGGCTTATTGTTCGGCTCCTTTGTCAGGACTTTGCTCGCAAGCGGACTTGTCAGAAGGGAAGTGGACGAATACGGCCTTAAACAGCTCCTTCTCCTCGGACCCGCAAGACCCCAGGGAAGCGGAATAATAAAGGGCGTGGAAGAACTGAAGCCCGCCGAGTATCTCGTCTTCGAAAACGGCACGGTTAAAATCGATAGCTACTGGAAACTCGAAGCCCGTCCCCACCTTATGTACTTTGACAAAACCGTCGAGTATACGAGGGAACTAACGCTGGACGCGATAAAAATTCAGCTCGACGATGACACCGCGCCCTCCTGCATGCTTTCGGGGGGACTTGACTCCGGCATAGTGACCATGGCGGCGGCAAAGTATTATAAGGAACAGGGTACACAACTCCGCACCTACTCGGTCGACTATGACGGCAACGACAAGTATTTTGAGAAAAACAAGTTTCAGCCCTCACTCGACAAGGTTTATATAGATATAATGAGAGAGTTTGCGCCCGGTCGCCACAAGACCGTTATGCTCGGCAACGACGATGTGGCAAAAGCCGTTGTGGACGCGGCAAAAGCGCGCGACATTCCCGGGATGGGCGACATTGATTCCTCCTTACTCCTTTTCTGCAAGGAGATAAAAAAGACCGATAATGTCTGCCTTTCGGGCGAGTGCGCCGACGAAGTTTTCGCAGGGTACAGGTGGTACCATGACGAAGAACTTCTCTATAAGGACACCTTCCCGTGGTCGGACGCCCTCGGCATGAGAAAACGCCTGTTTAAGGGCGCGGATCTCGATGGCGGAGAGGACTTTGTAACCGAATTGTACCGCAATACGGTGCACCTTACCGACTACCTCGATACAGACACGGTAACTGACCGCAGAATACGCGAGATGTTTGTCTTAAACTACTACTGGTTTATGCAGACGCTTATCGACCGCTCCGACAGAATGGCCTTCGAAGCCGGCCTCGAAGTCAGGGTGCCCTTCTGCGATTACCGCCTTGTCGAACTTGCCTACAATATGCCCTGGAAGTATAAGGCGGCAGGCGGCAGGGAAAAGGGAATCCTTCGCGAAGCGTTTAAGGATTTATTGCCCGCCGAAATTGTCTTCCGCAAGAAAAATCCCTTCCCGAAGACTTTTAACCCGTTGTATTTTGAACGGGTCACGAAACACGCCGAAAAACTTATAAACGACAAGACGAGCGTACTCTACGACCTTGTCGACAAGGAGTTTTTCGCCGACCTCAAAGAAAACAGGGTATCGCTTGCCGACCCTTGGTTCGGACAGCTTATGCGGATACCGCAGATTTTTGCCTACCTCATACAGCTTGACGTGTTCTTCAGGGAATTCGGACTGAATTTAGTATAATCAGTGAAAACAAGCGCCCGAAATTTTCGGGCGCTTTTATTGTAATTGCAAAAATACTTCCCATACTTTATACTAAGAGCAGAGTAAAGTACAAGAGAGGTAATCTTTATATGGAAGTTACGAGAACGGTGGCGGATTCTTACACCGAGCAATGCCAGATAGTGTTTTCTCAGCACAAGAACGGTTCGGGAAGGTTGTTCGGCGGACAGCTGATTGCCTGGATGGACGTGGTGGCGGCGGTTGTCGCAAGACGCCACTGCGGAAAAGAGGTCACGACGGTTTCAATCGACAAAGTCGACTTTACCGAGCCGGCCTTTCTCAACGACCTTATAATAATTACGGGCAAAATGGTCTACGTCGGAAATACGTCGATGTACGTCAAAGTCAGCGCGTATGTGGAAAAAATGGGCTCGAGAAGGCTTATTAATTCGGCTATGTTTGTGCTGGTCGCGCTGGACGAAAACGACAAACCCGTCCGCGTCCACCGCCTGAAGCCCGTAACCGATGAAGAAATCTGCGAATATAAAACCTGCGAGGAGAAACGCAAGGCAAAAAAAAATCAGAACCCGTAAAAATGTAAACATTTTTTCGAGGAGCCCCGAGCAGAGCAAAAAAGCTCTTTTACTCTTGGAAATTCAGCTTTTTTTGAGGCAATGGAAAATTTTTTTAACCAAAGCGCTTGACAACAAATAAAATAATATGATAAGCTTAGCATAAGCTCTTAATACGGAGAAAAAAATGTTAGTTTCGGCAATAGTAGTTATTATACTTATCCTTAGCATTATCGGCCTTGTACGTGTCGATAGTGTTCTTGCGGTTTGCCGAAAATAAGGTAGTAATTATAAAAAAATACAAAATGTAATGAAAGACCTTCGGCAAACCGCCGAAGGTCTTTTTGTAAAAAATCCGACAACATGCCCATTAATACGACAGCAAGGAGAAACAAATTATGAAATTGTCAGGAGCCGCGATAATAATTAAGACGCTTATCGAGAAAGGAGTGGATACCGTATTCGGATATCCCGGCGGCTCGGTATTGAATATATACGACGAGTTGTATAAAAGCTGCGATAAGATAAGACACGTGACGACCTGTCACGAACAGGGCGCAGCCCACGCCGCCGACGGATACGCGAGAGTTACGGGAAAGACCGGCGTAGTTATCGCCACCAGCGGACCCGGCGCGACCAACCTTGTCACAGGCATTGCGACCGCCTACCTCGATTCAACTCCCCTTGTTGCAATAACGGGCAACGTGCCCACCAGCCTCATCGGCCGCGACAGCTTCCAGGAAGTGGACATCTGCGGAATAACGATGCCCATAACCAAGCACAATTTCATGGTAAAGGACATAAACCAGCTCGCCGACACCATAAGAGAGGCGTTTGAGATAGCAAATTCTGGCAGACCGGGTCCTGTTCTTATCGATATTCCCAAAGACGTGCAGATAGCCCAGACCGAATACGAGCCCAAGGCAGAGGCGGCAAAGGAAAAGAAATATCAGAACGGCGTCAAGGCATTCAACGACGCTATGGAAATCATTAAGGAAAGCAAGAAACCGTTTATTTACGCAGGCGGCGGCGTGGTAATATCCGACGCGTCGGAAGAACTCGGAAAGTTTGCCGAAATGATAGACGCGCCCATCGGGACATCGATGATGGGACTTACCGCCGTTGACAGCGACAATCCGAGGTTCCTCGGCATGACGGGAATGCACGGCAGGTACGCAGCCAGCAGAGCCATGGCGGATTCCGACCTCATCATCGCCGTGGGTACAAGGTTCTCGGACCGGGCAACGGGCAACAAGTCCAAGTTTACAGTGGGCAAGAAAGTGCTCCACATCGACATAGACCCCGCCGAAATCGGCAAAAATATTCCCGTATACGTGTCGTTGGTCGGCGATGTTAAAACAATGCTCCGCCGTCTTACAGACAATATGCCAAAGATTAGCAGGGAAGAGTGGAAGAAGAAAATCGAGGAAATAACAAACTGTCCCGACTCCCACCTCGACATGGACAAGAGCCGCCTTAATCCCCAGTCGGTAATCGAGACGGTAAACAGGTACGTCTCTCCCGAGACGGTAATAGCTACAGACGTAGGTCAGCACCAGATGTGGACGGCGCAGTATTACTCCTTCCACAAACCCCGTACGTTTGTCACGTCGGGAGGACTTGGCACAATGGGCTTTGGTCTCGGCGCAAGCATAGGCGCGGCGATGGGCACCGAGAGAAGAACGGTTTTATTTACCTCGGACGGCGGTTTCCATATGAATATGAACGAGCTTGCCACCGCGGTAAGCTACAGACTCCCTATTCTCATTGTCGTTATGAACAACAACGCTCTCGGGATGGTCAGACAGTGGCAGACATTGTTCTTCGGCGGAAGGTATTCCTGCACAACACTTAACCGCAAGACCGACTATCCCATGCTGGCAAAGGCCTTCGGACTTGAGGGAAGAAGAATAACCGACATCATAGAGCTCGACGGCGCGGTAAAGGAAGCGCTCGCAACCGACGGACCGTACCTGCTTGAGGTGGTCATTGACCCGGACGAAAAAGTTTTACCGATGATTCCGCCAAACGGCACAATAAACGACATCATCTTAAAGGCATAATAGGAGGAGAAATGAAGGACGAAAAAAAATTCATACTGTCCATGCTCGTAAGGAACGAAGCGGGCGTGCTCACCAGAGTATCGGGGCTGTTCGCAAGACGCGGCTTCAACATCGACAGCTTATCGGTGGGCGAGACTCTCGACAAGGACGTGTCGAGGATTACCATTACCGCGACGGGCGACGAGTATATAAGGGAGCAGATAAGGCTTCAGCTTGAAAAACTCCACGACGTCATCATCATCGAGGAAATGCCCGACGAAAATACCGTGGTAAGAGAACTGTTGCTCATCAAAGTAAACGTCGAGCAGGGCAAGCGCATCGAGATACTCGAGGCGGCGACGATATTCAGAGCGAAAGTCGTAGACCTTACCCCCACCCACCTCACACTGGAAATTACGGGCGACAGCTCCAAGTGCAACGCATTTTTAGAGTATATGAAGCCGTTCGGCGTGGTGGAACTGTGCAGAACGGGCGTCACCGCAATAGCGAGAGGCGCGCAGGTGCTTAAAGCGTAAACAAATGCTCAATTTCAGGGCAATAAAAATAAAACAAACAAAACGGAAAGGAGAAAGAAAATGGCTAAAATTTATTACGAGAAGGATTGTAATCTCAACAATCTTAAAGGCAAGACTGTGGCGGTCATCGGTTATGGCAGCCAGGGGCACGCGCACGCTCTCAATCTTCGCGATTCGGGCGTAAACGTCATCATCGGACTTTATGAAGGCTCCAAGTCCAAGGAGAAAGCTCTCCAGAGAGGCTTCAAGGTCATGAACACCGACGAAGCGGTAAAGGCCGCCGACATGGTCATGATCCTCATAAACGACGAGAAGCAGGCCGCTATGTACAAAAAGGACATCGCGCCCAACCTCAGAGAAGGTATGACCCTCGCGTTTGCCCACGGCTTCAACATCCATTTCGGACAGATCGTGCCCCCCTCCGATATCGACGTAGTTATGATAGCGCCCAAGGGTCCCGGTCACACCGTTAGAAGCCAGTATGAAGAAGGCAAAGGTGTTCCCGCGCTGGTCGCCGTGTATCAGAACTATACGGGCAAGGCGCTCGACACCGCGCTTGCATATGCGCTCGGTATCGGCGGAGCGAGGGCGGGCGTACTCGAGACCACCTTCAAGGAAGAGACCGAGACCGACCTTTTCGGCGAACAGAGTGTGCTTTGCGGCGGCGTTGCCGAACTTATGAAAGCGGGATTTGAAACCCTCGTCGAGGCGGGATACCAGCCCGAGAGCGCGTACTTTGAGTGCCTGCACGAGATGAAGCTTATTATCGATCTCGTTGTCAACGGCGGACTTTCCTTCATGCGCTACTCGGTAAGCGACACTGCCGAATACGGCGGCTACGAAGTCGGCAAGAGAATAATCAATGACGACGTCAAGAAAGAGATGAAGAAAGTCCTCTCCGAAATCCAGGACGGCACCTTTGCCCGCAACTGGATACTGGAAAACCAGGCCGGGAGACCTCACTTCAATGCCGTGAGAAAACAGGAAAGAGAACACCTCATCGAAAAGACGGGTGAAGAACTCCGTTCCAAGATGAACTGGAAGAAACAGGAGTTCAAAGAGTGATTTAACCAATTTGCATTCCCTTGCGCGGGCGGAAACCGCCCGCGCAAAGGGCGCGCCGACCGCGGTGCGCGAAAAAGCCCCGGAAGGGCTTATCTACAAGGGGGAGATAAAGGAGCCCGACCTCACGTCATGGCGGAGGGTTAGGGGATTCGAAGAGAAACATCAAACGCGAAAACAAGAAAAATCTGAATATAAGGAAATTGTAAACAATGATATCCGACAATTTGAAAAAAGGTATGGAAAAAGCGCCCCAGCGCGCATTGCTGAAAGCCGATGGATTGACGCAAAAGCAGATTGAAAAGCCCATTATCGGCATAGTAAACTCCTTTAACGAGGTAGTCCCGGGGCATATTCACCTAAACAACGTCGCCCGTGCTGTAAAGGACGGAGTGCTCGCAAACGGCGGCACGCCACTCGAGTTCAACACAATAGGCGTATGCGACGGGCTTGCCATGGGACACGAGGGAATGAAGTATTCACTCTGCACCAGGGAACTTATCGCCGATAGCATCGAATGTATGGCAAAGGCGCACTGCTTTGACGGGCTTGTGTTTATACCGAGCTGCGACAAGATAGTCCCAGGCATGCTTATGGCAGCGGTGAGACTTAATCTCCCCTCGATATTTGTATGCGGCGGAGCAATGCTCTCTATTTTGGGCGACAACAACACCTACCTTGACTTCAACAGCGTATACGAAGCTGTCGGCGCCTGTAAAGCAGGCAAAATCGGACTTGACGACCTTGACAGGATCGAAGAGTCGTCCTGCCCCACCTGCGGCTCGTGCTCGGGTATGTTTACGGCAAACTCCATGAACTGCCTTACCGAAGCTATCGGTATAAGCCTTCCCGGAAACGGCACCACTCCCGCCGTCTTCTCCGAAAGAATAAGGCTTGCCAAAATGACGGGCGAAAAGATAATGGAGCTTGTCAGAGAGGGCATAAAGGCAAGGGATATAATAAACGAGCGCTCGATAAGAAACTCTCTCGCCGTTGATATGGCGCTCGGTTGCTCGACCAACACCGTATTGCACCTTGCGGCTATCTGCGCCGAAGGCAATATCCCATTCGACCTAAAGCTTATAAACGAAATTAGCTCAAAGACTCCCAACCTATGCAAGCTCGCCCCCGCAGGGGCGCATCATGTACAGGATTTGCACAGAGCGGGCGGCGTAAGAGCTGTAATGGCAGAACTTTCCAAAAAGAGCCTTATCGATACCGAAATCATCACTTCTACCGCTAAGACGGTGGGCGAAAACATAAAGGGCGCAAGAGTCAAAGACAACAGCGTCATAAAAAGTATAGAAAATCCTTATTCCGAAACGGGCGGACTCGCGGTACTCTTCGGAAACCTTGCCCCCAACGGCTCGGTGGTAAAGAGAAGCGCGGTAAGAAAGGAAATGCACCTATTCACCGGCAAAGCACGCGTCTTTGAAAGCGAAGAGGAAGCTATAAAAGCAATCTACGGAAACAGGATACAGAAGGGCGACGTAGTGGTTATCCGCTACGAAGGACCCAAAGGCGGTCCCGGCATGAGAGAAATGCTCTCCCCGACCTCCGCGATCGCGGGTATGGGGCTTGACGCCGACGTCGCGCTTATTACCGACGGAAGATTTTCGGGAGCGACAAGGGGCGCGGCGATAGGGCACATCTCCCCCGAAGCAAGGGAAGGCGGCGCCATCGCATACGTCAAAGAGGGCGACCTTATCACAATCGATATCGAAAACTACAGCATACGACTTAACGTCACCGACGAAGAGTTGGCAGAAAGAAAAAAGACAATGCGTCTCAAGGAAGAACCCAAGTTAACGGGTTACCTCAAAAGATACGCGAAAATGGTTTCCTCAGCCGATAAAGGCGCTTCATTTACCGAATAAAAAGGAGTTAATATCATGAGACATATCAAAATATTCGATACGACATTGCGCGACGGGGAACAGGCCCCCGGTTGCAGCATGCATATCAGCGAAAAACTCGAAGTTGCCATGGCGCTCGAAAGACTCAGAGTCGATGTCATGGAAGCGGGATTTGCCGCGAGTTCTCAAGGCGATTTCGAGTCGGTCAAGGCCGTCGCCGAGCAGATAAAGAATGCCAAAGTCGCTTCCTTTGCCCGCTCGGTCAAAAGGGATATCGACCTTGCATATGAGGCGGTCAAAGTCGCGGTCGATCCCAGAATACATATCTTTATCGCGACGTCTCCCATTCATATGCAGTACAAGCTCAAGATGAGCGAGGATAACGTCCTCGCGACAATCGCCGAAATGACAAAGTACGCGAAGAGCTACATTTCCGACATCGAGTTTTCGGCGGAAGACGCAACGAGAAGCGAATGGAACTTCCTCGTTAAGGCCGTGACCACAGCCATTGAAAACGGCGCGACTACGATTAACATTCCCGACACCGTCGGCTACACATCCCCAAGAGAGATGTACGACCTTATTAAATATTTGCGTGAAAATGTCTCCAACATTCACAAAGCGACCCTTTCGGTGCACTGCCACAATGACCTCGGTCTTGCCGTAGCAAACTCCCTCGCCGCGGTGGAAGCGGGCGCCGACCAGGTAGAGTGCACGGTGAACGGACTTGGGGAGAGGGCGGGAAACGCCGCGCTTGAAGAAGTCGTCATGGCGATTGCCACAAGAAAGAACCTGTACGGCGGCGAAACCGGCATTGACACCAAAGAAATTTACCGCACCAGCATGCTTGTTTACAGGACGCTCGGACTCCACGCCCCCATAAACAAGGCTATCGTCGGAGACAACGCGTTTGCGCACGAGGCCGGCATTCACCAGCACGGAGTGCTCCAGAACCGCGAGACATACGAAATTATGAGCCCTCAGTCTATCGGACTTCCTTCCAATAACATGGTGTTCGGCAAGCACAGCGGCAAGCACGCAATACATTCGAGATTAAAGGAATTGGGACACGAACTTTCTCCCGCCGAAATGGAAGAATTCTTCGTCAGGTTCAAGGCGCTCGCCGACAAGAAACGCAGCATAACCGACGCCGAGCTCCTTGCCTTGCTCGACCACAGCGCCGACCAGAACATAGAGCAGGAGTACAAGCTCGACCGCTTCACGATAAACAGCGGAAACAACATCACTTCGACCGCGGTCATCCGCTTGAACTGCAACGGACAGATCATCGAGAAAGTCGCTATGGGTCACGGTCCCGTCAATGCCGCCTTCAATGCGGTGGATAAGATAGTCAAAAAGCCCGAATACTCCTTGGACGACTATTCGGTGCGCAGCGTAACCGACGGAAACGATTCTTTGGGCGAAGCGACGGTAAGAATTAAGTGCGGGGACAGGATTTATACGGGCACGGGTCTTTCCACCGACATAATCGAGGCGAGCATAAAGGCATATCTTAACGGCATAAACAAAATATTCTGATGAGGCACATATGAAAAAGATAGAAATTTTCGACAGCACTTTAAGGGACGGCGCCCAGAGCGAAGGCGTATCCTTTTCGGTGCAGGACAAGCTCAATATAGTAAGGGCGCTGGACGAGTTCGGCGTGCACTATATCGAGGCGGGAAACCCCGGCTCCAATCCCAAGGATATTGAGTTTTTCCAAAAAGTAAAGGACGTGAAATTAAACCACGCCGTCCTGTGCGCGTTTGGCAGCACCAGGCGTAAAAACGCCAAAGTGGAAGAGGACGAAAACATCAGGTCCCTCTTAGGCGCAGAAACCCCCGCGGTTGCGGTCTTCGGGAAGACGTGGATACTCCACATCAAAGAAATTCTCAAAATCTCCCTCGAGGAAAACCTCGAAATCATAAGAGACACCATAAGCTACTTGAAGGCTAAAGGCAAAGAGGTCATCTTCGACGCCGAGCACTTCTTTGACGGCTACAAGGACAACGCCGAGTACGCTCTCAAAGTGCTTGAGAGTGCGAAGACGGCGGGAGCAGACGTGTTGACGCTGTGCGACACAAACGGCGGCACTATGCCCGGTGAAATCTTCACGATAACAAAGACCGTTGTCGGGCATTTCCCCGATACCCGCGTGTCCATTCACTGCCACAACGACACCGACTGCGCCGTGGCAAACTCGGTAATGGCGGTGGAAGCGGGCGCAAGGCAGGTTCAGGGCACCTTTATAGGAATAGGCGAAAGGTGCGGAAACGCCGACTTAAGCGTCGTCATACCAAATCTTCAGTTAAAACTGAAATACGCTTGTGTTGACAGGGAATTATCCCAGCTGACACATACGGTAATGAGGATATACGAAATCGCCAACCTCATTCAACCCAACAACAAGCCCTACACAGGCTCCAGCGCGTTCGCCCACAAAGGCGGTATGCACATTGATGGCGTTGACAAGTGCACAAGCTCGTTTGAGCACGTTCCGCCCGAGAGCGTGGGCAACAAGAGGCGGTACCTCATGAGCGAGATGAGCGGAAGAGCGACGGTTATTGCGAAAATTGCCAATATCGCGCCCGAGATCAAGAAAGACTCCGACGAGGCGAAACTCATTTTAAACAACCTTAAGGAACTCGAGCACAAAGGCTATCAGTTTGAATCGGCCGACGCGAGCTTCGAGCTTATGGTGCTTAACGCCCTCGGAAGGTTCAAACCTCACTTCAATCTCCAGATGTACAAGACGAGCGGCGAGCACCCCGCGCCCGATGGCGAAATGAGTGCGTTTGCCCTTACTAAAATAGAAGTGGACGGCAAGACCGAAACCGCCGCAAGCATGGGTAACGGTCCCGTAAACGCGTTGGACGCGGCGCTTAGAAAGGCGCTCTCCATCTTCTATCCCGAGCTTAAGGCAGTACACCTCACCGACTATAAGGTGCGCGTACTTTCGGGTGATCAGGCGACGGGCGCAAAGGTAAGGGTTCTCATCGAGAACACCGACGGCAAAAAGGTATGGACGACGGTAGGCGTCTCCACCGACATAATCGAAGCGAGCTGGTTTGCGCTCTGCGATGCGATAGAATACTACTTATACCAAAAAGACAAGGAAAGGTGATAGATATGAAAATGACGATGACGCAAAAAATTCTCGCCGCGCACGCGGGTAAAGAATATGTAGAGGCGGGCGAGCTTATTATGGCAAAACTCGACCTCGTCCTGGGCAACGACGTAACGTCTCCCGTTGCCATAAACGAGTACCGGAAGGCGGGGTTGTGCTCGGTCTTCGACTGCTGCAAGATAGCATTGGTCATGGACCACTTTACTCCCAACAAGGACATCAAGGCCGCCGAGCAGACCAAACAGGTCAGGGACTGGGCCGCCGAAAAGAATATAGAAAACTTCTTTGACGTAGGCGAAATGGGCGTTGAACATGCGCTTTTGCCCGAAAAAGGACTGGTAGTCAGCGGCGACCTTATTATCGGCGCCGACAGCCACACCTGTACATACGGCGCTTTGGGCGCGTTCTCCACGGGCGTAGGCTCCACCGACATGGCCGCCGGGATGGCTTACGGCAAGGCGTGGTTCAAAGTCCCTTCCGCGATAAAGTTCAACCTTCACGGCAAGCTCAACAAGTGGGTGAGCGGCAAGGACGTCATTTTGCATATCATCGGTATGATCGGCGTGGACGGCGCGCTCTATAAGTCCATGGAGTTTGCGGGCGAGGGCGTCAAGAGCCTCACGATGGACGATCGCTTCACTATATGCAATATGGCAATCGAAGCCGGCGCCAAAAACGGCATCTTCCCGGTCGACGAACTTACTCTTGAGTATGTAAGAGAGCACAGCAAGCGCGAGCCTGTCGTCTTTGCGGCCGACGAGGACGCCGTTTACGACGAGGTATACGACATTGACCTCGGTAAAATTAAGCCCACGGTGGCATTCCCCCACCTTCCGTCCAACACAAGGACGTTTGACAGGATCGGAGATATTCCGGTAAATCAGGTGGTAATCGGCTCTTGCACAAACGGCAGATACTCCGACTTTGAAATCGCCGCCGGCATCCTCAAAGGCAAGAAGGTCGCGAAAAACGTAAGGACGATAGTGATTCCTTCCACCCAGAAGATTTATCTTGACATGATAGAGAACGGGCTTACGAAGATATTTATCGAAGCAGGCTGCATCGTATCGACGCCCACCTGCGGACCGTGTCTCGGCGGACATATGGGCATACTTGCCAAAGGCGAAAGAAGCCTTGCGACCACAAACCGCAACTTCATCGGCAGAATGGGTCATCCCGAGAGCGAGGTATACCTCTGCAGCCCGGCCGTGGCAGCCATATCGGCCATCTACGGCAAAATCACCAGCCCCGAAATACTTTAAGAGGAGGGAAATTGACATGAAATTAACGGGAAAAGTAATAAAATACGGCGACAACGTCGACACCGACGTAATAATCCCCGCAAGATACCTTAACAGCGCAAATCCCAAGGACCTTGCGGCGCACTGCATGGAAGACCTCGACAAAACCTTTGTCACCAGAGTGCAAAAAGGCGACATCATGGCAGCGGGCAGAAACTTTGGTTGCGGCTCCTCGAGAGAACACGCGCCCATATCCATTAAAGAGAGCGGAATAGCGTGCGTAATTGCAAAGAGCTTTGCAAGAATATTCTACCGCAACGCGATAAACATCGGGCTTCCCATAGTCGAGTACGACGGAAATATCGACGAAGGCGACACCGTGGAAGTGGATTTTGCCGCAGGCAAGATCACAAACCTTACCAAAAACGAAGAAGGTACCTTCCCGCCTTTCCCCGAATTTTTGCAGAACATAATACGCAAAGGCGGCCTGCTCGCGTCGTTGAAGGAGTGAATTTATGAATATCAGAATTGCTTGCATAGCAGGTGACGGAATAGGTCCCGAAATCATGACTTCGGCTGTCGCCGTAATGGAAAAAACCGGCGCTAAGTACGGACATAAATTTGAATTCGTTGATGTTATCGCGGGCGGCGCGTCGATTGACAAGTACGGCGTGCCCCTTACTGAGGAAGAACTTAATAAGTGCCTTGACAGCGACAGCGTTATGCTGGCGGCGGTAGGAGGTCCTAAGTGGGACACGCTCCCCGGCCATTTACGCCCCGAAAAGGCGCTCCTTGCCGTAAGGAAAGAGCTTGGACTGTTTGCAAACATCCGTCCCGCGCGCCTCATGCCCGAATTTAAGGACGCCTGCCCTCTTAAGGCCGAAGTTGCCGAGAAAGGTTTTGACATGGTCATCATAAGAGAACTTACAGGCGGTATTTACTACGGCAAGCGCGGCAGAGAAACGACCGAAAACGGCGTGGAAGCGTTTGACACCGAGAGATATTCCGAAAAAGAGATTGATCGCATAGCCAAAGTCGCGTTTGAGCTTGCCTTAAAGCGTAAAAAGAAAGTCGCGAGCATCGACAAGGCAAACGTCCTCGAAACTTCACGCCTGTGGCGCGAAACCGTCCACAAGGTGGCGAAAGACTATCCCGAGGTTGAAGTTATCGACGTGCTTGTCGACAATGCCGCAATGCAGCTTATCAAAAACCCCGCTCAGTTTGACGTGATCGTTACGAGCAACATGTTCGGCGACATACTTTCCGACGAAGCGTCTCAGCTTGTGGGCTCGATCGGGCTTATGCCGTCGGCATCCCTGGGTGAAACCAGCAGGGGAATGTACGAGCCCATTCACGGCTCGGCGCCCGACATCGCGGGAAAAGACTTTGCAAACCCCATCGCGACCATACTTTCGGTAGCAATGATGTTCAGACTGTCGTTCGGACTTGAAAAAGAGGCGGCTGACATCGAAAACGCCGTCGACGCCGTCATAAAGCAAGGCTACAGGACGCGCGACATCCTCGACAACGGCACGACACCCGTAGGATGTAAGGAGATGACCCGCCTTATCCTCGAAAACATTTAAGCAAAACCAATCTTTCTCCAAATAAAAAATAAATGAGCCCGTCCTTATTGGGGCTCATTTATTTTTACCTGATTATTTCGGACAATCGGCTCACTGCCTCGGGCAGTTTGTCAACGTCTATTCCCGAATAGTTTACGACGATAATGTGCTCGTAAGAGGGATTGGGGCGGGAGAGGAATTTCGACATGCAAGTTATCAGTATACCTTTACTTTTGGCCGCCTCGATTAAAGCGTCGTCCGACATTTCGGTGTCTATTCTGACAAGGAAATGAAGTCCCGCGTTTTCTTCCTCGATAGTAATTTTATCGGCAAACGGCGCAGACAAAAACGCGTTAATTACCGCGTCGCGCTTTTTTCGGTACAGGGTCTTTGTACGGTTTATGTGCTGTTCAAAGTAGCCGCTGGAGATAAACTTTGCCAGAGTGAACTGCTCAAAGCCCGATACCGCGCACGAGTAGAATCCCAATTCTTTTTCGTATCTTGAAAGCAGGTTTTCGGGCAAAACCATATAGCTTATTCTGATAGAGGGCGCGAGGCTCTTGGAGAAGGTGTTCATATATATGACTTTGGAGTTTTCGTCTATCGAAACCAAAGACTGAATGGGTCTTCCCACAAAACGGAATTCGGTGTCGTAGTCGTCCTCTATGATGTAGCGTTCGCCCTCGGATGCCCATTTTAATAGCTCGCGCCGCTTCGTAATCGGCATCACCGCGCCCGTTGGAAAGTGGTGGGACGGGGAGATGTGAACTACGTCGGCGCCGCTTGATTTGAGTTCTTCTGTCGAAAGCCCTTCACGCGTTACCGGTATATGTCTGCACGCGACATCGTTGACCTTGTATATTCGGGCGATTTTTGTATGCCCCGGGTCTTCGAAGGCGTAGATTTTGTCGCGGCCGAGAAGCTGGATAATGAGGTTGTAAAGGTATTCCGTTCCCGCGCCGATTATTATCTGCCCGGGGCTTACAGCAATGCCGCGGAAGCGGTAGAGGTAGGAAGCGACCGCTTCGCGAAATTCGTACACGCCGTTATAGCGTAGCGGCTCCAATAACTTTGTCCCTTCGTCGTTAATCACGCTCCTTAATATCCTTGTCCACACCGTAAAGGGGAAGACATCGCTGCTTATGTTGTTGGTGGAAAAGTCTATGAAGTATTTTTGGGGAACACGTTCAAAGCTTTTCTTCTTAACGGGCTTTACTGTTTCGGGAAGCTCTTCCATTCCGCTGACGAAATATCCCTTTTTCTCTTCCGAATAGATATACCCTTCGGCAATCAGCTGGGCGTACGCGCTCTCTACGGTGATTATGCTGACCTTGAGGTTTTCGGCAAGCGTTCTTTTTGAAGGGAGTTTGTCCCCCGACTTAAGCCTGCCGCTTATTATGTCCTCTTTGATATAACCGTAAAGCCTCTCGTAAAGGCTGATTTCAGAATCTTTGTCCAATGTGTACGTAAGCATTTTTCCTCAATCTGGTATTATTAAATTTTATTAAATTGGTTATTTCAATAATACCTGATTATGATTATAATGATAATATCCGTAAATTTCAAGGATAATTGACAAAATGCGTAACGAAAAACTGTACAGACTATCGCTGACGGCGCTGTTTATCGCTCTTAACTGCGCGTCCACCGTCATAATACAGATACCGTCGCCCATGAACGGCTATGTAAACTTAGGCGATTGTTTTGTGTTGCTTTCGGGCTGGCTTCTGGGGCCGTTTTACGGATTTATCGCGGGCGGACTTGGCTCGTGCCTTGCCGACATCGTGACAGGCTACACCCATTACGCAGTCGGAACGTTCTTCATTAAAGGTATTATGGCAATAATCGCCGCACTCGTATTCAAGGCGTTTTCAAAACTTATGCCGAAACTCCCCCGCGTCTCGCGCATACTATCGGGCGTAGTCGCCGAAATCTTCATGGTGGCGGGGTACTTAGGATACGCCGCGCTCCTTCTGGGAAGAGGCGTTGCCGCGCTTGCGTCCGTTCCCGGAAATCTTATTCAGGCGGCGGTGGGTATTGCCGGTTCGGTTATACTTTTTGAAGCGATAACAAAATTAAAACTCATAAAGAATACATACAGATGAGGTTATTATGGAACTTAAACTTATAAAACAACAAGCCGCGCAGGCTGCAAAAGACATAGCGGAGATTGCCCGCCTCGGAAAAGGCAGCATTCTCGTCGTAGGGTGCTCCACAAGCGAAGTCCTCGGCAAGAAAATAGGAACCGACTCGGCCCCCGAGGTTGCCAAAGCGCTCTTTGAAGGAATATACGAAGCGACCAAGCCCCTGGGAATTTTTCTCGCCGCCCAGTGCTGCGAGCACTTAAACCGCGCGATAATCGTTGAGAGAGAGGCGGCAAAAGGACTTGAAATTGTCAACGTAGTGCCTCAGCCCAAAGCGGGGGGCGCCTTTGCTACCGCCGCCTACAACGCCTTTTCCGATCCCGTCGCCGTGGAAGAAATCAAGGCCGACGCCGGACTCGACATAGGCGGCACGCTTATCGGTATGCACCTTAAAAAAGTCGCCGTGCCTGTAAGGCTTTCACTTAACAGAATAGGGGACGCGATACTTCTCGCCGCCCGCACCCGCCCCAGATTTATAGGTGGAGCGAGGGCAATCTATAACGAGAACTTACTATAAAAAATAACCCAAAAAAACACCCCCCGAAAATCATAAAGCTTTAATTACCTCCACAAGCTGGTGATATATGGATAAAAAAGCCTCTTGCGGGGGGAATCGTCAGATTCTCGGGACTAAAACTCGGGGTCCCCGAAAAACCGCTGATTTTTTGGGGCTAAAACTCGGGGTCCCCGAAAAATCGCTGATTTTTTGGGAAATAAAAAACGCTCCCGTTATCGGGGAGCGTTTTTTGTCTGTAAACTGTTATTACACAGTATCCTGGCTTTGTTCAACCACTTCTTTTTCAGCGGCGTTTACCGCGTGGCGGGTGTTGAGTTCTTCAATCATCATGTCGTAATACTGTTCGTCTATTATGAATTTCTTTTTCTGGATTATCCACGATCCGATAATGAGCACCATGGGCACCGCGGTAACCGCAAGTCTTATCCAAAGGCGCATTGCCGTGTTGGACTTGTACTTGAAGTTGATGTTGGCGGCGTTGAAACCATCGCCCTTGATTTCCATCGTGTACTTATAGGTCACGCCGTTTGCTTGGGCGGCAAGCGTCTCGGGATCTATATCTCTCCAGACTCCGAGGTCAACTTTACTGTCCTTGACTTCCTGACCGAGTGCATAACTTGTACGGTAGATTCTGCAGTCGCCCAAAGCCTGTACGTAGTCAGGGTCAAGCTGATACTTGGCCATGAAGGTGTCTTCGGCTATCGCCTGGGCAACAATCTCGCGGGCTTCGTTCTCGTCCTCTACGGTCTCATAAATGTCGAGATAATCGTTTATTGCCATAAGGTAAACGATCTGCTCTTCGGCGGTCTTCATGTTGATGAGGTAGTCTTTCTGCGACTCCATGAGGGAGATGTTCTGACTAAGGATGAATATTCCCGACGCGGCCAACACAAGGGTGGTAATTCCGTATTGAGCAGCCGAGGAGAATTTCGCCATGAAGGGGCGTAATGTGGAGACGACCGCTTCGTTTCTCTCGCCCTGCTTATACTCGTTGTATTCGACGCAGTTGGTCATATTAATTATCGACGCCATGTAGAAGAGGGTCTGTCCCGTAAATACAAGCACGCCGAATATACCCAAAGTAATGATATTGAACGGCAGGAAACTTGGCCACCAGCCGAGCAGTGCGATAAAGGCATAGCCAATCGCGATAATTATTGCGCTGAACATCTGGATTTTCTTCCTGCCGAATTTGCCTGCAAGTTTGGGGTACAAGAGGTTAACTGCGACGTTGCACACGCCGAAAATTACTATAAAGTAGAAGCTGTTGCTGTCGTAGCCTACTTCGAGGTAGTAAAGGTTGTAGGCAAGCGCGACAAGGAGTCCCGAGCCCACGCTGTAGAGGAACATCGACAAAGTCATCCAGAGTATCTGGTCGTTGCCCTTTATGGTCTTCCACATGTGCTTTAAGGAAACCTTGGCTTCCTTCTCGGTTTCAAGTCGCGGCGTTTCCTTTACACCCAGCGAGGTCATAAGCTGACACCCGATAAATGCGGCAACTATTACTATGGATACGACGCTGTATCCGTTTACGACGTTGCCGGGGGTGAGGAACACGACAAGGCCTTGCGCAATAAACGCGCCCACGCCCGCAAAGAATACGGTGAGCATGGTGACGGTGTTTCTTTCGTCGCGAACGCTGGAAAGTGAAGGCAGCATTGCCCAATAGCCTATGTCGTTCATTGTGAAGGTGCTTTCCCACAAGAGGTACATTATCGTCATATAAATGACAAAGCTCCATCCCGTAATCGCCCTTACGTTGAACATCAGGAGAATAATCGCGCCGCAGGTTACCGCGCCGATAAGTATCCACGGCTTGAACTTACCCCATTTCATGTGGGTGCCTTCGATTATCGCGCCCATTATCGGGTCGTTAATGGCGTCCCAGATTCGGCCGCCTACGCCGATTATTAAGCTTAACACCGTAAATTGGGCAAGTTCGAGCGACACGCCGAACTGAACATAAGTAAGCAGGAATGCCGATACAAGCTGATAAGACATATCTCTGCCGATTCCACCGAGCGAGAACAGCCATTTGTTCTTTTTGAACTGTTTTACTCTGGCGGCTTCTTTGGAGTCGATTACATTGGTTGTAGCGACTGCTTCGTTATCCATAAAGATGCCTCCTTAATACCTTGTGGTATTATGTATAATTTTCTCATGTCAATATAAAAATGTCAATACTCAATAATTTTTACACGCGCGTTGCGTAAAATGCGCGCAGAGGATAAATGATATTTATGTTATCAACTTTATTGTGTTTTAGTTTGCTATTTTGCGGCGGTTAATGTTATTATAAAGCAAATCACCAATAATAATGAGGTTTACCACATGAGAGCCATAGTTTCGGTAATCGGAAAGGACAGAAAGGGCATAATCGCCAATGTCTCCATGACACTTTTCAAAAACGACATCAATATTCTCGACATCTCCCAGACAATAATGCAGAACGAGTACTTTACCATGATAATGATGGTGGAGCTTCCCGAAAAGATGTCGGTAGAGGATATAAACGCGCCCCTCCGGAGCCTTGCCAAAGACCTGGGCGTGGAAATTCGCATTCAGCATGAAGATATCTTCAATTCCATGCACAGAATGTAAGGAGAAGCTATGCTCAACTATAACGAAATCCTTCAGACCATTGAGATGATAAAGGATCAGCATCTCGACATAAGGACTATAACACTCCACCTGTCCTTGTTCGACTGCATATCCGAGGATAAACTCGTCACCGCGCAAAAGGTTTACGACAAAGTCATGAAGCGCGCGGCGAAATTGAAAATAACGGGCGACGCCATAGCCGACAAGTACGGCATTCCGATAGTAAACAAGCGCGTTTCGGTTTCTCCCGTAAGTTTAATAGGCGCGTCAAGCGGCGGCTATCTCGAGATAGCCAAAGCCCTTGACAAGGCGGCGCGGGAGATAGGCATCGACTTTGTGGGCGGCTACACCGCGCTTGTGCAGAAAGGCATGACGCCGGGCGAGGAAGCGTTCATCAGGACAATCCCCGAGGCGCTCGCCTGTACCGAAAGAGTGTGCTCCAGCATAAACATCGGCTCCACAAGGGCGGGAATAAACATGGACGCAGTGAAGCTTTCGGGCGGGATTATCAAAGAGACCGCACGGCTTACCGCCGACCGCGACAGCATAGGCTGCGCCAAACTTGTAGTATTTGCCAACGCCGTTGAGGACAATCCCTTTATGGCGGGTTCCTTTACGGGCATGGGCGAAGGCGACGCCGTGGTAAACGTCGGTATCAGCGGTCCCGGTGTTGTCAAAGCGGCGCTCGAGCAGGTAAAAACAGGCGACTGTACAGTGGTTGCCGAAACGATAAAGCGCACGGCGTTCAAGATAACGAGAATAGGCGAACTTGTCGCGAGGGAAGCCGCCGAAGCCATCGGCGCAAGTTTCGGGATAGTGGACTTGTCCCTTGCTCCCACTCCCGTAAGGGGCGACAGCGTCGCGCAGATACTCGAAGAAATAGGACTTTCCAGCGTGGGCGCGCATGGCACAACGGCGTGCCTGTATATGTTGAACGACGCAGTTAAGAAAGGCGGAGTGATGGCAAGCAGCCACATCGGCGGACTTTCGGGCGCATTTATCCCCGTCAGCGAGGATATCGGCATGATCGAAGCTGTAAATAAGGGGGCGCTCGGGCTTGACAAGCTGGAAGCCATGACGGCGGTCTGCAGCGTAGGTCTTGACATGATAGCCATTCCGGGAGACACCTCGGCGGCAACAATTTCCGCCATTATTGCCGACGAAGCGGCGATAGGCGTTGCCAACAATAAGACAACGGCAGTTAGGATTATTCCCGTTCACGGCAAAAACGAAGGTTTCGTGGAATTCGGCGGGCTCTTGGGCAGAGCGCCCATTGTCAGAGTCAACCCCGAAAACGCCGACGTATTCATCGCAAGAGGAGGCAGAATCCCCGCGCCCATCCACAGCAACAAAAATTAATAGAAATTTTAGGCGAATTCGGCTTGACAAGCATTTATCGCGTAAAATATAATGAGAATATGCAACAACAGCACAAGAACTACTTTTTTGGATATTACTTTTTTAGGAGCTACGAAATTAGTTCACTTTTGTGATGTGCGGTTTTTGCAGAGATAAATAACACTATAAAACTAACGAGCCGCCTTCACACAGGGCGGCTTTTTTTAACGGAGGAAACATGATACTGGTAATTAAGAACGGCAGCGGCAAAAAACAGGTGGACAATCTCATCAAGTGGATACAGTCCCAGGGGCTTAAAGTCCACATGAGCGAGGGCGACAATTCCACCGTAGTGGGACTGGTGGGCGACACGTCGGTAATCGACATCGACCTTCTCCGTTCTCTCGACATAGTCGAAAGTGTAAAGAGAATACAGGAGCCATATAAAAAAGCCAACAGGAAGTTCCACCCCGACGACACCATTATTGAAGTAAACGGCTATAAAATCGGCGGCAAAAACTTCACGCTGATAGCGGGACCGTGCTCGGTCGAGAGCGAAAAGCAGATAGTGTCGATTGCGCAGGAAGTCAAGAATGCGGGCGCGCACTTCCTTCGCGGCGGCGCATATAAGCCGAGAACTTCGCCTTACTCCTTCCAAGGCTTACGGGAAAAGGGACTCGAACTGCTTTCCCTTGCCAAGCGCGAAACAGGCATGGCGATAGTCACCGAGATTATGGGCATAAACGATATAGACAAATTCGAGGATGTCGACATAATCCAAGTGGGCGCGAGAAATATGCAGAATTTCGAACTCCTAAAAGCTCTCGGCCGCATTTCGAAACCGATTTTGTTAAAGCGCGGACTTGCCAACACCATTGAAGAGTGGCTTATGAGCGCCGAGTACATCATGGCGGAAGGCAACGAGCAGATTATACTTTGCGAAAGGGGCATAAGGACTTTCGAGCCATACACCAGAAATACCCTCGACCTGTCGGCGATACCGCTGGTAAAAGAACTTACCCACCTGCCCGTTATCGTTGACCCCAGCCACGCGTCGGGTCTTTCCCGCCTTGTTTCGCCCATGTCGCTTGCCTCGGTGGGCGCGGGCGCAGACGGACTTATAATCGAAGTCCACAACGACCCCATGCACGCCCTTTGCGACGGTGCGCAGTGTATTAAGCCCATTCAATTCGCCGAGCTTGTAGGTAAGATAGACGTAATGCTGCCCATAGTAAACAAAGTGAGGGATTAAAAAATGAAAGCGGGGATAATAGGGCTCGGACTTATAGGCGGAAGCCTTGCAAGAGCCTTGAAAAGAGCGGGATATGTCGTATACGGGAGCGACATCTCGGAAGAGGTAATGCTGAAGGCAGAACTTCTTAATGCAATTGACGCGAGATTAAGCGATGAAAATCTGGCGGAGACAGACTTGCTTTTCATCGCCGTATACCCGAGGGGCTTTGGAAAGGTACTCGAGAGCGTCGCACCCCATCTGAAAAACGGCGCCGTTGTACTCGATATCGCGGGAATTAAGCGCCCGATAGTCGACGCGATGAAAAAGACCGCCGAAAAATACCCCAATCTCAATTTCGTCGCCACGCACCCCATGGCGGGCAGAGAGTACTGGGGAATCAGCCACTCGACGGCATCGCTGTTTGACAAGGCGTCGCTCCTTATGGTGCCTGTCAAAGCCGATATCGCCGACCTTGTGGCGGCAAAAAAAGCGTTTACCGACGCCGGATGCGCCAACGTGGTGGTGACAAACGCGCAATATCACGATAAAATGATAGCGTATACCTCACAGCTCGCTCACTTAGTGTCCTCGAGCTACGTAAAAAGCCCAACGGCGGAGTCCCACGACGGATATTCGGCGGGCAGCTTCCGAGACCTTACAAGGGTCGCAAAACTTAACGCAAGGATGTGGACGGAGCTCATTTTCGATAACCGCGATAATGTGATTATCGAACTTGACACAATGATTGAAAACCTTACAAAATACCGCGACGCGCTTAACGAGGGCGACGAAAACAGACTTTGCGAACTTCTCGCCGAAGGCAACGAGCGAAAGGACAGAATAGAAAAAGCCTCCAGAGAATGGAAGAGGATCAGAAATGAGAGTAATTAAAGTAAACGCGTCCAAAAAGTACGAGATACGGCTTGGGAAAGGTCTTCTTGACAGCCTCGGCTCCTTTGTAAAGGAAGTCTGCTCATCCCGCAAAGCCGTCTTAGTCACCGACTCCAACGTAAATAAGCTTTACGGCAAAAGAGCCGCCGAAAACCTCGAAAGAAACGGCATCGAGACTTTTGTTTACGAATTTCCCGCGGGAGAGAGGAGCAAAAACTTAAACACCTACTCCGACCTTGTGTCCTTTATCGCCAAAAACTCGCTCTTGAGAAACGACCTTGTTGTCGCGCTCGGCGGCGGCGTAGCGGGAGACATTGCTGGATTTGCCGCGGCCACATATATGCGCGGGATAAGGTTTGTGCAGGTGCCGACGACTTTACTTGCAGTGATAGACTCCTCGGTGGGCGGCAAGACAGGCATCGATCTTTTCGAAGGAAAAAACCTTCTCGGCGCGTTCTACCAGCCCGATATGGTCATCGCCGATACAGATTTACTGAAAACCCTGCCCGACGAAGAAATCAAAAACGGCATGGGAGAGCTTATTAAGTACGGCATTCTCACAGGGGGAGAACTCTGGGAGCTTATCGAAAGAGGGGAAGACCCGTTAAACGATGAGAGAATGCCGGAACTCTGCGTAAATTACAAACGCGATATAGTGGAAAAGGACGAACATGAGGCTTCGGTAAGAAAACTCCTCAATTTAGGACACACCGCGGGGCACGCGATTGAAAAGCTCAACGATTACGCTTTGACTCACGGAATATGCGTTGCGTTCGGGATAGCTGTAGCCGCGCGCTCGGCGTTATACCGCGGCGCGCTCGGAAAAGAGAGCTACGACCGCATTATGAAGGTGTTGGAGCGTGAAAACATGCCCACGTCTACCGACATTTCTCCATCCCAAATAATATCCGCCGCGCTTAACGATAAAAAGAGCAAGGGAAAAAGCCTTACCATGGTCGTAATCCGCGACGTCGGCGACTGCGGACTTGAAGAAGTGCCGATTGAAAACCTCGGGGAGTACTTTGTATGCAGGTAAGACTTGAAAGCGCGCGTCTCAAAGGCGAAGTCGGCATAATAATCTCCAAGTCCTACGCCCACAGGGCGCTGATTATGGCGGCGCTTGCCGATAAACCGACGCGCATAAAGGGCAAGTCGGCCGCAAAGGACGTCATCGCGACAATCGGCTGCCTCGAGGGTCTTGGCGCGAAGATTGAAGAAACAGCCGACGGCTATGTCGTCCGCCCGATAGTAAATACCGGCGGCGGCGTGCTTAACGCGGGCGAGAGCGGTTCGACCTTGCGCTTTATTATGCCCGTTGCGGCGGCGCTTGGCTCGACTTGCGAGTTTGTCACAGAAGGAAGACTTGGTCAGCGCCCTATGAAAGAGCTTACCGATACATTTAAGGCTCACGGGGTGACCGTCAGCGATACAGCGCCCTACAAGCTGAGCGGAAAACTAACGAGCGGCAAGTACACGATAAGAGGGGACGTCAGCTCACAGTATATTTCGGGACTTCTCATGGCTCTGCCATTACTTGAAGGCGACAGCGAGATAATAATCGAAGGCGAATTTGTCAGCAAAGGCTATGTCGACATTACGCTGGACGTTATGAAACAGTTCGCAGAAAAGGTGGCGATGACGGAAAGCGGCTTCCTTATAAAGGGCGGACAAAAATATCAAAGTCCCGAAACCGTTGCCGTTGAGGGCGACTGGTCCAACGCCGCGTTCTTCCTCGTAGCCGGAGCGGTTAACGGAGATATCGTGGTAAGAGGACTAAACCTAAATTCAAAGCAGGGCGACAAGAGGATATACGACATTCTTAAAGAGATGGGCGCCGATATCCGATTTGAAAACGAGTGCGTAAAAGTCGTTAAGTCCGACCTTAAGGGAATTGAAATCGACGCCGGAGACATACCCGACCTTGTGCCGGTTTTATGCGTTGCGGCGGCGTGCGCAGAGGGCAAAACGGTCATAAAAAACGTCGAACGCCTAAAGCTCAAGGAGAGCGACCGCATTCAGTCGACAATGAGCATGTTGCAAAGTTTGGGTATCCAAATAGAGTATAGCGGGAGCCTAATCATTGAGGGCGGAAAGATTGCAGGCGGAAAAATTGACGGCTGTAACGACCACAGAATAGTAATGGCGGCATGTGTCGCGGCGAGTAAAGCCTGGGGCGAAACGGTCATTGACGGCGCCGAAGCGGTACAAAAAAGCTACCCGAATTTCTTCACCGAATACGGTAATTTAGGAGGAAAATTCTATGATGTGTGACAAAATCTCGCTGAAGGTGTGGGGCGAATCCCACGGCGAGGCGATCGGGGCAGATATAGGCGGCATCCCCGCGGGGATTAAGATTGATCTTGACAAACTTCAGGAGTTTTGCGACAGGAGAAAGAGCGTTAAGAACGTGTATTCCACCACCCGCGGCGAGGAAGATAAGATTATCATAACCGCAGGAATTGAAAACGGAATCACCACCGGGGACACGATCGGAATAAAAATCCTTAATAAAACTCAACGCTCGTCCGACTATGACGAGCTTAAGTACACCCCCCGTCCCTCCCACGCCGATTATCCCGCGTACGTAAAGTACGGCGGGACGTACGACATGTCGGGCGGCGGCAAGTTCAGCGGAAGACTGACATCGCCCGTATGCGCCGCAGGTGCCATAGCCGGGCAGATACTGGAGCAAAAAGGAATAACAGTAGGCGCGTATGTCGCCGAGATTGCGGGTATAAAAGGCGCGAGCTACCTGACCGATGAAATAGGAGTTGATGAGATAACGGCGGTAAAGTCAAAAACATTTCCCGTTATCGGCGATAAAAACGCCGAAGCGATGCTGGAAAAAGTCGCCAAAGCGCGCAGCGAGGGCGACTCGGTGGGCGGAATAGTGGAAGCGGTTGCGTTCGATGTGCCTATAGGATCGGGCGACGCACTTTTCGACGGACTGGAGAGTAAAATCTCCCGACTCGTGTTCGGAATACCCGCCGTAAAGGGCATCGAGTTCGGTCTGGGATTTGACATTACCCGCTTAAAAGGGAGCCGGGCGAACGACGCATATTATTACGATAACGGCATTGTTAAGACGCGCACCAACAACAACGGCGGAATCCTTGGCGGAATGGCGACGGGCATGCCCATACGCTTTCGGGTTGCGATTAAGCCCACGCCGTCAATATCAAAAGAACAGAACACCGTAAATCTTATTACTGGCGAGAACACACAAATCAGGATAAAAGGAAGGCATGACGCGTGCATTGCGCCCCGCGCCGCCGTAGTGGTGGAGGCATGCCTTGCCCTTGCCATACTTGACAGCATAATTTAAAAGGAGAGAATAGTTTTATGGACATCGAAAACCTCAGAAAAGAAATCGACCGGATCGACGACCAGATCGCAAGTCTTTACGACAGGCGCATGGAGATGGTAAAATCCATCGGCATCGAAAAGGCCAAGGAAAACAAGAACGTGCTGGACACAAGCCGCGAGAGAGAAATCCTTGCCCGCGTGACCAAGGCGGTAAACCCCGACGTAAGGGTTTATACCAAGATGGTCTTCACCACGATTTTCGATACAAGCCGCGCTTATCAGTCGAGGTTTGCCCACCTTTCTTCAAATATCAGCGAGCAGATAAAGGAAATCCTTTCCGCAAGCAGAGAGAGCTTCCCGTCTTACGCGACGGTAGCCTGCCAAGGCGTGCAGGGCGCATATTCACAGCTTGCCGCAGAGAGGCTGTTCTCCCTTTGCGACATCACATACATGAAGACGTTTGAAGGCGTGTTCAACGCCGTCCAGAGCGGGCTTTGCGAATACGGCATACTGCCTATTGAAAACAGCTCGGTCGGCTCGGTTAACAGTGTCTACGATCTGATGAGAAAGTACAATTTTTATATCGTGAGGAGCCTCAAACTCCCCATCCGCCACAGCCTGCTTGCCAAAAAGGGCACGAGAATCGAGGACATTAAGGAAATAATCTCCCACGAACAGGGCATAAACCAGTGCTCGGGGCTGATCAAGAGGCTGGGCAACGTGAAAATAACCTTCTGCGACAATACGGCCATCGCGGCAAAGACCGTGCGTGAGTCGGACAGAACCGACATCGCGGCAATTTCTTCCCGTCTGTGTGCAGAACTTTACGACCTTGCGGTGCTGGAAAACGGCATTCAGGACAACGACAGCAATTTCACCCGTTTCATCTGCATATCCAAGAGCATGAAGATCTATTCCAATGCCAACAAGATAAGCATGATAGTAAACCTTCCCCACGAACCGGGGAGCCTCAATAAGCTCTTGTCAAAATTCACGGCGCTGGGGCTTAGCCTATCCAAAATCGAGTCCATACCGTTGCCCAACACCGACTTTGAATTCATGTTCTATCTCGACTTCGAGGCAGACATCGAGCGTGAGGAAGTTCAGAACTTGCTTGCCGAACTTGACAACGGCTCCGAGCAGTTTATCTTCCTGGGGAGCTATAACGAGGTCATCTGATGAAAAAATACTGTCTTATAGGGGAAAAACTCGGCCACAGCTACTCAGCCCTCATTCACGGCGAGTTCGGCTACAGGTATGACCTGGTCGAGCTGACACAAGACGAGCTGGAAAATTTCGCAAAAAGCGGCGATTTTGACGGCTTTAACGTCACCATTCCCTATAAGACCGAAATAATGAAATATCTCGACGAGATCGACGACGGCGCGAAAGAAATCGGCGCGGTAAACACCGTAAAACGGAAAGCCGGCCGCCTCTATGGCTACAATACCGACATTTTCGGCATGGAGTACGCCCTTGAAAGTAAAGGAATAAGCCTTAACGGGAAAAAGGTCGTAATTCTCGGCTCGGGCGGAACATCGAAAACTGCCGCAACGCTTGCCGCGCGGAAAAACGCACGGGAAATTGTCGTTGTGTCCCGCGACGGAGAGAACAATTACGAAAACCTCTCCCGCCACTATGACGCTGAAGTAATTATAAACACAACGCCTGTCGGGATGTACCCGAACAACGGGCAGATAATCGTCGATACAGCTCGTTTTACCCGCCTCGAAAGCGTCTTTGACGCCGTTTACAATCCTCTCCTTACACCCCTGCTTGCCGAGGCGAAAAAGAGGGAGCTTAAATACTCCTCGGGGCTGAAAATGCTTATTGCCCAGGCGAAATACGCCCGAGACATCTTTGTCGGCGGCAAAATAAGCGACGAAGTCATTGAAAAGATATACAAAAAGCTGTATATTGATACCGTAAACATCGTGCTTGTCGGTATGCCGTCCAGCGGAAAGACCACCGTCGGGAAGCTGATTGCCGACTATTTCGGGAAGAAGTTTGTCGACACCGACGCCGAAATCGAAAAAGAGGCGAAAAAGAGCGTAAAAGAGATCTTTGCCGAGGACGGCGAAAAGGTCTTCAGGCAGAAAGAAGCCGATGTCTTAGCAAAGGTCGGCAAGGAAAGAGGACAGGTGATCGCCACAGGCGGAGGTGCGGTTATGGGCGAAAACGCCTACTACGACCTCAAGCAGAACGGCGTCATCGTATACCTTACAAGAGACCTCGACAAGGCCGAATTTTCGGGCAGACCGTTGCTTGAGAAAGACGGCGCCGAAGCTATTAGGAAACTTTCTGAGGTGCGCCGCCCCGTTTACCTTGCCTTTGCCGACATAATCGCCGAAAACAACGGAGATATAAGCGCAACCGTCGAATTTATAAGGGAGAAACTCTATGAAAATACTTGTAATTAACGGACCAAATCTCAATATGCTGGGAATACGCGAAAAAGAACTTTACGGCGCAAAAACCTACGCCGACCTTGAGGAGTATGTAAAACTCGAGGCAAAAAAGCTCAATCTCAACGCGGAGCTCTACCAGTCCAATTACGAGGGCGACATAGTGACCGCCATACAAAAGGCGTATAAAGTATATGACGGCATTGTGATAAACGCGGGAGCCTACACACATACCAGCATTGCCATACTTGACGCTCTTAAGGCCGTCAACATCCCGACGGTGGAAGTGCACCTTACCGACATAGCAAAGAGAGAGGAGTTCCGCCGCGTAAGTTACGTCAGCCTTTACGCGCAAAAGACCATTTGCGGCAAAGGATTCGAAGGATATAAAGAAGCATTGGAATTTCTTAAGGGGGAATAGAACAGTGAAGAAAAAGACATTTAACGAAAAACTCAACGACTCCAAGGACATGCCCAAAGTATTGGAAATCGAGGACCCGAAAACGCGCTCAATCCACGGCAAAAAGATGGTCATTGCTCCGCCCAAAGAGTATGACGACATAATAAGACGTGTGCCCCAAGGCAGACTTATCACGTCCGACGAGATAAGAAAGTACATCGCCAACAAATACAACGCCGACTTTACCTGTCCTCTTACCTCGGGGATATTCACAAGCATAGTGGCGCATGCCTCGGAAGAGAGAGGCAACGACCCCACCCCGTGGTGGCGGGTGCTGAAAAAGGACGGAATCCTGAGCGACAAATTCCCTTACGGACCCGAAAAGCAGAAAATCCTGCTCGAAAATGAGGGTCACACCGTCATCAAAAGAGGCAAAAATTTTCTGGTCGCCGATCTCGCCGACAGCCTTTACGTTCTGAAAGATTAAAAAGAATCACAGCTTAATATCCGATTTTTTTTACCTTTCGTCGTTAAAAATCGCTATACAACAACCTTTCCCTTATGTTATCATTAAAAAAGTTTAAAAAAGGGAAAGGTTTTTTATTTTTATGTGGTTTTTATATGCCATGGCGACGACGCTCGCTTGGGGCGGCGCCGATCTGTTTTATAAGAAAGGCACCGACAGTAAAGACAAATACAGCCATATCAAAATTGCCATAATCGTGGGGCTTGTTATGGGAGTACACGCGACGATTTACCTTCTGGTAAAGGGCCTTACCATTGACCCCATGGACATGATTAAGTATCTGCCAGTTTCGGGGCTTTATATTTTGTCAATGGTCATCGGTTATGTCGGATTAAGATACCTCGACCTTTCCATATCCTCGCCGGTTCAGAACGCGTCGGGCGTTGTCGTGACAATCCTTTGCGTAATCTTTTTCCGCAGTCCCGTTTCCACATTGGAGATTATCAGCATTGTGCTCATCACCGCGGGAGTTATCGGCATTGCCGTCCTCGACAAGGGCAGAGTTAACCTCAAAATAGGCGGCCCCGACAGAAAATACACAATCAGCTTTTTCGCGATAATATTCCCGCTACTTTATTGCCTGCTCGACGGTCTCGGCACCTTCGCCGACGCAATCTACCTTGACGAACTCGAGCTTATCGGCGAGGACGCCGCGCTGATTGCGTACGAATACACATTTTTTATCGTCGCCGTTGTCCTGTGGATTTTCCTTGCGATAAAGAAAGTACCGTTCAAGATCTATAAGGAAAAGGACAAGGGTCTTGCGGCTGTGCTGGAGACGGCGGGACAGTTCTTTTACGTCTTTGCCATGGCGGCAAACGCCGTAATCGCCGCGCCGCTTATCGCCGCATACAGCGTGTTTTCGGTTATTTTCTCCAGACTGTTCCTAAAAGAGAAACTAAAATGGAGCCAGTATATCGTCATCGCCGTAGTCCTTGCGGGCATTACCCTTATGGGCGTTGCCGAAGGCTTGAGCGAATAAAGCGCGTATTTACATTTTTTGGCAAGTATGGTAGACTGAAAAGCGAGATTTCACAGAGGAGGACGATTATTTATGCCTGTATATGTATGCAGTGTTTGCGGATACACCTATGACGAGGCTAAGGAAAATGTCAGGTTTTCCGACCTGCCCGCCGACTGGAGATGCCCCCTTTGCCGCGCCGGAAAAGAAAAATTCGTGGAAAAGGCCGCGCCCAATGCCGTAAATAAATACAAGGGCACCAAGACCGAGAAAAATCTTATGGAAGCTTTCGCAGGCGAGAGCATGGCAAGGAACAAGTATACCTATTTTGCCAATGTCGCAAAAGAGCAGGGCTTTGAGCAGATAGCCGACATCTTCATGCACACCGCCGACAACGAGAAAGAGCACGCCAAGCTCTGGTTTAAGGAACTGGGCGAACTGGGCGACACCGCGAAAAATCTTCTTCACGCAGCTCAAGGCGAGCACTACGAGTGGACGGAGATGTACGCAAACTTCGCCGAAGACGCCGACGCAGAAGGCTTTCCCGAGCTTGCCGAAAAATTCAGAAGAGTAGCCAAGATAGAAAAATCCCACGAGGAGAGATACAAAGCGCTTTTACACAATGTCGAGACCGAAACGGTATTTTCAAAGACCGAGGAGAGACTGTGGGAGTGCCGCAACTGCGGACACCTTGTCATCGCCAAGGATGCGCCCGAAGTCTGCCCCACCTGCGGATATGCCCGGAGCTACTTCGAACTTAGAAAAGAAAACTATTAATAGTACAATAAAAAAGACAGTCGGCCGCCCTTCGGGGGCGGCTTTATTTGACCTTTGAAACAAAGCGGCGATAATCGTCAGCCGCGCCAATCTCTGTATTGCGACGATAGGTTTCGGGTTAACCGCGGGCTTAAAAGTGCTTACGGACAAGCTGATGACAATAAGCAATATCAGTTTCAACTTCAGCATACCATTGTCTTAACTTGCGTTGCGGTAACAGGCCTTCTGTACGCGATCTGCCTTGTTTACGCCGCTTTGTGCGCGCGAAGCCTTTCCCGAAAGCCGATAGTCCATTTTCAACAAATATTAAAAAAGCGCGGTTTCTACCGCGCTTTTTATTATTATTTATTCGCTTCTATTCGCTTCGTTCGTTGTTGCAGAACGCCCAATACGCCGCAGTGTCGTGGATAAACTCGGGATAGAAGGTGTAAAATTCCTCTTTAAGGAATGGGATGACTTTTTTGGGTTTTAATTCCCGCGCGATGCGGTCGATGTTTTCCTTGAGGTAGTTGGCGACCGCTTTACGCTCCTCGGCAGGCTTAGTGTCGATGTTGTACTCTATCGGCTTGCCGATTTTTATAATTCGTTTGTCGGCGGGGATGTAGACGGGATAAAACTTAAGTCTCTTGCCCGTTTCGGCGTAATAGAGCCGCGCGACATCGATAAATCCGTCATACAGTTCCGATATGTAACGGGAAAACTTTATCGGGCTTTCGGGGAAGATTACAAGGTTTTTGCCTTGTTTTAGCGTCGCCACGCTCTCCTTGAAGGTCTGCAAAATTTTGACGCTGTTTCTATGGACGAGAATCGGGTTCTGTCTGTAGACAAGGGGCGGCAAAAATTTTGCCACTATCTTTGACAGAAAGCGGTAAAACTTCTTGTGTTTTTTGCTCCTTCCGAAAAAGAAATCGTGGAAAATAAAATTGGCTGCCACGCGTTTATCGAAAAGACAGCTTATCGACCACGGGCGGAACGGTCTGTCAAACCACGCCGTCATTGCGGCAGGCCCCAACGCGCCCGAATGATTGCATACATAAATCGCGGTCTCGTCCTCAGGGATTTCTTCGTACTCAACTGCGCGCTTAGGGAAGAGTATTCTTCCCACTTTGTATAAAAATTTGCAAAAAAGAGTATCTTCCTTAGTTTTTTTCATAAATTTCCATATAACAATACTTGTTATTTCTATTATAACATACTTTTTGCGAAAATAGACGAAAATATGCGGAGCATGTCGAAAACGCCCTTTAATAAAGGCGTGTCAAGGCGTTTTCTCGTTGAAAAAGTTGCGGCGGGACGAAGTTTTAACTTGCCGAAAGAATGGCTTTTTGCGCGCGCAGTTTTTTGAGGACAGAGCCGAAAATTTTTACTATCAGGATGAGGATTACGACCATTTTCTTACTCCTCCTATGCGGATAAATCTTATTTCGTTGTAGTAGTACGAGGAAAGGGGGCGATCATAGGAGTCCATTGTGTGAGTGGCGACAAAGATACTTTCGGGAGCGGGGCTTTCTACCCTTATGATAAAAAGGGTATGGTAAAATTTTTGCCCGTCGCCGAGCTGAATAAAGTCGCCTTTCCCTATATGCGAAATGTCGCTTTTTACTCCGAACGGACCTACACTCTTGTTGTTTACGAGAAAGCTGTAAAAAAATTCCACGCCCGTCCAGGACGGGGACTTGTTGTTGCCGTTTATGTAGTACCAACCGAAAACGGGCGAATAATTCATCGCTTTGCTTCCCGCAAAAAGGCACTGGGACGCGAAGTTTGTGCAGTCGCCGCCCAGGCCGTCGAAATTTAAATAGGCGGGGTTACGGTCAAACGCCCAAACGGATGCGTAAAACGCGGCGGCGTCACGGTCATAAGGTCGGGTAAGAGCCATGCATCCATTATATGAGCCTCGTGAAGAAAATGTTTTGAGCGGCAAATAATAAATATGCGGGTCACAACGTTTGGCAAAATAATTTCGGTTGTGCTATGATTAAAAAAAAGGTGATTAATTATGGAAGAACTTAAAAACAAGATACTGAAAATATTACGGGACGACGCGCGGCTGGACGCAGAAACCGTCGCGGCGATGCTAAATGAAGACGTGGAAAATGTGCGCCGCCTTATTGCCGAACTGGAACGAACGGGCGTGATCGTAAAGTATTTCACGCTGGTCAATGAAGAAAAACTCGGCGAAAACTACGTCGAGGCGCTCATCGAGGTCAAAGTCATTCCTCAGAAGCAGAACGGGTTTGACGCGATAGCGAGAGAGATTGAGAAGTTTCCCGAGGTTAAGAGCGTATACCTCATGAGCGGGGCTTATGACCTGCTTGTGACAATAGCGGGCAAAAACCTCAAGGATATAGCGCGGTTTGTTGCCGAAAGGCTTTCGCCTATGGAGAATGTCCAGAGCACGGCGACCCATTTCATTCTCAAGAAGTACAAGACCGAAGGCGTTACGTTTGAAGGCGAAGACGACGGGCAAAGGCTGAAAATTCAACTGTGATAGATTATACAAAAGTTTTAAATGAAAGGGTGCAGAACCTCAAAGCCTCGGGCATCCGGAAGTTTTTTGATATTGTTTCGGAATGCGAGGATGCCATATCGCTTGGCGTGGGCGAGCCGGACTTCAGGACGCCTTTTTTTGTTTGCGACAGCGCGATTAGGGCGATAAACAAGGGCCACACCAAATACACCCGAAACGACGGAATCAAAGAGCTAAGAGAGGAAATTTCGGCGTACGTTAACAAAAGGTTTTCCTTGAGTTACGCTCCCGACGAAATCATGGTCACCGTGGGCGCGTCGGAAGGGATTGACCTTGCGCTGAGGGCGATAGTAACTTACGGCGACGAAATTCTCATTCCCGATCCGTCGTACGTTTCTTATATGCCATGCGTGACCCTTGCGGGGGGAGTTCCCGTCGCGGTAAAGACCTTTGAGAAGGACAATTTTCGCCTGACTCGTGAAAACCTCATCGCCGCCGTTACCCAAAAGACCAAGGCGATAATCGTGCCTTACCCCAACAATCCCACGGGCGCAGTCATGGAGCGGGAATACCTCGAAGAGATTCTTCCCGTAATAAAAGAGCACAACCTCATCGTAATAAGCGACGAGATTTACGCCGAGCTTACTTACGGCGGAGAACATTGCTCAATAGCGTCTCTCGAGGACATGAAGGAGCGGACGATATATATAAACGGCTTTTCCAAGGCGTTTTCGATGACGGGCTGGAGAGTGGGCTATGTGTGCGCGCCAAAGGAAATCCTTACTGCGATGTACAAGATACATCAGTACACGATAATGTGCGCTTCCACTGTTTCGCAATACGCCGCGCTTACCGCGCTCAGGCAGTCTGCCGAGGACGAATATGCCGTTGTGGACGCCATGGCGGCGGAATACGACGCGAGAAGAAGGTTTATGCTAAAACGCTTTGCCGAAATGGGCTTAAAGTGCTTTGAGCCTAAGGGCGCGTTTTACCTCTTCCCGTATGTGGGCGATCTCGGTTTGAACGGCGAGGAGTTCAGCCTGCTGCTGTTAAAAAACGAAAAGGTGGCGGTCGTCCCCGGAAACGCCTTTGGGGAATTCGGAGACAAACACGTCAGGATAAGCTACGCGTACTCGACAAAGACCCTTATCGACGCCGCCGACAGAATGGAAAACTTTATACACAAGTTAAAGAATAATCAGATTGCACGCTAAAGGAGATAAAAAATGGATAACGAAGTAAAACTGTTTCATCTGCCTTACTGCCCCCACTGTAAGAGGGCGATAATGTATCTCGAGGCACTTCAGAAGGAAAATCCCGAATACGCAAAAATAAAAGTCCATCTTGTGGACGAAGAAGAGAGCAAGGAGCTTGCCGATTCATACGACTATTTCCTTGTTCCCACTATCTATATCGGAAAACGCAAGATGTTTGAAGGAGCTATGACCAAAGAGGATGTAAAGGCGGCTCTCGACGCCTACCTCAAAGAATATCAGGCGTAAGCGACCGCGATTGCGTCCTTTTTGCACTTTGTGAGGCAGACGCCGCACTTGATGCATCTCGATTGATCTATCGTAAAGGGCTGCTTCATTACTCCGCTTATTGCATGGGCGGGGCAGTTCCTTTGACATAAGGAGCAGCCTATGCAGTTATCTTTAACAATAGCTACGCTCGTAATCCGTACAGTTCCTTTTTCGGGAACGACCGCGCCCTTTATGCATGCGTCAAAACATTGCGCGCAGGAGCGGCATTTCGCAGGGTCAATCGAATAGCAGTCGTCGACGAGCGAAATCGCCGAAAAGGGGCATACAAATTCACAATAGCCGCAAACAAGACACTCGTTTTTATCAATGGAATACGCCATAAAGTTTCACCTCTGTTTTATGATAACCCCAAACCAAAATAAATGTCAATACAGGTATTTTATGAGCGCGAGCCCCGATAAAGAACGCCATATCACACATGTCGCCGTTATAGTACAGTAATAGATATTTTATATATTATCTGTAAATATGCTTTTGACTTGACAAAAAGCGACAAAAAGAATAACATATAATTAATATTTGTACCGATAATTTTGATATGCGGTCTTTATTGATTTATACTAAAATTGCATGAAAAGCAAGAGGATGATTACGGAACAGAGCGAAATCGTTTTAAACCGAAAAATATCGTGGCATTACAGTTTTAAGTTTTTGAGTCGCAATGATATGTCGAGAGCGATTCGGGGGGATTGCATTTGAAAAAGAGAATTGCTTTCATATTGGGCGGCATGAAAAGAGGCGGAGCAGAACGAGTTATATCCATTCTCGCCAATCATTATGTGGAAATGGGCTGGGATGTGAATATAATAATGTTGCTCAACAACAAAGTGGAATACAAACTTGCCCCCGAAGTCAATTTTGTCGACCTCAGCGATGAAAACAAATCGCGCTGGGCGATGGTTCCGTATTGGCTGAAAGGGATAAGGGGATATATCAAAAATTTCCACCCCGACATTCTGATGTCTTTTGCCGCAAGGATAAACCTTCTCACCATAATAGCCAAAGCATTTATAAAAGTTCCGCTCATTATTTCCGAGCGCAATGACCCCAAAGCCGATACAAGAGGACACCTTGCAAAGATGATGATTCCCTTCTTGTATCCTCTTGCCGATAAAATTGTTTTCCAGACCGAATACGCCAAGTCCTGTTTCACAAAGCACATCCGCGAAAACGGAGTAATCATCTACAACCCTATTGCCGTGATGAGCAAAGCGAGCGATGAAAAGGCGAAAAAGATTGTAAACGTGGGCAGGCTGGACGTTCAGAAAAATCAGAGACTCCTCATCAGAGCCTTTGCGCGCATCAGCGAAAAGTATCCCGATTATATTTTGCAGATTTACGGCGAGGGGAAACTGAGAGAGGAATTGCAGCAGCTGATTGAAGAACTCGGCCTTACCGAAAAAGTCTTTTTAATGGGCAATATTCTTGATATTCACGAAAAGATCAGAGACGCCGAGATGTTTGTCCTGTCGTCCGACTATGAGGGATTTTCCAACGCACTTTTAGAAGCCTTGCTTATGGGTATACCATGCATATCGACGACGTGCGCCGGCTCTACCGAGATAATAAATGACGGAGAAAACGGTCTTCTTGTGCCCATTAATGACATTTATGCTTTGACCGAAGCCATGATGAAGCTCATAGAAGACAAAGAACTCGCAAAAAAACTGGGCGAAAACGCATTAAATATCAACAATCTGGTTGGCGAAGACATTGTTGTCGGCAAATGGGATAAGTTGATATTTGACACAGTTAAAATTGTGTGAAATAACCGATATAATTATGAAAATCACTTTTTTGCTTTCTACCTACGGTTCGGGAGGGGCAGAAAGAACAGTAGCTTATCTTTCCGAATATTTTGCCGAAAAGGGGCACCAAGTTGATATCGTTGTCACAGATGGCAACGTTTTTTATCCTAATTCGGATAAAGTAAATATCGTTCAAGGCAATATACAAACCGAAAATACTGATATTATTTCACGTATAAAAGCTGTCTATAAGAGATATTCATTTGTCAGAAAGTATATGAAACAAAACAAACCTGACATTGTCTTTTGTGTATTAACCGACCCCATTAAATATCTGTTCGGCTTGAAAAAATGCTTTAAACTGATTACTTCCGAGAGAAACAATCCAAGTCATTCGCTTACAAAAAAAGAGTTTCTGTTGCGAAAAATCTGTATGAAATATGCCGATAGCATAGTTTTTCAGACTGAAAGGGCTCAAAAATTATATTCCCGAAAAATACAGGCAAAAAGCGTTATTATCCCCAACGCGATAGGAAATGAACTTGTGTATGAGGTTCCCGAGATCATTGAACGTAAAAAGAAACTCAGCGCGATGGGAAGATTATCAAGGCAGAAGGATTATCCCACTTTGATAAAAGCCTTCAAAATAGTAAACGAAAAATATCCCGATTATACTTTGGAGATTTTCGGCAAAGGCGAACTGGAAAATCAGTTGAAGAACTATGTGCAAGAACTTAATCTTGCGGACAAAGTAATCTTTGCGGGAGTAACCCCCGATGCAATCCTTAAGATTGCGGATTCGGAATGTTTTGTATTATCCTCGCGCTATGAGGGAATGCCCAACGCGCTTATGGAAGCTATGGCGATAGGCTTGCCTTGCGTCTCCACCGACTGCCCAAACGGTCCGGCCGAACTCATCGAAAACGAGGTAAACGGACTTCTTGTGCCCGTGGGAGATGAAAACGCCCTTGCGTATGCTATACTTAGGTATATCGAAGATAAAGATTTTGCCCGCATGTGCGGTCAGAACGCATCGAAAATAAAAGAATCACATTCTATGGAAAAAAATGCCAAAAGATTTCTTGAATACTTTGAGGCGGTTGTAAAAGAGTAGAATGACACAAGCGACGGTCAACAATGAATTTTCGGAAAGCATCGAAAAGAATAACAGAAGAAGGTACTGGATTTCTTTGTCTGTTTTCTTGCTCATGTTTTTTTTGCGTGATGTCGGCGGAATATCGATAAGACCGTTGTTTTTCCTTATAGCCAATACCATTCTCTTTATTTTTTTTGACAAGGAAGAGAGCATAGCTTTTCTTATCGCAATGCCCCTGCTTAATACAGGCTTTCAATATGTTTTTGCGATAGGAATAGGCGTCGTCATTTACGTCATCAAAAATTTCAATGACATATGCATAACAAAATACGCGATATCGGTTCTCCTCATATTTGCATGGGAACTTCTGCACATCATCATACCGCCTTTCGGAGTGTATGACTATATAAAATACATTACGCCGTTTTTTGTTTACATCGTTGTAATCTGCTTAAATGATACCGAAATAAATACCAGACTTGTAATCTTTACTTTTTTAGCTGTCCTGATTTTCCTCTTGACAACCGTTTTTCTGACTACCCTTATGCATTTTCAATTTTCTTTATCCACCATGTGGAGTAAAGGCTTCAGATTGGGCTTTACGGTTAATAAGGAAGTTCAGTATATGCTAAGAGGAAACCCAAACGATCTCGGGTTCTACTGCAATCTCGGCATAGGCGGACTTTTATTACTTCTTGCCAATGAAGAGAGAACAAAAGTCAGAATAATCTTCTACATTTTATCGTTCATTATCGCCTTATTCGGATTTATCACTTTGTCGAAAACATATATTGTCGTTTTAGCGTTTACGGTCTTATATTGGTTTTGGGTGACGAGTGAAAAGACCATTCCCAAAAAACTCTTTAATATTCTGCTGGCAATATTGTTGCTATTGGGGATAATTCTGATAATAAGAGCAATTTCTCCCATACTTTTTAAAAGTTTCCTGGCAAGATTTACCGATGAAGATCTGACAACCGGACGAAATGATTTGTTTGTGCAGTATACCAAATTTATTTTTTCCGATATCGACATATTTATCTTCGGTATCGGAGCCCAGAGTTATTACGAGAAAGTAGTAAGGATGTCGACAATAATCATAGATAACGTGTCCCATAATGGCATTCAGGAGATCTTTCTTACCTGGGGATTAATAGGATTCATCATCGTATTGTTTTTGTTTTTCAGCTACTTCCTCAGCGCGAAAAGAAAAGGCGCAAAGATAAATGTAAAGAATATAATGCCCTTCTTAATCATAATCCTAAGGATTCAATCAGGGCACTTTTCCACGGCGCCTTTAGTGATAATCATGTTGGCTTTTGCTTATTGCTGCCTCTTTGTAAAAGAAAACAAGAATTATGAGTTACAGGAGTAAGATATGAAGATTTGTTTCCTGTGTCCCTCTTTAACTGCCGGCGGCGCAGAAAGAACAGTGGTATATCTCGCCAACTATGCCGTAAAAAACGGTCTTGAGGCTGAGATAGCGCTGTATGGGGAAAGGGGTTTTTATGAACTGGACGAAAGAGTAAAAATACACGTTATTTCCGAGCCAAAAGTCGTAAAAAACATCTTTTCAAGGCTTATCACAACCTTAAAACGCTTTTCGGGCTTTGCGAAATATTTTAAAAAGAACAAGCCCGACATAATTTATCCTCTTCTTTACGGCAGCATGATATACGCTTTGCCTTTTCAGCGAAATACACCCATTGTTGTATCCGAAAGAGCTTTGCCCTCGAGGGTAAAATCAAAACTGTTGATGAAGATACGGAATTATCTCTTCAAAAAAGCCGATGGCGCGGTTTTTCAGACGCAGAGAGCAAAAGATTATTATCAAAACATAATCGGCGATAAAGGCATAATCATTCCCAATTCAATCGGCAATGAGCTTGTGTTCAGAGTGCCCGAAAATATAGAACGCAAAAAGAAAATCAGCGCGATGGGAAGACTATCAAAACAAAAAGATTTTGCCACACTGATTAGGGCGTTTAAAATAGTGTCTGACAAATACCCCGATTATTCATTGGAGATATTCGGCAAAGGCGAACTGGAAAACGAACTGAAAAACCTTGTAAAAGAGCTTAATCTTGTCGGCAAGGTAATTTTTGCGGGAGTCGCACCCGACGCTATACTCAAAATAGCCGATTCGGAATGTTTTGTCTTGTCCTCTCTTTTTGAAGGAATGCCCAACGCGCTTATGGAAGCTATGGCGATAGGCTTGCCTTGCGTCTCCACCGACTGCCCAAACGGTCCGGCCGAACTCATCGAAAACGGGGTAAACGGACTTCTTGTGCCCGTGGGCGATGCAAATGCGATAGCTTATGCTATACTAAGGTATATCGAAGATAAAGATTTTGCGAAAATGTGCGGTCAAAACGCTTCAAAGATCAAAGAAACTCACTCGGTGGAAAAAAACGCCGGGAGATTTCTTAAATATTTTGTAGAAATAGTGAATGGCAGACAGAGGTAAAATGCAATTAGCAACAAAAAAACTGAAAGAGAATATTAAGTTGGGTTTAGGATTTTTACCTGATAAGCTTTATCTGAAACTTATGTATTATTTTAAGACGGGGAAAAAGCTTAATCTCAAAAATCCGCAGACCTATAACGAAAAAATACAGTGGCTCAAACTTCATGACAGAAATCCGCTTTATGCGACATTGGTTGATAAATACGCTGTCAAAAAATATGTTGCCGATACCATCGGTGAGGAATATGTAATTCCGCTTTTGGGAGTATGGGAAAAGTCCGAGGACATAGACTTTGACAAGTTGCCCGATGAATTCATTTTGAAAACAACTCACGACAGCGGAACACATGTAATCTGTAAAGATAAAAAAAGCTTTGATTATGACGAAGCCCAACATATTCTTAACCATCGACTAAAACAAAATTATTATAAGTTTTTCAGAGAATGGGCTTACAAGGATGTCAAACCCAGAATAATTGCCGAAAAACTTATGAGAGACGAAAGCGGAGCGGAACTGAAAGATTACAAATTTTTCTGTTTTGACGGAGAAGTTAAGGCTTTATATGTAGCAAGGGACAGAAATATCGGACAAACAAAATTTGACTTTTTTGACGCCGATTTTAACCGTCTGGACTTGAAACAACATTACCCCAATTCAACTGTCGAAATAAAAAAGCCCGAAAATTTCTACAAGATGAAAGAACTGGCCTCTTTGCTTTCAAAAGGTATGCCTCATGTAAGAATCGATTTTTACAACATTAACGGAAAAATATACTTTGGCGAATTTACGTTGTATCATTTAGCAGGGACGAAAAAATTTGAGCCAGAAAAATGGGATTATATTTTCGGCGATTGGATAGATCTGTCGAAAGCATACGGGAGCAAGCATGTTAACAGCTAAAGAGATTTTTATAGAATGCTACAGGCGCGTCTTAGGATTTTTACCTGATAAGCTTTATCTGAAACTTATGTATTATTTTAAGACGGGGAAAAAGCTTAATCTCAAAAATCCGCAGACCTATAACGAAAAAATACAGTGGCTCAAACTTCATGACAGAAATCCGCTTTATGCGACATTGGTTGATAAATACGCTGTCAAAAAATATGTTGCCGATACCATCGGTGAGGAATATGTAATTCCGCTTTTGGGAGTATGGGAAAAGTCCGAGGACATAGACTTTGACAAGTTGCCCGATGAATTCATTTTGAAAACAACTCACGACAGCGGAACACATGTAATCTGTAAAGATAAAAAAAGCTTTGATTATGACGAAGCCCAACATATTCTTAACCATCGACTAAAACAAAATTATTATAAGTTTTTCAGAGAATGGGCTTACAAGGATGTCAAACCCAGAATAATTGCCGAAGAATTACTGCAAACCGCCGACAACACCTTACCGGTGGACTATAAGTTTTTCTGTTTTGACGGAAAAGCCGATTGCGTTATGGTCTGTGTTGGGAGGGGAACAGGTAAGACGAGGTTTTACTTCTTTGACAAAGATTGGAACCTTTTAAGGTTAAATCCCGCGGGAATTGCCGCGGCCGAAGATTTCACTTTGCCCAAACCCGCAAAGATAAATGAAATGTTTGACCTTGCCGAAAAGCTATCGCAGGGAATACCTTTTGTCAGGATTGATTTATATTGCGAAAACGATAAAATCTATTTCGGCGAATTTACGTTTTATCCCAGCGCCGGATTTGATAAAAACCTTCTTCCCGAGACCGACCTTTTGTTGGGAAGCAAAATAAACTTAAGGAGCTCCAGATGAAGACAATCGGCTTTGTGACGAGCAAAAAGGAAAACGAAAAAAGACGTGCCATAATTCCTGAGGATATACTCAACATCAAAAACAGAGAGTACATGTACTTTGAAGAAGGTTACGGCTTGTGCTTAGGCTATTCCGATGAGGAGTATTGTTGCTTAGGATGCAAAATCGTCGACAGAGAAACCGTTCTTAAACAGAATATTATCTGTGACCCCAAGATAGGCGATGCCGACTACCTCGGCTTATTAAAAAATCAGACCGGTTTCGGCTGGTTTCATGCCGTGCAGAACAGGGATATTGCCGATAAACTCATCTCGGGGGGACTTACCGCCTACGCCTGGGAAGATATGTATTACGGCAACAGGCATGTATTTTGGAGAAACAACGAGATCGCGGGAGAAGCCGCAATCATGCATGCTTTTGAATGCTATGGTAAAATGCCGTACAACACAAAAGTCGCGGTGCTCGGCAAAGGCAATATTGCCCGCGGGGCGATTAAGATTCTTACCTTACTTGGCGCCGATATCACGGTATACGACAGAAAAACCGAAAAGCTTTTTCAGGAAGAGCTGGGAAATTACGACGTTATCGTAAACGCCATACTTTGGGATGTAAGCAGAAAGGATCACATTATCTATCGCGAAGATTTGAAAAGGCTGAAGAAAAACGCGCTCATTATTGACGTTAGCTGCGACAGAAACGGCGGAATCGAGACGAGCGTACCGACGACAATAGATAATCCCTCCTACGAGATAGACGGCGTTATGCATTATGCGGTCGACCATACTCCCGCGCTGTTTTACAAGACCGCGACAATCGGCATATCAAATGAGGTCTGGAAATATATCGATCTCTTAATTGAAGGAAATGAAGACGCGGTGCTGAAAAACGCCAAGATAATTGAAAACGGAAACATTCTGGATAACAGAATTAAAGTTTTTCAAAACAGATAAAGAGGCTTAATGGCTGACGAGAAAAAAATTCAGGCGAAAATGGGTAAAGCGACGAGATGGTCTGCCATAACAGAGGTTATGGCAAAGCTTGTCGCGCCCGTTTCCAACATGGTGCTGGCCCGTTTTATTTCGCCCGCGGCTTTCGGCATAGTGGCGGTCGTCAATATGGTGCTGAGCTTTGCCGAAGTTTTTGCCGACGCAGGTTTTCAGAAATACCTTGTTCAGCATGAATTCCAAGATGTTGAGGAAAAACACAAAAGCGCGACGGTCGCTTTTTGGACAAATATAATTGTCTCCGCCGTACTTTTTACATTTATTGTCGTCTTTCGCAACCCTATATCGGGCTTTCTCGGAAGCCCCGGAAACGGAACTCCCATTGCAGTGGGAAGCGTGTCACTGTTTCTCATCGCGTTTTCCAGCATACAAATGGCACTTTTCAAGCGAGAGTTCGATTTTAAAAAGCTGTTCATCATAAGAATTTTTGCCATCTTAGTACCATTTATCGTAACGATACCCCTTGCGATTTTGAAGTTCAGTTATTGGTCGCTGATTATCGGAACAATTACGACAAATGTCTTGAATGCCATATTGCTGACAATTTTCTCTAAGTGGAAACCGAGATTCTTCTACAGCTTCAAACTACTTAAAGAAATGTTTTCGTTTACTTTCCTGACCATGCTGGAATCATTGACGGTATGGCTAAGTTTGTGGATGGATTCATTTATTATCGGGCGTTATTTCAATGATTATTACCGCGGGTTATACCGAAATGCCAATTCTATGGTCAGTTCCATAATGGCATTGATTACCGCATCCATTGTACCCGTTCTGTTCGCGGCTTTATCAAGACTGCAGAATGACGAAAAAGGGTTCAACAATACATTTCTTAAGACCCAAAAACTCACGGCCATGCTTGTGTTGCCCATGGGCGTAGGCTTGTTTATTTTCCGCGAACTTGCCACCTGGATAGCCCTCGGAGACCAATGGATGGAAACGGCTTTGGTTTTGGGTCTAAACGGTTTGATGTATGCGTTTAAGATTATCTTTTCCGATTTCAATTCCGAAGTGTTTAGAGCAAAAGGAAAACCTCTGCTTTCCATGCTTTTGCAGATAATCCATCTTGCTTTTCTTATACCGCTTTGCATATTCGGCGCGAAGAAAGGGTTTACCGATCTTGTATATATGCGCGCGATAACAAGAATTCAAATGATGGTAACAAGTCTCTTGTTTATGCGGTTTGTAGTCAAATTCCCCGTCGGGCAGATTTTCAAGAGGAATATGCCCGTTTTTGTTGCGACGGCGGTTATGGGCGTTGCGGCGTATTTTCTCCAGCGCGCGATGTCGGACATCTGGTGGCAGTTCGTCGCGATAATTATTTGCATTATCATTTACGCGGGCATTCTTTTTGCGTTCCCATCCACCAGAAAAGTTTTGCTTTCGTTGATAAAAAAGGTATATAATAGATTTATCGGCTTTAAAGACAGGAAAAAACTTAAGCCTGTCGCGGCAGGGGGCCAGACGGAAATGACGGACTCTGCCGGCGAGAAAGCCGAAGACATCAAGGAAAACGAGGGAGAATGATAATGAAACTTACTGTAGTTGGTACGGGATATGTGGGACTGGTAGCCGGAGTGTGCTTTGCCGAGGTCGGACATAATGTCACTTGCGTCGACATCGACGAGAAAAAAGTAAAGCTCATGGAGAGCGGAGTCAGTCCCATTTTCGAAACCGACCTTGAAAACCTGATGAGGAAAAACCTCAGAGAGGGCAGACTGCGTTTTACCGTAGATTATAAGGACGCATACAGAACGGCAGACGCCATAATTATTGGCGTGGGCACGCCCGAACAGCCCGACGGTAGCGCCGATTTGTCCGGGATAGCGACAGTGGCAAGACAGATTGCCGAAAACATCGAAAAAGACTGCCTTGTCGTGGTCAAGTCCACCGTGCCCGTAGGCACAAACGACAAGGTTGAGCAGTTTATAAGGGATTTCTTACGCCTAGACGTGAAAGTGGAAGTAGCTTCCAATCCCGAATTCTTGGCGCAGGGTTCGGCAGTTCATGACACCTTGTACGCCTCGAGAATAATAATCGGCACCGAGAGCGAATGGGCAAAGAAAATACTCACCGAGATTTATAAGCCGTTTAACCTTCCCATCGTCAACGTCAACAGGCGTTCGGCCGAAATGATAAAATACGCCAGCAATGATTTTCTCGCCTTAAAAATAAGCTATATGAACGATATCGCCAACCTTTGCGAGCTTGTAGGCGCCAACATCGAGGATGTCGCAAGGGGCATGTCGTATGACGAAAGGATAGGCGCGAAGTTCTTAAAGGCAGGCATAGGCTACGGCGGTTCGTGCTTCCCCAAGGACACAAAGGCGCTTAAGTACCTTGCCGAGCAGAACGGATACAAACTTAAGACAATTGAGGCGGCGGTTGAGATTAATGCCGAGCAGAGGGTAAGACTACTTAAGAAAGCAGGCAACAGACTCATAACGTTCAACGGCCTCAAGATTGCCGTCTTAGGACTTACTTTCAAGGGAAATACCGATGACATAAGGGAAGCGCCTTCTCTTTACAACGTCTCCGTGCTCCTTGCGTCGGGCGCAAACGTCGTCGCATACGACCCGGCGGGAATAGAAAAATTCCGCAAGGTTTATCCCGAAGGTAAAATCGAAAAAGGCTCGATAAAGTATGTAAGCGACCCGCTTGAGGCGCTTTCTGACGCCAACGTGTGCTTTATCTTCACCGACTGGCAGCAGATAAAGGATATTGAGCCTGCCGAATACAAAAAGGCAATGCGCACCGCGCTTGTGTACGACGGAAGAAACATCTACGACCCCGAAAAGATGAAAGCCGCGGGCGTGGAATATCACTCGATAGGCAGATAACGGAGGGAAAGTGAGCAGAATCCTTATCACGGGCGCCGCGGGCTTTATCGGTTTCCACCTTTCCAGGGCGCTTCTTAACAAAAATTACGAAATAATCGGGTTTGACAACCTCAACAACTATTATGACGTTTCTTTGAAAAACGCCCGCCTTGACATACTCGGCAATTATCGGGGTTTTACCTTTGTAAAAGGCGACCTTGCCGACGAAGCCGCCGTCAACGGACTTTTTGAAAAGTACAAGATCGAAATCGTGGTCAACCTCGCCGCCCAGGCAGGCGTGAGGTACTCAATTGAAAATCCCAAAGCCTACATTGACAGCAACATAACGGGCTTTTTCAATATACTGGAAGGGTGCAGGCACAATCCCGTAAAACACCTCGTTTACGCCTCTTCCAGCTCGGTTTACGGCAATCAGAAAAAGACGCCTTTCTCGGTGTCCGACAGCGTCGACAAGCCCATAAGTCTATATGCCGCAACAAAGAAGAGCAACGAGCTTATGGCCTACACCTACAGCCACCTTTATGGCATTCCCGCCACGGGGCTACGGTTTTTCACCGTTTACGGACCGTTCGGCAGACCCGATATGGCGTATTTTTCCTTTACAAACAAGCTTTACAGCGGCGAAACCGTTAAGGTCTTCAACAACGGAGACATGTACCGCGACTTTACCTATGTAGACGATATCGTAAAGGGTATAATGAGCATGCTCACAAAGCCGCCCGAAAAGGATGAAAACGGCGCCCGGCACAAAGTTTACAATATCGGAAACAACACGCCCGTTAAGCTTCTCGATTTTATCGGAATACTGGAAAAAGAAACGGGAATTACCGCCCAAAAGGAATTTCTCCCGATGCAGGCGGGCGACGTCTATCAGACCTATGCCGACGTTACCGACCTCATGCGCGACTTTGATTTCCGCCCTTCCACCCCTCTGGAACATGGTCTGAAAGAGTTTGTAAAGTGGTATAAAGAGTTCTACAAAAAGTAAATGAAAATTCTCTTTTTCGGCTTGAGCTCAAAATTCATTCACACACTGCCCGCGGGCTGGTCTCTTTCGGAATACCTCTCGTTTAATGGGATAAGCGTAATCGAAAAATACCACACTGTAAACGAAAAATACGAGGACTTACTTGACGCCGCGCTTTGTGACAAGCCCGACGTCATTTTGTTTTCCGTCTACATATTCAATGTCCTTACCGTAAAGAAACTTATTTCCGATATCCGCCTTAATTCCACCTGTAAAATCATCATAGGGGGACCCGAAGCCGACGTCGACATCGACGCCGACCATATTGTCTTTGGCGAGGGCGAGGAAGCCTTATATGAGCTTCTGACTAAAGGCGGGGAGAGAATAATTTTCGGCGAAAATCTTAAAAATCTCGACCTCATTCCTTCCCCGTACACCGAAAAGAGGCTTTTTGAGAGCAAAAACAAGCTTGTTTATTACGAGTCGTCTCGGGGCTGTCCCTTTTCCTGCGCCTATTGCATGGCGGGACTGACGGGAAAGGTTCGGTATTTTTCACTCGATAGGGTTAAAAGCGACCTCAGTAAAATCGTAAATTCGGGAGCAAAGACCGTAAAATTCACCGATCGCACATTTAATGCCAATACGGCAAGGACTAATGAAATTCTCGAGTTTATCGCCGAGAAGTTTTCCGATAAAAAGGTGTGCTTTCACTTTGAGGTGGGAGGGGACCTCTTTAAGGAGAGTACTATTAAGATACTCGAAAAGCTCCCCGCAGGGCTTGTACAGTTCGAGGCAGGCGTACAGACGCTGAACGAAAAGAGCCTTGCCGCTGTATCCAGAAGCTTTGATAAGGAGAAATTCATAGACAATATAAAAAAGATAATTTCATTCGGAAATATCCACGTCCATCTCGATCTCATCGCGGGCTTGCCTTATGAAACCCTTGCGACTTTCGAGAAGACATTTGACGAGGTAATGGCTTTACGGCCACATAAGCTACAGCTCGGATTCCTCAAAATGCTCAAGTTTACACCGATAAGGGAAACTTATGACGCACAATTTGACCTTCTGCCCCCTTATGAGGTCAGAAAAACTCCTTATATGAGCGAGAACGACCTCAGACTTCTTAAGGAAATCGACTGGATTATAGAAAGGCTCTACAATAGTGGAAAATTTACATGCACGCTGGAAAAACTGTTTGAAAAGTACAAGCCGTTTGAGATATTCCGTCTGTTAAACGCCCATTTTGCCGAAAAAGGCATTAGAAAAAACAGCGCCGAGTATTTACTATACGAAGGCGTATTGAGTTTTTGCCGATCTGATGATATTATGAAAGAAATCCTGCGCTTTGACTTCCTTGTCACCAACAATTCGAGGATAATCCCGAGAGCGCTCAGGAATGAGTATACCGAAGAATTCAAAAGGTTTTTGTCCGATATTACGCCGGACAGGTATATCCTTTATGACAATTTTTCGCACCTTCCCGACGAAAAAGCAGGAAATTTTACGGTAAAATTCGATTATAAATATAAGCATCCCGTAAGCAACAGGTATCGCTTTGAGATATTAAAAGAAAAATAAAAAACCGCTTGGGCGGAAATAATAAAAATGGTAATGTAAAGGAGAAAAATATGGAGACGATAAGAGCTATTGTTTATGAATCCAACACAGGCTATACGAGAAAGTACGCCGAAATGCTGAGCGCCGAAACAGGCATCCCCTCATACGACAGAAAGGCGGCGGGTGGGTTTTTGAAAAGCGGCGACGAAATCATTTTCATGGGCTGGCTTTCAGCGGGAATGGTAATTGGCTTTAACAAAGCTGCCAAAGAGTACAAGGTAAAGGCTCTGTGCGGAGTAGGTTTGGGCGCGCCCAATGACGAGCAGGTAAATCAGCTAAAAAACAGATATGCCAAATTGAAGGTGCCCGTATTTTACCTTCGGGGCGGTTTTGATATGGAACGCCTGAAAGGCTTTAATAAATTTTTGATGAAACTTTTCCTCAAATCCGCGATAGCGTCCTATAACAAGACCAAGGACGAGGAAAAAGCAAAAATGATTGACGCTATGAAATACGGCGCCGACTTTGTCAAGAAGGAAAACCTTGCGCCGGTCATAAGTTTCCTTACAGAGAAATAGTATTTCCGGTTATTTCTTTCCGACAAGCTCTTTTTCGAGTACCTTGGGATTTTTCCTGAGGTACTCGTTGTTTCTGCTCACCAGAATAAACATAAGGATTAGTACAAAGCCATAAGGAAGGGGCACAAAGTACCCGACATTAATCATGGAGTAGCCTGCAAAGCCTATTATCGAGATGAAAACAAAGAGGTTAAAACGCGATTTAACCTTGACAAGAGCGCGCATACGGTAAAAAGCCTGGATGCCGTAGGCGATGATGCCGACAATCCCGAGGCTTCCCAGAATCTGGAAGAGGGTGGAGTGATACCAGTATATGCACATCGTCTGAGGGTGGTAGTAGATGCCGGGGTTGTATGCAAGTCCCGTGCCGAAAACGGGGTGGTTTGTAAAGTTTCTCCATCCGAAACCGTAGAGCTGAAGTCGTGCATCGTCGGGAGTAATCTTTTCGGTATTGGCAAAGAGGTCTTTTATAAGCGGCAAAAGGACAGTAGACGCCAGAACTACACCTATTACGACCAGGACAATGGACGTAACAGCGAGCTTCTTTCTGTTCTTGCCCGAAACGACGATTGCCGAGACAAACGCAATCGGAAATGAAATCAGTGCAAACAGGGAGCCGCCTCTTGAAAATCCCATGAGAATTGCGAGAAACTGCGCCGTACCGACAAGGAAATAGAAGACCGAGTGCCTTCTCTTTGTAGCGAGATAGAACGCAAACGGCATGGAGATCAGGAGATTGTTGGCGAGGTTGTTTCCCCATTGGAAATACCTTGTAAAGGTGTAAAAGTCGTTTAAGAGATAAGCAGTGAGTTTAATATAATGGGAAGCTATCATGCCGAGACCCATAACGCCCACGCCCACCATCATTTTGGAAAAGAAAACCGTGTGGTCGACGTTGTGCTCGAGGTTGGTCTCCAGCAGGCTGTTTATAAAAAGCAATACAAACCCGAGACCTAACACATAGTAAATCGCGGGCATGGAAAAGTATTGTCCCGGTGTAAGAAAGAACAAACCGCCCGTAGCTAAGGCTATCGACACGGCAAGGGTGGGAATAAAGAATTCGCCTTTGACAAGTTTTTTGGGACGGAAAAAGTACAGTCTTACCATTATCGCAACGGCGATTGGAATAGGAGCGTAATAGAGAGGAGAAAAATAACCCGCCTGCGCGTATCTTCCCAACGGGGTGGACGCGATAATCATAATCGCGAGCAGCGAGGGCAGAAGGTCGCGGCAGAAGGCCCAGCCGAAACAAGTAATCAGCACTACAATGTAAATTGTGTAAATCTCGAGTTGAAAAGCAAATCCCAGAATTCCCAGTATAGTCAATAAAGCTATATAGAGGTCGGAATGAAAAAACCTGTCGGCAAACTTAATTACGGGATTGTTTACGGTATCGGGTATTATGATTAACTTTCTCCTTATCGGTTTTATGTAGATTATAACACCTTATATCTTAAAAATCTATTAAAAAGCACCCCCAAATACCATGTTTTTCGGGGATTCCCAAAGAAGTTCCAAAAATCTCTAATTTTCGGGACTCCAAAAGAAGCCCCCAAAGAACCTTATAGAGATTTATCTCACGGGAGCCATATTTTAAGTAAGAAAAAAATGAAATTATCTTCGTTGGGTTCCTTTGGGTAGCCCCCAAAATGTTTATCATTTTTGGGACAGTCCTGGGGCGGTTCCCAAAAAATCGTTGATTTTTTTGAGGGGGGGGATAAATAAAAAAGCGCGCTTTTTTAAAAGCGCGCTTAATTTGATAGTTTTTGCGTTATCTTAAGCCTTTATTTCGCTTACAAACGCTGTTGTGTACTCACGCATACCCGCAAGGTCTGTCTCGGACGGCGTAAAATTACACCTGAATCCTTCGCCGACGACTTTTATGCGCAGGCCGTTGAGCCTTGCCGCTATCGAGGGTACAGCTTCGCCGCTCCAGCCGAACGACCCGAAAACGCCCGCGGGCTTTTTCTGATTGTTGATGGCGTCGACGTGGGAAAGAAGCTCCCATATCGGGGGCACGGCGTCCTTGTTGATAGTGGGCGAGCCGATCATAAACGCGTCGGACGCATTGAGAATGGCCGTCAGCTCGCAAATATCGTGTTCGATGATGTTGTAGACATTTACGCGGGCAGAAGGCAACAGTTCTGCAATCGTCTTTTTCGCCGTATACGCGAGATTCTCGGTATAGCCGTAGGCGCTGCAATAGAAAATGGGCACAAGTAGGTAGTCTCTCTCTTCCTTTTGGCTCCACTCTTTGTACAATGCCACGGACTCGTCGAGCAATCCGCCTTTTGTGATAACCGGACCGTGGCTCGTCAGCGCCATGTCGAAATCGAGCTTTTCAAGCTTTTCTATTCCCGCAAGGACATAGGGCTTGAAGGGGCTCATGATGGCGTTGTAATACTCCTTTCTCGCAGACTTGTATTTCTCAGGGTAGGAGATAAGGGTATCGAGCATCCTCGGCTCGCAGTAGTGCGCGCCCAAAAAGTCGCAGGTCACGACAGAGGAGAGTTTTTCGATATACGTGAACATCGTGTCGGGCCAGTGCAAAAACGGCGCAAGTATAAACTTTAGTTCGACGCCGCCAAGGGAAATCACGTCGCCGTCTTTTACGGTCATCGCGTCGAATGCCTCATTGTTTGTGATGTTCTTGAGGTAGATCGACGCGGCCTTTGTGCAGACGATTTTTGCTTTGGGGCAGAGTCTCGTAAGTTCCGCCAGCGCGCCGCTGTGGTCAGGCTCGGTGTGGCTGAGGACGATATAGTCTATATCCTCAAGCTCGGTTACTTCTCTTATGTTCTGCAGATATTCATCGAAAAACGTTTTGTGACAGGTCTCTATCAGCGCGGTCTTCTCATCCTTTACAATGTAGGAGTTGTAGCTCGTCCCATAATCGGTGCGCATGACGATGTCGAACACGCGCATGTTGGGGTTGAGCACGCCCACGCTGTACAAACCCGGTTTCAGCATTTTAGAGGACATAATTTCTCCTTATTCGTCTTTGAAAAATTCCTCTTTGCCGACTCCGCAGACAGGGCAGGTGAAATCCTCGGGGACGTCTTCCCACTTGGTGCCGGGAGCTATTCCCTGATCGGGTTCGCCTACCGCTTCGTCAAATACATAACCGCATACTCCGCAAACATATTTTGCCATATTCAAATCCTCCTGCTTTGGTTTTTTACACTGATGTTTTCCACAAGCCGTGGAGATTGCAGTACTCGTAAGCCGCGACCAGCTTGTCGCCCTCGGCAAGTACAAATTCGGCCTTAGGCTCTTCGCCGGGCGCGAGGTTAATAATTTGTGTGCCTTTTTCGGTGAGGATAGCAACCCACATGATATAGTGCTCGGGGAGCATGGGATGGGGCACGCTGCCTACCTTGACGGTAATTCTTGTGCCGCTTGTTTCGATAACGGGCAGGTGTTTTTCATAAGACGCCTCAACGGTATTGGGCACAAGTTCCTGCATGGACTGGCCGCAGCACACAGGTGTTACGCCCGAGTCATTTATCTTCATAACCAGATTTCCGCAAATCTTGCAGAGATAGAATTTCGGTTCTTTCATCTTTGTTTCCCTCCTTCAGATATTGATTAAAATAAGTGTATCATACTTAAAGAGTTATTGTCAATGACGTTTACATCGGGCGTTTTGCACCTTGACAATACGGGTATTTACTCATAGAATTATTTAAAAGAGGTGAGAATATGTGCGACACTTTATGGAAAAGATTAAACGGCGAAATTTTCTTTGCGAAAAACAGCGACCGCTCATGCAACGAGCCCAATCTGACCGTATTTATTGCGGGCGGAAAGCGTAATGAGAAGGAGCTTAAATGTACCTATATCACAATACCGCAGGTTGAGAGGGTAAATTCCGTTCTTCTCGTAAAACCAAGCTGGATGTGGGGCGCCGAAATGGGCATCAACGAACACGGCGTCACAATCGGCAACGAAGCGGTTTTCACAAAGTCCAAGGGTAAGAAGGAAGAAAAACTCCTCGGCATGGATATGCTGAGAATCGCGCTTGAAAGGGCCGACAGCGCCAAAAATGCGCTGGAAGTCATCATCGACCTTCTGACCGTCTATGGTCAGGGCGGAAACTGCGGCTACGATAAGAAGTTTTACTATGACAACAGCTTCCTCATCACCGACAAAAGCGCAGGCTACATAATCGAAACTTCGGGCAAAGACTATACCGTAAAGGAGCTTAGCGACAGCGGCAACATTTCAAACCGTCTTTCAATCGATGAAGACTTTACAAATAAGCACATCGAACCCGTTTTTTCGTTTTTTGCAGGCTCGAGGCAGAGACTTGACACAGGCTGCGCTCGCCTTGCCGCGGCAAAAGACCTCTCCGACATATTCCACGCCCTCCGCGCCCACAACGGCGAAGCCGATAAAAAACTGTTTTTGCGCGGCAGCGTAAAGAGCGTGTGCATGCACCAGGGCGTCTTGATCGGCGACCACACGACAGGGAGCATGGTGGTGCACTACGGCAAGAAAGGCACATCTATCTGGATAACAGGCTCGTCGACCCCCTGCCTTTCCGTTTTCAAGCCGGTAATTTTCGGGGAAGAGATCCCGCCCGTATTTTTGGACGAGAAGAAAAGTTTTGCATACTGGAGCAGGCGCGAGTACCTTAACCGCGCGGTTTTCAGCGGCTATGTCGATGCAACCGAGCTGCGCAAAAAGGCTTATGCGTTGGAAGATGAATTTGTTGCGGAATACCAAAAAGCGGTATCCGAAAATGCAGATTTGGATACCCTAAAGACGATTTACGGAAAATGTTCGGAAAAAGAAGAGGCGCTTATTGCCGAGTATGACGACATAATCGAAAAGGTAAAATACGGCGAACTCAAGTTAAAAGGACAGTGGAAAAAGCGTACAGAAAAGCTGTGAGAAATTTTTAAAACCGAAAATAACTTGACATCACGTCGTTTTCTATCCTATTATATTAGATAACAAAAGGGAGTAACTTGCGCCCGCATACGAGCGTGCAGTCAATCGTCATCCCGGCTGTTTACAGTTCGGTTGGCTGGTACTTAGATAAGTACAAGTAAGACTTTTGCGGATTTTGCCGATAAAGGGCGGTAAATTCACAAAGGTCTTTTTATATTATCCGCAATCGGCATATACTACCGAAAAGGGCGCGGATAAAGAGTAAAAAAAGCAAAAATACATATACAGGAGAAGGTATGAAGTATTATCTGAAAGAGAAGGAAGAGGTCATCAAGGAGCTTAATTCCGCTCCCGAAAGCGGCCTTACCGAAGCCGATGCCGCCGAGCGGCTGGCAAAAGACGGCAAGAACAAGCTTGCCGAGGGTAAGAAAGACACCATTTTGAAGAAATTCCTGAGACAGATAGCCGATCCTATGATAATCGTGCTTCTCGTCGCCGCGGTAATTTCGACGGTGGTCGCCGTTCTCGCAGACGAGTCGTTTACCGACGTGTTCGTCATTTTGTTCGTCGTTGTGTTAAATGCTGTTCTCGGCGTAGTTCAGGAAAACAAAGCCGAAAAAGCACTGGAAGCACTTAAAGAAATGACGGCGCCCATGTCAAAGGTAATCCGAGACGGAAAGCACATGCAGATTAAGACCGAAGATATAGTGGTCGGCGACATCGTTGTGCTGGAAGCGGGCGACGCCGTGCCTGCCGACGCGAGAATAGTTGAGTGCGCGTCGCTTCGAACAGAGGAAGCCGCTTTAACGGGTGAGTCGGTACCCGTCAACAAGACCGATGACGCCATAGCAGGAGACAAGGAAGTATCTTTGGGCGACAGAAAGAACATGGTCTACATGGGCAGCGTGGTGGTTTACGGCAGAGGAAAGGCCGTGGTAACCGCTACGGGTATGAATACCGAAATGGGTAAAATCGCCACAGCCCTTACCGAGGCCAAGGAAGAGGACACGCCTTTACAGAGAAAGCTCAACCAGCTCAGCAAAGTGCTTACCTATGTTGTACTCGGTATCTGCGTTTTCATGTTTATATTCAACCTTATAAGAACCCGCGATTTCAGCGCCGATGCCATACTTGACACCTTCATTCTCGCGGTAAGTCTTGCGGTTGCGGCAATCCCCGAAGGACTTGCGGCAGTTGTTACCATAGTATTGTCAATAGGCGTCACCAAGATGTCCAAGCGCAACGCGGTCATAAGAAAACTTACGGCAGTTGAAACCTTAGGTTGCACGCAGATTATCTGCTCCGACAAGACGGGAACGCTTACCCAGAACAAGATGACCGTTGTAAAGAGCCATACGCCCGACGAGAACCTTCTCGCCACGGCAATGGCGCTTTGCAGCGATGCAGTGCTTGACGAAAACTTCAACGCGATGGGCGAGCCTACCGAGTGCGCGCTTGTTAATTACGCATACAAACTTGGCATAAACAAGGGGGAAACCGAAAAGGTTCAGACCAGGGTGGGCGAAGCTCCGTTTGACTCCATGCGCAAAATGATGTCGACGATTCACACCTTTGAGGACGGATTTATCCAGTACACAAAGGGCGCGCCCGACGAAATTCTCAAAGTTTGCACAAAGTACCTTACCGCCGACGGCAAGATCGAAGAGCTTGACAAGAAAGCGAAAAAAGAAATCCTTCATGCCAATACCGAAATGGCAGAGCAAGCTCTGCGCGTTCTCGGAGCGGGATACAAGGTATACGACAAGATGCCCGAGAGCACCGATGCAAACGACATCGAAAACGAGCTTATCTTTATAGGACTTGTGGGCATGATTGACCCCGTCAGGCCCGAGGTTGTGGGCGCGGTCAAGAAGTGCAACGACGCAGGCATAAGGGTCGTCATGATTACGGGCGACCATAAGGACACCGCCGCCGCTATCGCCAAGGAACTCGGACTTATAGAAAGCGCCGAAGAAGCGATAACGGGCGCCGAGCTCAACGAAATGAGCGAAGAGCAGCTTCTTGAAAATATAGAAAAGTACAGCGTGTACGCCAGAGTTCAGCCCGAGCACAAGGTTAGGATAGTCCGCGCATGGAAGACCAAGGGCATGATAACCGCCATGACGGGCGACGGCGTCAATGACGCGCCCAGCATAAAGATAGCCGATATAGGCGTAGGTATGGGGATAACGGGCACAGACGTCACCAAAAACGTCGCCGACATGATCCTTGCCGACGACAACTTTGCGACAATAGTCTCGGCGGTTGAAGAGGGCAGAAAGATTTATTCCAACATTAAGAAGGCGATGCAGTTCCTTCTTTCCAGCAACCTTAGCGAAGTTATCGCCATATTTGCCGCGACAATGCTCGGCTTTACCATCCTTAAGCCCACCCATATACTGTGGATTAACCTCATCACCGACAGCCTTCCCGCGCTTGCCCTCGGTATGGAGGACAGCGAGCCCGACGTCATGAAGCAAAAACCGCGTCCCGCCAAGGAAAACCTCTTTGCGCAGGGCATGGGCGGCGACATAATATATCAGGGCTTCCTCGTCGCCATACTTACAGTGCTTGCCTTCCTTATCGGACACTTTATAGAATCGGGCAGGTGGGAGCTTGTCAACAGCCCCGACGGCATGACTATGGCATTCCTCACAATGTCCATGGCGGAGATATTCCAGTCCTTCAACATGCGTACCCGCAAGTCGATATTTACGCTCAGAAAACAGAATATCTACCTCTGGGGCGCGATGATAGCGGCTATGGCGCTTACCGTAATGGTAATCTATGTGCCGTTCTTCGCGCAGGTATTCGAGTTTACGCCCATAAGCGTGGAAGAGTACTTCATCGCGATGGCGCTTGCGTTTGCGATAATCCCGCTGGTTGAGATTGTAAAACTCGTCAAACCGGGTATATCAAAATTGCAGGAAAAGAAAGCAAAATAACACTTACGGCCGGACAGACGTCCGGCCGTTTTTTTGGTATTTTTACGGATAATTTATTTTTATCGAAAATATATTGCCGAAAAAAAATTTGTGTGCTATGATTAGGTCATAATCCCAGCGCATGTATCAATCTTTACATTTCAGGAAAGTTTAATATAGATGCGTCCCGAGATTAAATTTAAAAGGAGGTTTCTATATTAATGGCGGACATCAAGATCACATGTAAAGATTGTGGAAACGATTTTGTCTTTACCGAAAGCGAACAGGCTTTTTACAAAGAGAAAGGATTCGAAAATCAGCCCGTGCGCTGCCCCGCTTGCCGTAAGCTCAAAAAAGCTTCTTTCTCGGCAAACAGGAACAACAACAGACCCAGACGCGACAGGTAAAACAAAGAAGAACAAGCGGCCCGAAAGCCGCTTGTTTTCTTTTTATCACTTTACACGATCATGTCCTTTGCCGTTATGAACCTTCCTCTCCAAAAACTGTTGAAGTCGGTTATCCTTACGCCGCCCGTTCCGTATGTATGAAGGAGCTTGTTGTCGCCAAGGTATATCGCCACGTGTCCGATTCGCTCTATCCCTGTATTGTATTGCCTGTCGGTTGAGGTCATAAATACGACGTCGCCGCGCTTTAAATTTTCCATTTTTACCGTCACGCCCTGTTTGCTCATTGAGCGGCTGTCGCCGTAGAGCTTTATGTCGCCTCCCGCATAGAAGCAGTATTGTACAAAGGCAGAACAGTCAAAGGTATTGCCCGTGAAGGAGCTTATCCTTTTGAAGTTGTAGTCAATAATGCGTGTGGAGCCGAATTGGTACGGCGTGCCGAGCACGCTCATACCTACCTCTATTATTTTTTCGACAACGTCAGCTTCTTCCGAAATGAGCTTTAAGCGGGAATAATCCGATTTTGCCGAAACGTAAGCAGTCTTGTTCTTATATAAGACCTTGTGCCACGAATTATCAGTGGAGATATATGGGACTGTTGCGTTTTTGTTGAGTGTGCCCAGCACCTTGCCCGACGTGTCGGGAGTTTCGCGCACGTTGAGGGATACGAGGGACAGAACTTCAAATTCCTCACTTATTTTTTCGGCGTCTTGCGGCGCGGTCACCACGGGACCGGTTATTTCAGGCTCAATAATCACCTCGGTTTCGGGGCTTAACTCCTCGACGGCGGGATCGCCTTCTATGGCAATGCTCCCTGCTGCGGTTTTGCAGGCTGCAAGCGTCAACGTAAGAGCGCAAATCAATAAAATCATTATTACAATTTTTTTCATAATTTCACCTCAGGAGGATTATTGTAAAGGAAACAATTCTAATCTTCAAGCAAAACAAGTAGACAGATTTTCCCATATAAGCGATTTATTCAAGGAAATTTCTACCATTAGTGGAGCTGTTTGAATTGACTTTCGAGTCGTATTGGGTTAGAATAATGAAAAATTAATTGGAGAGGGAGAAATGAGCAGCATCATTGAAATCGACAATCTGAAAAAGTATTTCGGCGATGTCAAAGCTGTGGACGGTATCAGCTTTTCGGTAGAGCGTGGAAGCCTGTTTGCTTTTCTCGGGCTTAACGGCGCGGGAAAGAGCACTACGATAAACATCCTTTGCACCCTGCTGAAAAAAGACCACGGCGATGTGGTAATCGACGGATACAATCTCGACCGCGGCGGCGAGAGGATAAGAGAGAGTATAGGAATAGTGTTTCAGAACTCGGTGTTGGACGCGCGCCTTACCGTAAAGGAAAATCTCACAGTAAGGGCGAGCTATTACGGATACAAGGGCGAGGAGTGGAAGACAAGACTGACGGAACTAACCGACCTGCTCGAACTTGACGAAATACTTCCCCGTCCTTACGGTAAACTGAGCGGAGGGCAAAAGAGACGCGTCGATATAGCTCGCGGGCTTATTCACCGCCCCAAAATTCTCTTCCTCGACGAGCCGACAACAGGACTTGACCCCAAAACCCGTCAGTCGGTGTGGCAGATAGTCAACAACTTACGCCTGAATACCGGGATGACTGTATTTCTCACCACCCATTATATGGAAGAAGCCAACGAGGCAAACAACGTCGTCATCTTAGACTGCGGCAGGATAGCCGCCGTAGGCACTCCCCACAACCTTAAAAACGAATATTCGGGCGATTATATCAAGCTCTATACTCATTCTTCGGACGAAGTCGAAGATATTCTCAAAGCCGAAGACTACTCCTACAGATACGAAAACGACTGCTATATGATAAGGATGTCCTCAAGCGTCAGCGCGAAGGAATTTATCTTACGCCACCCCGATATGATAAACGACTTTGAAGTGGTAAAGGGCGATATGGACGACGTGTTCTTAAACGCCACGGGCAAGAAACTCGAAGGAGGCGCGTTATGAGCAAAAAACCGCTTAAGGAAAGTTTAAATACCCTTTTTCAACTTACAAAGCGAAACATGAAATTGTTTCTTGCCGACAAGGCAAACGTCTTTTTCTCGTTGCTTGCGCCCCTCATTGTGCTGGTATTGTACATACTGTTCCTTGCTGACCTTCAGGTCGAGAACGTGATAAACTCGGTGCCGCCCATGTTCCAGCTTGACAAAAAAGCCGTCCAGGCCTATGTCGACTCGTGGATGATGGCGGGCGTATTGAGTGTTTCCTGCATAACGGTCTCATTAGGAGCCAATACGATTATGGTGCAGGACAGGACAAAGGGTATATTGAGCGACTTTCTCACGTCCCCTGTCAAGAGGTGGATAATTACGGCGAGCTACTTTATCTATAACTTTGTCACCACGGTGATTATCACCACGATTGCTTTTGCGGCGTGCCTTATTTACCTCGCGGCAAGCGGAGGCTGGTACCTTACTTTCGGCGACGTCATGATGACGCTTGTCGTGCTGCTTATGTCGGCGTTAAGCGCAACGCTGTTTACGGTGTTTGTGTGCGGCTTATTCCGCACCGAGGCCGCGCTCACGGGATTTATCTCCATCATCAGCGCGGTAATCGGATTCTTTATCGGCGCGTATATGCCCATGAGCATTATGCCCAAGGGCTTGCAGTATGTCTCGGCGCTCCTTCCCGGCAGCCACTCTGCGGGTATTTTCCGCACCTATCTTATGTCGGGTGCCATGGAAAACCTCGGCCAGGGTCTGCCACGGCAGGTGCTCGACAAACTGAGCGAATATTTTGCTATGAAAATCAACTTTTTCGGGGAAAACATCGGTATAAACATAATGTACATTTACCTCGCCGGATCCATTGTCGTTTTCGGCGCGCTGAGCCTGATATTCTCCTTCCGAAACGGGACGGATTTGCTCGTAAAACGACCGAAAACAAAGAAATAACGACACGGCGCCGCCACAGAGCGGCGCCAATTTTTTATATGGCAAAAAATTTTTTTTTTCGCCCCGGAAATCTGTTTGATTTCTGTTGCATCTTGGATATGGAAATGCTATATTGAGGGCAAAGGAGAAGCCGCACGTTTAACGTGCGGCATATTAGATTAAAATGATTTTATGTTAGTCCGAGAATTTAACGATAACGACGAAGGCACATTCTTGCAAATGTGCAGTCGGTTTTACGAAGGCAACGCCACGTTGCACAAATTCGATGAAGCGACTGCACGGAAAACATTCAGGTGTATAAACGAAAAGCATGAGAACCTCTGGGGCTTTATGATTCTGGAGAAAGATACCGAAAAGCCTGCGGGTTACTCACTTGTAACTTCTTACTGGTGCAACGAAGAGGGAGGAAATGTCCTCATTATCGATGAGATATACATTTCGCCCGAATTCCGACACAAGGGATACGGCAGATTGTTCATGGATTGGCTCCAGGAGCATTTCAAAGATACTGCGGTGTCGGTGACGCTGGAAGTGCTTAACGACAACCAGTGCGCCAAGTCCCTTTACGAAAAGGAAGGGTTTTTCCCCGACGGGTTTGTGACATACACCAAAACTCTCCCCAAAAACTGAAAAACTTAAATTTTTTCAAAAAAACGCAAAAGCCCTGGAAATTTTCGAGGGCTTATTGTGTTGTTTGATTTTGATAAATATTTCTCTTGTGCTATAATATTGTATATATTGATAAGGATTTCGGAGTTCTGACGTGACAAAACGTAAAAAATCGTTTCTCACATTCTGTGCGGTGATGCTTTCTCTCGTTATCGCCGTTACTTCTTTTATTGCCATGGCCGAGGGGACGGGGCACAGCTTTCAGTCGGTCTTTACCGAGTGTGTTTTCCGTGTTCTCATGATAAGTAAACGGGACCGGCAGAGAAGCTATTCCATCGAAGCGCTTGAGCGGACTCACCTCAAGAAAAACCGCGACTACAAGGTTTCCAAAGCGATTATCGACATTTTCCGACTTGATAAGTACGAAATAGACGGCTTTGAAGTTTTGGTCTTCAATGAGGACGCCCAGAGCGGAAAGTATATATTCTATCTGCACGGCGGCGCGTTTACCGAACAGCCTCTGATTTTCCACTACGGCTTTCTCGACCAATTGGCGAGGGAGACCGACAGCACGGTAATTATGCCCGTTTACCCCAAAGCGCCCACATATACCTATCAGACGACCATTCAGATGGTGGTAAACACTTATATCGACATGCTCAGCCGTATAAACAGCAATGATATCTTCATCATGGGCGACAGCGCGGGCGCGGCGATGGCCATTTCGGTGTGCCAGTACCTTGCTCAGAACGACATCCTGATGCCCAAAGAAATGATAATCTTCAGCCCTTGCGTGGACGGAACGCTGAAAAATCCAGACATCGCCCTCTACGAGGACAGGGATCTTATGCTTGCCAAAAACATTCTGGAGGTCAAAATTCTGAGTTACGCAGGCAGCGAGGAAAACCTCACCGATTACCTCGTAAGTCCCATATACGGACCTCTTGACTGCCTGCCGCCCACCGCGATTTTTGTGGGCAGCGAGGAGATACTCCTTCCCGACATAAGACTTTTTGTGGAAAAGGCAAAAGAGCAGGGCGCGGATATTACCTGCTTTGAATACCGGGACATGCAGCACGTATTCCCGCTGTATCCCACTCCCGAGGGAAAAGAGACAAGAAAATTCGTCCAGGAAATTTTACTAAAATAATTACCTTTCCCACCAGTCGCAAATAGCTTCTATCTGCTTGGCAAACTTTTCAAGGTCGCGGTTTGCTCTTCCTTCGCTTTCGTTAATCACAAGGGTAAGGCGCTGCAACGCCTCAAGCAGTTTGTTGAAGGGCGTAGCCTTGCCGGTCTTACTGCTCTTGCGCTTGGATACCATGCGCTTAATGGCATTATCGGTCTTTATGTTCTGCTCGAGGTCATACCCTTCGCCAAAGTACGGACATACCGCGTCATAGCCGTACTCCTGCCTTATTTTTTCGGCGAGCATTTCGCAGGAACGGTCATTTCCGTGTACCAAAAACACTTTTTTGGGAGCCCGTTTCAGGCTGGAAAGCCATTTTATAAGCGTCTCTCTGTCGGCGTGCGCGCTGGAGTTTTCAAGCACCATTATGTTGGCGTTTACCGAGATTATTTCGCCGAAGAGTTTGACGCTCTCGGCGCCCGAAAGTATGGTGTGTCCCAAAGTGCCGTCCACCTGATAGCCGACAAATAGGATTGTGTTGTTCTTTTTCCAGAGGTTGTGCTTTAAGTGGTGCCGGATTCTTCCCGCCTCGCACATTCCGCTTGCCGAAATTATGACGTGCGGTCCGGGGGAGAGGTTTATGAGCTTGCTGTCCTCGCTGGTGACCGACAGTTTCAGGCCGGGAAAGTCAATTGGGTTTATCCCTTGCTGGATAAGGGCGAGGGTGTCCTCGTCGTAATAGCTCGGGTCGATGTTCTTAAAAATGTTTGTCGCTTCTATTGCCAGCGGGCTGTCGAGGTAAACGGTAAATTCCCCGTGCCCTGTGACCAGTCCGCGCTCTTTTATCTGCCTGATATAAAACAGTATTTCCTGCGTTCTGCCAACGGCAAATGATGGGATAATGACATTTCCGCCGTCGTCGAAGGTCTTCTGAATTATTTTCGCCAGTTTTACGACCGAGTCGTTCTCCTGCACGTGGTCGCGGTCGCCGTAGGTCGATTCCATTATGACGTAGTCGGCGTTTTCGATATAGGTCGGGTTGTTTATGAGAGGGCGATTGATGTTTCCGATATCGCCCGAAAAAACGACCGTCTGCTTGCGGTCCTTTTCCTCGTAGGTTATTTCTATATGGGCAGAGCCAAGAAGGTGTCCCGCGTCGAGGAAGCGTACATTTACGGAGCGATTGATAATAAAGGACTCGTTATATTCGTGAGTGCGGAAAAGCGTCATTACGTTTTCGGCGTCTTCCATGGTGTAAAGCGGCTTGCAGATCTCGCCGTTGCGCCTTTCGGTCTTGCGGTTTTTCCACTCGGCCTCGGTTTCCTGAATGTGGGCGGCGTCGCGAAGCATTATGCTGCACAGCTTTTTTGTCGCCGAAGTGCAATAAATAACGCCCCTGAAACCTTCGGCGTACAGGAGCGGCAACAGTCCCGAGTGGTCTATGTGGGCGTGGGTAAGTAAAACACAGTCTATTGAGGAAGGGAGAACGGAGAGATTTTGTTTTTCAAAGCAGTCGGGGCCTTGTTCCATACCGCAGTCCACCAGAATTTTGCAGCCCTGATTTTCCAGCAGGAAGCAACTGCCCGTAACCTGGCGCGACGCGCCCAGAAACGTTATCTTCATATGTGAGTCTCCATTTTTGTTTTATTATAGCATAATCATGATTGCATATCAATATTCGTTGTTTTACTCCAAATTAGCGTATTGACGCACGCGATTTTATGGTATAATGTCGATAGCTTATAAATTATGGAGTGAAAAATGCTGGCTCTTATTGTCACAAATTACGTAAAAGAGGAGAATATTACCGCTTTTCTGGAAGTTTCCAGAGCGCACGCCGCAAAAAGTCTTGCGATTGACGCGGGATGTATCAGGTTTGACGTTTGCGCGCCTTGCGGCGACGAAGTAATGTACATCGAGATATGGGAAGACGAGGAGAGCCTCGCAAAGCACGCGGAGCGCGGAAATACCGCGATTGAAATCGAACAGATCTGCAACCTGCGCTACGACAAGAAGATGGACAAGCGCGACATAATCTGATTTTTCGGAGAATTTATGAAAGAATTTTTCTCAAAGCACAAAAATTTTGTCTTTATAATGGCGTCGGCGCTGTTCTTTGTCATCGTCGGCTACATAATAATGTTTACGCCCCTCGGCACGGTGGCGGCGGGAAAGAACATAGAAGTTATGGACGGAAAGTGGTTTTATCCAAAGTCCTACGTTATGGAAACGCTGACAGCTCTCGGCGAGCAAGGTCGGGCGGAATATACGACCTTCCACATAATCGACTTCTTTTTCCTTGCGTCCTATTGCCTTGTCATGATGTCGCTGACAAAACTCGTCGCACCTGCAAAAATGCGCTGGGCGTGGGTGGTATTCCCCCTTATCCCCGCGACGTTTGACCTCGTGGAGAACACTATGATCGAGGTAGCTATAGCGTCTTTCCCCAATGTCAGCAACGGTTTGAGCTCGGCGATAAGCATTTTTACCACAATAAAGTGGTCGACGGGGATACTGTGGTTTGCGGTGTTTAACGTCTTGCTCATCCTCAATATTATCGAGCTTGTGAGAAAGTACCGAAAGGCCAAAAAAGAGCGCGAACTTAAAGAAAACGAGTAATTTTGCGGGGACAAGAAACAATTTTTTTGTCCCCGTTGTTATAATTGACTTGCAAATCGGGCAGTGCTAAAATTGATAGCAATCACGAGGTGAATAATGATAAAAGTAGATGTATTTTCGGGTTTTCTGGGCGCAGGCAAAACGACGCTCATAAAAAGACTTCTCGAAAGCGGCATTGCCGCCAAGGAAAAGACCGTCCTTATCGAGAACGAGTTTGGCCAGATAGGCATTGACGGCGGATTCTTAAAGGGCGCAGGGATTGAGATAAAGGAAATCAATTCGGGCTGTATCTGCTGTTCGCTGGTCGGCGACTTTTCCTCATCCATGAAAGAGCTTGTGGAAAAATTCTCCCCCGAGAGGATAATTATCGAGCCTTCGGGCGTGGGTAAACTCTCCGATATAGTAAAGGCGATTGAGGACTCGGGCTTAGACCTTTCCTTGAACATTGTCGCGACCGTCGTCGACGGCGGAAAGTGCAAGATGTATATGAAAAATTTCGGCGAATTTTTCAACGACCAGGTGATGAGGGCAAATACGATAGTAGTTTCCAAGACCGAAAACCTCGGCGAGGAAAAACTTGACGAAGCCATCGGATTATTGAAAAAAGTCAACCCTCACGCCAACATTATTTCCACGCCGATATTCAGACTTGACAGCGAAAAGCTGATAAATGTGCTTGAAGCAAATGCATCCCTTGTCAACAGGCTGCTTAAGTTTATTGATCTCGACGCGCACAAGTGCGACGACCCGAATTGCAGCTGCCACCACCATGGCCACGACCACAACGAAGAGGAGCATGACCATGAGCACGGACATCACGACCATTCTGAATCTAATGAACACGACGACGATCATGAACACGACGACGATCATGAGCACGAACACGATCATGAGCACGGTCACGAACACGGACACCACCACGGACACCACGCCGACGAAGTCTTCGACAGCTGGGGAAGAGAAACCGCAGTAAAGTACTCGATGAAAGAGCTTTACTACATTCTCGAAAGCCTGAAGTCGGGCGCGGCGGGAGAAATCTTGCGCGCGAAAGGCATTGTGGACGCTTCCGACAGCGACAGGTGGTACTACTTCGACTATGTCGCGGGCGACTATGAAGTAAGGACGGGCGATGCCGACTATACGGGCAGAGTTTGCGTAATAGGAAGCAAGCTGGACAAAAACCTTATCGGAAAATTATTTGACAAGAGGAAGTAAAAATGTTGCCTATTCCTGTGATTGTCGTCAACGGATTTTTGGAGAGCGGAAAGACCTTCTTTATAAACGAAGGGTTGCTTGTTGACGCGTTCGCTTTAGAGTCGCGCACCCTCATCCTTGCATGCGAGGAAGGGGAAGAAAAGTTTGACACCGACCTTCTCGAAAAAAACAACATTAAAGTTCACTTTCTCGAAAGCGAGGAAGAATTTAACGAAGAAAACTTAAAGCGTATTGTCGACCTTTATAATCCCAACCTTATTATCATCGAAATGAACGGCATGTGGGACCTTAAAAACCTCAGAATGCCCGACTTTTTCGGAGTTGAGGAGCAGGCGACGGTCATCGACAGCAACACCTTCAACATGTATTTTACCAACATGCGCGAAAGGTTTGTCGATATGATAAAGTACTCGACTCTTATCGTCATAAACAGGTGCGCGGACGAAAAGAACGCCGCTGCGATTAAGCGGTCATTAAAACTTATAAATCAGGTGGCGGGATATATACTGCTCGACAATGACAACAACGAAATGCATCCCGCCGACGACCTGCCTTTTGACGTAAAAGCCGAAACGATAATTATTCCCGACGACGCATACGGCATATGGTATATCGACACGTTTGACTCGCCCGACAGGTACCGCGGCAAAAATGTCGAGTTCAACGCCATGATAATTTACTCCCACAAACTCCCCGCAAGGTCGTTTGTGGCGGGGAGAGTGGCAATGACGTGCTGCGAAGCCGACAAACGCTTTATCGGGCACCTGTGCAAAGCGCGCGTCAATCCGACCTTGAAGGACAAATCCTGGGCGCGCATAAAGGCAAAAATTCATTATGCCCGCCCCGATGATTACAGCCCCGAGCAGGCGGTATTGGAGATAATCGAAATAAATCAGATAAAAGAGATAGAAAACCCCGAGATTTCTTTGATGTAGCGGAGAGAGTATGATAAGCGAGAAGGAAGTGGAAATTTTCGAATATAACGGGCCCAATTACGACCCGACCATGAATTCGGACGGTTGGAGAGTGGCGTTTCTCAATTACGGCGAGGAGACCGAAAAGGAAAACCTAAGGTTTCTCGAACGTCACCACCTCACCGACGAAGTTTTTGTGCTCTTAAAAGGGGAAGCGACGTTAATTGTCGGCAAGGAAATGAAGCTTCTGCCTATGGAGCCTTATAAAATCTACAATGTCAAAAAGGACATCTGGCACAGCGTGTATATGTCGAAGGACGCAAAAATTCTCATTGTGGAAAATCATTCCACAAGTCCCCAAAACAGCGAATATTATTACTACAGGTAAAGGAAGAAACTACTTGTGACGGCGACGATAATCATAGCCGCGGTTACCTGCCTTATCATGATAGGGCTGGTGCTTTTCAAGCCGGGCATTCACATAAAGGGCGTAGTGGTGGGCACTTACTGGATTGTCGCGCTTGTCGGCGCCATTGCCCTTATTGCCGCAGGCTTTATCGGGGTAAAAGAGGTGGGAACGGGACTTGTCCGCGACACGGGCATAAATCCGGTCAAAATCCTCGTTCTGTTTATCTCCATGACCTTTTTGTCGGTATTTCTCGACGAAGCGGGCTTTTTCAGATACATGGCAAACTCCGCACTGCAAAAGGCGGGCTTAAGCCAGAAAAGGCTTTTTGTCACACTGTATTTCACGGTGGCGGTGCTCACCGTCTTTACGTCAAACGACATAATAATTCTCACTTTTACGCCGTTTATCTGTTATTTCGCAAGGCAGGCAAAAATTAGTCCCGTGCCTTACTTAGTCGCAGAATTTGTCGCGGCAAACACGTGGAGCATGCTGCTCATTATCGGAAATCCTACAAATATCTACATCTCGACGGCAAGCGGTATCGCCTTTATCCCGTACCTCAAGTTTATGGCGTTGCCCACCCTCTTTGCGGGCGTAGTAAACTTTGGCTTCCTCTGCCTTGTTTTCAGAAAAATGCTTTCAACGCCCCTCGAGCCTGTGATTGAGGAAATGAAGATAAGGGATATGGGGCTTCTGATTATCGGCATTGTCCACCTCGGACTTTGCACGGTACTCCTCGTTATTTCGTCCTATATACAAATGGAGATGTGGTTTATCACGCTTTGCTTTGCCTTAAGCCTCGTTATCTGCACGCTTATTTACAAACTTGTCAGAAAATCTCCCCTGCACGAGCTTGGTCACAGCTTAAAGCGCGCGCCGTGGGAGCTTGTGCCCTTTGTGGTATCGATGTTTGTCATCGTGCTTGCGCTGGAAAAGCAGGGCGTTACCGCCATTATGGCAAGATACCTTAACAACAGGTACGATATCTTATCATACGGAGCCGCGTCATTTTTGTTCTCCAACCTCATTAACAACATTCCGATGAGCGTCCTTTTCTCGGAAGTTCTTGCCTCCGGCTCTACGCGGGGCGCGCTGTTCGCCTCGGTGGCAGGCTCGAATATCGGCGCGTTTTTAACGCCTGTGGGCGCGCTCGCAGGGATAATGTGGGTCGGGATACTTAAGACCTTCAACGTGAAATTTTCGTTTGTCGACTTTATCAAATACGGCATAATAACGGCAATTCCCACCATGCTTGCGGCAATCGGGGGAATTTACCTTTCCGACTTTATTTTCTGATTTTTTTAATCGATTCGCAAAACGAAAAACTTGAGATACAGCGACTGTTCCTCGGCAAAGAGCGAGGGGTGGTCGGCGGACTGAGTCTTTATTTCGGCGACGCTTACCCGTCTTCCGCTCTCCCTTGCGGCAGTTCGCAGCATATTTTCAAACAGCGGAAAAGTTATGAAATGGGAGCAGGACGAGGAGATGAGAAAGCCGCCTTTCTTTACAAGCTTCATCGCTAAGATATTTATATCCTTGTAGCCTTTCAACGCGTCTTTGACTTCGTTTGCGGACTTGCAGAAAGCGGGCGGGTCGAGAACTATTGTATCGAAGAGCCTGTTCTCTTTGCGAAAAGCGCGTAAAATTTCAAACACGTCGCCTTTTACTGTCGTTATTATGTCCACAAGTCCGTTCAAGCGGGCATTTAAGTTTACATCCTCAAGCGCTTTTTCGGAGATGTCGACGGCGACGACGCTCTTTGCTCCGCCGACCGCGGCGTTTAACGAAAACCCTCCCGAATTGCAGAAGCAGTCGAGAACGTCTCCGTCCTTTGCATATCGCCTCAAGGCAAAGCGGTTTTCTTTCTGGTCGAGGAAGTAGCCCGTTTTCTGCCCGTTTTCGAGGTCGACGCGCAGTTTTAAGCCGTTTTCTTCGATGTAAACAACCGGCTCAAAGTCGCCGTAGAGCTTGCCTTTAACAAGGGGCAATCCCTCTTTTTCGCGGACGGGGGAGTCGCTCCTTTCGTAAATCCCTTTAGGATTAAAGAGTTCGGCCAGGGCATTAATTATCAGCTCTTTGTTCTGCTCCACACCAAGCGTCAGAAACTGTGTGCAAAACACATCGCCGTACTTGTCGACAATGAGACCGGGGAGATTGTCCGATTCGGCGTAGACAAGTCTGAAACTGTTATCATACCCCAGTTTTTTGCGGTAGTCATACGCTTTTTGTATGGCGTTTTTGTAAAAGTCGAGGTCGGGTGCTGAATCGTCTTTTATAAATATCCTGACGAGTATCTTGGAAAGGTGGTTGATGTAACCTTTTCCCAGGTATTTACCCGAATAATCGAAAACCGTTGCAAGAGAGCCGTTTTTGTCCTTGCCTTCGATTTTTGCGACTTCGTTTGCGTACACCCACGGGTGCCCGTCGAGAATCCTTTTTTCCTCGTTTTTCTTGAGATAGACCGAATACGGCATATAACTTCTCCTTTTGTTTGTCCCTGAAAGTATACAATATTTCGGTGGCATTTCGCAATCGCGCAGGGCAGATTGCCATAATAAGTATTGCATATTATGAGGTTTTTTGCCCAAAATCAGTTGTGCATTCCAAAATGGATTGTTATAATGTTATATAAATATTTAATATGAATTAGTGGGGAATTGCCATGAAACGCAGTAAAATCATTTTATCGATAATTCTGGTTGTACTTGCCGCCGTTGTTCTCACATCGTGCGGCTACGACCGATACGAAGCTTATACAAACTACAAGGATTACATTGTAGGCGGCGCGAGTTACGATACCGACGTGCGCAAGATAGACATCGACTGGATCAGCGGCAATGTCAGTATTTATGCATACGACGGCGAAACCGTAAACGTCTACGAAGAGAGCGAAATTGAACTTAAGGAAACGGAAAAGCTGCGCTGCCGCTTAAACGGCGGAAAGCTGGACATCAAGTACGTCGGGCCCAACACAAAGCTCCCCCGCACCGGACTGAGAAAGCGCCTCTATGTGGAGATACCCAAGGCAATCGCGGCGGACTTTACCGAAATTAAGGTTGACGCAATCAGCGCAAACGTAGACATTAAGGAACTGGGCGCGTCCATGCTGGACGTTCAGACCACAAGCGGAGAAATCACGCTTGAAACATGCGACTTCCCGATCTGCGAAATCGATTCGGTTTCGGGCACGACCGAAATCCTCTCCTGCAAGGTCGCGGGACTCAGCGTCGAAACCGCTTCGGGCAAGGTATTGGTGGAAAATTCCGAAGTTACCGATTTCTCGGTTGAGACGGTATCGGGCGAAGTGGACTTTACCAGCACCATTATGCCTACCGCGGTAAGGGCGGAATCCATAAGCGGCAAAATTACCGTGACTTTACCCGAAAACGGCGGCTTCACCCTCGACTATGATTCGGTTTCGGGCGACGTAAGCTGCGAGTTTCCCACAACTAAGTCGCTCGGCAAGTACATTTACGGCGACGGAGTCAATGTCATCAAAATCAAGACGATAAGCGGAAATCTGTCAATCCGAAAATTATAAAGGCCTTATACAAAAGAGCGAAAAATCAAATCTACCTTGGACAGACAGGGCAGGTCTCACATAATTTTGCGAGGCGTTTTCGCGCTTATTGAAAAAAACATAGGAGTTTTTTATGAAGAAATTAGCATTATCCGACATTTCGATGAGACTGGGTAACAACGGTCTCAGCTTCAGAGAAAAGCTGGAAGTTGCAAAAAGGCTGGACGAACTTAAGGTGGACGGCATAGAAATCGCCCCGTCTTTTGACGATAAAGCCGACCTTGTTTTGGTAAGGACAATGACGACGTTTGTAAAAAACAGCACCGTCGTTTGCTTTGCCGGCAAGACAGCGGAAGAGATCGACAAGGTGTGGGAAGCACTGAGCGGCGCGAGAAACAAGAGGCTCGCTATCGCCGTGCCTGCGTCTTTTGCGCAGATGGAGTACGCTTATCACCTTAAGCCCGCGCAGGTGCTCGACACCATGCGCGCCCTTGTTAAGCACGCAAAGACTCTTTGCTGCGACGTCGAAGTATCTTTCGAGGACGCGACAAGAGGGGACGTTGAGTTCTTGGCAAAACTCATTTCCGCCGCCGTCGAAGAAGGCGCGACGGTAATCTCGATCAGCGACAATGCGGGAAATTATCTCCCCGACGAGTATTATGCGTTTTTAACGTCGGTTTATGAAAAAACGCCCGCTCTTTGCAACGCGAAACTCGCCATTCAGTGCAACAACAGTCTTTACATGGCGGCGGCGTGCGCCTTTGCGGGAGTTAAGGCGGGAGCCGAAATAGTCAAGTGCTCGATAACGGGCGGCAACGTGCCCAAACTCGACAACATTGCCCAAACCCTCAGCCTTACGGGCGACAGGCTGAAAGTTAAGGTCGGTCTTAACACTACCGAACTTAGCCGCGCGGCAAGCCGCATTGCCATGCTCACAAAGATGCAGAAGGACGGCGAGGATAAGGCCGTAAAAGAGAGCGACGCCGAAAACATCAGGCACGATGCGTCTTTCGGCGAGCTTATGAATATTATTAAGAACCGCGGATATGATCTGAGCGCCGAAGATAGTGCCAAGGTCTACGAGGAGTTTGTCAAGCTCTCCAAGAAAAAGAGCGTCAACCTTAAAGAACTTGACTTTATCATCGCGAGCAACGCGCTCCAGATTCCCGCGACGTACAAACTCAACAACTACGTAATTAACAGCGGCAACATCATAGTCTCCACCGCAGGCGTCTCCCTTACCAAAGACGGAGCCGAACTGTACGGCTTAAGCAACGGCGACGGACCTATAGACGCCGCGTTCAAGGCGATTGAGACCATAACGGGTCACCACTACGAACTCGACGACTTCCAGATTCAGTCGGTCACCGAAGGAAGGGAAGCAATCGGCGAAGCGCTTGTTAAGCTCCGCGACAACGGCAAGCTCTATTCAGGCAGGGGCGTTTCCACCGACATTATCGGCGCCAGCGTCAAAGCCTATCTCAACGCGCTCAACAAAATCGTCTACGAGGAGAAGCAAGTATGAATTTGTCATTTTCCACAAACGGCTGGGGATACGGCTTCAAGGAGATAATAAGGCTCGCAAGGGAATCGAAACTCCGCGGAATAGAAATTCATGACGTAAATCACGCTTGCTTTGACGAGGAAGAACCATTCAGCAAGCAGAATCTTGCAAAGACCTTAAGGATGCTCAACGAGAACAAGCTCAAAATCGTCTGCCTCGACGCTGTCGGAAACCTTGCCGACTATAATAACGCCGATAAGACGGTTTCCGAAATCGAGTCGCTTATCTGCCTTGCCAAGGACTTAAACTGCCCCAATATCCGCCTTCACGCATATACAAAGAATGTGGAAGAGGAAGGGGACGATCTTGACGAAAAAGTTATCGGCATACTCGAGAGAGTGCTCCCGATGGCGGAAAACGCCCACATCACGCTTCTTATCGAGTCCATGGGCATTTACGCCGACACCAAGAGGCTCAAAAACGTCCTCGACCATTTTGCCAGCGACTATCTCGCCGCGCTCTGGGATATACACCATACATACCAGTTCGCCAACGAGAGCGCCGAGGATACGATCAAAAATCTCGGAGCGTACGTCAGGCACCTTCACATCAAGGACAGCAAAAAGCAGGGCGACAAGATTATTTACTGCTTGCTCGGCGAGGGCGACATACCGTTAAACAGCGTGTTTGACGCATTGCGCAGCATAAACTATGAGAAATTCATGTCGCTCGAACTTCAGCCCTCGTGGATAGAGGACTTTGCCGACTGCGACATAGTGCTCCCTCAGTTTGTAACCTATATGGGCAGCTTTGAGGAGATACCGTCCTGGCAGAAGAAGATATACGAAAACAAGCGCAAGACGGGAAGATATATCTGGGAAAAAGATATCCTCATCGAGAGCACATTCTCCCAGATGCTCGACAAAGTCGTGGCATTATTCCCCGACCAGTACGCGTTCAAGTACACGACGCTCGACTATACAAGGACTTATTCGGAATTCCGCGACGACGTCGACACCTTCGCAAGAGCTCTCATAGCTATGGGCGTAAAGCAGGGCGACCATGTGGCGGTATGGGCGACAAATATTCCCGAGTGGTTCATAACCTTCTGGGCGACGGTCAAAATAGGCGCAGTGCTCGTTACCGTCAACACCGCCTACAAGATTCACGAGGCGGAATACCTGCTTCGCCAGTCCGACACCCACACTCTCGTACTTATCGAAGGATACCGCGACGCGCATTACGCCTCGATAATAAGCGAACTCTGCCCCGAGCTTGCCACGCTCAAGAAAGGCAGCCCTCTTCACTCCAAACGCCTCCCGTTTTTACGCAATGTGGTTACCTGCGGGTTCTCTATGAAGGGTTGCATGACATTTGAAGAAGCTATGGGATTGTCCAAGAAAGTGCCGGTTGAAGAAGTCTACAGGCGCGCGTCCAACGTCGACATGCACGACGTCTGCAATATGCAGTACACCTCGGGCACGACGGGCTTCCCCAAGGGCGTTATGCTTACTCATTACAATATAATAAACAACGGCAAGTGCATCGGCGACAGAATGGACCTTTCCACCGCCGACCGCATGATGATACAGGTGCCCATGTTCCACTGCTTCGGCATGGTGCTCTCCATGACCGCATGCATGACTCATGCGTCCACCATGTATCCGCTGCCCTATTTCTCCCCCAAGCCCGCTTTAGCGTGTATAAACCAGGAGAGAATTACGTGCTTCAACGGCGTGCCGACTATGTTTATCGCGCTCCTTAATCACGAGGACTTCCCAAAGACCGATTTCTCGTACATGCGTACGGGCATTATGGCGGGTAGCCTTTGCCCCGAGGCGGTTATGAGGGACGTGCAGGAGAAGATGAACATGACCGAAATAACAATCGTGTTCGGCCAGACCGAGGCTTCCCCCGGCTGCACGATGAGCAGTGTCGACGACCCGCTTGACGTAAGGGTCAGCACGGTTGGCAGCCCGCTGCCCAACACCGAGTGCAGAATAGTCAATCCCGAGACCAACAAGGAAGTCCCCGACAATGTCATCGGCGAGTTTGTGGCAAGGGGCTATAACCTCATGAAAGGCTACTACAAAATGCCCAAAGAAACCGCCCAGGCAATCGACTCGGAAGGCTGGCTGCATACAGGCGACCTTGCGGTCAGAAGACCTGACGGCAACTTCCAGATAACGGGCAGATTGAAGGACATGATCATAAGGGGCGGCGAAAACCTTTACCCCAAGGAAATAGAGGACTTTATCTACACGCATCCCAAGGTTCAGGACGTGCAGGTAGTAGGCGTCAGCGACCCCGTTTACGGCGAAGAAGCCTATGCATACGTCATCCTTAAAGAGGGCGAAACGCTTACGGAGGAAGAACTTAAGCACTACTCGCTTGAGAGAATGGCAAAGCATAAAGTTCCGAGATATTTTGAGTTTACCGACAGTTTCCCGACGAACGCCGCAGGCAAGATACTCAAGTATAAGCTGAGGGAGTTCGCCGAGAAAAAAATACAAGACAGGAAAAAGTAATTTTAATCAGGAGGACAGATATATGTACGACATCAAGTTAACCAGAACGTCCAGTCCCAAACAGAAGCCGGATTCCTCCAAGCTCGGTTTTGGAAAGTATTTTACCGACCATATGTTTATTGCGGACTACACCCATGAAAAGGGTTGGCATGATGCGAGAATCATACCTTTCGGCAATCTTTCCCTGCACCCTGCCTCCACCGTATTCCACTATGGCGCCGAGATATTCGAAGGCATGAAAGCATACAGGACGCCAACCGGCGAGGTTCAGATGTTCCGACCCATTGAGAACATCAGAAGACTAAACAACTCGGCCGACAGACTTTGCCTGCCTCAGATCGACGAAGAGTTTGCGATAAAGATTCTCAACGATTTTGTCAAGCTCGAAGCAGACTGGGTGCCCGCCGCCAAGGGCACATCCCTCTACATCCGCCCGTTTCTGTTCGGAAACGACCCGTTTTTGGGTCTGCACACGATAGACAGGTCGATGTTTGTTGTCATCGCGTCGCCTGTAGGCAATTACTATGCCGAAGGGCTTAACCCCGTCAAGATAGCCATCGAGACCGAAGATGTAAGAGCGGTAAGGGGCGGAACGGGTTATGCCAAATGCGGCGGAAACTACGCTGCCAGCAACCGCGCCGCCGCCAAGGCCGAGCAGAAGGGCTTTTCACAGGTGCTCTGGCTGGACGGCGTCCACAGAAAGTATATCGAAGAAGTGGGCAGCATGAACGTCATGTTCAAAATCGACGGCAAGATCTATACCCCCAGACTTTCGGGCTCGGTGCTCCCCGGTATCACGAGAATGTCCATAATCGAGCTTCTCAAGAGCTGGAATATCGAAATAATCGAAACCGACATCTCGGTGGACGACCTTGTTGCGGCCGCCGAAAACGGCAAACTCGAGGAAGCTTGGGGAACAGGCACCGCCGCCGTTGTGTCGCCAATAGGAATTCTCAACCTCAACGGCAAGAATTACACCGTCAGCGATAACAAGATCGGCGAACTTACAGGCAAACTGTATGACGAGCTTACGGGAATACAGTGGGGCATCAAGGAAGACAAATTCGGCTGGTGCCATAAGGTCAGGTAATGGATAATATTAAGAGGATAACCTTATTTTTGGGGCATTATGGCAGCGGCAAGACCAATGTCAGCGTAAACTTTGCGATAATGCTCAAAAAAATGGGGTTTGACACGGCCATATACGACCTCGACATAGTAAATCCCTATTTTCGCACCGTGGACGGAAAGTCGTTGCTCGACAAAAACGGCGTAAAGCTCGTTGCGTCGGAGTATGCGGCGACAAACGTCGACATCCCCGCCATGACGTCGGGCAATTACGCCATAACCACCGAAAAGTATATGCACGCGGTGGTGGACGTGGGCGGAGACGACCGCGGCGCGCTCGCGCTCGGAAGGTTTGCCAAGGACATCGCAGCCGAAAACGACTACGATTTGCTCCTTGTCGTCAACATGTACCGCTTCGAGACAAGGGATATCGCGGGAGCGATGGAAATCAAAGAAGAGATTGAAACCGCTTGCAAACTGAAGTTTACCGCGCTGGTCAACAACTCCAATTTAGGCGTTGAGACTACGGCGCAGACCGTGCTTGACAGCCAGAGTTATATGGAAGAGTTGAGTAAGGCTTCGGGTTTGCCCGTCAAGTTTACTGCGGTAAGGCGCGACCTTTACGAGCAATTAAATAAGCACATAACAAACTTAATGCCGATGGACCTTATTAAATACGGAAATTGGCAGTGAAAGGAGAAAAGATGGCAAAAGTTACATTCAATGAGGACAGATGCAAAGGCTGCGGGCTGTGCGTTTCGGTATGCCCCAAGAAGATTTTGCAGCTGTCCAAGGATAAGATCAATCCCAAGGGCTACCGCCCCGCTGAGATAACAAATCAGGATACCTGCATCGCGTGCGCGTTCTGCGCGACCATTTGCCCCGACGTGGTCATCACTGTTGAGAAATAAGGAGGCGTAAATGTCTGACAAAGTATTGATGAAAGGAAATGAAGCGCTTGCCGAAGCTGCCATAATGGCAGGGTGCAGGCATTACTACGGATATCCCATTACGCCCCAGACCGAAATCGCCGCGTATATGTCCAGGCGTATGCCCAAAGTGGGCGGCGTGTTTTTACAGGCCGAAAGCGAAATAGGCGCGATAAACATGGTTATGGGTACCGCCGCGGCGGGAAAGAGGGCTATGACATCCAGCTCCAGCCCCGGCATCTCTCTTAAGAGCGAAGGTATCTCCTACATCGCAGGCTGCGACCTTCCCGCGCTTATAGTTAACGTCCAGAGAGGCGGCCCCGGACTTGGCGGCATTCAGCCGTCGCAAGCCGACTACTTCCAGGCGATAAAGGGGGGCGGACACGGCGACTACAGACTTATCGTTCTTGCGCCCGCTTCGGTTCAGGAAATGGTAGACCTCACCTTCAAAGGCTTTGACCTTGCCGACAAGTACCGCATGCCCGTTATGCTCCTTGCCGACGGAACTATCGGACAGATGATGGAGCCTGTCACGCTCAACGCGGGCGAAGTCATTGCTCACGACAAGAGCTGGGCGCTCACGGGCACCAAAAATGAGAGGAAAAAGAATATCATAAACTCCCTGTGTCTGCGCCCCGAAGAACTCGAGGCCTGGAACGACGCGAGGTTTAAGAGATACGAGATTGTGGAAAGGGACGAAGTTATGTACGAAGAGTACATGATGGATGACGCCGAAGTGTGCGTCGTCGCCTTCGGTATCACGGCAAGAGTATCCAAGAACGCCATAAACGCCGCGAGAGAAAAGGGTATCAAGGCGGGTATGATAAGGCCTATAACGCTCTGGCCCTTCCCCAAGGCAATTCTTGCCGAGAGAGCAAAACAGGTCAAGGGCTTCATCTCGGTGGAACTCTCCAAAGGACAGATGATTGACGACGTCAAGCTCGCCATAAATTGTGTCAAGCCCGTATCGCTCTGCGCAAGAAACGGCGGCATAATAGTCACGCCCGAGGAAGTTCTCGCGAAGATAACGGAAGTTAACGGAGGAAATCAATAATGATAGTATTTGAAAGACCGAAATCGCTCAGCGATGTGCCCATGCACTACTGCCCCGGCTGCACACACGGCATCATTCACCGTCTTGTAGCCGAAGCCATCGATGAGCTTGGAATAGAGGGAAGAACCATAGGCGTAGCCCCCGTAGGCTGTTCGGTATTTGCCTACAACTACTTTGAGTGCGATATGATTCAGGCGGCTCACGGCCGCGCTCCCGCCGTTGCGACGGGCTTAAAGCGCGCCAACCCCGAAAACGTCGTCTTCACCTATCAGGGCGACGGCGATCTGGCGTCGATCGGCACTGCCGAAACCATCCACGCCGCGGCAAGAAACGAAAACATAACGATAATTTTTATCAACAACGCGATATACGG
>ERZ795047.103-NODE-103-length-108034-cov-11.500227_pt1 | contig 108034 bp, 90 predicted proteins | sample MGYA00375131_ERZ795047 | MGnify/ENA primary metagenome ERZ795047 (study PRJEB30176, sample SAMN05720228) | activated sludge metagenome | isolation source: Anaerobic digester | place: Japan | collected 2015-05-20 ... | reverse complement strand
GCGCTTCTTTATTTTCTGTCTTTCAAATCATTAAAGCGAAGTGCGAAACTTTAGTGAAATTATTGTATATTTGCCAACTCCAAAAACTAATTCAAAACATATAAGAAATGACGTTTAATATCATTGTGTTGGCCAAACAAGTGCCCGACACCCGAAACGTGGGAAAGGATGCCATGAAGGCCGACGGAACTGTAAATCGAGCCGCTTTGCCCGCAATCTTCAATCCCGAGGATTTAAATGCCTTGGAACAAGCTCTTGAAATTAAAGATCAATATCCCGGATCTAAAATTACCGTTTTGACGATGGGACCAGGACGTGCAGCCGACATTCTGCGCGAAGGTTTGTTTCGGGGAGCTGACGATGGCGTTTTGCTCACCGACCGTGCTTTCGCCGGTGCCGATACGCTGGCCACATCCTATGCGTTGTCGATGGCTATCCGCAAAATTGGAAATTTTGATATTATTATTTCGGGTCGTCAGGCTATTGATGGCGATACGGCTCAAGTAGGTCCTCAGGTGGCCGAAAAGCTCGGGATTCCACAAATCACCTATGCCGAAGAAATTTTGAATATCGGCAATGGAAAAGTTCGCGTGAAAAGACGTCTCGAAAATGGAGTCGAAATTGTTGAAAGTCCACTGCCGGCCGTTGTAACTGTTAATGGTTCGGCACGTTCTTGCAGACCTCGAAATGCAAAATTGCTGCAAAAATACAAACACGCGAAAACCATTACCGAACGTCAGAACGAAAACATCGATTACATCGATATCTACAGCAGTCGTCCCTATCTCAATCTCACCGAATGGAGCGTGGTAGATGTCGATGCCGATGTCAAACAGTGTGGTTTATCGGGTTCGCCTACCAAAGTGAAAAAAATCGAGAATGTAGTTTTTCAGGCGAAAGAAAGCAAACGCCTCACCGACAACGACTACGACATCGAAGAGCTCGTTAAGGAACTTATCGAAAATCATATGATCGGCTAATGCCTTCTGCGAAGTGGAATTTTCTTCCAGTGTGTATGCGGTTTCATTTTGGAGCATCATAATCCGCACTGACTCTGCTTCGTAAATCATTTCTTATTTTTTAAAATAAAAATCGAATTAAAATATGAACAATATCTTTGTATATTTGGAAATTGACGAAGGTGTGGTAGCCGATGTAAGTCTCGAACTGCTCACTAAGGGCCGTTCGCTGGCCAATCAGTTAGGCTGCAAGCTCGAAGCCATTGCTGCAGGCGATAAATTGGACAGCATCGAAAAACAAGTTTTTCCCTATGGCGTTGACGTGTTGCACGTGTTTTATGATTCCCGCCTTTCGCCTTACACAACTTTACCACACACCTCTATTTTGGTAAACCTCTTTAAGCAGGAAAAACCGCAAATTTGCCTGATGGGAGCTACCATCATCGGTCGCGATTTGGGCCCGCGTGTTTCATCAGCACTCGGAAGCGGACTGACTGCCGATTGTACTTCACTTGAAATCGGGAACCACGAAGAAAAGAAGCTCGGAAAAGTTTACGAAAATCTTCTTTATCAGATTCGTCCCGCTTTTGGTGGAAATATCGTAGCCTGGATTGTCAATCCCGATCATCGTCCGCAAATGGCAACTGTGCGCGAAGGCGTGATGAAAAAGGAAATTTATGACGCCAATTACAAGGGCGAAACTGTAGAACATACGGTGAGCGATTATGTGAAAGATACGGATTTTGTAGTTTCCATTATCGATCGTCATATCGAAAAATCGAAAATCAATATCAAAAATTCGCCAATTATTGTTTCAGGAGGATATGGTGTTGGTTCGAAAGAAAATTTCCAATTGCTCTACGAACTTGCCGATCTGCTCGGAGCCGAAGTCGGAGCTTCGCGTGCTGCAGTAGATGCAGGATTTGCCGAACACGAACGTCAAATCGGACAAACCGGCCTTACCGTTCATCCTAAAGTGTATATCGCATGTGGTATTTCCGGACAGATTCAGCACATTGCCGGGATGCAGGACAGCTCGCTGATCATTTCTATCAATAGCGACCCGAATGCACCTATCAACTCGATTGCCGATTACGTGATTACCGGCGAAATCGAAAAGGTGATTCCGAAAATAATCAAATATTATAAGAAGAATTCAAAATAAAAATCGTTAAGAATCGAGAAATGGGGAATAAGAAGCGATAAGAGAAGAATGGAGCATTTTTCCCGACTTTCATCTTCTAGTTTTCCGGTTCTTAAAAAAAATAATTCAAGCTATGCCGAACTTTTATACCGATACGCCACAATTCAAACATTATCTTCAGCATCCGCTGATGAAGCGAATTGTAGAATTGAGAGAACGCAATTATGCAGATGCCGAGAAATACGACTATGCGCCTATGGATTTCGAAGATGCAATGGACAGCTACGACAAAGTCCTCGAAGTTGTGGGCGAAATTTGTGGTGAAATTATTGAGCCTAATTCCGAAGAAGTGGATCATACCGGACCTACTCTTTCGAATGGAAGGGTTACTTATGCTCCTCAAACACAGGAAAATCTCGATGCTCTCAACAAAGCCGAACTGATGGGAATGGGGCTTCCTCGACGTTTCGGGGGACTCAATTTCCCGATGGTGCCCTACATGATGTCGGCAGATATCGTTAGTCGCGCCGATGCAAGTTTTCAGAATATTTGGATGTTGCAGGATTGTGGCGAAACCATTTATGAATTTGCCGATGAATCGCAACGCGAAAAATATTTGCCACGCATCGTCAAGGGACAAACCATGTCTATGGACCTTACCGAGCCAGACGCCGGATCGGATTTGCAGGCTGTGATGCTCAAGGCAACTTATAACGAAGCCGAAAAGCAATGGTATTTGAATGGCGTTAAGCGATTCATCACCAATGGCGATGCCGATATTCATCTGGTGCTTGCCCGTTCTGAAGAAGGCACGAAAGATGCGCGCGGCCTTTCGATGTTTATTTATGATAAAAATAGTGGTGGCGTTACGGTGCGCCGCATCGAAAACAAAATGGGTATCAAGGGCGCGCCTACCTGCGAATTGGTTTTCAAAAATGCCAAAGCCGAATTGGTAGGTACGCGCCGTATGGGACTGATCAAATATGTGATGTCGCTCATGAACGGAGCTCGTTTGGGAATCATGGCTCAGTCGGTAGGAATTTCCGAAGCTGCAACACGCGAGGCATACAATTATGCCATCGAGCGTCGCCAATTCGGGAAAGCTATTATCGAATTTCCGGCCGTTTACGAAATGCTTTCCAATATGCGGGCCAAAACCGACGCTTCGCGTTCGATGCTTTACGAGACCTGCCGATTCGTGGATATGTATAAAACACTCGAAGATATTTCGCGTGAACGCAAACTCACGCCCGAAGAAAAAGACGAATTGAAATATTATTCGCGTTTGGCCGATGCATTCACTCCTCTCGGTAAAGGTATGACCAGCGAATATGCCAACCAGAATGCTTACGATTCTATTCAGGTGCATGGTGGTTCGGGCTTTATGAAAGATTACAAATGCGAACGCCTCTATCGCGATGCCCGCATTACCAATATTTACGAAGGAACTACACAATTGCAGGTCGTTGCAGCCATTAGGCACGTTACTACCGGCACTTACTTGCAACGCATTCGTGAATATGAGGCAATGTCTGTATCGCCCGAATTGGAATCCCTCAAACGCACCTTGTCGAAAATGGCGCAAATGTATGAAAAGCTGGTCGAAATCGTAACTTCACCTAAGGATGAAGAATATCTCGATTTTCATGCACGTCGTTTGGTAGAATGTGCCGGCCATATTATTATGGGACACTTACTCTTGCAGGATGCGAATGCTGATCCCGAAATGTTTCGCAGATCAGCCGAAGTTTATATCCATTACGGACAAACCGAAGTTATCAAAAATTACAATTTCGTTACCAAATCGCGCATCGAGGATATGGCTTACTACAAACCTGATCTGAACGAAAATGCCTGATCCCGAATAGTTTTTGTAAATTCGGTTTCTACTATTCAATAAGAATAAATCATCATAAGTGGCGGCATAAAAAGTCGTCACTTTTTTTGTCGGCGTATTTTCATTATTTTTGTGGAAAGTTTAGATAAACATTCGGTATGTATTTTCGCGACGTAATAGGATTGCACGATGTGAAACGACAACTCATCGACTCCGTTCATCGGGGATTTGTTCCCCATGCCCGTATGTTCTACGGGCCCGAAGGAGTGGGTAAGCTGCCGCTGGCTATTGCTTATGCCCGCTATCTCAATTGCCAAAATCCCGGAGAAAATGATGCCTGCGGCAAGTGTAGATCCTGCATTCAATTCGATAAGTTTGAACATCCCGATTTGCATTTTGTGTTTCCGGTGGTCAAATCGAAAGTTTCCGACGAGTATTTACCCGAATGGCGAGAATTTCTCTCTCAGAATGTTTATTTCAATCTCAACAAATGGCTCAACTTTATTGATGCGCAGAATGCGCAGGGAATGATTTACGCCAAAGAGAGCGACGAAATTATTCGTAAACTCAATCTGAAAGTGTATGAGGCAAAATACAAAATCATGATTGTATGGTTGCCCGAAAAAATGCACGAAGCCTGTGCCAACAAACTGTTGAAGATGATCGAAGAGCCACCCGGAAACACCGTTTTTCTGCTGGTTTCTGAGGATTTGGAAAATGTGCTGCCAACCATTCAGTCGCGTTGTCAACCGATTCACATTCGGGCTATCGAACACGATGAAATGCTCCAAGCTATTCGTCAACATTATTCTCTTTCGTCCGAAGAGGCCTTTTCTGTAGCACATATTGCCAATGGCAGTTTTTCGAAAGCTGTCGAAATTATTGAATCCTCGGACGAAACAAAAAGGTTTTTCGAATTGTTTGTTTCAATGATGCGCGCTTCTGTATCGCGAAACATCAAAAACGTGAAGACGGTTGCCAACGAAATTGCCGGAATCGGTCGTGAAATGCAGAAGAGTTTTTTGCAATACTGCCTGCGCATGTTCCGCGAATATTTTATCAATAATTTCAATGAACCGCAGATGGTTTATCTCAATAGCGACGAAGCGGAGTTTGGTGTACGTTTTTCTCCTTTTGTCAACGAGAGAAACGTGGAAGCTCTCAACGATGAGTTTTCGCTTGCCTATCGGCAAATAGAGCAAAACGGCAACGCAAGAATTATTTTTCTCGATCTTTGTCTTAAGGTTACCGTCTTGCTTTTAAAATAATTTCATACCTTGCAACGGTTTATCGAAACTCTTTTTTCAACCTTTTCCCCATAGCGGGAAACTCAATATAAATTTTTCAAATTATGGACAACGAATTCAATTCTTATGATTTTTCGGACGTTGTGCCCGAAAAGGAAACTACGATACGCAACACTAAGTGTTGTCACGGATGCACCCGACATGCCAATAAACTTCATACCTACGACTGGTTGCACGATTTTCCCGAAATGCAGGCAGCTACCGATATGGTTGAAGTTCAGTTTAAAAATACGCGCAAAGGTTATTATCTCAATAGCAACAAACTCGATCTTCACCAAGGCGATATAGTTGCAGTAGAGGCTTTTCCCGGGCACGATATCGGAACAGTTACGTTGACCGGTAAACTTGTGGAATTGCAAATGAAGAAAAACAATTATCGCGAGGATGTCAATGGCGGTGTGAAGCGAGTGTATCGAATTGCTCGGCACAGCGATATAGAAAAATATGAGCAGGCAAAAGCCAAGGAGCATTCCACGATGATTCGTTCGCGTCAGATAGCCGAAGAGTATGGCTTGCAAATGAAAATTGGCGATGTGGAATATCAGGGTGATGGCAGCAAAGCTATTTTTTATTATATTGCCGATGAGCGAGTCGATTTTCGCCAACTTATCAAGGCGCTGGCTGCCGAGTTCAAGGTCAAGATCGAAATGAAACAGATCGGTGCACGACAAGAAGCCGGTCGAATTGGCGGAATCGGACCATGTGGTCGCGAGTTGTGTTGCAGTGGATGGATGTCCAATTTTGTTTCGGTTTCAACCTCTGCTGCTCGTTATCAGGATATTTCTATCAATCCCCAAAAGCTTGCGGGACAATGTGGCAAACTCAAGTGTTGCCTCAATTATGAAGTGGATGCGTACGTCGAAGCACAAAAAGGTTTGCCGTCGCGGGAAATTGTGCTTCAAGCACAAGATGGGGATTATTATCATTTCAAAACCGATGTTTTTTCGGGTATGATCACATATTCGTCCGACAGACATAATGCTTCCAATCTGGTTACGATTCCAAAGGAACGTGTATTTGAGATCATTGCAATGAATAAGAAGGGTAAAAAGCCCTTAAAGTTGGAAAGCGATTCTCCGGATACACAATCCAAACAATCTTCTTTCACGAACGATCTTCTGGCAGATCAAAGCATTACTCGCTTCGATAGAGAGACCGGACGGAAGCCGGTCAAACGGAAAAAGCGTAACAAAAGGGATAATTCTCTTTCTTCGGAGAGTCAGAATGGGCAAGATTCTTCACCCGATGAGAAATAGTTTTTTGTCGTTATTGATAATATTTTTAATCGTTCTGTTGGCCGGTTGTGGTCAACAGAACGATATTTTTCGGTATCATCATATTCCAAACGGACGCTGGTCGAGCGATCAGACATTGGTCTTTATTTTCGATAGTATTTCCGACAAGGGGGATGCTTATCGAGTGGACATTGAGTTGTCCTTTTCCGATTTTTATCCTTATCGGAATCTGTATCTTACCGTCGGACGTAATCTCAATGATTCGGTCATGCATATCGATACATTGCAGTTTGCATTGGCTGAGGCCAACGGAAAATGGCTCGGAAGCAGTGCCGGAAGGCTTCATCAAATCACCTTGCCTTATTTGCAGCATGTTCGTTTCGATTTGGGGAAAACTGTTCGTTTTACCATTCAGCAGGCTATGACCGACAATCCATTGAAAGGGATCGAAAAGGTTGGCATCCGAATTTCCGGCGAATGATTGCAGTTTCCCGCTATTTTCCCCAACGTACAACTATCTTCAAAATCTGATGTTCGCACCTCCCGATAGCCAAAATCCGGCTTGCGGAATATTGCCTAAATCGATGTATTTCTTATCGAAAATATTGTTGGCATCCACAAAAAAATTCATTTTCTTCCATTGATAGGCTATTTTTGCATCGAGCACCGAAAATGGTTTGAAATGTACCGTTTCGGCCGGTTTCAAATCTACGTATCGCACATAGGTGCCGACGCGGTCTTGCCAACGAAAATTCCACGAAAGGGACAAATTCTTCACGATTTCGTGTTGTAAACTTGCCGTGAATTTGTTTCTCAGATAGTTTAACGCATAATTAGAGATCAGTTCGTCTTTCAGCAAATTTTGATGGATATGCATATATCCGATCGAGAATGTTTGCAATGGTTGTTGTGAACCGAGCCATTCGGTCAAATTCAAGTTCACTGATGCTTCGAATCCCGTTTTGTCGAGTTTCGTATGATTGCGCGATTTCCACAAGGCATCCGGCGATGTTTTCACCCAGTCGATCAGGTTGCGGCCCCGCATGTAAAATGCGGCCAAATCTGTTCTGAATATATTTTTTCGGTAATGCAGGCCTACTTCGAATGCCTCCGATCGTTCGGCTTCGAGGTCGGTATTCCCGATGTGTGTTTGGGTAGTGTAATAGAGTTCGGTGAAAGTTGGCATGCGAGTGGCAATGTTCCACGAAGCATAGAGTCGGAGTTCGCTTATTGGCCTGAATGAGGCGTTGATAGCCGGATAAAACGAGAATTGATCGGGTAGGGCAGTGTTGTGGTTCAGCAGTCCTCCCACCGATAGGGTGTAGCGATCGAAAACAAAGTGATGTTCGGCAAAAAAGCTGATATTTGTGCGGTTATCCGAATGGGTATAGTTGCCGATAGTGTCGCTCATGGCTTTTCCCAGCACATTGCTTAAAATACCTTCGTTGCGCATTTCTGCTCCAAAACTTGTGATTCCCAGCCTTGAGGCATACTGCATATTGAGATTGGCGCCAAAAACATCGCTTCGATGATAGTTGTGCCCTTTATATGATGCAGGAATGTTCGGGGTTCCGTCTCTGAAGAGTTGAAACGTGTCGTAGTGTCGGCTCCAGTATATTTGTGGCATTAGCTTCAACTTGCCCGTCGATTCTCCTTTCACCGAAAAGAAAATGCCTTTCGTATCGTCGAACTGATGAGGATATGTTGCCGAATAAAAGGTATTGGCTCCATATTTTTTATCGTTAAATCCGGCTTGAATGTCGATAGCTGCATCGTTTGTTCTGAATTGACTTTGCCAAAGTACATTGGCAATTTTGTAGTCGCTGTTGTCCATATACCCGTCAGAACGCTGATAACCGGCCGAAATAGTGTTCAACCAGGGTTGCGATTTTACGGCCAATCGTGCTTCATCTTCGGCCAGTGCGTGCATACCGGCACCTGCTTCTATGAAAGCGTTGGAATGCGCATCTTTTTTGGTTATGATATTGATGCCGCCGGCAAAGGCGCTTGCACCATACACGAGCGAGGAAGGTCCCTGCACGATTTCGATATGATCGATGTCCGAAAGATTGATGGGAATGTCGAAACTGTAGTGTCCGGTCTGTGGATTTGAAAGGTTAACGCCGTTTAGCAGAATGGCTACCTGATCGAAAGTGCCACCTCTAAGCGAAATATCGGCTTGTACGCCGTGTGGACTTCGTTGCTGAACATCTACGCCGGCAATGTGTGTCAGCAGGTCCTGAATACTGTGAATGGGCGCTCGCTCAATATCGATGGAAGTAATCAGGGTTACCTGCTTTGATGCCAGATTGAGCGGCAAATCGGCTTTTGTGGCAGTAACCACAATTTCATCGAGTTTCACCTCTTGAAGTGTGTCAGGGGTGATTTGTAATTCCGATTTTTCTTTTGGGTTCACCGAGGCAGCGTGGGCGCTCGCCAAAGCACATCCCGATAAAACCCCGATCGTTACGGCTTTACCTAAACTGTTGAAAACACTGAATTTTTTGCGTGCAAATCGTTTGAAACGAAATGCCATGCCTAATGATTTAATACTTTTTCTCATAACTTCTTCAATTTAAAAAATGTGAGTAAAATTTACAGATTATCAATAATTTATTCCTTATTATCAATTACTTTGGTGTTCTGAATAATAGAACACCGATGACACTGATTATACGGGCTAACACCGATAAATCCGTTCTTATCTGTAACATCCGTGTCGTCCGTGTTCTATTCAATAACACACCGATAACGCTGATTTGTACGGATTAACGCCGATAAATCCGTTCTCATCCGTAACATCCGCGTCGTCTGTGTTCTATCCAATAAATAGGACACTGATAATACTGATTATACGGATTAAAGCCGATAAATCCGTTCTCATCTGTAACATCCGTGTAATTCGTGTTCTCTTCAATAGCACACCGATAACGCTGATTTGTACGGATTAATACCGATAAATCCGTTCCCATCTGTAACATCCGCGTCGTCCGTGTTCTATATAATTTATCTGTATCATCGATGTTACATCCTTTTCCTATCATTCGTAAATATTTTCCTTTTAAATTCCGGCCTTTTCCCAAAGTTCAACAATAAGCCAATTTCCTTATCGGTTGCCTTCAAATAATTGATAAGTTGCAGCTCATGCTCTTCAATCAAACACTCGGCAGCCTTTAGTTCTATAATAATAGTATCTTCAACAATGATATCGGCAAAATATTCACCTACAACACTTTCTGAGTAATATACGCTGATCGGCCGTTGTTTTTCGGCATATATTCTCTGTTTATAAAGTTCGACCATCATCGCATTTTCATATATTTTTTCAAGAAACCCAAAACCAAGTGTATTATAAACGGTATAAAAACAACCCAGTATTTTGTTTGTAAGCTCTTTATGTAATAATTCGTCCATAATTTATTATTTCGATATTCTGCCAATAACATTTGTCTCCGTGTTTTGAATAATAGCACGCCGATAACACTGATTTAACAGACTGACACCTATAAATCCGTTCCAATCTGTAACATCCGTGTAATTCGTGTTCTATCCAATATACAGCACACCGATGACACTGATTTGTACGGATTAATACCGATAAATCCGTTCTTATCTGTAACATCTGTGTCGTCCGTGTTCTATTCAATAAATTCAATAAATAGCACACCGATAACACTGATTATATACGTATCAACACCGATAAAATGTGTTCTTATCTGTTCTATCTGTGTTCCCTTCGCAAACTTTTCCTCTTCCAATTCACATAATCAAATTCCTTGTGTTGACAAATTTCGCTAAAGTTACTTCCGCCATTCAAAATAATATTAACTGAGAGCCGTAAAATTTCGTCAAACTTGACGAAAAAACTTTTTATTCGGTTAAATAATTCATAAAGGCTCGCGAGTTTTTCCCGCACTCGTCTGACAAAAAGAATGATTGTCTCGCTATTTCCCTGTTTTTACCTCCGACGCTCCTCCCAGTCTCCTCCCAGTCTCCTCCCAGTCTCCTCCCACTCAACCATTACCTTCAATTATAGAAGTCGGTGCGTTCAACAGAAATTGACGGTTCGAGATAATTTTCACATTTTTCGTATCCTTACCCCTCTGACAAAATGGCATTCACCTTTCTCGAGAATCAGATGAGCTCTAAATCGGGTAGGGAGGATATTTTCTTCAAGGTTTGGGCGATTTATTTCGTCCCAAACTTCGTTGGCAAATTTTACCAATTCTTCCTCAGAGTAATCCGCATAACGGTGAAAATATGACTCCGGATCTTGAAAAGCCGTCTGCTGAAGTTTCTTGAACCGATCGATATACCATTGACGTAAATCTTTTTCACTTGCATCCACATATATCGAAAAATCGAAAAAATCGGAAACGAATACTCTTCGTCGTGGTTTCTTATTCATCGGAACTTGCAACACGTTAATACCTTCAACAATCAGAATATCCGGCTTTTGAATGATTTGCACTTTGTTGGGAATCACATCGTAGTACAGGTGCGAATATACGGGCACTTCCAATTCATCGCGTCCCGATTTTACGCTCGCCAGAAACGATAGAAGGCTCTTGGCATCGTAGCTTTCGGGAAAACCTTTTTTGTTGAAAATACCTCGTCGTTGGAGTTCGGCATTCGAAAATAGAAAACCATCGGTTGTTATCAATTCAACTTTCGGGTTTCCCGGTGTCATCGACAACAATTTTTGGAGCACGCGTGCCGTAGTACTTTTGCCTGCAGCTACGCTCCCTGCAATTCCGATGATATAAGGAATTTTCAGACTATTGTCTTTGAAAAACTGATCGCGTTCGTTGTGAAGGTTTTGGTAGTGCGTAAGATGAATTTGCAGCAGACGCACCATTGGCATATAAATTTCTTCGATTTCTTCGATCGTTAATGGTTCATTGAGTGCCTGCAATTGTGTGAGGTCGATTCCCGTAACGGGGAACATGGGATGTTCTTCGAGTTTGCTCCATGCTTCACGCGTAAAACTTCGAAATGGCGAATAGGTAACCTCGTAGGTTTTGTTCATTGGTTTCTCGTTTTGTGGCGTAAAGTTACTGAAAAAGGAATTTACACAAAAAAAAACCGATAAGCATTTTTTAGCTCATCGGTTTACTCGAATAGTATAGGTGCGTAGTTGTCTCTCTTACATTAAATCGATACTTCGTTTGATGAAGTCGCTCAGAGCTTCGCCTTTCAGCATTCCGTTCGAAAGAAGCGCCAAGTCTATCATCTGTTTCAATTTTTTATTTTCCGAAGCATACGCTTTCATGTCGTCTTTTTCCCTGTTTTCAACTTCGTTTATCACTTGTTTGATGAGTGGGTGATTTACATTTAGTACAACCTGAAACATGTCGGGCATTTCGCCATAAAAAGCCATTCCCGGCTGCATAGCCGACATTTCTTTCATCCGTCGCGAAAATTCGTTTTGGGTGATTTGTACCGGCTTGTCATTTTCGCTTAATGCCTTGAAATCGACATCGAATTCAGCTTTTGTAACTGTTGGCAGTAACGATTTTACGGCTTCCGTCATATTTTCTTTTTGCTTGTCGGTCAACTCTACGTTTGCCACCTCCTCCTTTTGAATGAGATGATCAATCGTATCGCTATCCACTCTCACGAAGCGGGTTTTTCCGAATTTTTGTTCGATCATTCCCATCCAGTGGATATCGAGTTGCCCATCCATAATCAATACGTCGTAGCCCTTGCTTTTAGCTGCATCGATGTGAGCATACTGATCGTCCTTGCTATTGGCATAAAGATAAACCAATGTCCCGTTTTTGTCAGTTTGTGCCCCTTCGATGAGGGTTTTATATTCATCGAGGGTGAAATATTTATCGTCGATATTTTTTACAAGACAGAAATTCACTGCTTTCTCGTAGAATTTGTCTTCGGTCAGCATTCCGTATTGTACGAAAAGCTTCAGGCTATCCCATTTCTGTTCGTATTGTGGCCGGTCTTTCTTAAACAGTTCTTCGAGTTTATCGGCTACTTTTTTGGTGATATGATTCGATATTTTCTTGACGTTGCTATCGCTTTGCAGGTACGAGCGTGATACGTTCAGCGGAATATCCGGAGAATCGATTACGCCGTGAAGCAAAGTCAAAAACTCGGGTACGATGCCTTCCACCGAATCGGTTACGAATACCTGATTGCAATAGAGTTGTATTTTATTTTTTTGCAAGTCGAGATTGCTCTTGATTCGTGGAAAATAAAGAATGCCGGTGAGATGAAACGGATAATCCACATTGAGGTGAATCCAGAACAGCGGTTCATCCATGCTCATCGGATAAAGTTCATGATAAAATTTCAGATAATCATTATCCTTCAGCCCTGCCGGTTTTTGTTTCCATAAAGGATTGGTATCGTTGATGACGTTATCCTCATCCGTATCAACGTATTTCCCGTCTTTCCAGTCTTGTTTTTTCCCGAAAACAATGGGCACGGGCAAAAATTTGCAATACTTGTTGAGCAAATATTCAATCTTTTCTTTTTCGAGAAAGTCTTTGTTTTCGGAATCGATATACATAACGATATCGGTTCCGCGATCGGTTTTGTCTGCCGCTTCAATTTTGTATTCGGGAGTGCCCTCACTGGTCCATTTAACGGCTTGCTCGCCTTCTTTGTAAGATTTTGTGATAACTTCTACCTTTTTGGAAACCATGAAAGTAGAATAAAATCCCAGTCCGAAATGGCCTATAATGGCATTGGCATCCGATTTATATTTATCGAGAAATTCATTTGCCGACGATAAGGCAATTTGATTGATATATTGATCTACTTCATCGGCTGTCATGCCGATTCCGTGATCGGAAACGGTGATAGTTTTTGCCTTTTTGTCCACCGAAACACGTATGGAGAGATCGCCTAACTCGCCCTTGAATTCACCTTTGTCTGCCAATGTTTTGAGCTTTTGAGTCGCATCTACGGCATTTGAAATCACTTCACGCAAAAATATTTCGTGATCACTGTAAAGAAATTTTTTGATGATGGGGAAAATATTTTCTGTAGTTACCCCGATTTGGCCTTCTTTTATCATAGTTGAAATGTTTTTTGTTTCTGTGTTAAGCTTTTGCAAATAGTGTGCCATTCGGTTTTCGAATTCTTCTTGATCTCGAATTAATTCTATTTGGGTATTTATTGAGGCTCAATTGGTTAACTTAGTTTGTTAAATTCGATTTTTTGTAGTGTATTTTCTGTATTTATAATTTAGATCCAATTTAAATTACAAAGATATTTAAAGGTATTTGAATAATTTATCTGCTATAATTGTATTATAAATAAAATCAATCGTTAATAAAGGGTGTATCTTACGCTTAATTATATATTTAAATATCAGAATATCAGGTATAAGTATATTGTTAGATTTTTATTAACACTATTTAGGCGTTTTAAGATAAAAAACAGTTGGAATATTCGGAAATATATATATATCTTTGTTGAGGATGAAAGAAAAATGAACAGCGAAAAATCATTTTTTCTTGATTCAATAACACAAAAAAACATGTCTTATGAAAGCAAATGATTCCTTCGAAAACAAGCTTCTTGGATTACAGGACAACATGCTTAATTTTGCCTTAACTTTAACTGCAAATCGCGAAGAAGCAAAAGATTTGATGCAGGAAACTACACTTCGTGTATTGGACAACAAGGAAAAGTATTACGAAAACGTGAATTTTAAAGGATGGGTTTTCACCATCATGCACAACATTTTCGTAAACAACTATCGAAAAGTAGTGAGAAGCCAAACCATTATCGACAAATCGGAAAATTTATATCATCTCAACTTGCCTCAGGATTCGGGCTTTGATACTCCTGACGGAGCTTATACCATCAAAGAAATAAACAAGGCGATTAACAGTTTCACGGATGAGTATAAGATTCCATTTTCGATGCACGTTGCAGGCTACAAATACGAAGAGATAGCCCAGCATCTCGGCCTTCCCATCGGAACTGTCAAAAGTCGAATCTTTTTTGCACGCAAACGTTTACAGGAAATTCTGAAAGATTTTCGTTACTACAAAGAAATTTAAAACGTAATATCCCGCGTGATGACTGAAAGCGTCAATTTGGCGCTTTCTTTTTTTGCTCCTTTCGTCCAAAATTCATTTATAAACCCTACTCCTAATCGGCTAATAATAATGAAAAAGACACGAAAATTTTCCCCCGTTGTCGGCAAAGTTTTTAGTTAAATTCAATTTTTTTGTTTGATTATTTATTTAGACCAATATCTTTGCGAAATATATCATTTTCACACTCGTTTTTTTATGGGCATAGATTTTTTCAAGCGCACGAGCTACCAAATCTCGAAACTGATAACTCGAAAGTATAGCACTTCATTTTCTTTGTCCGTTTCATTGCTCGACAACGCCGAACGCGACGCTATTTATGGCATTTATGGTTTTGTGAGGCTTGCCGATGAAATTGTCGATACCTTCGATGCTTCTTTCGATCGTAAATATCTTTTGGATAAACTGAGGGAAGATGCTCAATATGCCATTCTACATGGAATCAGCACCAATCCGATCATTTTGTCGTTTGCTGATACAGTCAATAAATACAAAATCGATTGGTCATACATCGATGCTTTTTTGCGAAGCATGGATTATGATTTGGTAAAAACGGACTACAGTACTCGAGAAGAATTGACAGACTATATTTATGGTTCGGCCGAAGTTGTGGGTTTGATGTGTTTGAAAGTTTTTTGCAAAGGGGATGAAACTTTGTATGATCAGCTTTTCAAGTACGCCAGAAGTTTGGGGTCGGCTTTTCAGAAAGTTAATTTTTTGCGAGACATCAGCTCCGATACCAACGAGTTGGGTAGGATTTATTTTCCGGAACTCACTCAATCACATTTGAGCGAAGAAGTTAAATCTATCCTCATTCGTTCCATCGAGCGCAATTTTGATAATATCCTGCAGTATCTGCGATCGCTCATGCAGGTGAACCCCAAGCATATCGATGTACTCTTTCGAAGTTTTTGGCAACAAGTCGGACGTTATTTCGATGCAAAGGAGACACAACAAATTATTTCGCTGATTGCCTTTTTTCTCGGGCGCACCCCTTTCGACACCAATGCCGTTTACACGTTGTTATCTTATATCGAATTCAAACACAAGGGATATTATAACGTTGAAGGTGGCATGTATACGATTGTTTCGAGTTTGTTGTCGGAGCTCGAAAAAATGAATGTGAAGTTTCACTATAATACCGAAATAGTGGATTTTGAAGCTCGCGAAGGTAAATTGATTTCGTTGATCGACAAAGATGGGAAGAAATGGAATGCAAATATTTTTGTAATTAATTCCGACGCAGCTTATTTCAGAGGAAAAGTGCTGAAAAGAAATAAGTTTTCGGATGGGAAATTGCAAAAAATGAGTTGGACAATGGGTTATCTGACATTTTATTTGGGTGTCGATACGAAATTACCGCAAGTGGACCATCATAATTATTTTTTAGGAAATAATTATGAAGAGTATGCCAAAAATGTGATGCAGCATCCCGGAACGATAGAGAAACCATATTATTATGTAAATGTAGTTTCGAAATACAATCCCGATTGTGCTCCTGTGGGTAATGAAGCCCTGTTTTTTGTGTGTCCTGTACCGAATCTTTTGTACAAAACCGATTGGGTGGACAAAGAGGATATTATTGACAGTATCGTTGCCGATTTTTCAAAAAGAATACATCGGGATATTTCGAAAAACATTGTTTTCAGAAAAAGTTTTACCCCGGAAGATTGGCATGATCGTTTTAATCTATATAAGGGTGCCGGGCTGGGATTGTCGCATGCCATGAACCAGATTGGAGCTTTTCGGCCGAAAAATGCCGATGAAGAATTCGACAACACGTTTTACGTGGGCGCATCTACAGTGCCGGGTGCAGGACTGCCGATGGCCATCATCAGTTCGAAGCTCGCAGTGGAACGCATCTTGAAAGCTGCAAACGAATAGTGATTTGCCCAAAAGTTGTTGGTTATAATTTGGGAACTATCAAAAGAAAAGAGGGAAAAGACTTCGACATCTTTTCCCTCAGCTTTTTGTCATCAATTATTTCAAGTCGTATTATTATTTCACGGACAAATCGACCGGATTTTTCACTTTTTCCTTCAAAAGAGCAAATTCGAGAACTTCACGTACATCATTCACATAATGAAACTTCAGTCCTTTCAGGTACGAAGGCTTGATTTCTTCGATATCCTTTCGGTTTTCTTCACTCAGAATAATGTCTTTGATACCTGCACGCTTTGCGGCCAGTATTTTTTCGCGAATTCCTCCAACGGGAAGCACTTTGCCGCGAAGCGTAATTTCGCCCGTCATTGCCAGGTTGGCTCGTACTTTTCGTTGCGTATAAACCGATGCCAGCGAAGTTATCATCGTAATACCCGCCGAAGGGCCATCTTTGGGAATTGCACCTTCGGGAACATGAATGTGAGTGTTCCATTGTTCGAAAACTTTTGGATCGATCCCTAACTCATCGGCGTGCGAGCGGATATATTCCATTGCTAACATGGCCGATTCTTTCATCACGTCTCCCAGATTGCCGGTGAGTGTCAGCTTTGATTCTTTGCCGCGACTCAGTGAGCTTTCCACGAAGAGAATTTCACCACCAACGGCTGTCCATGCCAGGCCGGTAACCACACCGGCATATTCATTGCCCTGATACCGATCTTTCGTATAACGCTGTACGCCTAAATATTCCTTCAAATCCTCCGGTTGCAGCTGAGCCGGATAAGGTTCGTTGGTGGCAATCTTAAGCGCTACGCGACGCAACACTTTGGCTATTTGCTTGTCCAATTCACGGACGCCCGATTCGCGAGTATAGTTTTCGATCATCAGTTCGAGCGTTTTTTTCGGAATCGTGAATGCGTCGAAAGGTATGCCGTGATTGGCCATTTCCTTCGGAAGCAGGTGGCGGGCGGCAATTTCTATTTTTTCTTCGGTGATGTATCCTCCCACGTTAATCAGTTCCATACGGTCGAGAAGAGGTTGCGGAATGCTGTTCAAATCGTTTGCCGTAGCAATGAACAATACTTTCGACAAATCATAGTCGATGGAAAGATAATTGTCGTGGAAAGCCGAATTTTGTTCCGGATCGAGCACTTCGAGCAATGCCGAAGATGGATCGCCTCTGAAGTCGTTTCCGATTTTATCCACTTCATCGAGCACAAAAACGGGATTGGATGAACCGGCTTTGGCAATATTCTGAATAATACGTCCCGGAATTGCCCCAATGTAGGTGCGACGATGACCACGAATTTCGGCTTCGTCATGCAATCCTCCCAGCGAAATGCGGACGTATTTGCGGTTGAGTGCTTCGGCAATAGACTTTCCGAGTGATGTTTTGCCTACGCCCGGAGGTCCGTAGAGACACAAGATTGGCGATTTCATATCGCCTTTTAGCTTTAAAACGGCCAAATGCTCGATGATGCGTTCCTTTACTTTTTCCATTCCGAAGTGGTCACGATCGAGAATCTTCTGAGCATTTTTCAGGTTGAAATTATCCTGCGTATATTCGTTCCAAGGCAGCTCGAGAATCGTTTGCAGGTAGCCATATTGCACCGAATAGTCAGGCGATTGTGGATTCAGTCGCTCAAGTTTCTTGACCTCTTTCTCAAACGTTTCGGCTACGTCGGCATTCCATTTCTTCTCTTTCGCCTTTTTGCGGAATTCGTCGATTTCGATTTGCTGAGTGTTTCCACCCAATTCTTCCTGAATGGTTTTGAGTTGCTGTTGCAGGTAATACTCCTTTTGTTGCTGACTCAAATCTTCGCGGGTTTTCATCTGGATATTCATTTTCAGTTCCAGAATTTGTATTTCGCGGTTGAGTATCATCAACAAGCGGTAAGCCAAATCTTTTTCGTTGTCGATGTTCAGCAATTCCTGTTTTTCGCGGTTGTTGATGGGCAGATTGGTAGCGCAATAGCTCACCAGCATATTCGAAAACGATTCGTTTTGAATGGTCGCCATCAGCTCTTTTGGCGGCTCGCCCAACATATTGAGCATCTGAATCATTGCATCGCGTATGCTGTCCAGAATGGCTTTATATTCCTTATCGTCGTCGGCTGCTTTTATGGTGTCCCGAATTTTGTAAGTTGCCACGAAAAACGGATCTGTTTGAACCATTTTGGTCCATTCGAAACGTTTTTTGGCCTGAATGATAATGCTCAAATTGTCGTCGGCCAATTCGATCACCCTCAAAACTTCGGCAATGACGCCAATATGATAAAGGTCGTCGGGCTCGGGATTGTCAATGTCAGTGTCTTTTTGGCATACCAGGCCGATATATCGATTTTTTTTACCGAGAGAACGAACCAGATTCAACGATTTGCTTCGTCCGACCGAAATGGGCAAACCACTTCCCGGAAAGACAATCGTATTGCGCAATGGCAGAATAGGAATAGTTTCCAACAAAACCGATTCGTCCAATTCACTTCCATCGTTAGAAAAATCACCTGTTATGAACGACACAACGTTCTGATCCGATTCGTCACTTCCCTGCGTATATAATTTTTTTGGTAACATATTTTTCCTTCTTGAATTTTTCTTCTTTAAACTCTTTCAAACAATCTTACGTTGGATTTTCGATTACATTTGCAATGTTTTTGAGTCTTTATTCCAAAATTCGTGCCAAGTTTATAAAGTACGGGAAATGTCAAACAGTTATTTTCGATTTAAGCAATTTGTTGTCCATCAAGATCGGTGTGCCATGAAAGTTGGCACCGATGGGGTTTTGCTGGGAGCTTGGACAAACGTGGAACATGCACACCGAATTTTGGATATTGGCACAGGAACCGGTTTAATATCTCTCATGCTTGCTCAGCGGAACGCAGATGCTTCGATTGTGGCCCTCGAGATAGATGAGGACGCGGCCGATCAGGCAGAAGAAAACGTTCGTTTTTCACCATTTTCGGAGCGAATTGATGTAAGACAGATTCCTTTTCAGAAATTTTCCGCAGAGTCAACCCAAAAATTCGATCTTTTGGTCTCTAATCCTCCTTTCTTTGCCGATTCATTACGTTCCCCCGATCATTCACGTTCGCTTGCCCGACATTCGGACACGCTTAGTTTGGAAGAGTTATTTTGTGGAGCGAAACAAATAGCCACAAAACATGCCCGGTTTTCGGTAATCATTCCTTATTTGCAGAAGCGGCGAAGTTTGTTTGCTGCAAGCGATTTTGGTTGGCATCCTGCGCGTATAACCAATGTTTTCTCTGTGTCTCATTCCAAATTTCCCAAAAGGATACTCGTCGAATTCACGAACGATGTGCCCGATCTTATTTCCGAAAACGAATTGACCATCGAGATCCGGCCAAAAGAATATTCGCCTGCATATATCGATTTGGTGCAAGAATTTTATCTGTTGAGTTCAACTTAGAAGTGCAATTTTTTGCGGAAAGGTTGAGCCGTTTTTTTTTCTATTTTCTATATTTTATTCGTTCTATGTTTGCGTCGTATTTGCGTCGTATTTGCGTCGTATTTGCGTCGTATTTGGTTCGAATGAATTTTTATTTCTATTTTGTCTTTTTTCATGAGTGCAAAAACTATATTTCTCGATATTTCTACTATCAATTCAACTCTCAAAAATAATCACAACTGCGAGATTATTTGGAGAACAACATTCAGATCGACGCAATATCTTAAAAAAGTAAGATCAGAACCATGATATTTTCCAAAAATATAAATAGCCGATTTTAATTTCTCCCTTATAAATCGACAAAAAATAGTAATTTTGCCCCTTTATTTCAACCATCATATATCAATTAACGGATGAAAAGTGTAAAAATCAAGGATAAAGAGTTCGAGCTCTTCATTCAATCCAACGAAATAGAAAAAAATATCGAACGGATTGCCCACCAAATCAATCACGATCTCGCGGGAAAAAATCCCATCTTTGTGGCAGTGCTCAATGGTGCATTCATGTTTGCGGGCGAACTCATGAAGAAGGTTTCGATGCCGTGTGAAATTACATTTGTGCGTTTGTCCTCCTATCAGGGAACTTCGAGTACCGAAAAGGTTAAGGAAGTTTTGGGATTGAATGAATCTATCGAAGGACGTACAGTCGTCATTGTAGAAGATATTGTAGATAGTGGAAATACGATGGTGTCACTGGTCGATGAACTTGGGGTGCAACATCCTCAGGAAATAAAAATCGCTACATTATTATTTAAGCCGGATGCTTTGAAACGCGATTTGAAACTCGACTATGTTGCGATGGAAATTCCGAGTGATTTTATCGTCGGCTATGGACTCGATTATGATGGATACGGTCGAAATTTGAATGATATCTACAAGCTAAAATCCTGAGTTTCGAAATATCTTAAGATGTTATCCTTCAATTGTTTCAGGTCGATATGGTAAAAATTGGAATGGGTGCGTTTTGAAAATGTTTGTTTTTTTTAAGGTTTTGAGCTCAAAAGAGAAGGATATATGCTGTTTTTTTTAAGAATTTTATTCGCGAAAAACAATGTGATAATAAAAAAATACCTATTTTTGCAACAAAAGACAGAAATCGAGAATTAATTGACACATAAAATATCAAACAATGGACAAAGACGAAATCAAAAAAACACCGAGGGCAAACATTGAGAACCAAAAAGATACAGCGATCCTTATGGGAATGGTATTGGCATTGGCTCTTGTGTTTGTAGCTTTTGAGTGGTCAACGCAAACTACCAAATTGGATGCATCCACGGTGGTTCAGGATGTTGTGGCTGAAGAAGAAATAGAAATCACCCGTCGTGATCCAACTCCACCACCGCCACCGCCACCTCCTGCACCCGAGGCCCCTGAGATTATCCAGGTAGTGGATACCAAGGTCGAAACCCGTATCGATATCAATATGGAAGACGATCAAAGTAAGGCTCAAGTCCAAACTTATACACCGCCCCCACCACCCAAACAGAGAGAAGAAGAGGAAGAAGAAATTTTTGTGGTTGTTGAAAATCAACCCGAATTCCCTGGTGGTCAGGCAGCTATGATGAAGTTCTTAAGTGAAAACATCAAATATCCTGTTATTGCTCAGGAGAATGGCATTCAGGGGCGTGTGATTTGTAACTTCGTGGTCGAAAGAGACGGTAGTATTACTGATGTTCAGGTAGTTCGTGGTGTTGACCCTTCTCTCGACAAAGAAGCCGTCCGCGTGATTCAATCGATGCCGAAATGGAAACCCGGTATGCAGCGTGGAAAGCCTGTGCGCGTCCGCTTTACACTGCCTGTTGTATTCCGACTCCAACAATAAAAATTATTTTTACAAATCAATGAGTAAAAGCTGCTTTTGTATTTAAAGGCAGCTTTTATTGCAAAACACGATTTCTTTGCCGATGATCTACAAAATCTCCGCTTTAGAAAAAGTAATCAACGATTCTATTCAAAATCTCTCATTCGAAGAATTTCCAAATACTTTGTTTGAACCAATCAGGTATATTTTATCGTTGGGAGCGAAAAGAGTTCGACCGGTGTTCACACTTCTCGCAGCAAATCTTTTTTCCGAAGAAGTTGATCATGCTATTTCTCCCGCATTGGCGATCGAAATATTTCACAATTTCAGTCTGTTGCACGATGATTTGATGGATCGTGCCGATTTGCGGCGAGGACATGCTACTGTGCATACAAAGTGGAATGAAAATACGGCTATTCTTTCGGGAGATGCAATGCTGATCGAGGCTTTTTTGCAAATAGCCAAAGTACCTTCCGAAAGGTTATCCCAAGCCTTCGACTTGTTTTCTAAAACGGCTCTCGAAGTATGTCGGGGACAGCAATACGATATGGATTTCGAAACGCGTACAGATGTTTCTGAAGATGAATATATCGAAATGGTGCGTTTAAAGACTGCTGTACTTATTGCCTGTGCACTCAAAATGGGCGCATTGGTTTCGGGTGCTCCCGAAATAGATGCTGACCTTTTGTATCGCTTTGGGATAAATATCGGAATTGCCTTCCAACTTAGGGACGATTTGCTTGACGTGTATGGAGACAGTAAAACTTTTGGCAAAAAAATTGGAGGAGATATCGTTTGCAACAAGAAAACTTTTCTACTCATCAAAGCACTCGAAAAAGCCAACAACTCTCAACGAAAAGAACTCGAAAAATGGTTTAACGACGCAGATTCTGATTCGGAAGCCAAGATTGAAGCTGTTCGAAATATTTATGATGCACTCCATTTGAAGACCGTTTCCGAAAATATTATCGAGCAATATTACTTGATGGCGATGGATTGTTTCTCGAGTATCGATGTTCCCGATTGGCGAAAGAGTGAATTACTGACTATGGCTGAGAATTTAATGTACCGGGAGAAATAGATCCGGTGAAACGTTAGAACATGTTTTGAAAAATGCCTTATCGACGATTACCAAATACCGATCTTGCTCGCATTCGTGCTTTGAAAACGGCTGTCCAAAAAAGCTCCGGCGAAGAGTTTCGACAGTCGTTAATCGATAACAAAACATTATCTGAAGCCGAAACTTTGCTTTTGCTCTTCGAGCGTAAATGCAAGCAATATCGTCAATACTACGAAATCCAGGTTAAGGCAGGAAAACAACTTCAACTGAAAGCAAAAAATGCGCGAATATATTTGTCGCATTTCATTCAGGTTTTATATATGTGTGTAATACGTTCTGAAATTAAGTCAGAGCAACTTGCTTTGTATGGTCTTGAAAACTATAACTTAATCGTACCCGAGTTAACATCCAACGAATTGCTTCTTATCTGGGGAAAAAAAGTGCTGCAAGGCGAAGAACTACGAACTGCCAAAGGTGGTGTTCCAATCTTTAATCCTTCCTTGGCTAAGGTAAAAGTTATTTTCTCTATCTTTGAAGAAGAATATGCCAAACAAACAGTTCGTCATCAAAATACGTTGCGAGCACTGAAAGAGGTTGAAGCATTGAGAGAAGACGTTGACAGGGTGATCTGCAACATCTGGAATCAAGTAGAGAAATATAACGAGAAAAATACACTCGAGGATCGCCTTCGGAAAAACAGAGAGTATGGCATCATATATTATTATCGAAAGGGAGAGAAATCATAGAAATGAATCTGATAGATACACATTCGCACCTTTACGAACCTGATTTTTCAGAAGATTTGTCGGCAGTAGTGGACAGAGCGCGTGGCGCCGGTGTGAGCAAAGTACTCCTACCCAATATCGACGATCAATCGATTGATCGATTGAAAAAAACTTATCGAGAAGATCAATCCTTTTTTATTCCAATGATGGGTCTTCACCCATCAAGCGTAAATATAAATTGGGAAAGACGGCTGGAAACCATTTATGGTGAGCTTATCTCCGAAAAATATATTGCCGTTGGTGAAATAGGTATCGACTTGTATTGGGACACTACTTATGAAAAAGAACAAATTTTCGTTTTCGAAGAACAACTCCGATGGAGCATCGAAAAAGAGCTGCCGGTTTCAATTCACTCCCGCAATGCAAGTCAAGAGGTACTGCAAAGCATACGGAAGGTTGGTGCGGAGAAACTCAAAGGAGTATTTCACAGTTTCGCCGGAACTTTTGAAGAGTTGTCGGAGATACTTCAATTGCCTAATTTTTACGTTGGAATAAACGGAATAGTTACGTTTAAAAATTCAAATTTGGCCGAAACACTCCGACACTGCCCGATCGAACGTCTTGTAATAGAAACGGATGCACCTTATCTTTCTCCGGTTCCTTTTCGCGGCAAAAGAAACGAGCCTTCTTATATCAGTGTGATTGTCAACAAATTGAGTGCAATATATAATTTGGAACAAGAAGAAATTGCAGAAATTACAAAAAAAAATGCCGACAAACTTTTCCAAATTTTTTTATGGTAAAAGAAATTTTTTTTTCTTTGTGCTCGAAAATGTTCTATTATTTTATAAATAAGAGAAAACAAAGAACAATATTAGATTTAAATCTATATTTTTGTATTCGGAATGGCATGTGAATGAAATAAATTTATTAATTTGCACCCGTTTTCATAAAATCTCCCTAAGGAGAGATGCTCGAGTGGTTGAAGAGGCACGCCTGGAAAGCGTGTATACGTCAAAAGCGTATCGCGGGTTCGAATCCCGCTCTCTCCGCTAATGCACTCAGCACTTAAAAATGACATAGAAAGAAATAGAAGCTGAATAATAAACAATAAATTCATTAAAAACAAAACAAAACAAAATCATTAATCCTAAAAAATTAAACACACAATGAAAAAGTTATTTGCAATTTTCGCCATTTTCGGTATGATGACTGTAGGTCTGCCGTCGGTCATTTTAGCTCAAGACGCGTCTGCCCCTGTAGATTCTGCTTCACAAACCACAGAAGTTCAAGCTCCTGCCGAGAGTTCCCCCGCGGAAGCTGAAGCAATAGCAATTGCGGAATCTAATGGCGGTATACATCAAGCTCTAAAAATCAAATTCATCGAAGGTGGAGCCGGCTTCATGAGCTCAATTGCTATCGTATTTATTTTAGGTTTGGCGTTCGCTCTCGAAAGAATCATTTATCTTAGTTTGGCAGATGTTGATCCCAAAGGATTGCTTTCAAAAGTTGGAGATGCTCTTGCACAAGGTGATATTGAAGGTGCAAAAAATATTGCCCGCGACACAAAAGGGCCGATCGCATCCATAGTCTATCAGGGGTTGCTGCGTATAGATCAAGGTCCCGACGTAGTTGAACGCTCGGTAGTTTCTTATGGAGGCGTTCAAAGTGGTTTGTTGGAAAGAAATTTGTCCTGGATCACATTGTTTATCGCCATTGCTCCATCTCTGGGATTCTTGGGAACGGTTATCGGTATGGTGCAGGCTTTTGACGATATTCAGAAAGCCGGCGATATCAGTCCTACCATCGTTGCTGCCGGTATGAAGGTTGCTCTTATTACGACGGTGTTTGGTCTTATCGTTGCTATTATTCTTCAAGTATTCTATAATTACATTCTGAATAAACTTGAAGGAATTCTCAACAAAATGGAAGATGCATCCATTACTTTCCTTGATCAAGTAATTAAATACAACGTAAAATACAAAAAACTTTGATAAATCATGGCAGTAACAAAAATACACAAAACTTCCAACAGGGTTTTATACATCACAATTGGAATCACGCTTATTGTAGTAGCCTTGTTCTTTTTGGGAGGTAACGTATCGGCAGAAAAACAACTGCCCCAGTTAGTCGGGTTGCAAGAACCACGCAATACCGATATCCTTATTTATTGGATTTATGCATTACTTTTTGCTACAATCGTAATGCTTCTTTTGTTTGCTATTTCGGGTTTCTTTTCAACTCTAAGAACAAACAGAAAAGGAGCTATTGAGTCATTGTTGGTATTATTAGCAATGCTTGCTTTATTTGGAATTACCTATACAATAGGTAGTGGCAAACCACTGAATATTGTAGGATATACAGGGCCCGATAATGTTCCCGGAACACTCAAAATGACCGATATGTGGATTTTCAGTATCTATGTCATGCTGGCTTTGGTCATTTTGGCTATCGTATTTACTCCGTTATTAAGTAAATCGAAGAGAAAGTAAATAGTTATTGATAAAATTATTCCCTTATAGGGAAGTAAAAAAACAAATTAAAAATGGCAAAATCGAAAAAAAAGGTTCCCGGGCTTAATTCGAGCTCAATGGCCGATATTTCATTTCTTTTGCTTATTTTCTTCCTGGTGACTTCTTCGATGGATACTGACACTGGTTTGACGAGACGTTTGCCTCCGCCACCTCAGGACGAACAAAATCTTCAAGAAATGGAAGTTCAAAGACGAAACTTGATGGTGGTATTGGTAAATAGCCAAAATCAAACAATGGTCAGAGATCAGTTGGGCGATGAATGGTATGCTAATATTACCGAAATGGTGGGGAGAGGTGGAAAAGTAGGATTGAAGGACAAAGTGAAAGAATTTGTAACAAACCCAAACAACAATCCAAACTTGCCCGAGCTCACCGAACAAGATTTTGGAGAGCCTATCGGAACGGTACTGACTACGGCTGATCACGTGATTTCACTTCAAAATGATGCCACTACCAGTTATAAAGCATATATTGCTGTTCAGAACGAATTGGTAAAAGCTTATAACGAATTGCGCGAAGAAGCAGCACTTAAGTACTACAACAAGCACTACGCCGATTTGCTTCCCGATCAACAGGAGAAAATCAATAAGCTTTATCCGCAACGTATATCGGAAGCAGAACCCAAAAATTACGGAGGAGGAAATTAATATGGGAAAGTTTAATAAGTCTGGTGGCAGAACAATGCCTGAACTGAACACGTCATCGATGCCCGATATGATTTTTGCGATATTGTTTTTCTTCATGGTTACAGTAACAATGCGATCGGAAGAATTGCAAGTGAAATTTAAATTACCATCGGCTTCTGAAGTTCAAAAATTGGAGAAAAAATCGCTTGTTACTTATATTAATATTGGTATTCCCGTTGATCCGAGACTCGGAACAGGAACTCAGATGCAGTTGAACGACAAACTCGCAGGGATTGATGCTATTCAGGATTACATTGCTCAAGAAAAAGCAAGTTTGAATGAGGCCGACCAACAGTTTATGACTGTTTCGATTAAGGCAGATGAAAATACCCGAATGAAGTATATTAGCGATGTCAAACAGGCATTACGAAAAGCTTATGCCCTAAAAATCAATTATTCGGCGCGAAAGGCTGAGAATTAATCGGAACATAGGTACATAATAAAAAAACCAGATCAAAACGATCTGGTTTTTTTATTATGGTTTTCCTTGTATAATCCATTCCATTACATTTGCCGGAGCTCGTTGAGCTAAAAGTTCCTGTTTCATGAAATCCATGTATGGTGCTACGTGAGTAAAAAATCGGTAGTAGCCTTCGCAAAGATAATTCAAACCAGGCTCACCGTATCGATCATTTACGAACCGATTTTTGGGACATTCTCCGTAACAAGCAAAAAGCATATCACATTCTCTACATTGTCGCGGCAGTTTATCAAATTTATCGTTGCCGAATTTTAGCTGTTGATCTGAATACATCATTGAAGTAAGTGTTTCGGAATAGATATTCCCCAACTTATATTCCGGGAATACAAAATGATCACAAGAATACACATCTCCGTTGAATTCCATAACGCCTGCATGTCCACATGTTTTGGCCATTGTGCATAATCCGGGTTGTTCGCCCACCCAATTGGCAAGGGTAGAATCGAATATTTGCACGAATGTTTTACCCACGTCTTCGCGAACCCATTCGTCGAATATGGCACACAAAAAATTACCCCATTGTTTGGGTTTGATACTATAAGGCGCAAGGTCAGCATCTTTTTCGGATGCCGTAGCTGTAGCTAATGTCAAGGGTGAAGGATGACGGTTAATCCTCTCGACAATGGGTGTAAATTGCAGATATTGGCAACCGATTTCCTTGAAAAAATGATAAAATTCTAATGGATAGTCGGCGTTATAATCGTTTACTACAGCCATGCAGTTAAATTCCACATCGTATTTTTTCAGTAATTCAATGCCGTGCATCACTTTAAGAAAAGATGGACGACCCATCTTGTCTCGGCGATACTCGTCGTGGAATTCTTGGGGACCATCGATAGAAATTCCAACGAGAAAATTGTTTTCTTTAAAAAACTTACACCATTCATCCGTGAGCAGAGTGCCGTTTGTCTGAATAGAATTATCGATTTGTCTGCCGTTCGCATATTTTTTTTGTAAGTCAAGGGCTTTCCGATAAAATTCGATCGGACGCATCAATGTCTCTCCTCCATGCCAGGTAAAAAGCACTTGGCCCATGGTTTGCGACTCCAGATATTCTTTTACAAATCTCTCCAAGAGCGTATCGCTCATTACTCGATGTTTATTTTGCGAGTAGAGTTTTGTTTTTTCAAGATAATAACAATAATCACAAGCAAGGTTGCATGATGAACCGCCGGGTTTCAACATTACATATAATGGTTTTGAGAAAGGGGCAAACGTAGTCATATAGATTTTATTTATAGTTGAAAGATAAACCTTTTGTTTTTAAACATAGTTAAAAGGCAGAAAAATGATTACTAACAACACAAATTTAATTGTAATGGAACTAAAACAAAAATTTTTGCACTCCGGTTTATTATTTTTAAGAGTCGCATTGGGTATCTCCATCTTCTTACATGGAATATCTAAGATGATGGGTGGAGTTGAAACCTGGTCATATTTAGGTAGTTCGATGTCCTATTTCGGAATTACGTTTGCTCCTGCTTTTTGGGGATTTTTAGCGGCCTTAGCCGAGACTGTTGGCGGAGTTTTATTGGCACTCGGATTGTTTTTTCGTCCTGCAGCTATTCTCCTTGCCGGAAATATGACAGTAGCTCTGGCAACTCATTTGTTTGCCGGTGATAATTTCATGGTTTATGGTCATGCACTTGACCTTTTGATTGTTTATTTTTCTCTGATATTTATTGGAGCCGGAGAATATTCTCTCGACAAAAAGTTTTTTCCAAAAATCGCTTAGAACTGCTTTTTCACAATTTTCCAAAAAGCCTTTTCCTTTTATCCAGGGGATAAGGCTTTTTTTACAACAAAAAAAAGGGTAAGCTTACTATATCGCGCCGCTACAACCAATTACCCTTGCTTCGGTCAAGACCTGGGGGATTCGTTGGGAGCTGGCCGTATAGGACTTACCCGAAAGCAAAGATAGATATTTTTTTGTAAGCTTCAAAAATTAAAATAGATTTTTTCCTTTTAAACCCTTTGTTTATCTTTGTAAGAGATAAAGAATACAACCCGCCGGGCGATGTATAATAAATAAATGTCTTTATTATGAACCTTATAGATCGATTTATTTCGTACGTAAAAATTGATACACAATCTGATGAAAACAGTGATCAGACTCCAAGCACCTCAAAACAGTTTAATTTAGCCAAAGAGCTGCAAAGAGAATTAAACGATATTGGTCTTTCGGAAATCTCACTTGACAATAATTGCTACCTGATGGCCACTCTTCCCGCCAATACTCACAAAAAAGTTCCAACGATAGGATTTATTGTCCATCTCGATACAAGTCCGGATATGAGTGGCCAAAACATAAAGCCACGCATCGTGAAAAATTATGATGGCAACGATATCATTTTAAACGAGGTATCGAATATCGTTCTTTCGCCTAACGATTTTCCGGAATTGTTGAATCATAAGGGAGAAGATTTGATTGTTACCGACGGGAATACTTTACTCGGTGCTGATGACAAAGCCGGTGTTGCAGAAATTATGACAGCGATTGAATATCTTTTGGATCATCCTGAGATCAAACATGGTAAAATTCGTATCGGCTTTACACCTGATGAAGAAATAGGTCGTGGTCCGGATAAATTCGATGTCGAAAAATTTGGTGCAAAATGGGCTTATACGATGGATGGAGGAGAAATTGGCGAATTGGAATACGAAAATTTTAATGCTGCTTCGGCCAAGATTTCGATTCAGGGACGAAATGTACATCCGGGTTATGCTAAAAATAAGATGATTAATGCTCTGCATATAGCTAACGAATTGGTGTCAATGCTTCCGGCGAATGAACGGCCCGAATATACCGAAGGGTATGAAGGTTTTTTTCATCTCACTTCTATACAAGGTACTGTGGATGAAGCTACTGTTTCGTATATCATTCGCGATCATGATCGGACAAAGTTCGAAAATCGAAAAAAACAGATGGTAAATGCAGTGAATTTTTTGAACACGATTTATGATCACCGCATCAAGCTCGAGTTGAAAGATCAATATTACAACATGCGCGAAAAAATAGAGCCTGTGCCTCATGTGATCGATTATGCATTTCGTGCGATGCAAGAGGTTGGCGTGACACCAATTGTACGACCTATTCGTGGAGGAACAGACGGGGCACGCTTGTCTTTTATGGGATTGCCTTGCCCAAATATATTTGCCGGAGGCTTGAATTTTCACGGGCGTTATGAGTTTATTCCTATTCCTTCTATGTACAAAGCTGTTGACGTAATAGTAAAAATAGCCGAATTGGTAGAAAAAGATTGCAAATAAACAATTTATGTCATATCGGTAGAAAATTTTAAATCGATAATCTTTTAATTATAAGATAATTATGAAAAAAACACCCTTTACAGATTTCCACATTGCTCTGGGAGCAAAAATGCATGAATTTGCCGGTTATAATATGCCGATCGAATATTCGGGAATTATCGACGAACATTTGACGGTAGTCAATTCGGTAGGCGTTTTCGATGTATCGCACATGGGCGAATTTTGGGTTAAAGGTACAAAGTCGTTTGATTTTGTTCAGAAAGTATCGAGCAACGATGTCGCTTCTCTGTCGGTTGGGAAGGCTCAATATACGTGTTTTGTGAACGAAAACGGTGGAATCATCGACGACTTTCTTCTATATCATTACGAGCCCGAAAAATATATGCTGGTGGTGAATGCGGCCAATATCGAAAAAGATTGGGCTTGGTGTCAGAAACAGAATACGATGGGTGCCGAAATCGAGAATGCGTCTGATCACACGGCACAATTGGCCGTGCAAGGGCCGAAAGCCAAAGATACGCTGCAGAAACTCACGGATGTCGATCTTTCATCTATTCCGTATTATTCTTTTGTTACAGGGGAAATAGCCGGAGTGGACAATGTCATTATTTCCAACACGGGATACACCGGCGCCGGAGGTTTCGAGCTTTATTTCTATCCCGAGTTCGGGAAACAGATATGGGATGCTATTTTCGATGCGGGGAAAGAATTCGGAATAAAACCTGCCGGCTTGGGTGCACGAGATACCTTGCGCCTCGAAATGGGCTTTTGCCTCTACGGTAACGATATCGACGATACGACAACGCCGCTACAGGCCGGATTGGGGTGGATAACGAAATTTGTGGATGGAAATAATTTCATAGGTCGTGAAGCGCTCGAAGCTGAAAAAGCAGCCGGCATACCTCGCAAACTTTGTGGCTTTACCATGATTGACAAGGGTATTCCTCGTCATGGATATGAAATAGTGAACGAGCAAAATGAAATGATCGGCAAAGTAACATCGGGCACCATGTCGCCTGTTTTAAAAGTTGGAATAGGACTAGGCTATGTGAAACCCGAATATGCCAAGCCCGGAACACCCATTTATATCAATATCCGTAACAAACCCGTTAAAGCTGAAGTTGTTAAGACGCCTTTTAGGAAATAGCCCTCTCTTCATCGGTTTTCGAAAATCGAAAAATGAACATTGCCGTAGCTGCGTTTTTCGACAAATAAGGGCAGATCGGAAAAATCGACTGATTTAGAATGCTCCATGATAAATATTCCTTCCGGTTGCAGCAATTGTTTTTGCAGAATAATGAGGGGTATCGTTTTGCCCTGAGGAAGATCGTATGGAGGGTCAGCGAAAATAAAGTCAAATTTTTCGTTCGTTAATTGGAGATACTTAAATACATCGGTCTTTAGAGGATATAACTCTTCAGCATTCAGTAAATCTTTTGTTTTGCAAATAAACTGATAATGAGTAGGATTTATCTCGATGCTCGTTACATGTGGGCAGCCACGCGACACAAGTTCAAAGGCGATGCTTCCTGTTCCCGAAAAAAGATCGAGGGCAGTGGTTTTTTCCCATTCGATCCGATTGTTCAGGATATTGAATAAGCCTTCTTTGGCAAAGTCAGTCGTGGGACGAGCTTTCAGATTAGGTGGAACTTGTATTCGACGAGATTTGTATTTACCGCTTATTATTCGCATATAATTCAGTCATCAGGTCAAGAGGTATTTGTTCACGGTTTACTTCTCGGAAAATCGTATTTGTTTGGATGTCGAGTTTCGACGTGTTTCTAATATGTTTTTTAAGCGTATCGAGTACTTCCATGTGCATTGATATATCTCCGCATGCATAGAACATATCATTCGACTGATCAAGAGAAAGCTTTTCCCAAACCCCAAAGAGATAATAAAGTGGATCGGACGAGTGTTCTATCGGAAAAGTATTGATTGATAGGAGTTGCTGCTTATGAAAACAACAAACGTCGAGCATCCGATTGTGGAAGTTGGCCAAACAATATTTTCCGTCCTCTACGACATCTGTAGAAGTGGAGAAAAATCGGATCAACGTGGCGGCATGATGCGTAAATACCGGATTGCATAAGTTGCGTGAGAGAAAATAGTACAACTCCGGACCGATGTCGAATAACACATGGCATTTGATTTCGGCTATTTCGTCCGAAATTATTTTCCCTTCATTGTCTTTCACGTTGAAATCGAAAAACTTGTCCGATTGTTCTGCGTCAAAAAAATGATCCGGAACGATCGTGTATTTAGGAGAAACGATGGTTATACGTGTATGGTGGAACGGCAGTGTGAAAAAGTTGTAGTCGAATATCAGTTTTTTAATGCTTTCGTTATAAGAGAAATGATCTCTAAAAGTTGTTTCCTTATAGAAAAAAACTTCCGGATCGGATGGGCAATAAAGAGCAAAAGAAAATCCACCCGGCAATAGCCGGATGGATAGATTGTATTTTTCGGACGAAGATAAATCGATATTTTCGGGTAAAAACATGAATTTGATACTTTTTCGACCGGAAAGTTATTCCCAGTTTCCTGCGTTGTTGTTGGCAACAGTGAGTGATCCGACCTTCAACCCCGGATAATTGCGATCACCCGGACGATCTAACACGTCCTGAATCTTTTGTCCCAACAGTTTTTTGTCCAGATCTCCCAAGAAGGTCGTATATGGAGTTTTGGCTTCGAATACCTGAACGGGATATCCTGAAGCAGTTTCGAGTACTGCAGTTCCCATTTCAAATTTTGCGCCGTTCCCGTAAGGTACGTAAGGGAGTGAATCTGCCAATGTTTTGGGACGATTTGGGAAAAGAACCTCGAATGCAGGAGCATAAATAGAATCACGTCTTAGTTGTGGACGGTTGTTTTCTTCATCCCACAGTCCGGCCGCACGAATAGCTTTTTCATTGCCGGTGCGAATGATTTGCATCGCTTTTTCTTCCGTCATTCCACTTTCGAGCTGTTCTTCCGTCAAATCGCCATAACGACTGAGGGTGACAACCTTCCCGGTTTTTACGAAATCTACCAAACTGTCAAAACTCGCCGTATATCTACCATTTACATCGCGGAAAGCGACTTGAGATGTACGAATGTCAATCAATCGTTGAATGACAGCTTTTTCGCGTTTTGCTACTTCTCTCTGAAACTCGATAGGGGCTTGGATACTTCTCCAGCAAAGAAACCCTAAAAGTAGGATGGCGGCAATCAGAATCGCCCTTAATACAACTTTCATGGACTTGTTCTTTTTAATTTTATGGTTTGTGAATTTTGATTTTCTGAATTTCGACTACAAATTTAGAAAAAGAATAATAAATGTACTATTTTTACGGAAAAAAAACAGAGAAAAAATGATAAATCGATTTTTTATCGATAAAATCAGTGCGAATTTTGCTTATACATTCACAGAGGATCAACGTAAAGCTATTGAAAAAATTGTAGATTTCCTCTTTTCAAAAGATGATGACCATATATTTGTTCTGAAAGGTTATGCCGGCACCGGCAAGTCTTCACTGATTGGAAGTTTGGTTAAAACGATGAATGATTTCGATCAAAAAACAGTGTTGCTGGCACCAACCGGAAGGGCAGCTAAAGTGTTTGCCGGATATGCCGGACAACAAGCTTCAACCATTCACAAAAAAATCTATAGACAACAAAGGGTGACGGACGCCGGCTCACGTTTTAAACTGTCCGAAAACCTTCACAAGCACACTTTGTTTATCGTTGATGAAGCATCAATGATTAGTAACGAGTCGGGCGAATTTTCGATTTTCGGATCGGGACGTTTGCTCGACGATTTGGTTGAGTATGTTTATTCGGGTGTTGGTTGTCGTCTGTTGTTTTTAGGTGATACCGCTCAACTCCCTCCCGTTATGCAGGAAAATAGTCCTGCACTCGATGTGCCTACCTTGCAATCTTACGGATTGAGTGTGACGGAATGTATGCTGACCGAAATTGTTCGACAGGAAAAAGTATCCGGTATTCTTTACAATGCTACCATGCTTCGTAATGCCTTGCGCGATGAGGCAGTGGACGATTTTCCGAAGTTGCGCCTGAATTCATTTCACGATGTGAAAAAAATCGGTGGCGGCGAACTAATTGAAGAAATATCCGATGCTTATCGTCGCGACGGAATTGAAGAAACTGTTGTAATTTCACGATCCAACAAGCGTGTGAATGTTTTCAACAACGGCATTCGAAATGCTGTGCTCTATCGCGAAGAAGAGTTGTCGAACGGAGATTTGCTCATGATCGTCAAGAATAATTATTTCTGGACAGAAAATTTTGAAGAAACTGATTTTTTGGCCAATGGCGAGTTTGTGGAAGTTGTACGCATTCGCAATACGGAACAAATGTACGGTTTCAGATTTTGCAATGTGCTTTTGCGACATAGGGATTACGGAATCGAATTCGAAGCAAAAATCAATATGGATGTCCTCCACACCGAAGTGCCAGGTTTGACTCGTGAACAAAATGACGCATTGTATGCTGCCGTGTTGGAAGACTATGCCGATATCGTTCACAAACGCGATCGTTTGAAGAAAATAAAGGAAAATCCATATTTTAACGCGCTACAGGTCAAATATGGATATGCCGTTACCGGCCACAAAGCACAAGGTGGTGAATGGAAAAATGTTTTTCTTGATGTTGGCTATATCGATAGATCCTATATGAATTCATCCTTTTATAGATGGCTTTATACCGCAATTACACGCAGCTCGCAAACATTATACCTCGTAAATTTCCCAAACGATTTGATTGCTCTTGCCAAATAATTGCTACTTTTGCATCGATTAAGCAATTGAAACTCGGTCGCAAGATCGCAAAACAATACTCGTGTTGGACAAGAAAAAAGAATATTCGAATCTACTCCTGTCAACCGTCAGACGGTTGGAACAGAACGTTGAATCTTCAATAAATGAAGATGTGTTTTCGTTTTCATTCTTCAAAGAGTCTTTCGATCAAACCGAGAAAATTATGCGTTTGCTGCACGAACTCGAAAATATGCAGGTGGACGAAATGAAAATGCAGATGGAGAAGTTGGTGAAATTTCTTTCCGAAACCGAAAACAGAATGCAGGATAAATCGATTGATCGGCAAGAAGAAAAATATAATGAAGAGGAAAAGCCGGGTGAAAAAAACTCGAAAGTTGACGATCGCTCAAATCAGATTATAAAACCGGAACTTTCATCCGATTCAACACATCAGCACAATAAATATGCGGAGAATATCGTTTTTCCTCAATACATGAAGCCGGAAAATCGAAAGGCTGATGTTGATCCCGTTTCCGTTTCTCCTAAAAATATTGAAAGCACCAAAGAAACAGGTGATGCGTCCATAAAATCATTCAACGAAACGATTGGCAAACCACCTGCCGTTACCGATCTGAAAAAGGCCATCAGCTTAAACGATCGTTTTTTGTTTCAACGTGAGCTGTTTGGTAATAGTCGAGATGCAATGAATGATATGATTACCAGATTGAATTCTTTTGGTAATTTTAATGAAGCCGAAAAATATCTGAAAGAAAACACTTCGTGGGACTTCGACGATTCTGTTGTACAAGATTTTTTGTTTGCTATCAAAAAAGGCTTTGAATGATCAATCAGTCATTTATCGAAACCGGATATTTTATGGGAAAATTAATACTGGTGCCAACCCCAGTGGGTAATATCGAAGACATGACCTTGAGAGCAATCAAGACCCTCAAGTCGTCCGATTTGATTTTGGCAGAAGATACGCGCACGAGTGGTTTCTTAATGAGACATTTCGAGATAGAAACACACCTTCAGTCGCATCACAAGTTCAACGAACATCAAATGCTTCCACAACTTGTCGAGCGACTTAAAGGAGAAATTACGATTGCTTTGATTACCGACGCCGGTACGCCCGCTATTTCCGATCCCGGTTTTCTTTTGGTGCGCGAATGTGTGAAAGAGGGTATCGAAGTAGAATGTTTGCCCGGTCCTACGGCTTTTATTCCGGCCCTTGTAGTCTCCGGCATTCCTTGCGATCGTTTCGTTTTTGAAGGTTTTTTACCTCAAAAAAAAGGACGACAAACGCGAATGAAAGAGTTGGCCGACGAAACCCGAACAATGGTTTTTTACGAATCGCCTTTTCGAGTTGTGAAAACATTGGCTCAATTTGCTGATTTTTTCGGCGAAAATCGATATGCCTCGGTTTCGCGAGAAATTTCAAAAAAATTCGAAGAAACCGTTCGCGGCACACTTTCGCAGTTGATTGCTCATTTCTCTGAAAATCAGCCTAAAGGAGAATTTGTTATTGTTGTGAGTGGAAAAGAAAATTAAATTGACGTATTATAGCATCAAATATCGAAATCGGATAAACATTTTAATTGTTAATTCGTTGAATAGTGTAGTGAATAAGTACATAAAAAGAAATAATGCGAATCAGTAGTTGAAACTGATGGCGAGTTTATATAGTTAAAGTATTTAAAATCAATAAAATAAATGCGCTGAATATTCGCTCAATCCGCTGAGAATCATTAACTTAGAAGAATAAAACCCATTATTTTTCAAGTATGATTCCCAGCGAGAAAGAGTTTAAACTGATACAGATTTATATGTATATATGTGATTTATACGACCAGGAATTGAAATATTATTGCCAAAGATACAGCAATAATTCCAATCCCGCTTTCACAGACCAGGAAATAATGACAATTTACCTGTTTGCAGGACACTGTCAAAAGTATTTCCGGATCAAGGATATATACAATTTTGCATCAGAATATCTTTCCTCATGGTTTCCCAAATTACCTTCATACCAGACCTTTAATCTTAGGTTAAACCGTCTTAATGAAGCCTTTCGGGTATTATCCACCAGATTGATATCTTCATTCATGCCGGCTGATTGCAACAAGGGCATATCCCTTGTCGATTCCCTTCCCATAATAACTTGTGCGGGTAGGAACAGGCAAGGAAAAGTGGCCCGGGAAATAACCGCCAAGGGATATTGCTCAACAAAGAACATGTATTATTACGGGTTGAAACTTCATGCGCTGACCCTGCGCAGGGAGGGAACAATCCCCTTTCCGAAATCCTTGATGGTCACTCCTGCCGAAGATAATGATCTGACGGTTTTTAAACAGGCCTGGGGTGATTATATCTCCGATACCGTAATTTTTGGAGACAAGATATACTCCGATTTTGAATACTTCAACGATGATAAAAAACAAAAACAGAATATTGAAATGTATACTCCTGTCAAGGCAATTAAGGGACAATCCGAACAGGAAAAGCAGCGCCAAAAAGCTTATAACGACTTGTTCTCTACGGCTGTTTCCAAAATCAGGCAACCCATAGAATCATTCTTCAACTGGCTGAACGAAAAAACAACTATTCAAAGAGCACAAAAAGTAAGATCCACTAAAGGGTTACTTGTCCATACGATGGGCAAAATTGCCATCGCTTTCATTTATCTGATTTTTTAAATACTGATTCACATAAATAGTAAATAACCAAATAAGTGAAGCAGACAGGTGTTAGATTCATAAAAATTGATGTTGGTTTCACGAAGAATTACAAATAATACAACAATATGAAAAAAGGATGGATTTTATTTCTTAGCATGGGATTGATATTCTCGTGCACAAATGTGAAGGAATCGAAAGAGTATAAAGCACTTGAGGCTGAGCGCGATTCTCTATTGCAGTTGACGGTCACGGCTGATGCCGAAGTTGCGGAAATGATGTCGGTAATTAGCGATGTGGAGGCTAATTTTGACAAGATCAGAGAGGCCGAAAAGTATATTTCGACACAATCATCGCAAAGTGGCGAGATGAGCCAGGATACAAAGCAACGTGTGGAGGATAATTTTAAAATGATAAACGAAATTCTTCAAAAGAATAAAGCTCAACTCAATTCGTTGAACCAGAAGCTGGCTGGTAGCAATAAACAGGTGGCTGCGCTCAAGAATACCATCGAGCGCCTTAATCGCGAAATGCAGGAAAGTGCTGCGCGCATCGATGATTTACAAACCGAACTCGCCAAAAAAGACATTGCTATTGCTCAATTGTCGAGTGATATTTCTTCACTCGCCGAAGAAACACAAACACAGGCTCAAACTATTCAGGAACAAGACAAAACCCTGCATACAGCCTATTACGTTTTTGGTACTGCCAACGAGTTGAAAGAGCAGAAAATTTTGTCGGGTGGCTTCTTGCAATCGACAAAAGTGATGAAAGACACCTTCAACAAGGACTATTTTCTGAAAATAGATATTCGTGAGGTTACACAAATTCCACTGTATGCAAAAAAAGCCAAACTTTGGTCCACTCATCCCGAAGGAACGTATGAGTTTGTGAAAGGAAGTGACGGAAATCTTACTTTCCATATCACGGATACGCAACGTTTCTGGAGTCTGACCAAGTTTTTGGTGATTGAAGTTTCATAGGATTTTTCCAAAAAAATAAAATTAGTTCGCGGAGCGACTTTTGCACTGCCTGTTTCACAAGGCGGAGAGTGAAGCCGCTCCGTAATTTTGTTGCAGTGATGAAATATAAGAATCTGTTTATCGATCTCGACGATACGCTTTGGGATATTTACCAAAATGGGAAAGAATGTCTCGAAGAAATTTTTAGCGATTATCGTTTCGATCGGTTTTATTCCACGTTCGACGATTTTTATAATGTTTATATGCCCTCAAACAATCATTTGTGGGGATTATACCGACTCGGTCAAATCACGAAAGATGAATTGATTGTCGAGCGATTTTTAGTTCCGGTGCGTCCGTTTGGTATCGATGATCCTGAATTTGCGAAGAAACTGAGCGACGATTTCCTCGAACGAACGACCCACAAAACCGGACTTGTGGAAGGGACAAAGGAGTTGCTCGAATATTTAAAACCGAAATATCGAATGCATATTCTCTCCAATGGTTTTCGAGAAGTGCAGTATAAGAAAATAGAAAATTCGGGATTGCGTCCCTATTTCGACAAAATCATTCTTTCGGAGGATGCAGGCAAAAACAAACCTCATCCCGACATGTTTACGTATGCCCTCAAAAATACCAATTCGCGACGTGATCAGACGTTGATGATCGGCGATAGTTGGGATGCCGACATTGTTGGCGCCCACAACAGTCGCATCGATCAGATATGGTTTAATCCTTCGGGAGCAGGAGCGGTAGGTTTCGAACCAACTTTTACAGTGAAATCGTTGAGCGAGATAAAAAATATTCTATAAACGCACGGTTTGTAGGAATTATTCTTTCTTCGCAATAATTTTGTTAATCAATCGACTTTCTTCATGATTTTGGAAGCTACAGAACCACAATTCTGCCTTATTATCATACTTTCGTAACTTGCCGAACGACCATTATTCTGCTGCATTATAGGGTCTCCCTTTTGCGGAACGACCAATCGCTATTCGAAAAGGTTACCGGACTGTTAAAGGAACGATAATTTTCCGCCGAAAATTACGACTTGTTATCACGAGGAACGGCTTTTGTGCACAGACAAAACCTACTTTCCACGCTAAGGAACGACTTTTTACCGGTAAAACACCCTCTCCGCAGGATGCGGAGCGACCTATTTCTGCTGCTTTGCCTGCTCCGCATTGCGCGGAACGACCTTTTACTATCTAAACAACTCACTCCGCAAAATGCGGAACGACCTTTGTCATCCTAAAAAGGTTGTTCGACGTTAAAAGCAACGACCTTTGTTCGCAGACAAAACTCACTCGTCGCCGCGAGGAAGGGGTTTTGACCGCGGTCAAAAGCCACTCAACCTTAAAAATAGTTATCAAAAATGGAGAAACATCCCATAATTTGTTAACGAAGTGAACGACAAAGGGGGTAAAAGGTGGTACCTCAACGTGAAAAGTGACCTTTATCAGCGGTCAAATGCCGTTAGTCATCACGGAAAGTACATTTTGTTCGCGGTCAAAAGTAGGTCCGTAAAATGAGGAGTGACCTTTATCGGCGGTTAAAACCTACTCGTCGCGTTAGAAAGTGTAAAAATCGATATAAAACAGCCGTTTCAACTTAACGACTATATCTAAATGTGAATGAACGTGAATATATTTACGAATTAAAAAGAGTGTGATATTAAATAAATATTGATTGTTATTTTCAGTAATTAACTATATTTTTTCGAGTAAAATCGGATTAGTGCTTGCACTTTACGCCTTTACGTTGCCGAATTGCAAAACCAACGTTCGCAACGAAAAGAAAACGATGGTCGAAGCACTGGGATTGGATGCTTTCCATCTGTTTCGCGAAAAACAACTGTCGATATTCTTTATTTTCTCTATGCTTTTGGGAGTTTCGCTGCAGATTACCAATGGTTTCGCCAATCCGTTCATTGCCTCGTTCGAAGCCGATCCCCGATTTGTGCATACTTTCGGAGTGCAGCACTCCAATATCCTGATATCGTTCTCACAAGTTTCCGAAACGGTGTGTATATCCTGCTTATTCCTTTTTTCTTGAAACGCTACGGCATCAAAACAGTGATGTTGATTTCTATGTTCGCATGGGTGCTAAGATTTGCATTTTTCGGGGTGGGAAGTCCGGGCAATGGGGTAGGTTGCTCATTCTTTCGATGATCGTGTATGGGGTGGTGTTCGATTTCTTCAATATTTCCGGATCGTTGTTCGTCGATAAGGAAACTGATCCGTCCATTCGATCGAATGCGCAAGGACTTTTCATGCTAATGACAAACGGTATCGGCGCTACCATCGGTACGCTCGGTGTCCAATGGGTGGTCAATCGATATTGTCAGTGGCAGGAGGTGATGGTAGGCAACCAATCCGAATCATTACTTGTGGGCGATTGGACAAGCGTATGGTTTATCTTTGCGGGATATGCGCTGGTAGTCGCATTGTTGTTTGTCGTGCTCTTCAAATATAAGCATTCGGTTGAAGAGGTCCGTAAATGAGTTCTATTCGAAAGATTTGAATCGTTGGATTTCGTAGCAAAGTTGGCGATTTTTCAAAAAAAAATATGGAACCCGCCGCTTCTGTTCAGAGAAATTTTTTAGCTGTTGTTTGTTTTGTGTGTTTTAGACTCGGATCGAACCGGCACTTTTACCGCTTCTTTATGATCGACAACCAAGGATAGTAAAATGGAAATAAGCAATGTTCCGATAATAACTGCCAACGATACCCATGAATAGCTTGCAAAGAAAATTTCAACGGCAGGAACGGCACTCAGCAGCATTTTAGCACCAATAAAGAAAAGAATAAAACTTACGCCGACTTTCAGATAGCGAAACATCCCCATGATCCCCTTCAGTGCAAAAAACAATGAAATTAGTCCCATTACGGCAAAAACATTGGACGAAATAGCGAGGAAGTTTTCTTCACTGGGCGAGAGAATGTTGGTAGCTCCCTCTTTTATCACTCCGATAATTGCCGGGATAGAATCCACTGCAAATAAAATATCGGTTGAACCTATGACAAGAAGCCCCAAAAACAGGGTGGTGATATGTGTTTTTCCGTTTATTTTCGTAAAGAAATGCGAAGAATGAACATCCGGGTCGACGGCGAATATTTTTGAAGCTCCTTTGTAAAGGATATTGGATGTTGGATCGATATTGTCCTCATCTTTGGATGTTGCCATTTTATGAGCAGTCCATAAGAGAATAATGCCGAAAACATAAATAACCCAATGAAAACGACGAACAAGTTCCATGCCTACCAATATAAACAAAATTCGCAATACCACCGATATCATGATTCCCAATTTCAGTAGTTTGGGTTGGTTCTTTTCATGAATTCCCATCATGGAGAAAATCATGATGAAAACGAAAAGATTATCAACCGATAGAGAGTATTCCGTCAAATAACCCGAAATGAACTTCACCATCATCAGATGCCCGGTTTTAACCGGACTATCTGGATTTTGAGGGAAGAAAAAATAGAGAGCGATTCCGAAAAGCAAGGCTACCGAAATCCACACGGCAGTCCATCCTAAAGATTCTTTTATACTGATAGCTTCTTTTCGATGACCGGTCACGTTCAGGTCAATGGAATAAACGATGCAAAAGATGGCAATAAATGCGATCCAAAAAATAGTCATTGAACTCATACTCAAAAGAAAAAAATAAATATCCTTTTTATGATTTGTTTTATATTTGGCTCGGAAATATTAGAAATCAAACCAAAAAAATCTGCCGAAAGTAGGATTATTTTTGTTTCGTTGTTCTCCATTCAGTTTAAATATCATTAAAAAAGAAGGACAATTTTTTTCCGTCTTTTCGATCGCTTTTTGTTCATCGATTTTTTGCTCAATACTTGAATACTTTTCCGCCGGCAATCACCTGAGCGGTCTTTTCGTCGAAGGTAGCTCGTTGTCCGGTGCGCAAAGCTGCTGTTACCATAATATCGGCGATGGAATGGCTATAACCTGCCTCCAGAGGGGCATTGGTTTTAACATTGTTGTTGTGTACGCAGTCCATCCAGTTTTTCATGTGAGCATTGGTAAGAGGATCGGCGCCTGTGTTGGGGCCGGTGGTTTCCACTTTTATTTGGGGTAGTTCGAATGTATCGAGTAGGAAAGGCTTCATGCCCGTTTCGCCGGCATATTTTTCTGTCAAGCCCCCGTCACTATTGACGATGTTGGTGTCCAAATCCAGTTTCCCGTCATTGGAAAAGTACCATTCTTTGGTGCCGCCGGAAGAGTTGGTTTGGCGCGAGGAGTAAATTACTTGAAATCCGTTGCCGGGTTCTTTTTCCTGGCTGTCGCCATAATCCGGCACGGCGGTCATCGTATCGAAGTTGGTTCTGCCTTCGTTCCACGTATAAATACCACCGTTAGCCACAGCCGACCGTGGATATTTCAGTCCCGAAAACCAGTGTACTGTATCGATCTGATGTGCCATCCATTGCCCGGGAATGCCGGAAGAGTAAGGCCGGAAGAGTCGGTATTCCAGATATTTTCGTGGATCCCATGGCTCAAAAGGACGATTCATCAGAAACCGTTTCCAATCGGTATCCTGTTCGCGTATTTCTTTGGTTAGCTGGGGCAAACGCCAACGACCAGGTTGATTGACGTTCCACGTCATTTCCATGTCGATAATTTTGCCGAATTTTCCCGATTGAATGTAATCGTGCGCAGCCTGATAATTGATGCCGCTTCTACGTTGCGAACCGACTTGGACGACTTTGTTCGTTTCCTGGGCGGCTTTCAGTGCAAAATTGGCATCGTCCATGGTTTCGGCAAACGGTCTTTCGACGTACACATCGCATCCGGCTCTCACGGCTTCGGCCATGAGCAATGCGTGCTGAAAGTCGGCAGTACTGATGATCACAGCATCAGGTTTTTGCGTCCAAAGTTCGTCGGTGTTCCTTGCTGTTTTAATAGTTCCTCCCGTCTGACCTTCATCGCGACGGCGATTCCAGATGTCGCAAATGGTATAAAGTTCAAAATTCATCGGGTCGGCATATTTTAGAAATGCTTTGCCGAGCAAGTCTTTGAACCGATTTGAAAAACCCGGAATGCCCACACGTATTCTGTCGTTGAAGCCCACCATTATGTGGGCATAGCTTTTTGCCGACATGTTCATGGTACATCCCAGTGTGAGCCCGGCTATTCCCATAGCCGATTTTTTAATAAAATTTCTTCTTGGTTTCCATGTTTAATTCAGTTTGAAAATCCACTACCTTTGATGGTGGTAATGTTCTTTGGGGCTACGCCTAAAATGAATAACTTTGCCAGATGAGTAAATATATGCAGCAAAGTCATGTAGTCTGGAAGTGTGATTACCACATTATTTGGTGTCCCAAATATCGTTTTCGCATTTTGACGGGAATTGTCAAGGATTTGGTGGAACATGATATTCGGATGCTTTGTGAATAGAAAGGCTGTGATGTTGAAGAGCTGAATGTCCAACCTGATCATATTCACCTTTTGGTATTCATTCCGCCGAAAGTTTCAGTATCAGAATTGATGGAACCTTGAAAGGCAAACTCGCTATCAAATTATTCAAGAGTTACCCACAGTTAAAACAGAAACCTTATTGGAGTAATCATTTTTGGTCTCGAGGTTATTTTGTCAACACCGTTGGTCTGAATGAAGATATGATTCGAAGTTATGTTCAGTATCAAGAGGAACAAGACAAAAAAGAAGAGGCCAAAAGTCAAAACTTTACGTTGTTTGACTAACTTTACTACATTTCAAAGACCCCGTTTGAAGGTTATGCCTTCATCTTTTTACCAAATCCACCTCCTTTGGAGGTGGTAGTTTAATATAACCAAATCTTTTAAGAACTTTTAAACTATTTTTTGATGCCCGATTCTCCTTATAACTTATTGATTTGGTGAATATTGAACGTTTTCTTGCAGACACTAAATAGACAGATTTCCAAAACCTGTTAGACCTGAACTGACTTGATAAATCATTGAATCAAAAAATGATTCAAGAAATATTGTTTTCGCTTATCACCATCCTTATTTAGCCTCTCTTCAGTGGCATTGTCATACAGCGAGGGCCACCTCCGCCACGGGGAAGTTCGGAACCTTCGAGCGTGATCACACATTTGCTTTCGGCGTTGATATCGTATTTGTCATTGATGATATCCCACGCCGAAACGATTTCGTATCCATTCTTGTTCAACTCTTCCAGTGTGTGAATATTTCGAGCGTATGAAATGACTTTACCGGGTGCCAATGCCAAAAAGTTGGCACCGCTATGCCATTGTTCGCGTTCCTGATCCCAATCGTCGGATTTACCGCCGCAAATGATCGGTTCGATTTCCATTCCCAGTTTTCGCAAAGCGGTCGGAATATTGGCAACGGACGATATCTTGGTTACCTTTCCGTTATCGATTTGAATATGGACGGTTCGATAGGGAGTGTTCCCCAAAATGAGAGGGCGATATACCATTGCCGTATTGGTGTCGAGCATGGTGAAAACCATGTCGAGATGAATAAACGATTCGGGACTGTCAGGCAGTTGCTGGACGATGATGTGTTTTTTCGCCGGATCATTTTTGCACAACTGCTGAATCAGCAGGTCAATAGCTTCCGGACTTGTGCGAACGCCGCTTCCTGCCAACAAAATATCGTCGCGAAGAACAAGAATATCGCCTCCTTCGATTTTCACCGCCGGATTGTTTTGCGAGACATCGTACATATTGATTGGGTTCCCTTCGAAAAACAAACCGCTCTCGAAAATAGCATTCATGATGAGCGATTCGCGCACGCGGACTGCATTCGCCATTTTGCAGACAAGTGCATTGTTGCCGATCACTGCTGCCGGATCGCGGGTGAAATAAAAGTTATAAAGCGGTTTGAGGGCATAATACTCGTCTTTCAGAAAATCGGTCAAACTTTTGATTTGTAGGGGAAGACCCTCAATCAATACTTTAGCCGTTTGTTGAGGTGTCATTTCGAGCAGAAAGTTCAAGTAATCTTCAGCCTGTTCGGCAGCACATACTTTCCGAAGCAACGAAAGTTTCATCTCGTAGTTTTCCAGCACTTTCTCTAATAGCTGCGCAACTTCAACCACGGTGGAAGTCTTTTGCAGCACGCCTTGCAGTTGTGCGTATTCCCTTTGAGCAATCGAAAGGTTGAGGATGTCGCTATACAAAGCCCGTTCGGCATATTTCGGGGTCATGTTTTCGACTTCGGGACCCGGATAATGAATGAGTACCGCTTCCAATTTGCCTACTTCCGATTGGATATTCAGTGTGATTTTTTTCTTTTCTTTCATCGATTATAAAATATTAGATTCGCAAGCAAATATACTAAAAGTTTGTTGATTTTTCAGATTCTCTCTTTTCGAACAAAAAAATCCCCTGCCTTGGGTAAGGCAAGGGATAACGTCAGTGTGTATGGATTTTTCATTATAGCGGTTTGATGCTGATGGCATATCCTCCGCCGGGAGCGCAATAAAGCGACAGTTTCGATTTGCTCGAAACTTTCATTTTCTTGATTTGATAAGCTTGAGGATTGGTTTTGTAGTTTGCGTCCTTCGCATCGGAATAGATGGTGGCTTCGTATGTTGTGTTTTTGGGGAGAAAATCGAACACAATATTCGAAGTGCGGGCGTCGTAGCCGTTGGTGTTGCCCACAAACCATTTGTTTTCACCCTTGGCCTTACGGGCATAGGTGATGTATTGTCCGGGCTCGGCTTCGAGCACACGCGTTTCGTCCCAATCAATCGCCACGTCTTTGATGAATTGGAAAGCATCGGCAAAACGCTCGTAGTTTTCGGGCAGGTCGGCTGCCATTTGCAGCGGACTATACATGGTAACGTACAATCCCAATTGGTTGGCAAGAGTTACGTTGGCATGCGAATCATTTTCGGGATTGATTTTGGCAATATCCATTTCGAAAATTCCGGGCGTGTAATCCATCGGACCGCCAATTAAACGCGTAAAAGGAAGAATAGTCGTATGATTGGGTTTGCTTCCGCCGAAGGCTTGATATTCCGTTCCTCGAGCCGATTCGTTTCCGATCAAATTCGGATAGGTGCGGCATAGCCCTGTCGGTCGAACGGCTTCGTGCGCATTGACCATGATATGATGTTCGGCAGCTTTTTGCACGGCATACAGATAATGATTGTTGATCCACTGTCCGTAGTGATGTTCACCCCGTGGAAGTATATTGCCCACATAACCACTTTTGACGGCATTATATCCGTATTTGTTCATCAGAGCGTATGCTTTTTCCATGTGTCGTTCGTAGTTGCGGGTTGATGACGATGTTTCGTGGTGCATCATCAGTTTCACGCCTTTACTGTGGGCATAATCGTTGAGTGCTTTCAAATCGAAATCGGGGTAGGGAGTTACGAAGTCGAATACATAATCTTTCGACTTTCCGAACCAGTCTTCCCAACCAACGTTCCAACCTTCAACGAGCACCTGATCGAATCCGTTTTCGGCTGCAAAATCGATATATCGACGCACATTATCGTTGTTTGCGCCATGTTTGCCATTGGGCTTAACTTTGGTGTAATCCGTCAAACCCAGTTTAACGCTTGGCAGATCACAATAAGCCCACGTACTTTTTCCGGTGATCATTTCCCACCATACGCCAACGTATTTCACCGGTTTGATCCACGAAGTATCTTCGAGTTTGCATGGTTCGTTCAAATTGAGCGTAATGCGCGAAAGCAGAATGTCGGCGGCCTTGTCACTCACGATGATCGTTCGCCAAGGTGATACGCATGGGGTTTGCAGGTATCCTTTCCGTCCCTGTGCATCAGGCGTTAGATGCGATTCGAAAACGAAATTTTTATCGTCCAGATCGAGATGCATACACGAATAGTCCACAAGCGCAGCTTCATGCAGATTAATGTATAAGCCGTCGGCTGTTTTCATCATGAGCGCCGTTTGCACGCCGGTAGGCGAAAACGGAGTTTGAGAGGCGTTGGGTGTGATGGCTTTTTGCATCAGGCTGCGTATTTCGGAAAGATGCGAAGTCGTATAATCGTATTCCTGCGTATCGTAATCGCCCGGAATCCAAAAAGCCGTATGATCGCCCGTCATGGCAAATTGCGTGCGCTCTTCTTTGATCACGAAATAGGTCAGTTCGGGTTGTTCGGGAAATTCGTAACGAAAACCCAGTCCGTCGTCAAACAATCGAAACCGCACAATCATTTTTCGTTGGGTATTCTCTTGCTGAAGCATTACCGCCATTTCGTTGTAATGGTTGCGAATTTTCGATTCTTCACCCCAAACAGGCGCCCAAGTTTCGTCAAAAGAGGAAGTTTGTGTATCGACAATAGAAAAATTGTGGATCAAATCGGGACTGTCAAACAACTCCAATCCCATTTTGGAAGGTTTGATTACCGTTTTTCCTTTATACGAGAGTTGATAAGTTGGTATGCCGTCATCAATAGAAAATAGGACCTGTAACTGTCCGTTGGGGGACGAAAGTGTTTGTGCGTTTGCTTTCAGCGTGAACAATGCGCAGAGCGAAAGCAAGCAAAGAAAGATTTTTTTCATCTGCTATTTTTTCTTCTAAGTTTTATGATATGAATATTTTGTAAATCAAAAACTGGTGTACATCTTGAAACTGTTTGCCGGCAGCGTAATATCCATTGTGGTGGATGAAACGTCGAGGCTTTCCGACGGATTCATGTAATTATACCATGTTCCGGTTTTGGGGAATGTAGTTGAGGTAGTGATAGCTTCATTCGTGAAATTGCCGATCACCACCACCTGTTTGGCATTGCCAAACGATGACAGTGTCAGAAATCGCCCGTTTTTCCAATCTGATTCGGATACTTTCCAACTCATGGTTGCCGTCGAATTGAAAAGTTCGGGGTTGTCGTTTCGGAATTCGATCAGTTTGGTGTACGTGTCTTGCAATTTTTTGCGCTCAGGCACATCGAGATAATCCCATTTGACCGGTTTTTTGCCCGTGCGTCCGTTATAGTCGATGGATACGTCGTAGCCCATTTCTCCGAATTGCCATACCATTTTCGGACCCGGAACGGTGAAAAAGAAGGCCGCATTGGTTTCAAGTTGCGACATGCGTGCACCGAGATCGGTTTTCAGAATGCCTTTGCCCCACTGCGTTTGCTTGTATCCGGCACGCTCCTCGTCGTGGCTTTCCATGTAACTTACCAAGCTGTTTACAGGGCGAGAAGATGTTCCGTAATAGGTGCCTGAAAAGTCAGATTGTTCAGGCCATCCCATTGCCGATTGGCAATATTGCCAATTTACGTTTCGCCACACCATCATTCCGTGATTGGAGAGTTCGGTTTCTTCCCTGTCGTCGGCAAAATGTTCCAAAATAACAAAGGCATCGGGTTTTACGGCTTTAATAGCAGTATTGTAATCTTTCAGGATGGCAATGCGTGAAGCATCGTAATTGGCAGCAGTGGCCTCAGTACTCGATTTCTGCGTAAATCCCTTTGACAAGTCGAACCGGAAGCCGTCGACCTTGTACTCTTCCAGCAAAAACTGCAAGTTGCGTTTCACAAATTTGCGCACCAGTGGCGAATCGTGATTGAAATCGTTGAAAACACTGTAGGGGTGTGGTGCCGTTACGTTGAAATACGGATTGTTGGCAGCAGGTCGGTTGTTGACCGAATCCCACCACATTTTCGCGAATGGATTGTTTCCCGTAGCGTGATTGTATACTACGTCGAGGATGACGGCCATGCCGCGTTTGTGGCACTCGTCGATGAATTGTTTGTACATCCGGTCGGTTCCATAGGCCTTGTCCATGGCGAAATAAAAACAGGGATTGTAACCCCAGCTGTCGTTCCCGTCGAATTCCTGTACCGGCATCAGCTCGATGGCCGTTACCCCCATCGATTTCAGATAATTGAGATTTTGCAGAGCTCCGTTGATATCACTTGAGGTGGTGAAATCGCGTAACAGCATTTCGTAAATCACCAGATGATCCACCGCCGGAGGCGTGAAGTCGGGTACTTGCCACGAATAGTTATCGGGTTGGATTTTAAATACAGATACAATTCCGCTTGCTCCTGCGGACGGATAGGTTTTGTTGTCCGAATAGGTGGACGACGGAATATACGGATCGTTTGCCGGATCGAGAATCTTGCGCGAATAGGCATCGGCAGTTCTCACTGTTTCGCCGGTATTCTTCTTGAGCACATACTGGAAAGCATATTCTTTTGAAGGATCCAACCCTGAAATCGTGAGCCACCAAAATCCTGATGCATCATCGCGATTCATCATCGATTTGTCGTCGTCAGTTTGTTGCCAGTTGTTGAAATCACCTACAACGTAAGCGTAATCGTAACTCACGCCATTTTTGTCCTTGTCATACAGCACGAAAGTTACCGTTGAATTGTTGATCACGTTTATTCCTTCTATCAAGCCGGCAGGCAATGGAGTTTGCTTCGGCGTATCAACATTAGGCGTATTGTCGCTACAAGCCCATGCCAAACACAGCCACAAGAGCGAAAAAAGAATCAGTTTATTATATTTCATATCCCACAATTAATGCGATTATATTTCGAAAATCATAATTTGGCGCGGCGACATAACCAATTTATCGGCAAACTGAATTTGCTGACCTGATATGATGTCGTTAGCCGTTTTTCTGTTATTAATAGATTCTGTGTACCGACCAAGGTCAATCGAAGCTTCTTTGGAAGTTCCATTCATGAAAACGACGATGCTTTTGTCGTTCAGATAGCGTTCATACACATAAACTCCGTTTTGCGGCACGTAGTGTTTCATTTTGCCTTTGGCAATAATTTCGTTGCCTTGACGCCATTTCAACAACTTTTGCATGAAGTTGAACGCTTCGTTTTGCAGCTCACTTCTGCCTTCGGCCGTAAATTGATTGACCGAATCATCCGGCCAGCCGCCCGGTACATCTTTGCGAATATCGCCATCACTTTTGCTTTTGTTTCCATTCATTAGCAGCTCCGTTCCGTAATAAATTTGGGGAATTCCCGGAATGGTGAGCAGAAAAGTAATTCCTTGCTTAAAGCTGTCGAGATTTTTCGGCATTTCGGGCAGAAAACGATCGGTATCGTGATTGTCGAGAAACCGCAGCACGTTGTAAACATCGGGATAAACATAATCCGTAGTCATGTGTTCGTAAATATTGCGCAAGCCGCCTCCCCATTCTCCGGTTTCTTCGAAAAAAGCGGAATGAGCCAGTCCCATCAAGCGGAAATCCATGACAGATTTCAATTGGGTATTTTCTTTATTGTTGAGTTTGCTGTTTTTTTGCCAAAAAGCCGTGCCAACGGGATTGTTGTACCATGCTTCACCTACGATATTGTAATTCGGGTACTCCTTTTCAATAGCCCGACACCAATCAATCATCATCTGATAGTCGGCATAGGGGTAAGTGTCCTGACGTATGCCGTCCACACCCGCATATTCGATCCACCAAATACTGTTTTGAATCAGATATTTGGCAACATGTCTGTTGCGTTGGTTGAGGTCGGGCATGGAAGGGACAAACCAACCGTCGGTCATTTGTTTGGTATCATATTGCGATGCATACAGATCGTAATAAACCTCTTTCACATGGGTGGTTTGCACATAAGGATCGAGATTGTTGAACCAGTCTTTCGAAGGAATATCCTTCATCCAAGGATGATCGCTACCGCAATGATTGAAAATCATATCCATCACCACCTTCATGCTCTTTGCATGAGCATCGGCAATGAGCTTCACATACGTTTCGTTGGTACCGAATCGCGGATCGACGCGATAATAATTGGTAGTTGCATATCCGTGATACGAACCGCCCTCCATATCGTTTTCGAGTACCGGATTTAGCCAAATGGCCGTAACGCCCAAATTATGAAGATAGTCCAAATGATCGGAGATACCTTTCAAGTCACCTCCATGACGTGCGTTTGGATCGTTGCGATCTACTTTGTAAGGCATGCGCATCGACAATTTGTCATTCGTAGGATCGCCATTGGCAAACCGATCGGGCATAATGAGGTAGAGTACATCCGATGAGTCGAACCCTTTTACATTCTTTCGCGATGGGTCGCGTTGTTTGAGTTCGTAAGGAATGGTAATTTTCTTTTTGCCGTTGGTGAAAACAATATCGAACGTTTCGGGAACGCTTTTCGAGATGTCGAGATAAAGCAATTTATAGTTTGGGCTTTCGAGCGCCACCGACTCTTTCAGATAAACATGTGGCGAAGTGATCGTTGCCTTGTAATCGGCTATATTGTTGCCGTAAACCATCAACTGTAATTCGGATTCCTGCATGCCGCTCCACCAGAAGGCCGGCTCGATGGAGAGTTGCTGGGAAAAGGCAGAAATTGTTGCGAAAAAAATTATTATGAATGAGAATATCTTTTTCATTGGATCTTTTATTTGATTTGTTAGTTTTTAAATGCTTCTAATACTTTTGTAGGTTTTCCGTCGTCTCCCCATGCACTTAGAGCATAATGACTCCACGAGCGTGCTCCTTGAGGTTCCCAGTAAAATACGCCTAATCCCTTGTTGTTGGGCACTTCTTTTACTTTTGCAATAACTGCCTTTAGCATATCATAAGTGTTCTGTACTTTATCATCTTCACCACCCACTTCAACAACCATCACTTCTTTACCATATCGATTTGCCATATCTTTGAGATTATTTCCCAAATCATCTATACTCTCAGTGTAATCCGGTTTGCCCTCGAGCCAATAAGGATAGTATGACATACCAATGATATCATATTTTACATCATGTTTTTTTGCATTATCGAACCAATTACGAAAACGGGCATTATTATTTCCCTGATCAATATGTAGGATTACTTTTGATTCAGGACTAACAGATTTAACGGCATCATATCCTTGATTTAGCAATGCGGCAAGTTGAGGCCAACTATCGGTGCTTCCATCCGGATATAAAAAACCTGTCGGAATTTCGTTTCCAATTTGAACCCATTCGGGGGCAATCCCTTCTTGTTTTAGCCCCTTCATGACATCGACCGTATAGTCATACATAGCCTTTTTGAGTTCTTCAAAATTCAATTCTTGCCAGGCTTTTGGTTTGTTTTGTTTAGCAGGATCGGCCCAGCTGTCACTATAATGAAAATTGATCATTATACGCATTCCCCATTCTTTAGCACGCTTGGCCATTTGGATAGTTTCTTCTTTACTACAATGACCGCTTATGGGATCATCGGATGGATTAACCCATGTGCGTAATCGAATGGAATTGATCCCGAAATTTTTTAGGATTTTGAAACAATCCTCTGCTTCTCCGTTGTCGTTACGAAAGATATAACCGCTTGCTTCCATTTGCGGCAGCCAGCTAATGTCGGCTCCGCGCACGAAAGAGGAGTCACTGCTTTCAGCCTCCGTCGTGTGCTGGCAGGAGAGAAGGAGAAACAGCAATGAAAGACAGAAATAAATGGTTCTTTGCATCCAATGATTTTGTTATGTGTGACTTGTCATGATCCATTTTTCCGATGGATCGCATGCCGGTTTGTGCAGATAGAAAAGCACGGCACTAGTGCCGCGCTTTTGCTATGAGACGCTCTATTGTTTTGTCATTGTGGCTTTAAACTGACTGGAGTCAGACAGATCCAGTGTGATCAGGTAAGTGCCTGCTTCTGCCACGGAAATATTATCCCCGCCATAGCTTAGGTTGTTCAGGTCACCACCCAGGTTGATGTCCCAGCTGTTGTTGGCGCGGAACTTGAAGCTGCCATTAACCAGTGTGGTAGTTACACTCCAAAGCCCGGTTTCGGGATCGTATGTCATCGGTGTGGAGTTGTCCCAGCTCCCTTCCGTGGCATCACCGATGAGTCCCCATTCGGTTTTCACCATCGTATAGACAGGGCTTCCCGAGAGATCCACGTCAATTTTGTACATACCGGCTTCGCTTACCTTCAGGTTACCCCCGTCGGTTGACAGTGTACCGTCGCCGCCGTCGCCATAATTGGGTCCGTCCCAGTTAGGTTGTGTGGTAAACTTAAACTCAGTGTTATCCTCACCAAAATAAACATAGCCGTCATATTTAAAGTCAAAATTACGGTTGTAGAGTGTGGGCGCTGTAGCGGGATTCCATCCCTGATGGCTACCCGGTACATAAAGTGTCAGGTTCATTTCGCCAATGATCTCGATGGTGTAGGTGTACTCCATCATGTTGAGGGTGATCTTCACCCAACCCGGCTCGGTGACACGCATGGCACCTGCTCCATCCGGGATGAGCTCACCTTCCAGTTCGGTATTGCCATCAATGGCGTTACCCAGCACGCCATTCCAGGAGGCTGCATCCTTACTCGATTTGGGAACGATCTTGAAGTTACCGTTCACATTGTTCACCAGGATGGTGAAGATGGGATCTTCGTAGACATCCTTGCTGCTGTGGTTGAACTTATAATCGTCCAGTTCGTTGAAGAGCCACTCGTTGATGTCACCAATCAGGTAATATTCGGTTTCGATCACCGGTCCTACCGGGGTGACTGTCACTGGTCCGAGCACCACCTCACCGGGAACCTGTACTGCTGTGCTGCCCTCATTGATGAAAGAGGTTACACGCAGGTAGAGATCCCTGGCTTCGGGGGCCTTCCCGTAGAGGCTTTTGGCCGCCTCATTGAGAGTGGCAGCAGTTACAAAAGCACTGTTCTGGTCGCTCACCGACGGCAGTTCTACCACCTGGTCGAAATCTTCCGAATCGGATGCTTCAAGGATAAAGGTCACTGTTGCACCCTCAGCCAGCTGAGGTGTAGCGGTTGTCTTGACGATTTCCAGTGGTGTCTCATCGGCCAGCATTTCTTCGTTAAGCAGAAGGGGGGAACTCACATCCGCTCCCAGGGTGAAAGTGAAGCCGCTGACACTCTGTTCGGGCTCCTGTTCATAGGCCTGCGGAGGGGCAGCCACATGGTCATACACATCCTCACATGCATTCATCAGTATGAAAGCAAGCAGTGTGGCAAATAGGGTTATTTTTTTATTCATCTTGTGTAATATTTTAATGGAAAACCTCCCTCTACTGAAAGAGGTTTTCCGGTTCTGCCTGTTTATTCAATCTTACCTGTATAAGTAGTGAAGTTAATGTAAAGGCGTTGGCCTGCATTGCCGCTCACACGCTCCTGGTCGTCACCTGCGCCGCGGGGTACGAATACACCGTCGAAGACAAGAAATTCGGTATGCCACCACTCGTGTCCCGGTAGCTGGATGCTGGCGCGTATTTCACCGGTGTTGGTGAAAGGAGGTGAGACAAATGGAGCATCGGCACCCAGTGAGAGATCGGGCACGGCAAAGCGGTAAGCCTCATCGGTGGTGCCCCAGTTGCCTGCGGCAACCTCGCCCTGGAGATATACGTGCGGCGGGTAGAAGTCCACGGCGAATTCGTACTCACGGCCGTTGATGGTGGTGGTTACCACTACGATGTACCATCCCGGATTTCCGATGCCGATATTACCGCCGCTATCACCCGCACGGGGATCAGCAGTACCATTGGCGTTTATAGTTGCCTGTCCGAAGCCGATTTCGTTGCCGTCCCATGCCTTGGCGTAGTTGAACTTGATCTCAGCGTTGTTGCCGTCACCGGTCTGTCCCAGGTACTGCATCGCCCAGAACTTGCCGGGAGAGCCCCATACCGGAATCATCTCCGTAGCGTTGTCCCAATTCCAGTTTCCGGCCACATTGCCGATGATATACATCTCTTCCGGCATCACCATCGGGTCGAGAGCGAAGTAGCCCTTCACCTGCAGGGTGATCACATTTGAGAACACTTCTCCCGCACCTTTCTCATTCAGTCTGGATGAGAGACGCACATAGAGCGGATGCGGATCGGCGGGATATTCACTTTCATCGGTGACCCCATGCATTCCAACCAGTGCAAGTGCCAGGTCAGCAGCGTTGATCGCAAACTTGGCTGTGGTGTAGGTGCCGGGTAGCGTCACCGGATTTGAAAAGTCGGAGGTAAGGGATACCTGCACGCTGTAGATAGCGGCAGCGGTGAAGCCGTAATCGGGTTGTGAGGTGGTAAACTCAATGGTTTCCGTGTTCTTGAGATCGTAAATGCCTGAGGCATATTTCGGCACGTTGAGTACAAAGCTCTCCGGCTGCTGAAGTACCACCTTCTCATCTTCCTGGCAGGACCAGAACAGAGAGATACCGGCCAGTAATAGGATTGTATGAATGATATTTTTCATTGTCTGTAGGATGTTTAAGATGTTTAATTGGCGTTACTACTTGATTCATATCCGGTGTTTTGTACCAGGTTTATATTAGCTCCCATGTCGTCTGCCGGAATAGGGTAAACGTTGAAGTAATCGGCTACCGAACGTCCTTCAGGGACATTCCCTTTCCATGGCCAGAGATAGGAGGATCCGGCAAACTTGCCGAAACGAACCAGGTCGGTGCGTCGTTGTCCTTCGTAGAAGAACTCACGTCCTCTCTCATCCAGGATATAGTCCAGCGTAAGCTCTCCTGCTGTAATGGCGGCAGCATTGTCATCGCTGTAAGAGCGTTTGCGCAGTTGGTTTACCAGCTGCAGTGCAATGTTTTCATCTCCGCCGGCGCCACCTCTGAGCACTGCTTCGGCATAGTTGAGATAGATTTCACCCAAGCGGAAGAGTGGAAAATCGGTATAGGCTATATTGCTGGGGGGGAGTGTGCCGTCGCTGTTGCGGTTATAATATTTCACTACAGGAATACCATTGTTGGTAAAGAGGGATGGATCTACAATCTCCACGTTTTCGGTGTAATCGAGACGCAGCATGGAGAAGCGACTGTCAGCTTCATGCTGGTACTCCCGTTCAAAGGTGTGGAGCAGTGCCTTGGTGGCACGGTTACCCTGCCATGCACCCACGGCATTCACTTCAGCCTGCAGGTCGGAAGGCTCCATGGCGCACAGCAGGAAGGTCATTCCACCCCAGGTTTGGGTATCGGATCCTTCGTAACGGATCGGGAAGATGATCTCAGGTGAGTTGTGGTTGTCAGCCTTGAAAATGTTCGCATACACCGGGTCGAGTTGGTAATTCACATCCATCACCTTCTTACTGTAGGTAATGCTTTCTGTATATTTTTTTACACCGATGTAGGTCTCGGCATTGAGGTATAGACGGGAGAGCAGTGCCCAGTTGGCCGCTTTGTGTGCGCGGCCGTAGTTGGTTGCATTGTAGCCAACGAACGGGTCGAGCATATCTGGTTCGCAGGCAATCAGTTCTTTTTCGATGTAATCGAACAGATCTGCAGCCTTGATCTGGGGAGGCAGGGTGCTTCCCACGGGGCTCTCTTCCGTGACAAAAGGTACATTTCTAAACATATCGAGCAGATAGTAGTAAGCCAATGCACGATGGAAACGGGCTTCGGCACGAAATGCCTGGATCTTATCCCGGTCTGCCTGGCTTACTCCCCGTGAGGAGAGTTTTTCCTCCGATGTTTCCCTTAGGAAGGCATTGGCCAGGTTGATCTGGTAGTAGAGACGATAGTAGAATCCCTTGATAAATACGTTGCTTGATGTCCAAGTGATGTGGTTTAGGTCGGGAATGCCTACATCGTTCCAGGCGCAATGTGCCTCGTCGGTGGGTAGTTGTTGTAGGTTCCAGAGTCCTCTGAGGAAGGATGCCTGGCTACCTCCATCCACCCCAGCCACGTCAGGGTCACCATCACCGCCGCTGTTGCCACTGATGGCCAGTCCGGCGTATATTTTGGCCAGCAGTTCCTGGTAGGGCCCTATTTCACTTCCAAATACCTTTTCCGATACCAACTCTTCCTCATCAAGTGGTATGGTGTCCAGATCGTTGATGCAGGATGAGAGTACTCCCATCATCAGACTGATAGCAACGGTCAATAGAATTTTATATTTTGTTGTTTTCATACGATTTTTTATTTTTTTCATCAGATATATGGAACTTGTAGATCTAATCATTTTGTCCGGATGAATTTACTGTCAAGTTCTTTTCTATCTTTCAGGAATTAAAAATTTAAATTAAGTCCCACAATGAATACACGTGGGTGTGGATAAATGTTATTGTCTATGCCGTTATTGGTAAACTCAGGATCCAGACCTTCATATTTCGTGATAACAAATGGATTTTGTACCGTAAAATGGATTCTGCCGGATTGCGGGTTGTTTAACAGGTGGGTAAAGTTGTAACCCAATGAAATGTTATCCATCTTCAGGAAAGATGCATCCTGGATGTAGTAGCTGGATTGATAGTGCACCGCATCAAAGTTGGTGTAGGTGGCACTGTTGACCCTGTTCTTCAGCCATCCGGAGGGGTCGTAAGTGGTATTTTTCGATTCCCGGTTCGATTGGATATTGTTATAGGCATAGTTGCCGATGTTAGCGCGTAAGGAGAAATTGAAGTCCCAATTCTTGTAGGAGAGCTGAGAGGACAAACCCATATACACATCGGGTGCTGCATTCTTGTATGGGATCATATCCTGCTCGTTGATGGAGCCGTCAGCATTTTGGTCTACGAAGACACCTTCAAGTGGCTTACCTGCTTCATCATAAACTTGTTCATATACAAAGAAGGAACCGGCCGGATAATTGACTGCATGGATGGCAATGGTATTACCTGTACCACCATCGATGCCGCCAAAACGTACCCCTACATAGTTCGGGTCATCGTTGATGGTCAGTTTGGTGATCTTGTTCTGGTTATATGTCACGTTGTAGCTCAGGTTCCAGTTCCAGTCCTTGCTGACAACCGGACGGCCGGTGATGGTGAACTCAACCCCCTTGTTCTCCAGTTCGCCCACGTTGGTGAGCAACTGATTGCTGAAGTTGGTTCCCGCAGCTATGCCGACGGTGTTTAGCAGGTCCGTGGTCTTACGATAGTAAACATCAAAGGCACCGCTGATGCGGTTGTTCAAGAAACCGTAGTCGAGACCTGCGTTATAGGTGGCTGTTTCCTCCCATTTCAGGTTTTCGTCGTACGCCAGTGGGCGAATGAGTGAAATTCTCTGATCTCCGAAGAAATAGTTGGCTCCTGCCTGACTGTAACTGTATCGTCCCATCCAGGGATAATCGCCGCTGCCCAGATTCTGTTGTCCCGTCACACCGTAACCTAAACGCAGTTTCAGGTCTGACATCACACCGCCGGCATCTGCCATGAATGGCTCGTTGATAATTTTCCAGGCAAAGGCTGCAGAGGGGAACAGACCCCATTTGTTGTCGGGACTGAAGCGCGATGATCCGTCGTTACGCAGGGTGAGTGTGAGCAGATAACGTTCCAGCAGAGAGTAGTTCAATCGGCCGAAAAAAGAAATCACGAAACTCTCTGTGGCGTAATCGTTGCTATCCCTGTAGAACTCTTCACCTGCCTCGGCAGCCTTGGCAGCTGAATAGGGATAAGTATTTTCTGATTCATTATAGAAGCGTTGCCATGAGTACCCGCCCATCGCGTCGAAACGATGAACGCCCATCTCTTTGGCATAATTCAGGTAGAAATCAAGCAGCGTGTTGCTCTTATACTGGCTATAGGTTGAATTTTCACCCCATCCCGATTTATAATTACCCCAGGTGTAACTCATTGGAGAGTTGTCTTCAATAATCACTTTTCCATCACTTTTCGAAATATCATACCCTAAATTGAGGTTTGCTCTCAGTTCTTCCAGAAACGGCATTTTGTAATCAAGCTGAATGTTGCCTATACTGCGCATTACTTCAGAGTTGTCATGTTTCTGCATCAGAATAGCGAGCGGATTGGCCAACGCAATGTCGATGGGTGTTCCATCAGGTTTCAGTGTCATATAATAACCATTGCCGTAATCGGAAGGTGATTCTGCATAGACAGGCATGGTAGGATCAAACTGAGTAGCCGAGTTGATTGCTCCCTGGTCTGCAAAACGGTTGGTGTTGTACATTCCTCTGGCGTTCAGTTGTACCCTGAGCTGATCATCAAAGAAGCTTGGTGAGAGATTAACGCTTGCGGTATATCTTTCCAGATGGGATGTTCTCAGGATACCGTTTTCATTGGTGTAACCCACAGATACACGATAGGGTAGTATCTCGCCCGCACTGCCGGAGAGGCTGAGGTTGTGGTCGGTGCTGGCAGCTACATGGAAAATCTCGTCCTGCCAGTTGGTTTCGGTATTTCCGAGAGCAGCAGCCTGAGGGCTGTCGGCACCGAAGGAGTTGATCACATAGTTGCGAAAAGTGGGTGCATCCATCACATCCACGGCGCCGGTGCGGGTGCTGACGGAGAAGTTTCCGTTATAGGCGAGTTGTGCTTTTCCGGACTTTCCTTTTTTCGTGGTGATGATGATTACACCGTTTGAGGCGCGTGAACCGTAGATGGCGGTTGCAGATGCATCTTTCAGTACGGTAAAGGTCTCAATGTCGTTCGTGTTGATGGTGCTCAGCGGATTGGCCATTCCACTTATTCCTGTGGCATTGTCCACCGGCACGCCGTCGATCACGATTAGTGGATCGTTGCTGGCCGACATAGATGACCCACCGCGGATGCGGATGTTGGCAGCCGATCCTGGTGCTCCACCCGATGAAACAACGCTCAGACCGGCTACTTGACCTGCCAGTAGATCGGAGGGAGATGTCGCCAAACCTCTGTTCAGCTTGGTGGCATCCACCGCCACTACCGATCCTGTAGCATCGTTTTTTCTTACAGTTCCATACCCAATTACCACCACCTCTTCCAATAATTCTACATCTTCTTCGAGAATTATTTGGATGTTGGTTCTGTTATTGATGGGAACGACTTGCGTCTTGTAGCCAATGTAACTCACTTCAAGTACACCATTGCCGGGAGCTTGAAGTGAGAAATTACCATCCGTGTCTGTAGCCGTTCCCACGGTAGTTCCCTGTAAAAGAATTGTGGCTCCGATGATCGGTTCGCCGTTCACATCTCTTACCGTACCTTTCACGTTTGTTTGGCCGGTTTGGGCAATTGCCGAAACAGCCATCAATAGTCCTATCATTGACAATAAGACTGTCTTCATACTTTTTTTGAATTTTAAAACCATGTTACTAGCGTTATTAGATTACTGAATCAAATAATTTCATTTTCTCTGTATTTAGAATTAGTACTCAATTTAATATCGCAATGAAGGCTAAAATGTTTCATCATTTTATTAAACTTTACTTTTGCTACAAATGTATAGGGGAACAAAGTTATCAACATGGTAGAAAATGTTAAATCGTCATTTTTTAACGTGCAATCGTTTGCACTCAAATGATGAGTGTAAATAATACTATTATAGATATTTGTCTTTATTTATTGCTCAATGGATATAAAGAGTTTTGAACATTTGATACCTCTCCCGACTTTCAAAATAATTCATTTCGGTTTCTTTCATCTTGTTCAGTCTAATTTATCTGTAACAAATATTTCATGATTTGACCATTTTGTGAGAAATAGAATGAGATTATCTCAATTTATTTTTAGATTGATTCATAAAATAATCTCGGCGGTTGGTATTTAAATATTTGATATATAGTATTTTGAAAATTATCAAATGGGTGTTGATAACTTTTTTGAAAAAAAATGTGTAGAAATGTGGGGGAAAGTGGATTATTTTGTACTTTTACGACGTTGAAAGTTGTAAATCAATGATAAAATAATTTATAGAATGCAGTTTTTGGGAAATATGGAAGCCAAAACAGATGCCAAAGGACGTGTCTTTGTTCCGGCATGTTTTCGGAAAACCCTGCAAAACGCAGGAGAAGATTATCTTGTGCTTCGTAAGGATATTTTTCAAGACTGTCTTGTGTTGTATCCCGGTTCGGTGTGGGAAAAAGAAATAGAGGCACTGCGCCGCAGATTGAATAAATGGAATAGTGATCAACAGCAGATTTTCAGACAATTTGTGCTCGATGCAGAACGTATAGAAATAGACGCCAGCGGCAGAATACTCATTCCGAAACGTTATCTTCAATTGGTAGGAATCGATACAGATGTGCGATTTTTAGGGGTGGACGATACTTTTGAGATATGGGCGAAAGAAAAACTCGAAAAGCCTTTGGTTTCGCCCGAAGAATTTTCGACAAAAATTCAGGAATTAATGCAGTAGAAATATTTTTTTGTAACTCATAAAATGGCAGACACATATCATACACCCGCTTTGCTTGTCGAAAGTATCGACGGACTCGATATCAAGCCCGACGGAATATATGTGGATGTTACTTTCGGCGGTGGCGGGCATTCGCGTGAAATACTTTCGCGATTAGGTCCTAATGGCAAATTGTATGCATTCGATCAGGATGCGGCTGCTTACGATAACCGCATCGATGATCCGCGTTTTGTTTTTATTAGAGGAAATTTTCGCTATCTCAGGAATTTCATGAGATACTATGGAGAGAGTTGTGTGGACGGGATTTTGGCCGATTTGGGCGTTTCATCTCACCATTTTGATAGTCCCGGGCGCGGTTTTTCTTTCAGATTCGAGGGCGATCTCGATATGCGGATGAATCAATCTTCGACAAAGAATGCAGCAAAAATTCTCAACGAGTATCCCGAGAATCAGCTTTCGTCGATTTTTTCGCGATACGGCGAATTGAATAATGCGGGCAAAATAGCTGCAGCAATCGTTCGTTCCCGAGATATTCATCCGGTATCTACCATAGAGGATTTCGTAAAGATTCTGGAACCGTTCACTTTCAGGGATAAGGAAAAGAAAATTCTCGCGCAAGCATTTCAGGCTTTGCGTATCGAGGTCAATGATGAAATGGAAGCTCTCCGAGAGATGTTGCGTCAATCGTTGCAAATACTCCGAAAAGGAGGGCGAATGAGTGTTATCTCCTATCATTCACTCGAAGACCGAATGGTGAAAAATTTTTTCCGATCGGGCAATGTCGAGGGAAAAATTGAAAAGGATTTTTTTGGAAATGCGTTTACTCCTTTTGCTCTTGTCAATCGAAAGGTTATTGTTCCGCGCGAAAGTGAACAACAAAGTAACCCTCGGTCGAGAAGTGCAAAATTGAGAATTGCAGAAAAAATAATCGAATAAACTTTTTGTTTATGAAGCTTGATCGTATCCGAAAGTCGTTTGTCCACGTTTTTGGAGGAAGCGTGCTCACCGAAGGTGTTTTTGTGAGAAATTTGCGTTTCATCATCACGCTGTTGTTCATCATGTTTATCTTCATCAGTTATCGTTATTCCGTTCTGAGGAAAATGGCTGAAGTGGAGTCACTCGAACGTCAGTTGAAAGATGCAAAATACGAAGCCCTTTCCATTTCGGCCGAACTCACCAAGGCGAGTCGTCAGTCCGAAATCGAACAGCGTATTGTCAGGGAGGGTCTTGATCTAAAGGTTTCAGATCAACCTTTTTATGTGATAAAAGCCGATAAACAGAAAAAATAAAAACTTGTCTGAGGATGGAACAGCCAAATAAGAAATTGGAAAACAAAGGTGTTATGTCCCGCTATGGACTAATCGTCACTTTTTTAATTCTTTTTTCCGTTATGATCGTGTTTTCGGCCGGAAGAGTAATTTTTTCTGACGAAGGCAAAAAATGGCGTGAAGTTGGCGAAAAGGAAACGGTAATCAAAGATCGCGTGATTCTGCCCACGCGTGGCAATATTTATACGTGTGACGGTAAACTTTTGGCTACGAGTGAGCCACTTTACAGCATATATATGGACTTTTGGGCCGACGGTATGCAAAAAGATACACTCGAAAAATATGTAGGACCTCTCTCGAAAGCATTGGCAAAAAAATTTCCCAGTCGTTCGGCAAATCAATATCGAAATCTGATCCTCAGCGGATGGAAACAACGTGAGAAGGAAGAACGGCAGATCGAAGATTATCGGTCGCGTGGAATCGACAAGAAAGTTACCCTTCGTTCGCGCTACATTCGTATCATCAAAGAAGATATTTCGTATGTCGATCTTAAGGAAATTCGTACTTTTCCTTTTTTTAATTTTCGTTCAAATAAGAGCGGACTTATCGCTGAAGAAAAAAATGCCCGTCAAAAACCTTTCGGAAATTTGGCAACACGTACGGTAGGTAGTGTTTATAAAGATTTGGAAAAAGGTGGGGCAAGTGGATTGGAGCTTAAATACGATTCGTTGTTGCGCGGAGTTCCCGGTGTGAAAAATCGTCAGAAAATTCAGGGTAAATGGATGGACGTAGTCGAAATTCCTGCTGAAGCCGGTTGCGATGTGGTAACGACGCTCGATGCCTCTATTCAGGATATTACCGAAAAAGCCCTTCGGGCAAAACTGATCGAAACGGATGCCGAATCGGGAACAGCCATCATTATGGAAACAAAAACGGGTGAAATAAAAGGAATTGCAAATCTCGATCGGGTTGCTCCCGGAACTTATTACGAAGGCAATCCCAATGCTTTTTCGTATATGAACGAACCCGGATCGACATTCAAGACTGTAACCGTGATGGCGGCACTCGACGATGGACTCATCACCCCGACAGATTCTTTTTATGTTGGCAACGGGTTGTTTCAATACAATGGGAAATGGGTGAGAGATCATTATTGGCGTCAGGGCAAGGACAGAGGATACCTCACCGTTGCCGAAGGACTTGCAGTTTCGTCGAATGTGGTGATGAGCAAAATTGCCCTTAAGGCTTATGAACATAATCCTCGAAAATTTGTGGAAGCAATCGACCGTATCGGTTTGCGCAAACAGCTGAAGTGGGATGTGCCTCTTAATGGAATCGAGGGGACATCTGTGATCCGGTATCCCGACGATAAAAAAAATTACTGGTCGAAAACCACTTTGCCCTGGATGTCGTTTGGCTACGAAACGCAAATACCTCCTATTTATATATTGATGTTTTATAATGCTATTGCCAACAATGGGAAAATGATTCAGCCTTTCATCGCAAAAAGTTTTATAAAAGACGGGAAAGTGATTAAAAACATGGAGGCAAATGTTGTGAATCCCAAAATCTGCAAAGACACCACGTTATCTCAAGTCAAAAAAATGCTTGAAGACGTAATTACCGAAGGAACGGCAAAGGTTGTGAAATCCGATTACTTTACCATAGCGGGTAAGACGGGAACGGCTCTCATTGCTTCCAACGGCGGATACGAAAATTATTATGTGTCGTTTTGCGGATATTTTCCCGCAGAAGATCCACAATATACATGCTTTGTCGGAATTCGCAAACCTAAAGGGCCTCCATCAGGAGGCGGACAGGCCGGAACCGTATTTAAAGCCATTGCCGAACAAACATTCATGCGAAATGTCCGATTGACACCGGCCGATTGTAAACCCAATTCGTCGTTTCAAAAGCTGCCGCCTGTGAAAAACGGAAATTGGGAAAAGAGCGAAACCGTTTTTGAGGCATTGGGGTTGAATACATTCAATTTTTCGCCTGCTACGGATTGGGTGCAAATCCGGCTCGATAGTCTGCAATATTATCCCAAAGAACTTTCAATAAGTGGAAAAAGCGTTCCAAATGTTTTGGGAATGGGCGCTCGCGATGCGGTATATTTATTGGAGAAATCGGGTATGCGTGTGAATCTGACAGGAGCCGGAAAAGTTACATCGCAATCTTTTGCACCGGGTACGCGAGTGAATAAAGGGACAACTATCAGTATTGTTTTACAATAAAAAAATCGAGGTATGAATCTTAGCCGTTTAATTGCCAAATGCAATGTGATCTCTATCAAGGGAGATGCCGAAGTGGAAGTGAAATCGATTACATCCGATTCGCGTCAGGTGCAGCCGGGTGCATTGTTTATCGCGGTCGAAGGAATTTGCACCGATGGACATTCCTATATTGGCAAAGCCATCGAGCAGGAAGCTGCCGTTGTGGTTTATGACAAACCGGTGATCGAAGAATATTTTTCACGTGTTACGTATGTTCAGGTCGAAAACAGTGCAATTGCTCTTGCGCTCATTGCTTCCGAATGGTATGGCAATCCGTCCGAACGGCTTCAATTGGTGGGCGTTACCGGAACGAATGGCAAAACAACCGTTGCCTCACTGCTTTATGGGATGTTTCGTCACCTCGGCTTTCGTGCGGGTTTATTATCTACGGTGTGCAACTATGTGAACGACGAAAAATATCCCACCACGCACACCACGCTCGACCCCATTACGCTCAATTCTTTCTTGCGAAAAATGGTAGACGCTGGTTGCACGCATGCTTTTATGGAAGTAAGTTCACATGCCATTCATCAGAAGCGGGTGCACGGATTGCATTTCGCAGGCGGCATATTCACTAACCTCACTCAGGATCATCTCGACTATCACAAAAACATGCTCGAATATCGGAATGTGAAGAAATCGTTTTTTGACAGTCTTCCGTCCGAAGCTTTTGCTCTGACTAACATCGACGACAAAAATGGTCAGGTGATGGTACAGAATACCAAAGCAAAGATATACACCTATTCGGTGAAAAATATGGCCGATTTCAAGGCGCGTATTTTCGAAAAACATTTCGAGGGCACTGATATCGAAATCGACGGCAAACATCTCACGGTGCAGTTCGTTGGCGTTTTCAATGTTTATAACCTGCTGGCCGTGTATGGCGCAAGTCGTTTGCTGGGTTTGGACGAAGAGGATGTGCTTAAGACGCTTTCTGTGCTCAAACCGGTGGCCGGTCGTTTTCAAACCCTTCATTCACCAAAAGGATTTACGGCTATTGTGGATTATGCGCACACGCCGGATGCCATCACCAATGTGCTCAATGCCATCCATGAAGTGCTCGATCGAAAAGGATCAGTCATTACGGTGGTGGGCTGTGGAGGCAATCGCGATAAAACCAAACGCCCCATCATGGCACGCGAGGCAGTGAAGTTGAGCGATAGGGTGATATTTACTTCCGATAATCCCCGATTTGAGGAACCCGAAGATATCCTTAACGATATGCTTGCCGGACTTTCCGAAGAGGAAAAAGCCGATACACTGACTATTGTCGATCGGCGCGAAGCGATAAAAACGGCTTGCGCGCTGGCAAAAAAGGGTGATGTTGTGCTCATTGCAGGCAAGGGACATGAGGACTATCAGGAGGTGAAGGGTGTGAAGCATCATTTCGACGACAGAGAAGAAGTGGAGAAAATATTTAAATCGTAAGTTGGAATATTCATTGACAGGATAAGTACATTGGATTAAAAAATCAAATCATCGCGTTATGTTGTATTATCTTTTTAATTATTTGGACAAATTCGATTTTCCGGGTGCGGGGATGTTTCACTACATCATGTTTCGCACGGCAATGGCAGCACTGTTTTCATTGCTCTTTTCGATTGTAGTGGGTAAGTGGATTATCCGCAAATTGCAGGCAAAACAAATTGGCGAAACCATTCGCGATCTCGATTTGGAAGGACAGTACAGCAAGCGTGGAACACCTACGATGGGCGGTATCATCATCATTCTTTCCATTCTGACATCGATTCTTTTGTTTGGTAAACTCGAAAACATCTACGTTATTTTGATGATTGTCAGCACGATTTGGCTTGGTGCTTTGGGATTTACCGACGATTACATCAAAATATTCAAAAAGGATAAAAAGGGATTGAAGGGAAAATATAAAATTTTGGCACAAATTGGATTGGGACTGATCATTGGCATTACATTATATATGAGTCCGAACGCGGTGATGAGGGAGAACACCGAAATCAAGGGCACAGATTTTGTAGAGCAGGCCGAATTTAGAGGTGGAGAGATAAAATCGACCAAAACGACGATTCCCTTTGTGAAAAATAACAATTTCGATTATCGGTCGCTCGTATCTTTCATGGGCGAATATGCCGATGAAGCGGCTTGGATTCTGTTCATAGCCGTCGTGGTTCTGATTGTTACGGCAGTTTCCAACAGTGCCAATCTCACCGATGGGCTCGACGGGTTGGCTTCGGGCTCTTCGGCCAGCATCGGCGTGGCACTCGGATTGTTGGCTTACGTTTCGGGACGTGTCGATTTCGCCTCTTACCTTAATATTATGTATATTCCCGGAAGCGACGAGTTATTGGTTTTTGCAGCTGCTTTTGTCGGAGCGACGGTTGGATTTCTTTGGTACAATGCCTATCCGGCGCAGGTTTTCATGGGCGACACCGGCAGTCTGACGCTGGGCGGATTGATCGGCGTTTTTGCCGTGCTCATTCATAAAGAGTTGCTGTTGCCCATATTGTGCGGCGTGTTCTTTGTCGAGGCGCTGTCGGTTATCGTGCAGGTTACCTATTTCCGATATACAAAAAAGAAATATGGTGAAGGGAAACGCGTTTTCAAGATGACGCCTTTGCATCATCACTTCCAAAAGCCGGGCGACGGCAGCATCGATGCCCTCATTCAAAAGCCGTTCAAGGCACTTACCGAACCTAAAATCGTTACTCGATTCTGGCTCGTGGGAATGATTTTGGCCGTACTGGCACTCGCTACGCTGAAAATGCGGTAAAAGAGAAATAAGAAATAAGAAATAAGAAATAAGAAATAAGAAATAAGAAATAAGAAGTAAGAAGTAGGAAAGGAGTATTATAATGTCAATTTCATCTTTTCAATCGTTGATTGTTTGGCAAAAAGGTCATCAACTTGTATTGGATATCTATAGAATGACCAAAAGTTTTCCGGATGACGAGAGGTTTTCGTTAATTTCCCAAATAAGAAGGTCATCTTTATCGATAACGGCTAATATTGCAGAAGGATATCGAAAGATTGGGAAGAAAGACAAACTCCGTTTCTTCAATATATCACAAGGTTCATTGGCTGAGACATTGAATTATATTATTCTTTCATACGATTTGGGGCTTATTTCGAAACTCGATTACTTACAATACGAAAATCAGATTGAAGAAGTTAATCGACTATTGAACGCTTATTGTTCTAAAATAGTAAATGATTCAACTAATGGAGAAGCAATTTCTTCTAACTTCTAATTTCTAAATTCTGACTTCTTTAAATAAGAATTATCAATTATGCATTATCAATTAGTTATTCTGGGTGGTGGCGAAAGTGGCGTGGGGGCAGCCATTTTGGGAAAAGCCAAAGGATTCGACGTGTTTTTGTCGGATAGCGGAAAGCTTGACGACGAGCACCGGCAGACGCTGATCGATTATCATATCGATTTTGAGGAAGGAAAACATTCCGAAGAAATCATCTTGGCTGCACAGGAAATAGTGAAAAGTCCCGGCATACCCAATAGTGCGCCAATCATGCAAAAAGTGCTGGCCCGCGGCATTCATGTGGTGAGCGAAATAGAATTTGCCGGACGCTACACCGACGCCAAAATGATCTGCATCACCGGAAGCAACGGCAAAACGACTACCACGAGTCTGATTTATCATATCTTGAAGTCGGCCGGCCTCAATGTGGGACTGGGCGGAAACATCGGGACAAGTTTTGCCCGTCAGGTGGCTGAGCAGCATTTCGACTACTATGTGCTCGAGTTGAGCAGCTTTCAGCTCGACAATATGTACGATTTCAAAGCCGATATTGCCGTGCTCATGAATATTACGCCTGACCATTTGGACAGATATGATCATGATATGCAGAAATATGTGGATGCCAAAATGCGCATCATCCGCAATCAGGCCATCGACGATGCATTCGTTTACTGGATGGACGATCCGATCGTTACCCGCGAAATCGAAAAACTGAAACCTGAAGCTACGCTTTATGGATTTCGCGAACATAAGGACGATCGCGCCTGCGCCTATACCGACAATCACAAAATTTATATTCATACCGGAGATCATATGTTTACGATGGATCAAGAGCTGCTTGCACTCGAGGGAACGCACAACCTCTACAATTCGCTGGCATCGGGCATCGTTGCCAAACTGTTGGATATCGACGACGCAAAGTTGCGCGAATCGCTCAGCGATTTCAAGGGAGTACCGCATCGGCTCGAAAAGGTTGCTACCGTGCGCGGCGTGCAATATATCAACGACTCCAAAGCTACCAACGTCAATTCGTGCTGGTATGCCTTGCAGAGTATGCGCACCAAGGTAGTGCTCATTCTGGGCGGAACGGACAAGGGCAACGACTATTCCGAAATAGAAGGCTTGGTGAAGGAAAAGGCGCGCGCCCTGATTTTTTTGGGAGTGGACAATTCGAAACTGCATGCCTTTTTCGACGGCAAAGTGCCCGTCATCGAAGAGGCCAAATCGATGGAGGAAGCCGTGTGCAAGGCCTACCGGCTTGCCCAAAAAGGCGACACCGTGCTGCTTTCGCCATGCTGCGCAAGTTTCGATTTGTTCAAAAATTATGAAGATCGTGGTGACCAGTTCAAGGAGTGTGTGCGCAGGTTGTAAAACCGATTACCGGGGACGACGGGTTTTCCGTCAGATTCGGAGTTTTTGTTGTCCCGATTGCAATTTATTCATCACTCATACGATATGCAGGTAAAACAATTTAATCAGAATACAGGATATGTCGAATAAAACCGAAATTTACAGCGATGACGACGATTCCGACATCATGCGTGAGGAATTTGTGTCGTCCGAACCCGGATCAAAGGTTTCGTTCTTTTCGAAAGTGTTCAAGGGCGATAAGGTGGTGTGGGCTATATTCATCATCTTGTGTGTGATTTCCATCATCGAAGTATTCAGTGCCACCAGCACCATTGTCTATCGGCAGCACAATCAGTGGGGGCCGATATTGCGCCATACGATGTTCCTGATAGGCGGTGTGGGCATCATTCTGCTCATTCACAACATTCCTTATCGATATTTTTCGTCCCTTATTTTCATTCTTATCATTTCCGTCATTCTGCTCATCCTTACGCCGGTGATTGGCACCACCGTCAACGGCGCCGAACGGTGGATATCCTTTTTCGGATTCACCATTCAACCTTCCGAAATTGCCAAAATATCGCTCATCGGGACGATTGCTTTCCTGCTGAGCAAGCAAAACGGCGAAAATGATTCCACACTTTTCAAATGGATGGTGGGGCTGATGGTGGTGGTTTGCGGCATCATCGCACTCGACAATCTTTCTACGGCCGTGTTGCTGTTCGGGGTATGTTTTTTGTTGATGTTCATAGGGCATGTCAAGCTCATTCGCTTGGCCAAGCTGACGCTCGGACTCGCACTGTTTGCCGTTCTGTTGGTACTGATGCTGAAAATAATGCCCGCGAGCTGGACGGAAAAAGGGCCACTGAGCCGTGCCGAAACCTGGAAAAGCCGCATCGATAATTTTGGCTCTCACAAACAGCAGACCGAAGAATCGTATTTCACCATCACCGACGACAACTATCAGGTGGCACATGCCAAAATAGCCATCTCCAACGGCGGATTGTTCGGAAAAATTCCCGGCAATAGCACGGAGCGCGATTTCTTGCCGCAGGCTTACTCCGATTTCATTTATGCAATCATCATCGAAGAATTGGGCCTCGTTGGGGGAGTTTTTGTGTTGCTGCTCTATGTGATTTTGCTCATCCGGGCGGGCATGATAGCGCGCAAAACGCGAAAACTATTCCCCAAATATCTTGTGCTTGGATCGGCACTCATTTTGTCTGTCCAGGCATTTGTCAACATGGCCGTTGCAGTAAATCTTATTCCCGTCACCGGTCAGCCTCTCCCGCTCATCAGCCGAGGTGGCACATCTACGCTCATCACCTGTGCCTATTTCGGATTGATATTGAGTGCCGACCGTTTCGGAATGGGCAAGTCGAAAAAGAAATCTACCGATGATGAGGCTGCCGACCATACCGATGATTCCGATCACGATACTCCCTCGGACACAAAGCCCGATGACGTCGTTCGCGAACCTGTCGGCCTCGAAGACAATGTGGAGTTCGAGATTATTCATGTGTAATATAAATATGTGATTTATTGATAGCTTTACTAATCTGTCTTTGCTTTGCATTAGTTTCATGAAACGAATAGATTTATCTGTTAAACAATTTATTTTTATGAAAAAAATAGCGCTTATTTTAGCCGTCTTATCGGTAAGTATGAAGATCTTTTCGCAAACAGAAAATAATTTTGGTATGCACGTTGAGGTTGGATACGCATTTAGTTTGCCGAAAGGAGGGAATGATAATTTTAATTATCATGGCCTGAATATTTTGGGTATGCCGGGATACCATGTATCGGAAAATTTATTTGCAGGGGTTGGCATTGGTTTATATGATTACCGATATAATCCTACTATAGTGGGAGGAACGATGGATGTAGATTTTATTTCGGCTCCCATATTCCTTCACGGATTATATTCATTTTTTGTAGATCCGAAAATTAATCCATTTGTGGGGTTAAAAATTGGATATGGAATTGTTTCCGACAAATTAAATTATACGATGGAGGATCCTAAAGCCGAATGGCAAATGGAAGCATCGGGAGGGTTATATTTGTCTCCTTCGATAGGAATTCTTTATTCATTGAATAAAAGACATATGCTTTCGCTTGGACTGTCATACGATATGCAGCAATACCGGTTGAAGAAAACGGTGGAAGCCTATGGAACTGATAGTGACGAAACAAATTCGGCTCTCGCCGTGAAAGTAGGTTGGCTCTTCTGACAATATCGTATTACGTTATTGGTAAGATATATGCTGACTTCGTGATGGAAACGCTGAGGAATACGAACATTCGAAACTCTTAGGTGGCTTTGCAGACGCGCAAAGCCCCCGAACAAGGTTGAACAAGTACTTTGCAGACGCGCAAAGCACCCAAACAAGGTTGAACAAGTACTTTGCAGACGTGCAAAGCACCCAAACAAGGTTAAACAAGTACTTTGCAGACGTGCAAAGCACCTGAACAGGGTTGATCGAATGCTTTACTGATCCGAAATGCATTTGGTTCACCTTAATAACCGATTTGGAGAAGCGATGATCATTCTTTACGAAAAGAACTTGTATTTCAAATAATATAAATATATTTACTGAATATCACCAAATTACAATTATGGGAATAAAAATTTCAAACTTAAGGATGCTGACACGTTGGGAAGCTTACCAATTGTTGGCCGATGCCCTCGTTTTTGCCGAGGCTGCAAACCAATCTTCTTCCGAATTATACAAAACGGCATTAGAAAAGCTGAAAACCAAGTACGACGCTTTCGACAAGGCTCTTGTTCAGGAGCGTAGCGCTGCCCCCGAGGGATTGATTGCCGCCGACGAAGCACGCGATTACGGCATTCGCAAACTTTATGCGCTGGCAAGTGAGTATGCCGATTATCAATTCGATGCACAGCGGACTGCCGCTGCTGCTGCCGTTTTGCAAGTTTTCAAGCCTTACGGCAAAGCTTCTGAAATTGTTCGTTTGCGTCAGGACAGCGAGACCGCCGTCATCACAAACTTGTTGCAGGAACTTGACAAGGATGAAATCAAGACATACGTGTCGCTGTTAGGCTTGGATGCACTTATCGATCACATTCGTCAAAACAATGCCATCTTCGAACAATTGCAACAATCGCGACGCGACGAACAATCACAATATGTCGTCGGATTATCAAAAGCCATGCGCGACGAGGCGCTCGATGCGTTTCGCGCTTTTTGCGAAGCAGTGAATGCACTTGCTCTTGTGGAAGGCGGGGACAAGTATGCCAAACTCATCGGACAGCTCGATACCCTTATCAGTGATTATCGAAACAAAGCCTTGCAGCGTCGCGCCAAAAACGATGCTTCCGAAAAGGACGATGCAGCGGCACAGAATGAAGCAAAATAAGTTCGATTTTGTCGCATAATTTCAAAAGACGGCAAACATATATCGTGCCGTCTTTTTCTTAACTTTGTACGAGGTTTCAAAACAATACAGTCAACAAGTATGAACACGCCCGATTCTCAACTTCGGCCTTCGCGGCCTCTTCGCATCATCGTGAGCGGTGGCGGAACGGGAGGGCACATTTTTCCCGCCATATCCATTGCCAATGCCGTCAGGGAACGATGGCCCGATTCCGAAATTTTGTTTGTGGGCGCCGAGGGGCGCATGGAGATGGAGCGTGTGCCGGCTGCCGGTTACCGCATTATCGGATTGCCCGTTGTGGGATTCAACCGGAAAAATCTGCTGAAAAATATATCCGTTCTCTTCAAATTATTAAAAAGTGTGAGGGCGGCTGACAAAATCATTGCCGATTTTCGTCCCGACATCGCCGTAGGCGTTGGCGGTTACGCCAGCGGGCCCATCCTCAAGGCCGCTTCGTCGAAAGGCATCCCCACGCTGTTGCAGGAACAGAATTCTTATGCGGGAGTTACCAACAAAATGCTGGCCGAAAAGGCTACGACCATCTGTGTGGCTTACGAAGGGATGGAACGATTTTTTCCGAAAGAAAAAATCGTGCTCACCGGCAATCCCTGTCGTCAGGATCTGGTGATTTCGGAGGAAAACCGACGTCTGGGATACGAATTTTTTCACCTCGATCCTTCCCGCAAAACCATTCTGATGGTGGGCGGAAGCTTGGGTGCACGAACGCTCAACGCCAGTTTGGTGGCAGCATTGCCCGATATCGCGCGTTCCGACGTGCAGGTGATTTGGCAGTGCGGCAAGTATTACTACGAAGATATGTCGCGATTGGAGCGCGAGGGTCGTTTGCCGGCCAACGTACGCCTCTACGATTTCGTTTCGCGCATGGATTATGCCTATTCGGTGGCCGATTTGGTGATTTCGCGTGCAGGTGCGGGCTCCATTTCCGAATTGTGTTTGTTGCAAAAACCTGTCATACTGGTGCCTTCGCCCAATGTGGCTGAAGATCATCAGACCAAAAATGCCCTTGCTCTTGTCCGTAAGGATGCTGCTATAATGATTTCGGATGCCGAAGCTCCGGCCAAACTTTTTGCTACGGCCCTCAGCCTTGTGCACGACGATGATCGGCTAAAGGCAATGAGCCTAAATATCGGACGTCTTGCTCAGCGCGACTCGGCCAAACGCATCGTGGACGAAATCGAAAAAATACTGATAAGCAGGAAGGCTCCGGAAGATAGTATGTTGAAGTGAAAATCGGATATCAACCGAAAAAAATAAATTGGCAAACATCATGGATTTCGAAAATATATACTTTGTGGGCATAGGGGGAATAGGGATGAGCAATCTTGCCCGATATTTTTTGTCGCAAGGCCGTCGGGTAGGAGGTTACGACCGTACCCGTACCGATCTTACCGAAGTCTTGCGGCGCGAAGGTGCGTTTGTTCATTACGAAGATAATATCGAAACCATTCCATCCGAATTTTTGGACAAGAGCGACACGTTGATTGTCTATACTCCGGCAGTTCCTTCATCGCATTCCGAACTGACCTGGTTTCGCCAACAAGGGTTTATCATTATGAAGCGTGCGCAAGTGCTTGGCGAAATCACAAAAAACAGTCGTTCCGTCTGCGTAGCCGGCACTCATGGCAAAACCACCGTTTCGAGCATGATTGCCCACACGCTTCATCAGTCGCATGTCGATTGCAACGGCTTTTTGGGTGGCATTCTCAAAAATTATGACAATAACCTGATTTTGTCCAAGCGAAGCGACATTACCGTGGCAGAAGCCGACGAATATGATCGTTCGTTTCATTGGCTGCATCCCTGGATTGCGATAATTACGGCCGTCGATCCCGATCATCTCGACATTTACGGCACGCCTGAGGCCTATCGCGACAGCTTCGAGCACTTTACTTCGCTTATCCGTCCCGAAGGGTTTCTGATTATGAAAAAAGGTCTCAATATTATTCCTCGCTGTCACAATTCGGTCCGTATTTTCACTTATTCCGAGTCCGAAGGCGACTATCATGCCAAAAATGTTCGCATTCGCGACGGAGCTATCAAGTTCGATTTTGTAGCTCCCGATTTAGTCATTCCCGACATTTGGTTAGGTGTGCCTGTAAAAATCAATATCGAAAACGCTGTTGCCGCTTTGGCTGCAGCCACGATTGCGGGCGTTACGCCCGAAGAGGCACGCAGTGCCATGACATCGTTTGCCGGGGCGAAGCGACGTTTCGACATTCGGCTCAAAACTGATCGGGTGGTTTTCATCGATGATTATGCCCATCATCCCGACGAAATTGCGGCTTCCGTTGCTTCTATCAGGATGCTGTATCCCGACAAAAAAATAACGGGTGTTTTTCAACCACATCTCTACTCGCGCACCCGCGATTTTGCGCCCGAATTTGCCCGAAGCCTTTCAAAACTCGACGAGGTGATTCTCCTCGACATCTATCCGGCGCGCGAAGAGCCGATAGAAGGAGTTACCTCCAAAATCATTTTCGACCGAATTGACAACGAGCGTAAAATTATGTGCAGCAAGGCTCAATTGCTCGACGTGTTGCGCAACCGTCCCATCGAAGTGCTGGTAACGCTCGGTGCGGGCGATATCGACCGCATGCTTCCCGATATCGAAAAAGTGTTGAAAGAGAAATGAAAGCGAAGTTTTGTCGATGGGCATAATTTTGTAAATTTGCAGTCGTAACTATCTTTTGATGAAAAAGTTTTTAATCATATTCGCATCCTTGCTTGTAACAGGATATCTGATTTTTGCGATGATTTATTTTCACGATACGTCGGGCGATCAGGTATGCAATTCTTTCGAAGTGATCGTGAAGGATAGTTCCGATACCCATTTTCTGCTTCCCGATGAAATCAGACAATTGATCAAAAACAAAGGCCTGAATCCCATCGGAAAACAAATGAAGGACATCAACACACTCGATATCCGGCAAGCTATTCTGACCAATCAGATGGTGAAATCGGCCGAAGTCTATTCGGCTCAAAACGGTTCGATTATAGCAGTCGTTACGCAACGATCGCCTGTGTTGCGCGTCATGTCCGATGCCGGTGACAATTACTATATCGACCGCGATCGCGAAAGAATGCCTACTTCCATTCATTACAGTGCTTATGTCCCGGTTGCAACCGGTGCAGTGAGTGAGGAATTTGCCAAAAATCAGCTGTTCGATTTTGCGGAATATCTGCAAAATCATCCCGAATGGGATGCATGGATCGAACAAATAGTGGTTACCGGCGACGATCGTGTGGAATTGATTCCTCGTGCCGGCGATTTTCGGATCGTATTGGGAACATTGGATGATTATGAGAAAAAACTCGAAAAATTCTCGGTTTTCGTCGAAAAAGGGTTGAATGTGGTGGGCTGGAATCGCTATTCGGTGATCAATCTTTCGTATGACAAACAGGTTGTTTGCACGAAAAAATAAATCATATAAATTCTCTTCGAAAAACTTCGAAGTGAGGATGAAAACAAAATCGATGTTGGGGTGTTTGAATTTACACTTATTGCAATGTCGTTGAAATAATAATTATGATACAAACAGGATTTGTTGCAGCTCTTGATTTGGGAACATCCAAAATTAAGGGCGTCGTCGGACGCATGAACGAAAACAATGTGATTTCGGTGCTGGCATGCGAAACAGTTCCGTCCAAGCAATGCATACGTCGGGGCGTGGTTTATAATGTTGAAGAAACCGGCGCGAATGTGAAAAAACTGATCAGTATGCTCGAGAATGTTATCGGACGCAATATTGCCAAAGTATATGTATCCGTTGCAGGACAATCGCTTCATACAATACCTTACCGAACTTACAGACAGCTCTCGTCTTCGGGCATAGTTACTGAAAATGTGATTAATCAACTCAATGACGAAGCACAGAAATTCAAACCGGATTTGTCGCGAAAATATGCCATTGCCGATGTGGAATATTATGTGGACGGAAAACCCGAAAAAAACCCGGTGGGCATTACCTGTTCGATGGTTGAGGCAGAATACCAGATGTTGGTGGGACGTCCTAATCTGGTGGCGAATATCGAAAAAGGGATTGTAGAACGCGCCAATGTCCGGATTGCAGGATATATTGTAGGTGCTCAGGCTTCTGCGGCTATTTCGCTTAACGATGACGAAAAAGAATTGGGGTGCGTTTTTATCGATTTTGGGGCAGGAACAACCACTGTGTCTATCTATAAAGGTGGAGTATTGCGAAGAACGGTTGTTATTCCTTTCGGTGGAAAAACAATAACCAGAGATATTTGTGAGCTTAATTTTACGGAGACGGATGCCGAACAATATAAAATTAAATTTGGTAAGGCTGTCGATGGCTCCGATAATTCCCTTTTCTCTCCGTTTTCGTCTAAGTCGGATATCGATTTAGTGGAGCTCAACAAAGTTATCCGGATGCGCTTGGACGAGATCACAGCAAACATCAAGGAACAAATTCGATTGTCGGGTTACGAAGGCCAGTTAGGAGCGGGCATTGTCATCACCGGTGGTGCTTCACAACTCAAGAACCTCGATCTGTATTTGAAAGAAAAATTCAATATGCCGGTTCGCAAGGCATCTGCCAAGAAATCATTTGTCAACAATGCTCCCGAAATAGCAAATGATCCCTCTTTTACCCAAGTATTGGGATTGCTGTTGTTCGGAACGGAAGATTGTGAAGTTGTCGAAGTGGAACCGGAAGGAGAAGAACCGGAATCGCAGACCAAATCCTCAAAGAATTTATTCGGCAAACAATCGCATCGTAACGAAGGAATAAAAACTCCCAAAAAAAGCAAAACAGATAAGAACAACAAAGGCATTAAAACCACATTGGGAGGATTTTTTTCGAGCATGTTTTCTGAAGAAGAAGACGAATAAAACAATACCAACAGATAATTTTTTTCGACCAACTTATGGAAGACAATATATTAGATTTTCAGTTGCAAAGTCGCACTAACGCTATCATCAAGGTGATCGGTGTAGGCGGTGGCGGGGGTAATGCCGTAAATCATATGTATTTGCAAGGCATTCACGATGTATCTTTTGCTCTCTGCAATACCGACAACCAGGCTCTCATGAAATCACCTGTTCCGGTGAAAGTGCAGTTGGGACAAAATACAACGGGGGGGCTTGGAGCGGGAAATAAACCCGACATTGCTCGTAAGGCTGCCGAAGAAAGTATCGATCTGATTCAGGACCTGCTGAGTGACGGCACCCGCATGGCTTTTATTACCGCCGGTATGGGTGGAGGCACCGGTACCGGAGCAGCGCCGATAGTTGCCAAAGTTGCCAAAGATATGGGAATACTGACTGTTGGTATCGTTACAATTCCGTTTGTATTCGAAGGGCCTCGAAAAATTGTGCAAGCACTTAAAGGAGTTGAAGAGATTGCTTCCAACGTCGATGCTTTGCTGGTGATCAATAATGAGCGATTGCGCGATATCTATCAGGATCTGACCATGCTCAACGCCTTTGCAAAGGCCGACGATATGCTCGCCACTGCAGCCAAGAGCATAGCCGAGATTATCACTGTTCACGGACATGTAAACCTCGATTTTGCCGATGTCAATACTACGCTCAAAGATGGGGGCGTTGCCATCATGAGTCGAGGAATGGGACGAGGAAAGGATCGGGTGAACGAAGCCATTCACGATGCTTTGAATTCGCCACTTCTGAATAACAACGATGTGTTTAGTGCAAAGAAAATCCTGATCAATATTTCTTTTGGAGAAGAAAGCCCTTTGATGATGGAAGAAATGAATGCGCTGCACGATTTCATGTCGAAGTTTAGCCGCGAAATTGAAGTAATCTGGGGAACGGCTGTAGAAGAGGATTTGAAGGAAGATGTGAAGGTAACATTGCTCGCCACCGGATTTTCTATCAAAGATGTTCCCGGAATCGAAGAGCATCGCCTGGCTGAAAGTAAGGCTGAAGAACTGGAACGAAAAATACGCGAAGACGCTCAACGCGAACGCGAAAAACAAGATGCGTTGCTCATCGAAAAATATTATGGGAAAGAAGGACTTAAAACCCTTTCGACTGCCAATTTCCAACTCGATCCTTTTGTGCTGAGCATGGATGAGTTGGATGACGATAAAATTATTGAAGCATTGGAGCGAACGCCGGTGTTTAAGCGGGAACGCGACTTTAATCCGCGTACCTATTTTGCTGAGCCGCATTCGCCTTCAAATTCATTATTCGATTAAAAACAAATAAAATACGTAGTTATGAACTTGTTTGATACAATTAGCGAAGAGATTAAAAAAGCAATGCTTGCCAAGGATAAAGTTCGTCTGGAAGCATTGCGCGGTATAAAAAAAGAATTTTTGGAAGCCAAAACAGCCAAAGGAGCAAATGATGAATTGTCGGACGAGACTGCTACAGCTATTCTCCAGAAAATGGTAAAGCAACGCAAAGATAGTGCCGATATATACACTGCGCAGGGCCGGCCCGATTTGGCTGAAGATGAAATTGCACAAATCAAAGTGATTCAGGATTTCCTGCCTTCCCAACTTACAGCGGAAGAATTGGAGGCTGCCGTTAAAAAAATTGTTGCCGAAGTAGGAGCTACTTCGATGAAAGATATGGGCAAAGTGATGGGCGTTGCTACCAAAGAACTTGCCGGCAGAGCCGAAGGGCGAGCTGTTTCGGAAATGGTGAAAAAATTGCTCGCTTGAATTCGTTCATACATCCTGTGCAGCCGGCGCAATTGAAAATTTATTTAAAACTGTGCTGCGCAGGATGATGTTTTTATCATTTCGCTCTTTATACGTAAATCATTTTGCGTGTCATTCCCCCATCGACAATGAAATTTTGTCCTGTGATAAAACTATTAGCCGGGTCGAGCAGGAAAAGTGCCATTCGGGCAATATCCAACGGGTTGCCTACGCGCCCTGCAGGATGTTGAGCATGATCTTCACGGGTGAGCTTTTCCGGTTTAGCTTTCGAACTTTTTTTTATGGCCGATACATCTATCCATCCCGGACTGATACAATTGACACGTATATCGGGTCCAAGACTGATTGCCATGGAATGCGTAAGGGCATAAATTCCCCCTTTGCTTGCCGAGTATGATTCGGTATCGGGCTCTGATTGAAATGCCCTGGTCGAACACATGTTGATGATGCACCCGGTACTTTCTTTGAGATATGGAATTAAAAACTTGCTGCACAAAAATGTTCCGGTGAGGTTGGTGCTGATCGCACGATTCCATTCTTCCAAAGTGAGTTCGCTCATGGGCTTGAAAATAGCAAAAACGGCATTGTTTATTAATCCATATACGGCGTCAAATTTTTTGAGCGAAGCTCTAATCGAAGATCTTACACTTACCTGATTAGAAACATCGGTGATGAAAAATTCACAGTGACGTTTATCGAAATGAGGACGAATTTCTTCCATCGCTTCACTGTCGATATCAAATACGGAAACATTGTAGTCATTTTTTAAAAATTCTTCTGTCATAACTCTGCCGATGCCTTGTGCTCCGCCGGTGATGATGATGTGTTTTCTTGTCATGTCGATAAGTTTATTGTGTTTCGTTTCGAAAAAAATGGGAAATGCAAACGCATATTCAAAACGAACTTGATTCGGTTTTGAGAATTACGAATGTGATTTCTCACGAGTCGATCCAATATCAATGGAATTCAAAAAATCACTCTTCCGATTTTTTTACAAGTTTGGCAGTATTTGCATCAGTAACACTTTTCAGCTCGGCTTCGAGTTTTTTGATTATTTTTTCCTGATTGTGAATAATGGTAAGGAGTGAGTTTAGCTCTTCGTTATCCACTGTGTCGGGATATTGTGCTTTGACTCGTCCGATGAAATCGCTCAGCACATTCATATAGTTGTTGAAGGCATCATAAGGCGATTGATACGGACTGAACTGACTATGAATAGATCCGTCGGAAAAATGTTTTGTGGACATGTAATAAAAGTGATCACTTGTTTGCAGGTAGAGCCAGTCTTGTTTTAGTTTTCGATCTTCACACAGCCTGACACGTTCGCCATACTTGTAGAGTGTTTCGAAGGCACTTTGTTGAAGCTTGTTCCCCAGCCAGGCGCTCAGGTCACGTTCTTCGTCGGCCCACGAAATGGGATTTGGAACCGAAATAGGTCCCACCGAAGCGTGATTGTCTAAAATTTCGCTCGGAGTGGCAAATTCGATATTTTTTTCGAAAGCAAATCTGGGTAAAGCTTTCATGAATTCGAAAATTCCGGTATGTGAAGGTTGCATGTTGCCGAAAGTTTCGTAATTCATAAATAGATTAATAATTTGCTCTTCGGGAGGAGTCGCTGCAATCCATGCTATAAATTTATCTGCAGTGAGAGGATATTCGCTCCAATTATAGTTCGAAAACCTGAAAGCAATATCATCGCTAAAACGTGAGTTTTTCAGCAGCAGTTTAAGACCTGTACTTGTTGCCGATTGGTAAACATAGTTTGGGCTTTTCCATCCGAGTATGTGTTTGGCTCCTTCGGTGATCATTTTTCGATATCCCATTTTGTAAGCAAGATCAGAAATATCGTCTGAATAGATGAGCTCGGTGTTTCGCAAAACCGTAGGTTCTTGACCGAAAAGCAATTTTATTTTCTCGGTATGCTGTTTCACTTGCAGCCGAAATTCAACCGGGTCGATGAGTGATGATAGTGAATGTCCGTAGGTTTCGGACAGAAACTCCACTCCCCCTGTTTTAGACAATTCACGAAGTCCGTCAATTACTTCAGGTGCATATATTTCGAGCTGATCGAGTGCAACTCCGGATATCGAAATAGCCACCTTGAAGCGCCCTTTGTATTGATTGATCAGGTCGAGCAACATTCTGTTAGCGGGAATGTAGGAACGTCCGGCGATTTGTTGCAAGATGTCTTCATTGGAAAAATCGTCGTAATAGTAGTGGTCTCTTCCAATATTGAAAAAGCGGTATCTTTTGAGCCTGAAGGGTTGATGGATTTGAAAATAAAAGCAGATTGTTTTCATTTTATATCGTGTTTTATGAATTTAATGCAGAGTTTTGATAAATCTAATGAACAAGTCGGTTGTAGATATCGCGTACTTTTTGTCCGGCATACTCCCATTTTATTTCGTCCACTTCTTTTTTGCCTTCTACCTTCAAAAATTCGGCCATTCCCGGATGGGTGCAAATCGAATAAATGGCGTCAGCCATAGCCTCTACATCCCAATAATCGGTTTTGATAACATGATTGAGAATTTCTGAACACCCTGACTGATAAGAGATAATACTCGGCACCCCGCACTGCATAGCTTCGAGAGGCGATATGCCGAAAGGTTCGGAGACGGAAGGCATCACATATACATCGCTCGACTTAAGCATTTCATAAACTTGTCGGCCCCTCAGAAAGCCGGTGAAATGAAATTTATCCGCGATTCCTCGTTCGGCAACAAGTTGTATCATTTGGTTCATCATATCGCCACTACCGGCCATTACAAAACGAATATGTTTTGTTTTTTTGAGAACTTGTGTAGCTGCTTCCACAAAAAATTCGGGACCTTTCTGCATGGTAATTCTCCCGAGGAAAGTGACAATTTTTTCCGGAACACCGGCTAATCGCTCAATTGCTTCTATTTCCGGGCTCAACGGCTCGACGGCATTATGCACGGTGGTTACTTTCCATTCGGGTTGATGATAGTTTTCGATCACCGTTTTGCGTGTGAGGTTGCTCACACAAATAATATGGTCGCAATTGTCCATTCCGTCTTTTTCGATTCCGTAAACGATAGGATTAGGATTTCCCCGACTTCGATCAAACTCTGTGGCATGTACGTGGATAACAAGAGGTTTGCCGGATATGCTTTTTGCATGAAGCCCGGCTGGATAAGTGAGCCAATCGTGAGCATGGATGACGTCGTATGGGTAAGTGCGGGCGATGACGCCGGCAACGATCGAATAGTTGTTAGTTTCTTCGAGAATATTGTTTGGATAACGTCCTGAAAATTCTATGCATCCCAAATCGTTGGTGTACATATAATTAAAGTCGGCATAAATGTGGTCGCGCAGCCGGTAGTATTCTTCGGGGTTCATGTATTTTCCGAGCCGTTCTTTAACGATATCGAAAGGAACGTCTTTCCACACGATAGGGGTATTGTTTGCTCCTATGATTTTCAGAAAACTTTGATCTTCGTCACCCCAGGGTTTGGGTATGACAAATAGTATTTCCATGTCGGGTTGCAACGACATTCCTTTTGTCAAACCGTAACTTGCAGTTCCTAATCCGCCTAAAATATGTGGAGGGAATTCCCATCCAAACATTAATGCTCTCATCTGATAGTTCCTTTCCCTTTATTTTTTGATGAAGGGTTAATCGTTGTATTTTTCCATCAATTTTTGTGCTCTCAGCAATTCTGCCACGCTTGTGGCAAAAGAGAATCCTCCCCTTGCGATGAAAGGTGGGTTGGAGTCGTACATTTCAGAGATAGTGCCAATACAGTCGTTTTGCATTTCGGCTTCCATATCTACCATGATTCGGTCGGCAAGCGAAAGTCCGCTTCGATTGAACACTTTAAGGTAGGCCTCGATATATGGGCCGAACAGCCATGGAAAAGCCATTCCGTTGAAATATGCAAATTCTTTTTCCTGAACACTTCCCGAGTAATGCGCTCTGAAATTGCCGCTTTTCGGACTCAATGTGCGGATTCCGCAATGCGACAACAACTCTTTGGTCACGTAATCGATGACCGATTTTTTTTGACTCCTTTCCAACGGGGAATAGTCGAGCGAAACCGCGAAAATCATATTGGGCCTGACATTTGGATCTTTGTACGATCCATCTACATAATCGTAGAGATAGCCGGCATCATTGAGAAATGTGATTACGAATTTGCGTTGAACCAGATAGGACATTTCTCCGTATTTCGTAGTTCTTTCTTGATCGTTTATCAATTCGGCTATTTCCTGTCCAAATTTTAAAGCGTTGTACCAAAGAGCATTGAATTCCACCAAATATCCCGATCGGGGAATTATTGGCCTTCCGTTGAGGGTAGAATTCATCCAGCTTACTGCAACATTGCGTCCATCAGTCGATACGAGTCCGGTTTCTTCATTAACAGTCAGATTGGGATGTTTGTTTGCAAGAATGTAATCTAAAATCGAAAACAGAAATGATGCGTATTTTGATGTAAATATGCTCGGGTTTGCTTTCCGGTATTGTTGGAGCGACCAAACAACCCATAGCAGCACGTCGGGATCATCGATTTGGTGAATGATACTTTTTTCTTTTTTATCTTCCATAAAGTTTACGAGATGAGGAATGGAAGAGTCCATGATTTTTTCGAAATCGCTTACACGATCTACAGAAATGGTTGATCCGGGCAAAGCGATGAATTGGTCGCGGGCTCGCACTCTGAACCAAGGATATCCCGCTAACAGATATTGTTCGTCGTTCTTAGGTATATAATAAAATTGGTGGCTCGAGTTCTTGAGACAATTATAAAAGCTGGAACGGGGTGTTCGCTTTTGCATTTCGTAATTAAATTCCTCGGCAAGTTTTGAGGTGTCGACCAATATGTCGCCGGCTGATAAGATAATTTCTTCACCCTTTTCAATGGGCATTTCGAAATATCCGGGTACGTATAAATCTTCTTTGTACGTGTCGCCGTTTTGCTGGTCTTGCAGATATTCGATGCCTTTATACCAATCGGGGAAGTACATGAATTCGGGCTTTTTGGTGAATTGGATAAACAACTCCGGATACCCGAAATACATGCAGGTGCTGATTCCGTTTTCGACTTCACGATAGGATCTATCCACATGATCGTTTTCCTGAGTTAATTGAGATGCGTTACGGAACGCCAAAAATGGTCTGAATCGGATTATTGTAGGTGAGTGAGCGTCGAGCAGACGATATCGGATCATCAGACGATTTTCTTTGGAAGAAAACATGCTTTCTTTTGACAATATTACTCCTCCTACACGATAAATTGTTTTAGGAACGCTATCACAGTTAAACTCACGTATGTATTTGTGCCCTTTCGGATTATAATTATCTCCTTCGTATTTATGAATGCCGAGATTGAATTCCGCGCCGTGTTGAATAACTGTCTCGTCAATCGATGAAAGGATGACATGATTTTCATCATCGAGATACGGAATGGGCATCACAAGAAGCCCTTGGTATTTGCTGGTATTGCACCCCGATATTGACGTATTTTGGTAAGCACCTTTCCGGTTTGTTCGAAGAACATTCCGATAAAGTGAATATTCCAAATTAATCATCAATTCTTTGTCAAATTTTAAATAGCTCATGTTTTCAACAAATTAGATTATTTACCTTTGCTGTAATTTGATTTTTATCGAAAGATACAAATTTTACACATATCACAAGGAAAAAACCAAAATATTTTAAAAGGATAGCGTTATTATTTCTATTTTTGAGTATCTGTTCAAAATAAGTGCATCAACGGTAAATCAATGTTGAATCCTCAGTTGGCTTACGAAAGAAAACGTTTGTGGCTGGCCATGATACCCTCGGTAGTATTGGTCGTGCTCTTGTGGCTGTTTTTTGTGATCGATGTCTCGGGAATTTTCGGATTCCCGCTCTACCGACTTGGAATACTTCCCCGAGAGGTTCGAGGACTAATCGGTATCTTATTTTCCCCACTTCTTCACGAATCATTTTCGCATCTGCTATCCAACACTCTGCCTATTTTTATGCTGATGTGGAGCTTGTTTTATTTTTATAGATCCATTGCATGGAAATCATTATTGATTTTGTGGATTCTGAGTGGATTTTTGACGTGGTTGATCGGACGTGATTCGTATCATATAGGGTCGAGCGGATTGATATTTGGGTTGATGTTTTTTTTGTTTTTCAGCGGTATTTTTCGCAATTACATTCCTCTCATCGCACTTTCGCTTATTGTGGCTTTTGTGTATGGGAGTTCGTTTTGGAGCATTTTCCCATTCGCACAATATGTAGATGTTCATCTTTCGTGGGAAGGCCATCTGGCAGGGGCCGTCAGTGGAATTATCGTTGCGATTGTCTTCAGAAATCAGGGGCCTCAAAATCCCGAGAAGATTTGGAATGATGAGGATAATTGGTTCGACGACGAAAGCGAATCTGAAAATCATGCCGATAACGAAAATCTGAATTGAAAGATTCAAAATAACTATTATTTTGTACTTTTGCATTTTCTAAATGTAAGCATATGACAGAAAAGATAAAAGTTGCCATTATCGGCTACGGAAATATTGGACATTATGTACTCGAAAGCCTACTTGCGTCCGAAGATATGGAAATTGCCGGTGTTATCCGGCGTGATGCCACAAATGTTCCTCCCGAACTGAACCCATTTAATGTGGTTTCGACAATTGATAAACTTCCTGAAGTAGATGTCGCAATTCTGTGTACACCAACGCGAGAAGTCGAGAAATTTGCAAAAGAATGCCTTTCCTTGGGAATTCGCACGGTCGATAGTTTTGACATTCATGGACAAATACCCGATTTGAGAAAATCATTGGATGCGACAGCCAAAAAAAACAATTCGGTATCTATTCTCTCGGCAGGTTGGGATCCGGGCAGTGATTCCATTGTCCGCACCTTGATGGAAGCTATGGCCCCCAAAGGGATTACCTATACTAATTTTGGGCCCGGCATGAGTATGGGTCATACTGTTGCCGTGAAAGCGATAGCAGGAGTGAAAGCTGCGCTTTCTATGACTATTCCGCTGGGTACCGGTGTGCATCGTCGGATGGTTTATATTGAGATGGAGGATGGTTACAGTTTTGATGAGGTGGCAGAAGCAATTAAATCTGATGATTATTTCGCTCACGACGAAACACACGTTTTTCGGGTGGAAAGCGTGGATGCATTGAAAGATATGGGACATGGCGTGCGTATGGAACGGAAAGGGGTTTCAGGTTCGACTCAAAATCAACTCTTCTCCTACGAAATGCGCATCAATAATCCTGCTCTCACGGCACAAGTTCTGGTAGGCGCGGCCCGAGCATCTATGAAACAACAACCCGGCGCCTACACTTTGATCGAAATTCCTGTCGTGGATTTACTGCCGGGAAGCCGTGACGAATGGGTGAAAAAATTGGTTTGAACCCTGAAATTTAATTATCTTTGCCAAAATTCAATTTCAATGAACCTTGCACTTTCCATTACATGGGATGTAAATCCCGAACTTTTCACTATTTTTGGACGAGAAATACGCTGGTATGGCCTTTTGTGGGTAATCGGGCTGATTGTGGCAGTTTATATCGTTCAGAAAATTTTTCAAAAGGAAGACCTCCCCGAAAAATGGTTTGATTCGCTTTTTATCTACATGATTGTAGGGATTATTGTCGGTGCTCGATTGGGGCATTGTTTGTTCTACGAACCCGAATATTACTTATCACATCCCATCGAAATTCTAAAAATTTGGGAAGGCGGATTGGCGAGTCACGGCGGAGTTATCGGAATTATTATCGCTGTGTGGCTCTATTCACGCAAAGTTACCAAACTCAGTATGCTTTGGACTTTTGACCGAGTGATGGTGCCAACGGGTTTCACGGCAGCCATGATTCGATTGGGCAATCTGATGAATCACGAAATTTATGGTGGCCCGACGGATGCGCCGTGGGGTTTTCGATTTATAACAAACATAAATGCATGGATGAACGGAGCTCCGCCCGTGTATTCGGAACCGTCGCATCCGACGCAAATTTACGAAGCATTGGCTTATTTGGTTGTCTTCGGCATCACCATGTACATGTATTGGAAGACAGATGCCAAAGATCGCAAAGGCCTAATTACGGGCGTAGGTATTCTGATTATTTTCCTTTTCCGTTTCTTTATCGAATTTATTAAAAATGTCCAAGTGGACTCCGAAATAGCCATGCGCGAAAATACCGGTTTGGTTTTAGGCCAATGGTTAAGTGTTCCTTTCATTATTTGGGGTGTTTGGATGATTTGGTTCGCGTTATCACACAAACCCGAAAAGGCTGTTACACCACATCAGTCGGATTTAAATAGGAAAAAGGCGAAAAAGAAATAGAGAAAAATCATTGAAACATGACAAATGTCTTTGATGATATATACACACGGACAGACTACTAACACTATCCATTATTTGTTATGATGTACAGACCAAGAGAAATTAAAAAGAACATTTATTATGTCGGTGTAAACGATCGAAACAAAAACCTCTTTGAAAATCTTTGGCCGCTACCCAAAGGGGTTTCTTACAATTCTTTTCTGATCGAAGATGAAAAAATTACACTTATCGATACGGTAGATGTATGTTATTCGGATTTGTTTTTTCGCAATATTCAATCCATTATCGGCGAAAAACCCATCCATTACCTGGTTGTAAATCATATGGAACCTGATCACTCGGGAGCCATCGAATGGTTGGTGACCAAATATCCGGATATCCAAATCATAGGCAACAGCCGTACGGCAGATATGCTGAAAGGATATTATGGCGTGACGGACAACGTGATTGAAATTAACGACAAGGATGAAATATCGATCGGGAAAAATACCCTTCGTTTTTATCTCACACCAATGGTTCACTGGCCCGAAACCATGATGACTTATATCCCCGAAACACACGTTTTGTTTTCGGGAGATGCGTTCGGATCTTTTGGAACGCTCGATGGAGGCATATTGGATACTCAGCTCAATCCTGAATGGTATGAAGACGAAATGATTCGGTACTATTCAAATATCGTAGGCAAGTATGGATCACCAATCCAGGCAGCCCTTAAGAAATTATCGTCGAATGCTATAGAGACAATTTGTTCCACACACGGGCCGATATGGACGACAGATGAAAATATAACACACGTGATATCGATTTACGACAAATTGAGCAGATACGAAGCGATAGAAAACGGATTGGTGGTTGCTTATGGAAGTATGTACGGACACACCGAACAACTTGCAGAAATCATTGGTGCCGGTGCAGCCGATGCCGGATTAAAAAACATTGTGTTGCACAATGTCTCCAAAACATCCGATTCCGAGATACTTCGCGATATATTTAAATACAACGGGTTGATTATCGGATCTCCGACTTATAACAATAAGCTTTACCCCGGAGTTGAAAACCTGATTTCGGCCATTCAAAATCGAAATCTGAAAAATCGGTTTTTCAGTTATTTTGGGGGATTCACGTGGGCCGGTGCCGCGGCTAAGCATTTAAAAGAATTTTCGGATAAGATGGAATTCGAATTAATTTGCTCACCGGTAGAGATGAAACAGTCTCCCGATGGAGTTACGTGCGATTTGGCTTATTCGTTGGGAACAAAAATTGCCGAACGAATTTTATCCAATGAACCGATCAAACCACAAAAGATTGATTGTCATTAATTTTTTAAAAATATTCTACGGTAATGAGACTTATAATTCAACCTGATGCCAACCAATTGGCCAGATGGGCGGCAAACTATATAGCTGCTAAAATCAACAAAGCAAATCCAACCTCCGATCATCCGTTCAAACTTGGTTTGCCAACTGGTTCATCGCCTCTTGGTACCTATCGGGAACTGATTCGTTTATATGAAAGCGGTATCCTTTCTTTCGAAAATGTTGTTACTTTCAACATGGACGAATACGTAGGTCTTCCCGAAGATCATCCTCAAAGTTATCATACCTTTATGTGGAGTAACTTTTTCGGCCACATCAACATAAAAAAGGAAAATGTGCATATTCTCAACGGAATGGCTGACGATTTGGAGGCTGAGTGCGATGCTTACGAGCAAGCGATTCGAGATGCCGGCGGAATAGATTTGTTTTTGGGTGGAATAGGTCCCGATGGACATATTGCATTCAACGAGCCCGGATCTTCGTTGTGTTCGCGAACTCGAATTAAAACGCTGACAACGGATACGATTATAGCCAACTCTCGTTTCTTTGATGATGATGTCAATAAAGTACCTAAAACGGCTTTAACGGTGGGGGTTGCTACCGTGCTTGATGCTAAAGAGGTTTTGATTCTCGTGAACGGACATCACAAAGCCAGAGCTCTGTTTCAAGCGGTGGAAGGCCCTGTAACTCAAATGTGGACAATCAGTGCGCTGCAAATGCACCCCAAAGGAATTATTGTGTGTGATTATGATGCATGTGCCGAACTCAAAGTGAGCACTTACAAATATTTTCTCGATATCGAACACGACAATCTTGATCCCGATTTGCTCCTTTAATCCCAATAACAACTAAATATTAAGGAAGCAGAAGTTATTTTAAATAATTTCTGCTTTTTTATTAACTTTGCAGCGCCTGTTGAAAGCAATTCGTCAGAAAATAATTATCAAAATCAGAAATAAGTTATGCCCGACATTTCCGTGAGAGGTTTACAAATGCCCGCCTCACCTATTCGAAAATTAGCACCGTTGTCCGATGCCGCCAAAGCTCAAGGAGTGAAAGTATATCACCTCAATATAGGTCAACCCGATCTTGAATCGCCCAAGGCTGCGTTGGATGCGATACGGGCTATCGACTTGAAAGTGCTCGAATACAGTCCGAGTGACGGTTACAGTTGGTATCGGGAAAACTTGGTTAAATATTATGCTGCTTACAATATCGATGTAAAGGCAAGCGATATTGTAATTACGACGGGAGGCTCCGAAGCAGTATTGTTTGCTTTTATGGCATGTCTTAATCCGGGTGACGAAATCATCGTGCCCGAACCGGCTTATGCCAACTACATGGCATTTGCCTTGTCGGCAGGCGCTGTCATCAAAACCATTCCTTCGACGATCGATTCGGGTTTTGCGCTACCCCACATTTCGGAGTTCGAGAAACTGATAAATTCTCGCACGAAAGGAATTTTGATTTGTAATCCCAATAACCCGAGCGGATATGTTTATACCAAAGACGAGATGGAGCAAATTCGCGATTTGGTGAAGAAATATGACTTGTTTCTGTTTTCGGATGAGGTTTATCGCGAATTTATTTACAGCGAGGCTCCATACGTTTCGGCATTTCATCTGGAAGGTATCGAACAAAATGTGGTTTTAATAGATTCGGTATCAAAACGATATAGCGAATGTGGTATTCGGATTGGGGCGCTCATCACAAAAAACAAATCTCTTCACGATACGGTGATGAAATTTTGCCAGGCACGTCTGAGCCCGCCACTTATCGGACAGATTGCGGCTAATGCTTCTTTGCAAGCCGGCGAGGCTTACATGCGGCACAATTTTGAAGAATATAAGAGTCGCCGTGATTTTCTTATTGAGCGGCTCAATAAGATTCCGGGTGTTTATTCGCCAATGCCGATGGGTGCTTTTTATACCGTTGCCAGTTTGCCCGTTGACGACGCCGATGAGTTTTGTGCGTGGTGCCTTTCAGATTTTCGTTACGAAGGTCAGACCGTGTTTATGGCTCCGGCTTCGGGCTTTTATGTTACTCCCGGTTTGGGACGAAACGAAGTGCGTATTGCTTATGTATTAAACAAAAACGATCTCGATCGGGCGCTGATTGTCCTTGAAAAGGCATTGGAAGCTTATTGCTCTTCTCGATAAATGATGTGTCAGGCGCAAAGATGAATACCGAACTTTTCATCGCTCGAAGAATTTACAAAGGAGACAGGGATAATAACAAAAGAGTTTCGTCTCCAGCCATTAAAATCGCCATTGCGGGTATTGCGCTCGGGTTGGCAGTTATGATTGTGGCGGTATGTATTATCATCGGTTTCAAAAAGCAGATTCGCGATAAGGTGGTGGGATTTGGAGCGCATATTCAGATCACGAATTTTGATAACAATATTTCCTACGAACATGCCCCTATTGTGTTCTCCGATACTCTCAGAACAATACTCGAGTCCGATCCTGCCGTGCAGCATGTGCAGGGATTTGTTACCAAACCCGGCATCATCAAAACGGACACCGATTTTCAAGGTATTGTGCTGAAAGGAGTAGGGGAGGATTACGATTGGACTTTTTTTGAAAAAAATTTGCTCGAGGGAGACATTCTATCTTCCGAGGATACTTCTTCGAATGCCAATCCTGCCATCGTTTCAAAATCTATTGCCGACAAATTGAATCTGAAGCTTGGTGATCGTTTTGTAACCTATTTTGTGCAGGACCCGGTTAGAGCTCGTCGTTTCGAAATTGTGGGTGTGTATAGTACCAATTTTGAAGATTACGACAAACTTTATGTGATTACCGATCAAAAAATTTTGTCTCGATTAAATGATTGGGATGGAGATATGGTGAGTGGTATCGAAGTGTTGGTAAAAGACTATGATCGTCTCGACGAAACTGCACAGAGATTGTTTTTCGACATGTCGTCTTATAAGGATCGGCTCGGAAACTCACTGTATGCGCGTTCGATAAAGGATATAAACCCGATGATATTCAATTGGTTGAGCCTGCTCGATATGAATGTTTGGGTAATTCTCATTCTCATGGTTGTGGTGTCGGGTTTTACCATGATTTCCGGGCTTTTAATCATTATTCTCGAGCGTACGAATATGATAGGTATTCTCAAAGCAATGGGAACAACTAATTTCAGTATTCGTAAAGTTTTTCTTTATCTTTCAGTTTTTCTGATCGGTCAAGGAATGTTGTGGGGAAATATCGTGGGATTAACGATTTGCCTTTTGCAAAGCAAATTTCAAATACTCAAACTCGATCCGGCTACTTATTACCTGACATCGGTACCCATTGAGCTGAATGTGTTATATCTGATTTTGTTAAATTTAGGCACTCTGCTTGTCTCTTTGTTAATGATGATCGGTCCATCTTATCTGGTCGCAAAAATTACTCCTGCCAAATCTATTCAGTTCGAGTAGTCGCCTCATCGTGATTGTCTTTTTTGTTTGTTGAAAAAAGAATAAAAGTATTATATTTGTACTTATTAACAAAAAAATAAGTGCAGATGATAATGAAACGTCTTTTGGCAGGTCTTTTCTGCCTCCTAACACTCTCTTTGAGTGCACAAAATCCGCTTTGGATGCGATATCCGTCAGTGTCTCCGGATGGTTCGCAAGTAGCTTTCGCTTACAAGGGCGACATTTACAAAGTTTCGATTAATGGTGGACAAGCTGCGCGCTTGACGGCTAACGATGCCTTCGACAGCTCTCCGGTTTGGTCGCCCGATGGCGAAAAAATAGCTTTTGTGAGCGATCGCGAAAATGGAGCGAAAGATATTTTCGTCATGTCGTCGGATGGAGGTCCTGCGCAAAGACTCACCACAAATTCGGCATCCGAAAATTTGTTTACCTTTACTCCCGACGGTAAATATGTCGTATTTTCGGCACACTATCAAGATCCGGCCAAGAGTGCCATGTTTCCCACGGCGCGATTGACCGAATTATATAAAGTTTCGGTTGGAGGTGGCCGCCCTGAAATGATTGTTGCTTTTCCGGCAGACAAAATCAGTTTTCATCCATCCGGAAAAAAATTCCTTTATCAGGATATTAAGGGATTCGAGAACACTTGGCGAAAACACCACACTTCGGCGGTTACGCGCGATATCCTTCAGTACGATATCAGTTCGGGCAGCATTCAAAAACTGATAGATTGGCAAGGCGAAGATACTGATCCTGTTTATGGAAGCGATGGCAACACGTTTTATTTCTTGAGCGAGCGCAGCGGAACATTCAATGTGTTTAGTTCGTCGGTGTCCACTCCTTCTGCCGTTAAACAACTCACTCATTTCAATCATCATCCTGTGCGATTCCTTTCGGTTTCCGACAACGGTACACTTTGTTTTGGTTACGATGGCGAAATTTATAGGTTAACACCGGGTTCTGCCTCTCCTCAAAAGCTTCAGATCACCATCACGTCAGACGCCGACGAGCCTCCGCTCAAAAAGCTTAGCTTTACGTCCGGAGCAACTTCGGCAGCTAATTCGCCGGATGGCAAGCAAATTGCTTTTACCGTCAGGGGCGATGTTTTTGTTACTTCGGCCGATTATGCTACCACCAAACAGGTTTCCCGGTCGGTAGCGGAGGAAGCCGATGTAGATTTTGGCGCAGATAATCGTTCGTTGGTATATTCGAGTTATCGCGATGGTCGGTGGAATGTGTATATTGCCCGAATCGCCCGTAAGGAAGAGCCCAATTTTCCGAATGCGACGCTTATTGACGAACAACCGCTTATCAAGAATGACGATTCGGAAAAGCAGCATCCCAAATTTTCTCCCGACGGAAAGGAAGTCGCTTTTGTTCAGGATCGTAAAAAGTTGATGGTTTATAATCTCGAGTCGAAAAAAATTCGGCAAATCACGGATGGGACTTACCAGCAAGGAACCGACGGAAGTATAGATTACGAATGGTCGCCTGATGGCAAATGGTTTGTGATGGAATATGTTTCCAACAATCATTCGCCTTACACCAATATTGGTATTGTGAGTGCACAATCGGGTGGCGATATTTTTGATCTCACTCACAGCGGTTATACAAATCGAAATCCGCGATGGGTGATGGATGGTAACGCAATTCTTTTCAATTCGGAACAATACGGTATGCGTAATCATGCTTCTTGGGGATCGATGGAAGATGTGATGATCGCTTTTGTCAATCGCGAAGCGTATAATAAGTTCAAAATGAGTAAGGAAGAGTACGAGCTCTTTACGGATGCCGAAAAGGAAGCCAAAAAAGCTTCGGAAAAAGAGGATGAAAAAGATACTGATTCGAAAAAGGCCAATGAAAAGCCCAAAGATATTGTCATGGAGTTCGAAAACATGGATCAGCGTATCGAACGTTTGACGCCTAATTCGTCGCGACTTGGCAGTGCCCTTATCAACAAGGATGCGACCAAACTTTATTACTTATCGGCTTTCGAAGACGATTATGATTTGTGGGTGCACGATTTGCGTGAGAAAACAACCAAACTGCTTTCAAAACTCAAAGGAGGTAATGCCTTGTTGAGTACCGATAAGGATCAAAAGACACTTTTTATTTTGGGAAGCAAGAAAATGCAGAAAATGGATTTTTCGGGCGAAAAATTAACGCCGATTGATTATAAAGCCGAAATGAAACTCGATCTGGACAAAGAACGAGAATTTATGTTCAATTATGTACAACGTGAAGAAAAGGAACGGTTCTATCATGTCGATATGCACGGCGTGGATTGGGATAATCTGACTGCACACTATCGCAAATTTTTGCCCCATATCAACAACAATTACGATTTTTCGGAAATGTTGTCCGAATTGTTGGGCGAGCTCAATGTGTCACACACCGGATCGGGTTATCGTGCTCCCGGAAGTGAAGATAAAACGGCAAATCTGGGACTTTTTGTAAGCAGTGACAATAACCTGAAGGGCTTAAAAATAGACGAAATACTCATCAATGGTCCCTTCGATACCTTTCTCTCGAAAGCCAAACCGGGTGATATTATCGAAAAAATAGACGGTCAGGAAATTCTTCCTCAGCAGGATTACTACCCTATGCTCGAAGGAAAGACCGGGAAAAACACGCTGATCTCACTTTATTCGCCTGCTACCGGCGAACGTTGGGATGAGGTCGTCAAGCCTATTTCATCCGCAGTGCAGGACAATCTGCTTTATGAACGCTGGGTGAAACAACGTGCCGACGAGGTGGATCGACTATCGAATGGCCGACTTGGATATGTGCATGTAGCCTCGATGGACGATGCAAGTTTCCGAAAAATTTATGCCGACGCGTTGGGCAAATATTATCAAAAAGAGGGCATCGTGATAGATATTCGTTACAACGGGGGAGGCCGATTGCACGAAGATTTGGAAGTATTTTTCAGTGGAAAGAAGTATCTTGATCAGGTGATACGCGATAAACAGTATTGCGAAATGCCCAGTCGCCGATGGAACAAGCCTTCTGTCATGCTCATCACCGAAGCCGATTATTCCAATGCTCACGGTACGCCCTGGGTATATAAACATCAAAATATCGGCAAACTGGTAGGCATGCCCGTCCCGGGAACCATGACCAGCGTAAATTGGGTAACACTGCAAGATCCGACACTTTATTTCGGTATTCCCGTTGTAGGTTATCGTACCGCGCAAGGAACTTATCTCGAAAACAGTCAGCTCGAACCGGATGTCAAAGCGCCTCTCGATTTGAATAAGGTTGTCGGTGGCCAAGATACTCAACTTGAAGCCGCCGTTCGCGAATTACTGAAAGAGTTGTAACCCTATTTAACTTATAAAACAAAAGCCCCTGCCAATTTATAATCGGCAGGGGCTTTTATTTTGATATTTATGAGAATAAACATTTGGATAAAACTACAGCCTCAAAAACGGATAACGATATTTTTATTCGTGTCTTAATCCTTGTTTTAGTGGAATATGCACGGGGAGGCAAAACTCGTTATTTAGCTAAAATACTGCATGTTATGACTCTATTTTGGCAACTAATTCATCAAATTCTTCAAAAAAGTGTTCTTTTTTAGAGGCCGCAAAAATACAAAAAAAATCAATAAGTCAAAGATCTTTTCGAAAAAAATAGCTACTTACCAAAAAAACAACTTATTATGAACATTTATGATAAAATCCTCAAGCAAAAAATTTAGGAAGTCGTTTGGATTGATTTTATCTTGTTTCTTCATTTTTCCATTCAATCCGAAATAAACACTTGTATTTATTTCACTCTAAAAGTGTGCCGGTATTTCAATCCAAAAGTATATCATTTTAAAGTAAATTCCAAGTTAGTTTCCTATTTTTTGGAGGTATCTCCAAAAAGTAGGAGACAGGAGCTCTTGTTTTGGTAGATGTTAATATTTTCATTTTCCACCCATCATTTCTCTGGTTTGTTTCATTCTGTACGATTCCCGTTCATATCTATCAGATAAGCCTTGTGCGTTAATCCGTCAACAAGGGCGGCCGTCAGTACGGCATCGCCGAAGATTTCTTCCCAGCGGTCGAATCCCGGGTATGTAGTGATGATGGTCGATTTTCTGCCCGTCCTCAAAGAGAGGTGATTAATGAGCAGCTCTGCTCCCTGCTTATCAAAGGAAACATGACCAAATTCATCGCAAATGACCAGGTCATATTTTTCAAATTATGCTTATACCTGTCCTTAAGGTTCGCCCGGCGTGTGATTCACGCAGTTGGCCGAACATTCTTGCGGGCGTTTCCTTCCGGGCCGTCTTAACATTGGCATTGCCGTCTCGATTTTCTATGTAGACGATCTTGTTGCTTGTCGAGCCAATGCCAGCACAATATTCTGTGGTGTGTTTGTAGGTACGCTCGGCATCCCATTTTTCGTGTTCGATGATTTATTGTCGTAATCCAAATCGTACTTCTTGCCCTTTTCAAGCTGCCCGGTCGAAAGCGGGGATTTAACGTTAAAGTCGTTCATCATTTCATTGATGTTGAACCGGTACTCTTTCCCGCTCGAAGAGGTTACGATCGTATTTTCCGTTGCCGACTCTTTTAGTTCCCGAAGCAGCGTATCCGGAGCGGCTACCCGATATGCTTTCCAATGTCGGTCGCAAATGTTCCAGTACGTCTTCTGCTGCTTCTCCTCCGCAAAAGAATATCTCAAACCACGTCATGAAAAGTTCTCCGTGACCGTATCCCGAAGCATTCCTTTTTCCGAGTTGTTCGTCTATGAGTTGCAATAAACCGCATTTGTTAAATTCTTCGTGAACGAAAGAAATTCCGGCAAATGGTGTGATTGTTTGTGAAACTTTTTGTAATTTTATCCTCTGTAAGATTTACCTTGTTTTTTGTTTTTCACTCATAAAAACAGGTGAAATCATTCACACATGGCAAAGCGTTTGATAAAATATTTTTTATCAGCGCTTTGCTTATTTAAATTTAAAATTTGGTCGCGGAATTAAGTTTATACAAAAAATAATAATAATAATATCTTTGTTGGGTAAAGTTCATAAAAAGCATATTTAATGTCTGTAGGATGTGGCTGAATATATTCTAAACTAATTTGAGGAATATACGGTGAGGCAAATTAGTTTAATATGCTTAATATTACCAACTAAAACAAAAAAAGATATTTACGAGAAGAGGGTAAAGCCTATGCATAAAAAAAACCGAGTTAAGAGAGGATTTATTATATTTTTATTTGTAGTCAATTATATTCCTTATATCTCTGCCCAAAGGATCGGTCTTAAAAACAACCTGATCTACGATGCCGTATTAATTCCCAATCTAAGTGCCGAATGGACCCTTTCCGATAAATTGTCCTTCGATTTTAATGTGGCTTATAATCCCTTTCAATTTTCCGACACTAAAAAGTGGAAGCTGATCGCGTTTCGTCCTGAGATCAGATTCTGGACCTTTAAAAAGTATGCAGGAGCCTTTTGGGGTGTCCACGTGGGTTATAAATTTTTCAATATGGGCGGCATAGGTATCGACATTCCTTCATTCGGAGATCTCTCCTCATCACGGGTTCAGGGTTCGATGTATGATGCGGGAATCACCTTCGGTCACCAGTGGATACTCTCTCCTCGGTGGGGCATAGAAGCATTTTTTGGCGTAGGATATGCCAAATCGGTATACGACGAATATGTTTGTGTCAAGTGCGGAGAAAAATCGGGAAGTTACAACGACAATTATTTTGGTCCCACAAAAACCGGCATTTCGCTTGTCTATATGCTTAAATGAATATGCGTGTGAAGAGACTGATTTTTTACATCGTTCCGTTTTTTGTTCTTGCGTTTAACCCAAGATTATCGGCCCAGAAAATAGGTGATGGGCAGATGGAGATATGGGGTCGTCAGGCTTACGTGTCGGACAATATTGTATTCATCGATATGGAAATCAATTATTTCGAACTCAAGCTCGGCAGTCGCGAATCCGTCAGGCTTACGCCGGTCATTCGGGGAGACAATCATCGGATATGTCTTCCTCCGGTGATAATCAACGGAAGCGAACAGCATAAAATATACCGCAGATCCATCGTTTTCGACGAACGTGAAAAAAAGGGAGATGAATGTTACGATAAGGAACCGCTGGCGGTTATCGATATCGAACAAGCTCCTGTAAAGAGTTACCGATACAAGACAACCGTTCCCCTTTCGGATGAAATCGGAAACGCTGTATTATTAATCGAAACGCAAGAAAATATTGGCACAAAAAAATCGAAAACGTATGAGGATACCGTCAAAGTTTCGTTTAAGTTTGCAGAAAAGCCGATAAGTGATCCGTCACCCGACGTTGATCCGCAATTGGTCTCCTGGGTCGAAATTCTGCCCGTATCCGTATTGGATCAAAAGGAATTCGAGAGCGTGAAAGGAAGCATATCGCTCAAAGACGATAACCTTTTCAAAGAGGCTTCGGGAAAAGAACTGAATCGTGCAATTCACGACAAACTGCTCGAAGAAATAAGAACGTTGCGTGAAATCGAGGGATTGACAATCATCGGCATAGACATCACCGGATACGGTTCGCCCGCTGGCGGGAAGAAAAATGAAAAAGATGTGTCGAGCCGGGCCTTATCGCTGAAAAATTACCTCTGCGAAAGCGGGATTGCCGCAAATGCCGAGTTAAACGTGCAATGGATTGCAGAAGATTGGGAAGGGGTAGTAAATGTTGTCCGAAAATCGGAGATACCGTTGAAAAATGCGGTTCTCGATATCATTCTTAATGGCGAACCCGGTGGAAGGGAAAAAGCGTTAAAAAATTTGTCCGACAGCTATTCGTATGAATACCTGTTCAGAGAAATATTTTCGGAAGTCAGGAGGGTGGAATACAACATCACCTATTCCGTACCCGAAAAAGCCAAAGACCCTACGTTGCGGGTAAAAGACAGGGAATACCGGCTTAGCGATTTTTTCGTTTTGGCCAATGCTTTTCCAAAAGGTTCAACAGAGTTCAATGCGGTGTACGAGTTGGCGGCAAAGATTTTTTCGGACAGTCCCGAGGCTGCCGTCAATGCAGCGGCAGTAGCGTTGATGAAAAGGGACACAAAAAGAGCCGGACAATATCTCGAAAAATACGCAACCCGTCCCGAAGCCCTCTGTAATATGGGAATCCTGTATTATTTGGAGGGGAAAGCGGAAAAGGCAGAGGTGTATCTTGAGCTGGCCAAGTCGTTGGGCGCTTCGCAAGCCTCGGAAATTTTGGAAGCAATACAGAACAAATTATAATCTTTCCATTATGAATACAAAACATTTTTCTTTTACAGGTATAGCCGTCCCTTTGATGTGTATAGTTGTGGCGGTGTTTGCATTTTCCTGTTCGTCCGAAGAGGAAATACCGGTCCCAAAAACGGCCGAATTGTCGTTGACCATTTCCGGTTCTAAAAATCAAACCTTGCCCCGTTCTGTCGGAGAAGTGGTAGCCGAGGGTACGGTAAACCGGATTGCGATAGGTATTTTCAATAGCAACGGGAGTGTCAATACTATTGCCGAATATGCTTTTGGCGATCTCACCGACAACGGAAACGGAAGCTATACGGCAACACTCATTTGCAGTCCCGGCACCGGTTGCACAATTGCGGTAGTGGCAAATGCACCGTCGGGCATGTTTGCTGGAGTCGGTTCGAAAGCAGTGTTTCTATCCAAAACGGTGGATCTTGCACAAACCGCCAATGCCGCCAATACCGACCAGATTTCCACCAACCTGCCGATGTCGGGAGAAAGTGCGGCGGTCGATTTCACTGCAAATGCATCAACCGATGCCACTGTCAGCCTGTCGAGGTTGGTTTCGAGAGTGGTCCTCAACGGCGTCTCGACTGCTTTTGATCCTGCGGGACAATATGCTTCGGCAACCTTCAAGATCACAAAAGTTTTTTTGTATAATGCTTTAAAAACGAGTAAGGTGCATACCGGAGATGCTTCTGCCACTTTCCCCTCATCACCTGACTATTATCACGGCGGAACAGTTTCCGAAACGACCTGGACCGATGGTAGTAATTTCATTAGAGACGATTTGAGTGAGGCGGTTGAAGTGAACGCTTCGGCGCCTTACACCACAAGCCATTTCTTTTATGCCTTTCCCAATCCGTCGACCAACCCGACTAAAACCAAGCTGGTTATTGCCGGCATTTTCGATCAGGATGGCTCCGGCACCGCTTATGACGAGGAAACGGTGTATTATCCGATCGTCATCAACAAAAGCCAGTCCGGAACTACCATAACCGAAAACGGCGAAACTAAAACCGGAAGAACCGGATACCTCGACCGGAATACCGTTTACAACTTGTCGGCAGTGATAAAAGGCAAAGGGGTGAGCGATCCTTCGCAGGATATTGAACCTGCCGATCTTAATCTGACCGTAACGGTTGCGGATTGGGCGTTGACGGTTACCCAGGAAGTAGTTTTTGAATAGTCGTTTTTCGAAAAGCAGGGAAATGGTTCGTTATTGCAGATATCGCGCTTATCTTTTGGCAGTTGCCTTTATTGTATCCGGTGGGTGCATTCGCGAAGACCTGTCGGATTGCAGATACCTGACGCTGAAGTTCAAGGTATCGGATTCCCGCGAAGTGACGAATGCCTTTACCGATACGGTCGGTAATGTACACGTGTATCTATTCGACAGCAACGGATATGTCAGAACAGAAGAACTGGGTGATATCTCGAAGTATTATACCCTGGGATTCGAAAGAAGCGGCGAAATTTCAATCGCAGCTTGGGGCAATTTTAGGGGCGACAGCATCGAAATACCCGGGATGCACAGGGGGATGTGTCGTTTATGTTCAATCCTCAAATTAAAAAAACAGGACGAATATTGCCTGGAGCCGCCCGATTTGTTTTTTGCTTCGTATCGATCGGACATTTCTGCCGTCGATACCGTGATATTGATGTTGGAAAGAATCGTTTCTTCCGTTACCATCACAGGGAAGCATCTTTCCGATTCTTTCGGAACCGATACCGCCGGTTGTTACTTTGTAATAAGAAGCACAACAGACGGCATCAATTTCAATGGCGAAGCGGTTGGTTCGGAAGCAGCTTACAGACCGTCAGCCTATTTCGATGCGGAACACAACCTGAAAACTCCCGTTTTCAAAATTCTGCCTCAGGCGGAAAACGAATACCTTACCGTGGAATTGTATCGGGGGAACGAAAAGCTTTACAGTACGCATACCGACAGCGAAGGTGAGTTGTTGCGTGCGCTTCCGGGTGAGCAGTTGAACATTGTCATCGATTTCAGCCGGAGAAATGTCGTTATCAGGATGATCATAACTCCTTGGGGCGAGACGTGGCAGGAAACCGTCATGTAGCAATGAGAAAGATAAGGTACATAGGGTATTGTTTGTTGGCAGGATGCCTTGTCGGGTCGTGTATCGATAATGAAGACTACACGGCTTCGCCCGATTGCGATGCAACGGTGCGTGTGGAAGTATCGGCAAAAAGGAATGTGCCGATGTCGACGACCCGAGCGTTCAGCGAAGATATCGTTGACGACATGCATGTGTTGGTGTACGACAGCAGCGGAAAGCTTACCGGTCATGCTTTCGGAACAACCAACCCGTTGGTCGTGAGAGCACTGAGCGGTGCCGGCTGTACCATTTATGCCGTCACCAATACGGGAAACCCTTCCCTTTTCTCGGGTTTGTCGGTAAGCGAACGGCATGCGCTTCTCGACATGACGACCGAAAGTATTGCTTCCCTTGCCGATATCGTGGCAGGCGATAATCTGCAGATGAGCGGCAGTGTGACAACCGACATCGTGAAGGGGGAAAACGACATTAGTGACGGCTTTTTCGTATCGCGGCTCGCAGCCAAAAACACGCTTGCCATTACCTGTGCCGATGGCGTTGTGCTTACCGGTTATTCTATCGGGAATCTGCCGGCGAAAAGTTGGCTGATAGCCCGGCCCAACCCGAATGAAGCCGATGCAGGCGATGCGGCAGTCGGCGACGATGCGGTTTCCGTTTCGAATCCCGAAGACTGGTTCGATACCGGTGCAATTAGCATTACCGGCACTTTGTCCTATACGATCACCTTTTACATGTACGAAAACCGCCGCGGAGGACGAGTCCCCGTGGGAGGGACTATAGGCGACCCTTCCGGCGAAACTGCTGCGGAAAAGCCGGTAAAAAAAGCCTATTATGCTCCCCTTAGAGCCACCTATGTGGAATTATACGTGAACATGGGTGGCGCATCGGAAACGTACCGTCTTTATCTCGGGGCCGACAACAGCGGCAACTATAACGTCAAACGAAACTGCCATTATGTTTATCGTGTGTCCGTAGGCGTATCGGGAATATTGACGGTAGATGGCATATCCATCCGCGACTGGGAAGAAAAAGAAGGAGAAACAGTGGAACTTGATTAAATACGATTAAATAATTACAAACACTTTTAAAAATTTTCATTATGAAACGATGGATTTATGTTGCAGCTGTACTGCCTTTATTGGTGGCATCCTGCGATAAAGAAAAATTGATCGATACGACCGACAATACGCCGGTGCCTTTGTCTATCGATGCAACGATAGGTACGATAGGTATTTCTTCGGAAATCACGCCCAGGTCATTGGTGAGCGGATCATCTTTTGGCGATGGAAGCGACATCGGTATTTTTGTTACGGGAAACGGCTACACTCCGGTGGTTACGATTTATACGTATGGTGGATCGGCTTGGTCTCTTAAGACAACGCCGGCACAGAGCCCTATTTACTTGACGAAAAACGAGGCTACGGTTTACGGTTTTTATCCGGCTACAGCTGCTGATGCCAATACTACTACGAACAAGACTATTCCTATTACCATTGCCTCAAGCTATGAGGGGTTTACTGTACCCGAAAGCCAGGCCGATTACCTGTATGCCACCGATGGCAATAGTGCTACAACAATGGAAAAGGTTAGCAAAGCCTCTCCAGAGGCATCACTTACCTTTTATCACGCCCTGTCGCAGCTTTCCTTTATCGTCAACAAGGCTGAAAACTTTGGCGGAACGGGCAGCTTGACTTCATTGAAAGTTGAAGCTGTATCGGATAATATTACCGGCAGCGGGACGCTTAATTTGGACGGTACCGGAATCACCTTGAATGAAACGGTTTCCAAATCAATCACACTAACCGGTTCTGCCACCATCAATTCCCCATCCGGTACCGATGTGACCGCTACGGCATTGGTTGCTCCGCTTGCTTCACAAAGCGTAGAGCTGACCATGATCATCGACGAACAGAGCTATACTGGCAACATAAGCGGGGCGGTATGGGAAGCAGGGAAAAAATATAGCTATACCGTTACTGTCGGCGGAGGTGAATTAATTATCGAGTCTGTGACTATCAAGGATTGGGAGAATGGTGGAAGCGGAAACGTGATTGTTAATTAGTTGGTAAATAATATTCGTTATGCTATTTTTACGAAGATACCGTGTTGTACGTGTGGTGTTTCTGTGCCTGCTTGCACTTTCCAGTTGCGAGCAGGCATATGAGGACGAAGGCGTTACCGGCGGCGGGGAGGAGCCCGTGCCCTTGCAGTTGGCCGGCCTCTTCATAAAAGAGAGCGGGGTCTCTTCGCGTTCGGGCGGAGTACAGCCCCTGACCGCCGGCGACATCGGCATTTTCCGTTATGCAGGCGAGGGTTACAGCGAGATCAGAAGCAACGTGCATTACCGTTATTCCGACGGCACGTGGAGTGTACCTGACGCGGGAGGTCCCATCTACCTGACAAAAAAACCGGCCAACCTGTGTGCATATTATCCTTACAGCAGTGCGGACGATTATGCAGACGGGGTGGTTACCCTAACCTCGCAACGTTATGCGCAGAGTGCCGATTTGTGTTATCAAACGGGTGTTACGGCATCGAGCACGAGCGGACCGATGGGCTTTACGCTGAATCGCGCCTATGCCAAATGGGTGTTCAATTTCACACGGGATGCCTCATATACCGGCACCTGTGCGGTGAGCCAAATCAAGATGGTGCATCCCGATCTTGTATCGAGCAATACGCTTAACCTCATCACCGGCGAATACGGAACGCCCGCAAGCGGTTCAAAAGGTTCGGTAACGATAACCGATGTGGGCATAAGTGGCATAGCGTCGGGCGGAACCCAAACCGTGAGCGTGCTGATGGTTCCGGTTCTTCCCGATGCTCCCCTTAGCGGCGACATCACCCTGACCTTTACGGTTGACGGCAAAGAGATGGCGACCACAGTGAATGCCTTAGGAGCGGTTCTTACTGCCAATAATCAATATGTGCTGAACGTAACCATAAAAGATAGTACACCTACAGTTACTCTTACTGCGAACAGTTATATGATATCTCCCGGTCACAGTCTGAAGATTCCCGTGAACATTAAGGGCAACGGCGGAGATGTGGCCGGTACCGGTTTATCCACCACTCATACGGCTGCTTCGGTAGGCATTCTGTGGCAAACCTCTCCCGGATTGATTTCATTGAGCGATTTTAGTAGCAGTGCTCAAACAGTGAAGATAACAGCGAGTTCTTCGAACGGCAATGCGGTGATAGCGGCATACGACGGTCCCAATGCCACCGGCAATATTCTGTGGAGCTGGCACATCTGGGTGACAGATTACAACCCCGACAGCTACCCGGTAGCGAATGGCAATGTCTATACCTATAATAATTATATCTGGATGGACCGCAACTTGGGTGCCACCACCGTTACCCCCGCCAATGTCAATACGTTGGGTTTATACTATCAATGGGGTCGTAAAGATCCTTTCCCCGGACCGAGTGATTATAAAGACATAATGGGTTCATACAGCAGTCTTCCGATCTATAATGCATCAGGTGTATTGCTTACTGAAGGCACTCCAACCGGAGGAACAGGTATCAATAGTGTAACAGTTTCGGTGATTAACAATCTTATCAATTCGATCCGGAACCCAATGATATTTTATTGTTGTCCTAATTCTAATGAATTACAAACAACTCAGGATTGGTACACAAATAGTAATGACCATACGTATCAAAACGATGCTCTATGGGGGGGCGGGGATCCTATAGCTGGAGTATCCGGTAACAAAACGATTTTCGATCCTTGTCCTCCCGGCTGGCGCGTACCTGCCTGGCGCAACAATACTTCTCCGTGGAACGGTTTTACAGTGGATACTTTTCCATGGTCTAATTATGGGAGAATATATACAGCTGCAAATACGTATTACCCGGCTGCAGGTTATCGCTATTCCACCACCGGAGCTTTAACATATGTAGGAAAAGTAGGGAATTACTGGTCTGCATCAGTTTCGAGTACCATAGAAGATTCATATCTTATACATTTTACAATTGATATTTTGAACCCATCGAGCATCAATTATCGTGCGCCTGCATATTCAATTCGTTGTGTTCGGGAATAAAATATAAAAGGGCTGTATCCCGTAGTGGGGAGGATTTGTTGGGTCGTTGCTTTATGATCGGTACTTTTGAGCCAGGTAGGCTTCGAGGGTTTCGAAAGGCACATCCTTGAGGAGGACGGTTTTGTCTTTGTCGAGCAGGTAGAGGGTGGGGATGGCTTTGAGGTCGTACAATTCCTCGGTTTTTATAATGGAGCCTTTGTCGTAAGTGTTTATCCATGCTGCGGGCATTTTCGGCAGGTGTTGCCGGTAGGCTTTGAGGTCTTCGTCGGGATATACGGACAATATCTTCAACCGCCCTTTTTGCTGCAAGTCGTTTATGATCGGTGAGGTGGCCAGTTTTTCCTTTACGGCAGCACATTCCCGGCATTCGGGGTTGTGAAAATAAAGGATCACGAGTTCGCTTTTCAGGGCACCGAGCCAATGCGTGCTGCCGTCGGGAAGGGTGTATTCGAAATCGGCCGCTTGGGTTCCCGGTTGGTTTTTCTGCACCGTTTTCAACAGCATCTTCGGGCGTGCTTTGTGGGTTTCGCCGATGGCCGGAGAACGGATGACGGCCCGGAGAAAATATTCGAATAGTTGTTCGTTTCTCATCGGCGAATTGGGATCGTAGAGGTATTTTTCGGCGAGTTTGTCGAAATAAAGCACCATTTCAGTGCTTACGGCAGCTTTGTCCATAAGGGTGGCGATGCCTTTTTCTGCCGTTTCGGGGGGTAGGTTGTTGAGAATATAGACAAAGTCGGCGAAAGCCTGTTCGGATACCTGCGGCTTGCTTATCAGGGAGGTATCGTTGAAAGGGAAGTTGTCCCAATAATGCACGATCAGGTATTCGGCTTCGACTTTGGGGGTGTTTAACGATGAAGGGATTTCGGCGGTTTCGGATGTCTCGGCTACGCGAACGGCTTTATTTTCGGACTCTTTGTTTTTTTGGGTACAGCCGAAAAGCAACAGACCAAAAGACGAGGCAGCTACCAGGCAGAGGGCACGGCAGCTTTTGCCGGCGAACATTTTCGGCTGTCGGCAGTTTTTGGGGGTCCGGATTTTTCTTTTTCGGATGACGCTCATATGGTCGCACTCTCTTTTTAAGGATAAAAATACGAATTTTTTATGTATATTTGATTCTTTAACCTAAAATCCGCAAGTCAATTATTTTGAAAAAAGCAGGTATATCTCGGCAGACGTTTAAATTGCTATTTTCAAGATTTCACGCCGTTTTTAACGTCAAGACATATTTTCCCTTTTCACGTTTGTCGATTTGAGTAGCTAACAGGCAGATATTCAGGATAAGCACAGCTGATCGTACGCTCGGTCGGTGTAAAGTCGGAGTTTCCACTGTCGAATCTGTCTGATCCATTTATCGGCAACACAGATGAATTTGAGTTAATTCCATGCCTCTCTCTAAAACATAGGTTTCCAATCCCCGACTTCCACTCGCCATCCAACACAGGGGGGATATGATATATACCATTCCTCAATTAATAACTCGATCGAGACCAACAAGCTGAAGATTCGGCTTTTCAATCCAAAATTCTGCTTAAAAATGATGTGTCGCTTCCTTCGACAATAAGGCTGCCTTTGCCTGAAAGGCAATATCCTCTTTT